>JAAUYM010089117.1_pt1 | contig 15397 bp, 28 predicted proteins | sample 7278001 | NCBI WGS metagenome assembly JAAUYM01 (sample SAMN14350224, study PRJNA611818) | marine sediment metagenome | isolation source: surface marine sediment (1.8m) | place: French Polynesia: Moorea | collected 2018-08
GCGGAGGAGGAGGGGCTCCTGAACCCAGAGATGTGAGTTTAGAGTTTAGTTTAGAAACAGACTCTCTTTTATTTTAATTTGAACTTATAGCCACTACATACATTAGTAGTATATGTATTAGTACATGCCTTGTTGTGATCTGCGTATGGTTTATGCTAGAATTATTTTTGTTCAGGGAGATGCGGAAAGCGACTGGGGGGGGTACGATGGCGACGTCGAGGTGTGGAAGGAGAAGGCGAGGGCTTATTTTGCCACCACCCGCGCCCTCCTCGACGACGTTAGCGTCTGGGTGGAGGAGGCGAGGAGGATGAGGCGGATTGTGTAAGTCATTTATTTCACCATATTCCTAATGCGTCAATTACTGTCTAACACATCAATTAATTACTTGCAGATACTTCCTGGTGGTCTCCGTCCTCGCCCTCCTCGCCGTCAATGTCTTTCTGGTGGCCAGGGGGGGGTGAGGAGGAAGAAGAAGAAAGAAGAAAAAAGAAGAAGAAAGAAGAAGAAAGAAGAAGAAAGAAGAAGAAAGAAAAAAGATTTGTTTATTTTTTTTTTAAAAAAATACACTAATTGCTGCATGTATGTACATATGCGCTTTTCAGCTCGGCATTTTTTTAAAGGCTTTCCTGAGCAAAAAAGGTTTGCGGTAGGTAAGTAAGAATTAGAAGTGAGGAGAATTGGGGAGACTATCTTACCTCTCTCCGGCCATATGGGTGCCGCAATACTAAATGGGTGATTAGCCTTTCTATATATACTTTTTTATTTAAGGTACATTTCCTGAGTATAACTAAGAATTGAAAGCCCTCTCTTCGCCGCTGTTTCCGGTGAGGTCGTCCGCCCTCTTGAGCATGCTGACCAGGTACGCCTTCCAGTCGTTTACCGCCTGCCCCGGGTTGGCCGACGTAACAATGTTGTTGAGGGCGCAAGTCGTCTCGGCCACGTAGTCGACCAGTAGCTGCTTGTCCACCTTCAAGGCTGTTACTTCCTGCTGGATGGCCTTAAACGCTTTCCTAGTCTTCTCCCTGAACATTGCGATTCGCATAGTACGTATTGCAATAATTGCAAGCAAACGACTTGCAACTTACAAAGCGGCGCTGAGCTTCTGAGACACGAACGCTTGCCCCTCCTCCATTTCATCCATGCAGTGGATGATTGCTGTCACTTCGTCTCCGATGATTGCCTCCATGTTGCGGAGGCGGTGCCTCATCGACGTCACATCTTCCAGGACGGCATCCTCGATGTCTAGGAGACCACTGATCAGAGCACTCATTTTGGTGCACTCTTTTATAGAAACAAACGATTATTAACTATAATTAAGTTGCTGTCCTTTCGCTTTGAAGGACGGCCGACGAATGGATATAGTGTGTTAGGCCACGACCACGAGTCAGCAGCCAATTAGGAGAGGGGAATGAGGAAAAAAGTCCTGCCAAACTCCTGCCCAGACCATATGGGTTTCGGAGTGCTAAATGTGTGTAAATATTTCCTCTCCGGCCATACGGGTGCCGCAATACTAAATGCGTGATAGCCTTTCTATATACAAGAACCTGGATTGTCAAAAATACTTGGCCCCGGCCATATGGGTGTCGCAATACTAAATGCGTGATTAGCTTTTCAATATATAGAACAAAGCAGGAATGTCAAACGTTGATGGCTAAACTCTTTTCCGTTTATTAATTTTAATATTAATAAGACGAGATTTCAGTTTTACAATACTTTTAGCATGTTTTTCCCCCAATTCTTCTACTTTTTCTTGCCCGAGTCACCGACCACCTCCACCTCCTCTTCCTCTTCCTCTTCGTCTTCGTCTTCGTCCCAGGCCTCACCGATGAGGTCATCCGCCTTCATCAACAGCCTGACTAGGAGTGATCTCTTCTCCTCCACCAGCTGCCCCGGGTCTTTAGAGACGGCGATGTTGTGGAGCTCGCCCCTCAGGCCGTACACGCAATTGATGAGCTTCTGCCTCTCCCGTTCTATGGCAATCAGGTCCTTGGTGAGACCCTTGAGCTGCCTGTCCTTCTGGCGCCTGCAAAAAAAATGCTATTAATTAGCGAAACACTAATTAACTATAATTGCAAACCAACACTCACACGGCGGCGCCGATGGAAGTGACCTTCTTGCACAGGTCCGCGTGCTCCTCCTGCATGTCGAGGAGGCGTTGCCTCACCGGCGTCCCGTCCTCCCCTTCCATCAAATAAGAGAGCTCCATTTTTCTTTAGCTCCTTTAGGTTGGACGTTGGACGGCTGGACGGTTGGACGTCGAGCGACAAATGAACGAAACAAACGAATAAACCGCCTACGTGGCAGGAGAGGGGGGGGCGGGGGGAGGGAAAGGAGCTGCTCAGCTGCTGCCAAACCATGCGGGTGTCGCGGTGCTCAAAGCTTGATTAGCGTCCCCATAACATTATAGGTCATACACACCGCGTGGCAAGAGAAGGGGAGGGGGAGAGGAGGAGAGAGCTGCATGCAGCAGCTCTCTCCTTCTCTCTCACTGTTGCCATCTGGCATTTTTTAATACATGGTTCACAGTAGCAAACGCATGGATAGCCCATACAATGCATGTAACCTGCATTTATGCAGATAAGACATTGTGTCAGGTGAGCCGTAAGAAAATCACACTAAGGCTGGAGTGGTTTGCTGCTCAAAATAGTGAAAGGAGGAGGAAGGAGAGACACATTTCTTAGTATTCAAGCACAGTCGCTCTTGACACTTGCAAGCAGTAAGACCTGCCTCCTGCATCAAGATGAGTCAATCTGTCAATGACAAGTCGGAGAGCAGCAATGTTTCAAGAAAGAGACGCTCAGAGACAGGAAGCAATGTACACCTGCACACCTCGGGTGCCCTCTTTGCCATGGACGAGAAGGGTGACCACTATGTTTTGGAGAAGAGGTCAGTCAGTAACATAACATTTCAATGATAATAAGCGCATAGCAAAAAAATCCTGATTATAGGTTTAAGATTGTGCCAGTGAACGGCGCGGATGCTGACGGAGGCGCCGATAAAGCCATCGGTGACAACAATGACAACAACGATAACAATGATAACACCGGTGACAACAACGATAACAATGATGACAACGATGACAATGGTGGCAGCGATGGCAACGGTGGCAACGATGACAGCGCTGCTGACAACGAGGCAGGCGACGACAACGGCGACACCTCCAACGCTGCAGGCGGGGAGGAGTTTTCCACCGACGAGGAAGTGGAATCCATGTCCTTCCCTGGGAGCTTGCAGAGAAGCGAAGTAAGGTAATCATTTAATTTGGTCAGCACTACGTTGCAAGTAGGGTTTAAAGGATGTGTTGCTTCACTGTTGCTTTACAGACTTCGACGCATGAAGAGGCGGCTTGCGACCGCGATCCAGAAGGAACAGGAGGCCAAGGACTCAAGCCAGGAGATGAGGAGAACTCACAGGGAGACGGTTAGGGGAATGAAGGCAGAAGTGAGGACCCTGAGGGCCACAGTTGCGCGCCTCACCAAACTGAACAAGGACCTTAGGAAGAAAATTGATGCCGCCGTTTGCAAGCTTACTGAGACGGACTGAATTTTATAAAGGTTATTTTTTTTTTTTTCTATGTGATGACAATCCCAAAAAATGTTATTTCGGCTATAATTTTGCGTTATAAAACCCCTTTCCCTGTGCTTGTGCCTGTTTAAACGAGAAATATAGATGAGCTATGAGTACTGTGAGTAATGAGGGCTGCAACTGTAATGAGTGCTGCAAGTAAATGCGCAAACGTCCCGCACGGCGCAGGTTCTGTGTAGTCGAATGAATGATAAAACCTTATTCCACTTGCACTTTTATACATTGGCAAGTCCTATAGGAGCCCTTGAGGTAAACGCAGTAACGGGTTGGAGGTTGGCTTTCTACGGGGTTTGTCTGCTTCCTTTCTTCCTTCCTTCTTTCCTTCCTTCCTTCCTTCCTTCCTTCCTTCCTTCCTTCCTTCCTTCCTTCACTCCTGCCCTGCCAAGTGCCAGCCACTGTTGCCAACTGGCATTTTTCAATGGCACATTTCACAAAAATGGCATTTTTCAGAAGTTTTTCAGCGTTTGCCATTGAAAATTTTTAATTCTATTTTGCATTAAATTTTTTTCTACTGTATGTACTGTTGGGCGCTTGAATTTTCTGGAGACAGTAAATAAAACTTCAAATTTGGCATTTTTGGTACCAGGATTTGGCATTGAACCCGCGTGAAAACCCGGCAACACTGGTGCCAGCAAGTCAATTCAATTTCTCGAAATCCGCGAACCAGTTCCGCGACACCGTCAACTCCATCCTGGTCAACATGGGGGATAACTGCGGTGGGAGGAGCCGTGGCCGTGGCCGTGGCCACCGCGGGCCAGGCACCCGCGGGAAGAGTGCCCGGGGCAGAAGCATGACTCGTGGGCTTCGCAAAGGGCAGATGGGCGAGAGGGACGGCGGCTACGGCAGCTATGCTGGGTTTTCTTCCAGTGTAAGTATTCGCAAACATTCAATTGACCTCATTTGGCTAATGTAGCTAATTTCGTAACAGGATAAGGACGGTCTGTCAGACACCATGTCTGACTCTACCATGTCATGCGTGTCATGCAAAGACACTGTCGTCGTCAGGGGCCGGAAGCGAGGATGCGACGGCGAGCTTCTCATGGAACTCAAGCAGGAGAAGAAGAAGACGGCTGAGCTGGAGGCGGCGCTCAAGAGGGAGAGGGAGAGAAACTTCCAGCTGGAGGAGGAGAAGGAGGCAGACAAGAACATGAGGTGAGCTAATAACTTTCACTTTCCAATTATTCCAACTATTTATGTGGAGGACAAGGGAATTGAGCAAATTTTTGCAGTTGAATCCTCAAATTCTTTTCACCCAGTAATGTTTGCCAATTTCGCAAGGTTTATATAGATATTTGCTCTGTTTCTTGCAGAACCATGGTAGCAATTGCCGCCTTCATCCTGGCACTCGTCGTGTGTGGGATGTACAAATGCATGAAGACGGTGTTCGACGCTCTGGAGAACGCCGAAATAGTGGAAGTGGACGACTTCGGCTTCGACTAAAGACGAGGAGGAAGGAGGAGAGGAGAGAAATTTTTTTCGTTATTTACTGAAATGACAATGAAACGTTGTTTAATTTCCGTGAATTATAAGGAGTTACTGTTGGCCAAACGACATTTTTTTTGGCATCTTATATATTTCTTGTCTCGCCTTGCCAAAAGTAAGAAACTTAACACTAACAAACAAATGCATAGGTACGAGTGAAACTGTGAACTTACATTGCGTGTACAAAAGAACAAAAAACTCAAAACAACAAACAAATGCATAAATACTAGTGAAACTGTGAAGTTACATTGCATACAAATCTTAAACACTGCAATCATCACTGTCCTTCTCCTTATCCTCCTCCTCTTCCTCGAAGTCTTCCTCGTCTTCCTCGCCTTCCCCCTCCTCTTCCTCTTCTCCATCGTCGGACTCTTCGGCACCAGAAATGATGATGTCGGTGTCGTCGTCCTCACAGGATGCACCACGGGAGGAACGGGAGGACAGCGAAGACTCTGACTCAGCATCACTCTCTTCTTCCTTTATCTTCTTCTTCCTCTCCCGCTCCTCCTCCCCCCTCTCCTCTTTTTTTCTTTCTTTTGCTTTCTCCTTGGCCTTCTCCGACTTCTCTCTCTCTTCCTTTTCCTCCGCAGCCTTGACGTCTTCTGGCAGCTTCAGCCACAGTTCTCCACAGCGGACGGTCATGCGATCAAGCAAGGAGTTCTTTACCGAGAGGTCCGCCTTGAGAGACTTGATCTGGTCGAGCAGTTGATCTCGGTCCAGCCTGAAATACGTAAGGCAAACACTGCGGTCAGCGTTGAGGGCAAAACAGTAATAGCAGCGAAGCAAAGCAGTAATAGCAACTTACTCGTGGAAGTGGAGACTGAGCTGCATAACGTTCATCCTCATCTCCAAGCCGGCAGCGTGCTTCTGCAAGCGCTCCAGCAAGTCTCTTGCCTTGTTGACAGTGCCCTGCGAGCTTCCCGGAGAGGAGTTTGTGTGGTCAGTGTCAGTGTCGCCGACACTGTTGCGTCTTTTCTTCCTCGGCGACATAGTCAATTGCTGCACCTTTGTGCACGTGTTTTCCCTTCGAGATCTGATGGAAGAATGATTGAAGGGAAGGATGGATGGAGGAAGGGAGGGAGGGAGGGAGGGAGGGAGGGAAGGGAGAAGGCAAGAAAAGACAAAATAAAAGTCACTAACATGACCGCAAACCTTCCTACTGTCACATACATTGCTTGAAGGTTTAAATATTTAGTTCAGCAGAACTATGCGCAACAATTATTGTGAACTACACATGGTTGCTTACGTGGCTTCCTAAATCCTGCGGGTTTTGGCACGCATGTAACTACTTTTGCCGAAAGTCTTCTTTCTCGAGCCTGGCTTGAGCCAACTTCTCGTTGGCTTCCTTCAGGCGATTGTCCAATCTTTCAACCAGCTTTGCGCTTAAATGGATCCTCTCCTTGTCGTGGAGGAAGGTATCTTGGAGTTGCCGGCTGTACTCATCTAACGCTGCCGACCTTGACTCTGCCTTGTCAGCTCTATCATCTGCATTGACGAGATCCTTCCTCAGGTCAAGAATGAGCTGGCCGCACTCAAGAAGAAGGGTCTGGACTAGTGTGGTGGGGACAGCGTACAGGTACTTGCGTGCGTCGTGCAGGCGGCAGAGGATCTCCTTGAGCGGGTCTGTGTCCGGTAGAAAATCAACTTCTTCCAGGAAAGCGTCTGATGCTTCCTTATCCTTTTCCTTATCCATTTAATGTCCTTTCGCTTCAGAAGTTGGCAGACGACTGCTACGGAATGGTACCTAATAGGTACCATTCCGTACGTATCAGTATCAGTAGCTACTACCTACTACCTAGTACTTAGGAAAAAGAAAATAGTTATACATAGTAATAACCAACCGACGGCCGCAGGTTAGCATAAAGGTATTTTTATTATTAATTTATTGACACTTGCGCAACTTATGTGGTCCAGTACACGTGTAACCATCCTGCTTTCTCTTCTGGTGCTAAAATGTTATGGAAACGCTAATCACGCTTTGAGCACTGCGCCATCCGCATGTTTGGGCAGGAGCTTAGCACCTTCCCTCTTTCCCCCCTCTCCCTCCCACTGGTGCACGTGCACACGCACAGCAGGCAGTGAGGCTGCCAGGCTGGCAGCACTGTTGCCAACTGGCATTTTTTAATGGCAGATTTCACCAAACTGGCATTTTTCAAAAGCGTTTGGCATTGGAAATTTTCAATTTTGTTTGCCAACAAAATTTTATCTACTTGTATCTACTGTATTTAGTATTTGGCATTTAAATTTTCTAGAAACAGTAAATAAAACTTCAAATTTGGCATTTTTTGTAACAGAATTTAGCATTGGACCCGCGTGAAAACCTTTGAAAGCAAAGTTTCAACAAATTCCCGCCACCCGGCTCGTCGAGGAAGCCCGACACCTTCGGGAACGGCATTCAAACGTCCCCAAGCTGACGTCCAGGCCCTTCCCGATGTCCAAGAGGCCAGAGTCCACCCCGAAGAAGGACGGGGAAGGCATCTCAGCGTGTCTCGTCAGCCCCATGGAGGTCGACGGGCGCACGATGAGGGAGCGCCTTCTCGAGATACAGCAGGAGCTGCATGCGGACCTTCGCAGCAAGGTCATGTCGATCGGCGCCGACGTGTGAGTGTTTGCAATAGTGCTTTGCTAATGTGCTTTGCTAATGACAGTGTTGCGCAGGCGCCACAAGAACTTGCAGTTGAAGCACCTCTTCAAGGACCTCAAGGTCATGGAGATCGAGAGGCAGGACTTCGTTAACCTCGTCTACAACATGAGGGAGGCCCTCCACAAAATTGTCCTGTCAGAAGACCGAGGTCAGGCAGTGGAGCAGAGAAAGGCGGACCTCCTCAGCCTGCTTGAGAAGGCGGACGATCTCATCGGTCCGGCCTGGTCGGACGATGAGGACAAAGAGGAAGAGAAAGAGAAACAGAAACAGGAGGAGGCGAAGTAGGTACAAAAACAGAGCAAGAAGGAGAAGATTATTCGTATGTACTCGGACGTAACGTATTATTTTTTGTGTATCGTATGTATTTTTGTAGAAATTAAAACACATTATATAATAAGCTAATCATGCACTCACTATTGCGACACCCATACAGCCAGGGAGGAGTTTTGACATCCATCTCCTTTGACATTCCTGCTTTGCATGTACGTACGGAAAATCATGCCTTTACTATTGCGGTAACCATACGGCCGGGAAAAAGTTTAGTGCAGTGCAGGCGGTAAACGACTGGAAGGCGTACCTGGTCAGCTTGCTCAGGAGGGCGGACGACGGAAACAGGTGGACAACACCGGAGGACATCACCGGTCCGCCTGGGACCGGAGCAAAGGGGGACACAAAAAGAGAGGACGATACTGCAGAAGGAGCAGCGTCATAAAGCGGTTTTGCAAGCACTGCAAAATCGTTATGTTAGGCACAATTTGAGAGATGCTAATAAGAAAATGTGAAACGAAAGGAATTCATTTATTTACAAAATTTACAAATGGAGTATGTACTATGTACAAACAGATTCTTTCTCTTCTTCCTCTTCTTCCTCTTTTTCCTCTTCTTTTTCTTCCTCTTCTTCCTCTTTTTCCTCTTCTTCATGGCCACCCAGCCACCCACATGGCCAGGCCGAGAACGAGGACGAGAACGAGGACGGCGGCGACCAGAAAGACTCTGCAAGTAATTCATGCGTTACACAGTGTGACATTTGCAACATTTGCAGGAATCATTAAAAAAACACCTCCTCTCCTCTTCCACGCCTCCCCCGCCTCCCCCGACCAGAAAGACTCTGCAAGTAATTCATGCGTTACACAGTGTGACATTTGCAACATTTGCAGGAATCATTAAAAAAACACCTCCTGCTCCTCTCCTCCTCCACGCCTCCCTCCGTCGTGGCGACGGTCTTGCTGCTGCTGCTGCTGCTGCCGCCGGTGCCGGCGCCGGCATCCTGGGACACAACCTGCAGAAGCAGATTCATCACATACGTACACTATACGGTACTGTACCGTATATATATATATACTGATAGTGTATTTTGCAACAAGTGCCATTTACAGTAACACAAAAATTGTGGATTTGCATAAACAAACTCACACTGTCCCTGGCGTCGTCGCCTCCTCCGCCTGCTTTTTCTTTGGCGTCGCCCCCTCCAGCTGCTGCTCGGCGCCTCAAGGGCAGTCTGAACTTTGGAGCTTCCTGAACAAGCAAATATAATAAATTCGATTATCCATTTCCAAAAATGCAACAAAACTCACAGGACGGTTCATGGCAGGGGGGATGGAGGCCACAAACTGTGCCACCCTGGCCTCCCTGTCGCGTGCGGCGGCCCTTCGCCGCGCCCGCAAAATCTCCTTTTTCACCTCGGGGTCGAGGGAGGGGAAGTAGTACTGTTCATGTAATAAATTATACTGTTAACTTAATGAATTAAACGTACGTAGATGAGGATCTGGATGCCAAACTGGTTACTCACGGGTGGATAGTCGCCCATGGTCGGGATGGTCGGGATTTTAACCGATTGCTCGATCTTTTGCCGCGCCCGCCGTCCGTCACTTCCGCCACTTCCGTAAAATAAACAAATGATTTTTCTCTGGGAGACACAACCACAGGCAAAGTCAGTGGAGCCACACATCTGCACGGTGAATACGACATTGGAAGGGTTTAACCAGTGAGCCTTCTACTAGTATTATCTATGCCTACGCTTTGGCTTGGAGCACGGATCACGGACGCAGTAAAGGTCGACGCCATGTAAGTGTGTCACGGCGCCATCTGTGTGTCAATCAATGTGTCATTTATACGGTTCAACATAAGAATAATTAAGACCATAAATAATTAATCACACACTTAATATTGCGACACCCATATGGACGGGGAGGAGTTTAGCATTTACTTCTTTTTTTATTGGTCTCCGTTGTAAAAGTCTCCAAAGAGGGCGTCTTCATCCAGGCCAGCTAAAACTGCGTGTACTACGTGTTCAGCCTCAACCTGTCGACCAGCATCTCCTCCTTCTCCGCCTTCTCTGCCACGCCTCCGATGCTGGCCGAACTTGCCGATCCTGTCCAGCTCCTCCCTGGTGAGCCTGCGGACGCTCTCCACAAGGATTCCGGGGACGGGGGCATCTGTGCTCCTGTACATCGTGGCCAGGTTGCTCATGGTGACAATCACGTGGGTGATGCGAGGCGCCGACCTGACAACCTGGCAGATGAGACCACAAAAGAATAGACATATTTTAAGCAATTGCAAGCAAGCAAGCAAGCAAGCAAGCAACCAAATTAGGAAGCTATAAGCAAGCAAGCGAATACGACAAATTATAGAATAACAACACGGAAGGGACGTGGGGGCCTACCAGAAAGTTTTTGATCACAAAGGCCGTGCCGGGAACGAGGCAGAAACCGGGAGTATCCACCACCTCATGGTGAATCATCCCAGCAACCACTCCAGAACGATCCTATACAATGTAAGGCATAATAAGAAAGTAATTATGGCAAATGACCTAAATTGGACAATAAATGCCTTTAATCTATTATGATTGTTACTATTGTAAATTCTGTCTGCTTGCTTGCTTGCTTGCTTGCTTGCTTGCTTGCTTGCTTGCTTGCCGACTTACCTCGAATTCGCACCTTGCGTCTGGGTCCCTGCGAGGGAACAGGTCTATGGACTTGAGGATGCAAAAGAGGACTGGCGAATGCTTCAGGAGCCCGGGAGAGGTCCGCCTCTTCAACCACTCGATGTTGTACCTGCTTCAGCAAGTCGTGTTTGATGCAGAAGTGCCAACCAACTCCAGCCAGCAGAATCACACTAACCTGTTGATAATGGCGTCGGGGTCGTTCTCGTCCTGTCCGTGGTCCCTCAGCATCTGCTTCCACTGGGGCGTCTCTAAGAACTTGGTTGCCCAGAGAACTTGGGAGGCCCCCCTCTCCTCCTCCTCCTCCTCCCCCTGCCCTGTACTCTTCCTCCACCTCCTCCTCCTGGGGAGAAGTCCGGCCGGACCAGGGATAGAGGCGGCAACAGCCTTGCTTCCTTCCTTCCTGACCGACATGTTTAAAATGGTATAGTGCGAATGCGAGTACGTTTATATAATGAGTTTATTAGAAAGGTAATAACAAGCTAATCACTCATTTACTATTGCGACACCCATATGGCCGGAAAAGAGTTTAGCCATCCACGTTTGATATAATATAACATCGTTTCTTCTCTCCCCTGCTATTGACACATAGCTTAGTGCGACACCAGTATGGTTTATTTACTAATAACCATCCGGCGTCCGCAGTCTTTGCTATTTGGTTGGTTTTATGTAAACTTTTTTTCTCACTTTTCTCAAATTGTACAAAGCACACAATTTATTGGTGGGCCAAATCTTGCCACATTCATACGTATGATACCATGCATAGTACGTGTGATCATCCTGGCAAGAGAGGAGGCTGGCTGTCAAGTAATAAAATGAGTCAAGTTTCAGTACATATATGCAGTCACTGCAGTCCACTGGACCACTTCTGACCGTTGCAGTGCAAAGTAGTGAAATGGCACCTGTTAACACGGAGAAAAATAAGTGGTACTGTAGAAGATATCGACAGAGACGTAGACTCCTGAAAGGAAAAGAAAAATGTCGACAGAGGCACCGCCACCAGACATTTCTTGAGGCCAGGGATGTGAAGAGGCTAGAAAGGAAAGGACTCAACAGGAGCAAGGTAAAAAAGGCAGTGGCGGAGGACATAAGGAAGAGAGCTGCCGAAAGAATAAAAGAAAAAATGGTGTACTCCTCTGATGACGAGGGTCCCAACCAGCCTCCAGCTCAGGTTCTTGATGATGGTGCAGATGACGCCGAAGTCTATTACTCTGGTGAACTTCATGAATCGCAAGTTGTTTCTGATAAGGATAAAAATCTCACGCGAACAAAGCAGCGCGAGTTGGAGCTCCACAGGGACATGGTTGCAAGTCTCCTCAAGGGGGACGACGACGAGGACATTGCACACCTCAACTCTTTCATCTACAGCCTACAGTCTCTTGTGTCCGTGAGCACACTTGACAAGGTCACCCAGTTCTTCTATTCCTTCGCGGAGAAGATGGCAAGACTGAAGATGAGAAAGAAGGTAAAAAAATCATACGTGCACGCAAGGAGGAAGGCACTCAAGACCATCCCGCGTGTCCTGACCGACATAATTTTGGATGACGGGGAACACTTGAACAATCAAGAGAAAGTGCTCAACAGGGAGAGAATAATCCGAGAGGTTAACAAGGTGTCCCTAGACTCCATACGGCAACACGTCTACCAGCACCGTCGCCACCATGTAGATCCCCACAGCGTCTCCAAGGTTTGCCAATTTTGCAATAATTAATGAGCACTGAATAAGCAATAACTCAACATTTCAGGCTTGGCAGACAATCGACCTGAGCTTTGACGGCGTGCCAAAGTCCCACTCTTCCAGCAGCTCCTTCTGGATAGCATCAGTCAGCTTCGTCCCCTGTGGAGTTCCCATACCCTTCCGGATCGTGGAGAGCCGCAACAACGTAGATTCACTTACACCAAACTGCCTGTACTGTCCCATTGCCGAGGAGATCCTAAGCAGTGGACTCAATGTGAGGTTTATCTGCGCCGATTCCAAGGAAAGACACCTGCTCATGGGACTGGCAGCAACAGGGCACACTTTTGGCTGCGACGTTTGCATGATCAAGAGCCGCCGGATGCTTGGCAGAGACAATAAGAGGCACGTCAGCTTTGGCTGCAGGTATTATAAACAGTGTGGTTATTCACCCATCAAGTGCACTGATAATTATAGCAATTTTGCTTTCTGGCAGCGACCGACCACACACGAGAAGAACAACAGCAAATCTATTGGAGGATGGCGTGAAGGCAGAGATGAAGGAGGCCAAGAAGGGCAAGGGCAAGGGCAAGGGCAAGGGCAAGGGCAAGGGCAAGAACAAAACCACAAATGAAGAACAAGAGAAACTGGTCGGCTACAATGGAGTACTCCAGAGACCGCCCATTCTCCTCGTCATGCCTGAATTTGATATTGCAAACTCCTGCCCAGTGGACACCATGCATTCTGTTGACCTGGGCGTCACCAAGAGGATGTACAAGCTAACCTTTGCGGACAAAACACCAGATGATAAGGATGGTAAAAAAGTAAAAGAAAGGAGCGAGTGGCTGGATGCCACAATGAAAAGCTGCAAGGTGCCAAGTGAGTACAGCCGCAGAGGCAGAGAGATAGACATGACAAAGATGAAAGCTTCCGAATGGAACCACCTGGCCAAGGTCCTGGGTCCAACCATCTTTAGGAAGTTGAAGAACCTGGGAATGTGAGTAGCAATTATTTGGTACAACCACACCAGTGTCTTTTGGTTTATAGTACGGTTTGGAATTTACAGGTCATGCATGGCAAAGGTGTGGGCGCTCCACAGCTTCCTGTACCGCAGCCTAGACCAGGATGACAAAACATTTGCCCACTTGGAGGAGGCACATGACCTGCCAGCACTCTTCCAAATGCTGGAGAAGGAGTACAAAGTGGCATATGGTCCGGAAAACGTGACATACAATACACACATGTGGCTGCGTCACGTTCTGGATCACAGAAGAAAGTTCGGCCAACTTTGCCTGACCTCGTCTCTCAAGTACGAGAGCCTGTACGGACTACTGGGAAACCTGTACGTTTCAGGGACAACGGCGCCTGGCAAGCAGGCCATCCAGAATTACCTCCTGAGGGACAACTACTCTCACTGCTGCCTCTCCAAAAGGAGGCTGGCTCTAAAGGCGAGGTAGGTACTAGTATGCTATGCTATACTCAGGTGAGTAGCATAGCCAGGTAATAACTCTTGCTGTATTCTTACAGCAAGAGGAGAGCCACCAGAACAGATGACAGTGCCATCTTCACACGAGACGGCAGGTACCTGAAGATCACGAGGGTCCTGCGTTGTGGAGATCTACTTTGCAAGCCGCTCATCATCACCACAATGAGAAGCTCCAGTCCAAAGTTTCCAAACCTTCGATGGGACCTTTGCGGAGTGTACAAAGATGCAGGCATGGACAGGAGGGCAAAAGTCGTGAGGGTGAAGCAGGTGGAAGTAGCTGGAAAGATCATCAGGAGCAACGGCTTGGCAATCACAATGAGAAAGGAGTGGCTGCAGAAGTGTTAATTTCAGACTTGCTGAGAATTAAATAAGTGGGGAAATAGAACTTTTTATTACAAACGTTAGCACACAAAAAACATCTCTTTCCAATCTGTCAATTTCTTCTAACATCTTTTTAACACTTGCGGCAATCCTGCGGTTTGTTCAATTAAGAAAACAAGTAACCGTTTCCATCTCCTTGTAACATTTCTATAACACTTGTTGAACGTACCTACTACTTGCAAACATACATATAATTCCAAAGTTCAAATGTTGGCAGAAAGAATATAAATATTTCAATCCGTCCTAGCTTAAGTTACAGTTAAGTGGAGAGTGCCTCCATTGCCTTACGCATCTTCTTCTCCAGCTCCCTCTTGGACGCCCTCGTAGCGCCTAGCAATGCTCTCACATGCTCCAACTCTCTCTGCAGCGCTGCGACGTCGATCCTGTGATCCTCCTCCATCTCCTCGATGAGCTTCCTGGCTTCCTTCTCCTTCTTGGTGATGTAGGCAAACCGCAGCATCAGTGCCTGGTGGGTGTGGTCCGTTTCCCTCTTCTTGAAGGCACCCAAGGTGGCTTCCAACCTCCTGTGTTCCTCGTGCAAGTCCGCCGTGCCCTTGTTGACGTTAGTAGTCCGCTCGATGTCCTGCTGCTCCTGCGAAAACCCGTCCGAGCTTTCGGAACTGTCAGACTTGCGAGACTTTGACCTTTCAGTTTCCTTCCTGAAAATGCAAAAAGTCCAGTAAAACGTGTGTAAGTTTCATGGTTTAGAGAAATTTTTCAAAAAAAGAGACTCACATGTACACATCCACGTCCGCGTCATGAGTGCCACCGTTGTCGTCTCTGCTCCCCCCGGCCGCGTCCAATTCGTTCAACCAGCGACAGTTGCGAGGCACGCCAGACTTACGAGACTTGCCAGACCCGCCAGACTTTGACTTGAACTTGCTAGGGTCGAACTTGCCGGACTTGAGGCCATTTGTTTTCCTGAAAGTCAAAACATTGAGTAAAACTTGTGTAAGTTGAAGTGTTTACTGGGATAATATAATACAATAAAATTCACCTGTAATCATCCGTGTAAGCATCGTCTTGGCTGCCTTGGTTGCCACTGGCAGCATCTCCGGCAGCGCCTCCAACAATGTCCCCTGCAGCCCCTCCGGCAACGTCCTTTTTGTCCCAGCCGGCAGCGTCCTTCTTGTCCCAGCCAATTTCAAGCTCCCCATGGACAACGCAAGAATCGGGGCACCAATCGTAATGCCAAGAGTAAGA
>JAAUYM010060313.1_pt1 | contig 15391 bp, 15 predicted proteins | sample 7278001 | NCBI WGS metagenome assembly JAAUYM01 (sample SAMN14350224, study PRJNA611818) | marine sediment metagenome | isolation source: surface marine sediment (1.8m) | place: French Polynesia: Moorea | collected 2018-08
CCCATTTTGTAAGGTGTATAGATTTAGCTGATACACCCATTAGAAGGAAGGGGAAAAAATCCACGCTCCTTTGGAAATTAGAGTGCCCTGTGCCCGGATGTGCTCTTGAGGGATTAAAGTGGTAACCTGCCGGTAGTGCGGCGAGGGTGAGGTAATAATTACACGAGTAAAGGCATAAGGGTTCAGACATAAACGGACTGGCCGTGGTGGGCGTGGCCGTAAAAAGCCCCAGTCCTGCCCCACTCCACAAACAAACAAACAAACAAATCCCCATTCAAGGGTAAAAAGTCACCACCGTTCTTCAAGCACTTCAGTCTGACCTCTCAAAAAATTTACATGCTTCCAAAACATTGCCAAAAAAGTATCATATTAGTGTAGCTGAAAATACCAAGTCCGGCAACTGTTAAAAGTTGAATGGTGATCATTACCATTGCAGCAAAACAGGAACACTACACTTTTGCACTTTTAATTTGCAAAAAAAACATGGTTCCAAAATTTGACTCTGCCCCTTCAAGCAAAACATTGCTGCTGTCCAGGTATGCTCAAGAATTTGATCAGGAAAACGGCTGAAAACAACTTCACACATTCATTCCTCCTCGCCCTATTCTTTTTATTCTTTTAGGCTGAGCAATGTTCTCAATTGTACGTATGTATAGAGGGGTGAAGGGGGGTCAGATGAGTGGGTGAAACTAGTGATACATTGGCTAGACAGATGCTGAAGAGGAAGGGGAATAATCTTCAAGCACATCTAGTAATGTTGTCACAAAGCCTTCCTCAGCCATGTGGCCGTTTTCATCATCTGCACCATGTCTGGTGGTGTAGCAACCGCTCACTCACCTCCGCTGACCGAGCACGTGAGCATGAGCTCCGCGCCCTCGTTGTAGGGCCCGAGCGACTGCTCCTCCACCAGGATGCCCCTCTCGTTGTGGATCAGGGGACGCCCGGGAGGAACTGAAAGAAAAGAATTGAAAGAAAGGACGGGGTGGTGCATGTGTGATCATCACCCAGAAATGGAAGACAAATCCTCCATCAGCCCCTCCAGCCAAGACTTCCTCCTACTTCCAACATCTTTTTTCCCCCTGATTTCTCTCTCTCTCTCTCTCTCTTCCTCCCTGTCGACTACTGCTCTTTTCCTTTGACACCAGGGAATTTTTTCTCTTCTTCTGCTTCTTCTTCCAGGCCTCTTTCTACCTACTCCTCCTTCACCATCCCGATGAAAAGTACAGTGTGAGGCGCTAAGAAAAGGGTACAGTAACCAAACTTCTGCTTTATTCATTCTAGATTTGGTCTATCCTTCAGAAAAAAACAATGAAATTTCACTCCGAGAAGATGTGTTTTTTTTTTCGGCACAGTCTGCAAAATGGGCCTTTCTTACTCCTCACACGTCCTCCTCGTCTTCCTCTTCTCTCCTCTTTTTCCTTAGATGGGAGGGCACAAATTTGACAGGACACAAAAAAATGGAAGAAAATGTAGAGGAAGAAGTAAAAAAAAAAAGAGGATTTGCTCTTTCTTTTTCTCTTTCTCTCTTGAGAGGCCACCTGGAGGGAGAGAACGGGCAAAAAAAACCCGGGAAGAGTGACTTTTTGGACATACGTTTTGACGTTTCTTTCTTGCAAAAAAGAAGGGGGCAACGAGGAGAAGAAGGAGAAAGAGGAGGGGAAATGTGGGTCAATGTTTTGTTTTATATACACGTATATATTCATTAGATAAGGAGTCGATTCTGCTCAGATGATTCCCAAGAGGAGGAGGAGGAGGAGGAGGAGGAGGAGGAGGAGGAGGAGGAGGAAAAATGAAAATAATGGAAGCTTTGGATTGATGGGGAGAGGAGGACGAGAGAGGACACAACTTTTTTTGGGAAGTTGCTGCTGTTACTGTTCAAGGAAGGGGAAAAAGAGAGGAGGAGGAGAAAAGGGAAGGGGACAACATGTATGGAATCCTAAATGAGCCATCCAATCCCCCTCCTTTTCCCTCTCCTCCCCTCCTTGGCCATCTCTCAAAAACCTCGTTCCAGGAGAAAGAGAAGGGGGAGGAGGAGGAGCAAGGGAGAAAAAAAACTAACAATCTGGCCCAATACTGAAGAGAGAGAGAGAGAGAGAAAAAGAAAATGTCTGTCTGTCTTTTCTTACTTTCACAGAAAAAGAAAAATGTTTCCTTTCCCTCCCCCCTTCTTCACTGACCGATGACGTCTAGCCTGATCTTGAAGTTCTTGGTGGGCGCCTGCCTGAAGTCCACCCTGCACCTGTAGAGGCCGGCGTCGTCCTCGCGCAGGTCCTCGATCCACAGGGACGGCGGGCGGGCCTTCTCCTCGAACCTGGAGGGAGGAAAAAGTTCACGTTTGATGTGCAAAATACGTGCGCCGTACCCGACCAGATAGCCGCCACGGTAAATCCGTTACCGTTTTGACCCAGTTGAGGTACTATAACCTAAGTTTATAGGCCTACCCAACCACCAATAGAAGCTCAGTTGGAATATGTCGTACACATTGCATGCACATTTTTGCCAATCCGTATGCTCTGTTTCAAATATTTGACCAATTCAATGAATGCTTGAATGCTTTTACCTGGCCCTGGCGCCCAGGTTGACTCCGTCATTCCAGTGTCGACCGATGTCCAGGCCGCTGCCGCGGACGTCATAGCTGACAGAGATGAAGCAAGAAGAACTTCAGCTTTCCCATATTTACAGGTAAGTACTACAATAACCAGCAAAATTGGAAATGACAAGACCTCTTTAAGTCCGTAGAAACCTCTAAGAGAATGATCTCGAAATCCGATTATAGGATCGGGAGCAAGCAAAGTACGAAGTCTTCTCATCCTCCTTCATTTTTTCTCAAGAGAGTCTTCCAAAATTACTTTGGAATTTTAATTGCAACGAAGATGAGATAGAGAAAGGAGTAAAATTGATCTGTCCATCCAAACTTGGGATGGGGACGGGGTGAGGGGGAGATTGAAAAAAAATTTCAGACCTGTAGATGGGGTCTGGCGAGGGCTCCTTGAACCAGATGACGATGAGCAGCGGGTTCTGCCCGGTCGGCGGGGTGGTGTCGCACGGGAGCCGGGCGCTCCGGGACAGCAGACCGGACACGTTGGTCGTCGGAACCGGCGAAGTGGAGCAGCACCCCGGGGAGTCTGAGAGAAGAGAAAGGAAGTGGGAAATCACGAATCTTGTATGTACGTAGCCCAGCTAGGTCGAGACGAAAAAAAAATAAAGATTTTTAAAATCAAATTGCTCCAGTTTTGTTAATTTTAGTACACTAAAATATTTTGTTTTAGCAAAGGCGATTTGGTCCAGTTAAACAAACAGGTAGTTTTTAACCATTGACGTGCAAGATCGTAGCACATTGTTTCCCTCCAACCAGTAGCGACACTTTCTTGGACACCCTGTCTCCCTCCCTCTTTCCATTTTGGAGTGCGAGTGCGCCTATGACGCAGCACAAAATTAGTCATGTTAATTTCAGGAGGGGCAGGCAACAACTAGTTCTACCTAGTAGTAGTCACCAAGCATCCCGACCAGACACTCAACTCATAAATTAAGTCCAACACGAGTGGAAAATCCAATACGACTCCCACACGTGAGGAGAAGGAAGGAGAAGGCGGCAAAATCTGACATAGTGGGCATCTCTGGTTGGGTATCCTCATCATCATTCAAGAAGAGTTCCAACCAAGTGGACCACTCGACTCGAAAGGTTGGGTTGGAATTGGCTTGAAGAGAGGCTTAATCACTTTCCATTATCCTATTAGGTGAGCGCTAGTCTGTTCGGTGATGCTATGGTACAAAATCTCATCCTTCAGAGATGAGACCCTCCATTATAACATAAATTTCTTGTGGGAGTACTAGTAAATTTCGAAAGCCTTTCAGTAACTTTTTTTTCTATGAAGGAACAAACCAATTCTACTCTTTCAAACAAAGATGAATGTGAGCTCTTCTTCTCCCCCAAAAAATTTAAATAAAAGCCGGTTGGTTCAACCCAAGAAAACTGTACAACGTAACCTTCAACTTGAATGGCCTTTCTCTCTCTTGACTCCATTTCCTCCTCCCTTCCTTCCTCCCTCCTTCTTCTTCTTCCTCCCTCTTCCTCCTCTTTCTCTTCCTTCTTCTCCTCATCCTTCTCCGCTGTAAACTGGGTACGCATTTATGCAAATAAGGCCCCCCCAAAATGGGGAGGGACGAGAATAAATAAAGTAGAAGATGCAAAAAGTGACACGAGGAGAAAACTTTTTTATGTGGTGCACACATTTGGGGGGGGGGAGGAGGAAGGAGCATTGCCAATTGCGCCAAATGTACCGCATCGTATGAGCCAAAAAAAGTATATCGGCTGTCATCCGGCAATCAATGCACACGCTATTTACATCCCCTCTAGAGGAAATTGTTTCCATTGCCCATAATGCACGTCAGATGCAACAAGGTGCTTCAAAATAAATACGGTATAGCAAACTTGTAAATACCAAGCTATAGCAGGTACACCTTTTCAGTTGTTGACTGTGTTTTATACTAGGTACAATGTTGGGGTGGGTGGGTGTACGAGAGGGTTTTTTTGGGTCACCCTGTTTGAGCGGCGGAAATTGGGTCAGGGCAGAAAAGGTCAGCAGAGTTGAAGGCAACGCAACAACAACAGCTCCCGACAACGACTTCCAAGGAGGAGGTTGACGTGACGAGATGATGAGCCGATATTTCGGAGTTGCCACCCTCCCCACCCACCCCTATAAAAAATGGGCAAGTTTTTCCTCAACATCTTTTTCTTAAGGAATTCCTGGTCCCCTCCAACCTCTCAAAAAGAGGTTTCTGTGACCAGTGCACAAGTGGAACCAAGTTAGAAAGAAGTCTTTAAAGACAAAGAAAGCTGCTGCTTTTTCTCTTCATTTTGGTGTCACCCTCTCCCTCTCCCCAACGCCAAGCAGCAAATTCTTGAGATTCCAAAGTTGTCTTCCAAGACTTTGGAATGTAGCCCCCCGTCGAAAAGTGAGAGAGGGGAGGAAGCAAGCACAACTTACTAAACTTTGTCTTCCTCCTCCCCCCCCTTAAAAGCAGTGCAAATGTTGCACTTTGGCAAAGAGGAAAGATATACCTAGTTAGTTCCTCTGAAAGAACAAAATGGACTATTCAAAAATCGCCAAAAATGCGATTTACTTCTCCTTACATAATATGATTTTTTCAGAGATATTTTTCTACTGAAGATGGCTCTTGTGCTGGCTTTTTTTCTCTCTCTCTCTATTAAGTGGACTTTAAAATGGCCAAAAGATTTCTTTCTCGTTAGTGTCATTCTTTAGAGATATTTCTCTGAGGTATCTTTTTTTTGTCTCTCTCTCTCTCTGGCAATTCCATTGAAGACTCTGCCGCAGTTTCCTGTTGCACTGGGAACACAAAACCCGTATTAGTACATACTAAGGCACACAAACATTTCCTTGGCTCTAAATGGATTGGTGGTCATTTCTTTTTTTCCTTTTGCAGGCCACTGAAGACGGATGGAGGCAAAAAAAATATGGAGGGGAGGGGGGGAAAGGGCCCTTTCAGGTGTCCTTCTCTCTCTCTGCAGTCAAAAAGTGACGTCCTTAATAGGAAAGAAATGAAAGACGTTAAATTCTTGACTAATTTCTCGCCCATTTTTCTCTTCTATATTTCCAACAAAGTTTCAAGGTCGGGCAATTAAATTTCCGACCCTTTTTGGGGGGGAGGAGGAAGGGGAGGAAGAAGAAAATTGCCAATTTGCTGGAAAAAAAATCGTGCATTTTGCTTTTTTTCTGGGGATTGGAGGAACGACAAGTCGGAATTAAATTCTCCTTTTTGTCTTAGTGTACTAGTTTGGACTCTTTGGTGCTCTCGACACCAAGAACAAGGAAAAGTTACCAGAGGAGTGGCCTCCATCAAACGGCGTTTTAAGACCCTCTCTCATCCAAGAGGGCTTTGCTTGCTTGCTTGCTTTTTTTCCTTTCTTTCCACATTGGAGCCGGAGAAGTTGGTTTTTTTTGGGTGGGGGAGAAAAGGGGTAGTGGTTCCTTTCGTCCAATGGCAATAAGAAGGAAAGAATATTCGTCAAACTCGGGTGAGTGAGCAGATGGATGGAGCAAGACTGTTATTGCTGCGCCAGACAGACAGGAAAGCAGTTTTTTTGTACTACGTACTACATACACTGTACTGTACAAGTAAACTTCACTATATTGTCACTAAAAATGCTAAACAATATTAGTAAAGATTGCTATGGCAGTCAAATTTGCAATTAGGCAATAAAGGTTCCTTTTTTTTTCACCGGCTTCGACCTTCCAGCCTTTCTTTTGTAGGTACGAAGTTTGGTATCGTTCCCATCCTCTTATTTGGCCCTTTTTTTCTCTCTTCCTGCGCGCGCGTGTGTGTGTGTGTGTGTAGTAGAGAAAGGGAGAAAAGAGGAGGCGCCATAAACTCGAGCATATTTCACCCTGAATGGGCACAGGACACGGGCGCACACATGGGGGAGGAGAAGGGAATGGAGAGACAGCACTGTAGAAAAAAAATTGAGAAATTTAATAAAGCCTGCAGCAGAGATATTATTGCCAGCTGCGTTCAGAAAACGCCTGAGGGGGGGGCTTGTGTCGAAAATGCATTCATTTTATTTCTCCTGGCAGATTTACCCTTATTTTTTTATCCGCCATTCGTGAAAAAAACCCACCATTTTTCCTAGCAGGGAATTCCCTCTCCTAAAAATAGTAAATCCTCCATTCTACTTCCTGGATGCTATTTCCCTCTTCGTCCTCCCTTCTCCTCTCCCCCCACTCCCTTGAGCTACTAGATATAGTGGCCACATCAGCTTGGAACAGAGCCTCCGAAGGCAGACGTTCTTCCTCCCTCTCGTCTGTCAATCAAACCAGCCGTTTTCCGGGAAAGAGGAGGAGGAGGACGAGGAGGAGGAGGACGAGGAGGACGAGGAAGCAGTCTCATAAATGAAACTATGCGAAGAATGGAATGGGACCGATACAATTCTGCAGTCTGCTGTGCTGTGCTCCTGTTGTCGATCAGAGTTGCCAGGTGGACTGTGCCGCAGCCATTTTTAGCTGTAAATGGCACCAGTCTTGTTGGCCGCAAAATTTGCTGGCAAATATTTTTTTCAAAGTCCTTAGACTATGTCTGAAGTCGGGCTTACTTCCCGTGGGGCCCGGATTGGGCTACATTTGGGGTTAGGCTCCCTGACACCTGGCAACCTTGGATCTCGTTTGTACTGCTCATCCCTTTTTGCCAGGGGGGAAGGAGATTGTTTATGCCCGCATGAAGACCAGTTGCGATGAATACGCAATGCATCTAATCCTGCCTGATTCATGATCTAGTAGGGGATGGGGTACAGTATGGCAATGCCACTTTTGAGTCTCCCTTGTATTCCCTAATAACTATACTGAGTGGGCAAGATTTAAAAAGTATGTCACTGGGACATTCTGTGTATGTAATAATAGCAAGATTCTACTACCGTAGATGTTGGTGGGGTAGTCTACAACCTCTCTAGGACAACCCAACCCCACCAACATCTGTTTTCAGGAGTACTTAGGTTATATACTAGATAATCTATCTAATGGCCAGTTCCTAGACTGAGTTTCGCAACCGTGTTTTGTTGGGGTGTCTAAGACATCACTCATTCTTTCTGCCCTATAGCAGAAAACAGAATTCCATTGATCCGACAGAGGGGTGTACTACTGCTTCCACAATACACATGAACCCTATTTTTCCAGCAGACTTGCCCAACAAACTGTACAGTAGGTACACTAACCCCAACCTGATTGTTGGCAAACACGGCGGCACCAGCAGCAGCAGCAGCAGCAGGAGCAGCAGCAGGAGCATTCTCTCTTTCTCTTTTACTGCCGAAGGGGGAACAATCAACCTTTCTCTTCTCCTGCTACTACTTCCATTTCCTCTCCCCCCGCTGGCAACAACTCCTCGTGCATAGTAGTACTACTGTGGTCCCATACATGGCACAGTAGAACTTGGATATAGTGATTATGTGTATAATGTCTGCTTCTTAACCTACTCTGGGATTTCTGTCCCGGAGGGTCCCTAGCCTCCTTTCTTTCCCAAGGCCCTGTGGAGGAGGTCACAAGTACTAGTAACTTGACTGAGGTTAACTTGCATTTTTCGGGAGGGCTTAATCTATTTCAGATGTGAATATTCCCCTGGCCAACAGCACCGGCACCTGAATAAATGTTCACTACGTTAGAGGTAAATTCACTATGCAAAAGAAATTCACTGCATAACTATGAGAGTTCACTTTACAGTATGTATGGAGAGTTCCTTTTGCGAACAAGTTGGCTGGCAAAAAAAAACGTTTTGAGGTTTAAAACAAAGTACAATGCGACTTTTTTGTCGCATAATTGCTGCATAATGCTCTTGGCCATCAAACCAAATGTAGACGAATGCAATAACGCTTTCTCTGTCCTTTCTTTGAAGACAAGGACTAGAGACAAGCTGTACAACTGATGTCATGTCATGTCGTATGCGCAGCAATTACTACAGCTCTGATCCATAATCCTTGTTAATGAAGCAGCACATCCTTCTCTCCTCCTCCTCCTCCTCCTCCTCCTCCTCCTCCTCCTCCTCCTCCTCCTCCATGCAGAGATCTTCTTGCCTTGCTCCTCCTCCACATGAATGTTGATGTGTATCCCCGTTTGCTCGGATGAAACAAGAAAGAGACTCTGTTAAAAGACAGTTTCAAGACAGGGTTTCAAATAGTGAGCGTGATAACGTTTGTGAAAGTAAGACCGGATTGGAAGTGGGGAGGCCCACCTTGGACAGAGCTTAAGGAGCTGAAGTGAAGCTTGAACCAACAAGAAGAAGAAGAAGAAGAACTTTTTTTATTCCACGACCTGTCGGCTTCGCCCGCAGGCGAAAATAGTAATCTTTTTTTTGCCTTGACAAATGCCGTAAGAAAATGGAAAAGAAGGAGGAAGAAAACTAATGTTGCAATTAATTTAAAAAGTTTTTTTTAATGCCCACGTAAAACTTTTCATTGTCCGCATTCCCTTTGTCAGTTTAACTTTTTTTTGGAGGGGGAGGGAACGGGGTAAAGAGATTTTTTGTGTTTTTCATCCGGGAAAAATGACTGTGTGAAAAAAAAGTTTTCCTGTCAACTTTTCTTCCGAGGAAAAAAAGATGCTACCACGTCCTGTTAAAACGAGGAAATATTCTCCTTAGCACACCTTGTTGCAGTATTTTTGAATGCGTCGTCCAATGGCCCAGAAAGTTGCCTTCCTCCTCCTCTTCTGTTTGTCGACCTGAAAGGCTTTTTCTGTCCCAAACCCTTCCCTCTCCCGTCCCCCTACCTCCCATTTCCCATATCCCAAACGCTGTTGCCCCGTTATGGCCACCCACGCAGTAATAGTGGTCGTAGTAGCAGTACGTACGGTCAAACTCGGATAATCGAGGCGAGGGTCAATTTTTCCAATTTTCACATTTACAACCAGGCGGGTAGTATATCAAGTCTTTTCCCTTAAAAAATTAACTTAACATTGAGGTTTCTTGTTCTTGATTAACCGAGTACGGCTGTAGTATACTACAGTAGCCACCTCTCCTCTCCCCTCTCCCCGGTCCCCCCCCCCCCCCCAAAGACCATACCGCCATCCAACCTGTTTAATAAACGCTGCAGGAAAATGGGGGGGGGGGTTTGAGGCCAAACCCCCCCCCCCCCATTTTGGGAACCTTGTTTCCAGGCCGTCTTTTGAGAGTGAGAGTTCTCTTTTTTGTTGCCTTTTCGGCATGTGGGAAATGGAAAGTGCTTGTATGTGTTTGTGTACTAGGTTACTTTTTTTCGGCGAATTATTAATTCATGGCAGCTCTGGTTGGAGCAGCACTGCAGAATTTCGTCTGGCTAATTTGCTGCCTGGGTCGTGCTGGAAGTACTACCTACATACAGGTTTTTTTGGCCAGGCATTTCCTGTGCAGAGTGCTTTGTGACTTAATCGAAAATTAAATGCCCTTGCTAACTAAACAATTGTTGCAATTTGCTCTCATTATTTTTCAATTTCACAACTTCTACGGTATGAATTCGCCAACTTTCCATTACTGGTCCAAATGGACCTGCACCCTTCGAGATGAGAAAAGCAGTTGCATTTCCACCACCATAGTGCAATTTCCAAATTTCTATGACTTCTTTTTTTGCTCCATAATCTACCCGACGCATTTGTTCCCACGGAGTAGCAGCTAGCAAATTGGGAGAGAGATTTATTAATTATAAATTGCCACACCACGCTGTTTCAGTTCTGGAACAATGGGGAGGAAAGAGGCAGAGAGAGGGAAAAGAGAAACAGGGTTGCCAAGTCATAACCAAACCAAACCTAAAATAAGCCCAACGGTTTTATTAAGCCCATGCTTTCAAAAATAGCTACAAGCTGAAACCACTTCGAAAACCACATCTATTGACAGCCAGAAATGGCCATAATACATCCCACCTGGCAACCCTGGAGAGAAACACTTTTTGCACAAAGTTTGTTGTTGTGTTGCCCTCACCAAATGCTCGCACAGCATGCAACTATTTTTTTTGTTTTGCTTTGTTTTGTCTGAGGGGCGTGGTTGGTCTTTATTGGATGGAGGGGAAAGGGCTTATTGTAGTACAGTACAGTTAAACTAGACACTTCAGGACTAGCTCATATACTAAAAAAAATACTGTAGTACCTTGTTCCCCCCTTGCAATAGCCCAAAAACTTATTACACTTGAACTGAAACACACTGTATTATTTATACATGGTAGTACGTGTATAAATTCTGTTTCCTGTAATATTTTTCAACTCACCGAGTTCGACTGTACTGCTACTACCTGCTCTGCTCTGCTGCCTTATTTTTTTTCTTACTTCTTCTTTTCCTGAAGGGAAATAAATCTTTCTCCACTGCAACAAAGCTTTGTGCTAAATGCGAAAGCAATTGGCTATAAGGGGGAGGAGGAAAGTGGGTCGATTAAGACACACTCATTTTCCCCAGAATTCGACACGATTAAACTAAAAACTTATTTACGTAAAAGTACTAATGAAATTGAATTTAATTAAAGTTGTTGTTCTTTATTTCCGCCTTGGAAGGAAGATTGCATGTGTATAGTGAGAAAGTCCCTAATAAGAACACTTCATCTTTAGAGCCACGATAGGATAGGAGATGCTGCTTCTGACAGCTTTGGTTTTCACTCTTTCAGGAAAACCCCAGCCTTTTTTAAAAAAAAAGTTCAAACTCTGGGGAGGTTGTTTAACAGGAGCTCCTCGGTTCAAAGCCAGCCTTTCGGAGCTGTCACTGAACAATTGTGTGGTGCACCGCCACCACACAAAAAAGGAAAGGAAAGGCAATTTCTACTCACCCAATTTTGTCCCATTAAAGGGGGGAAACTAGTAGAGAGAAAGACAGGTTTTTGCTATAACGAACCATAGACATTGATAGGAAAGTACTTTTATGCTAATATTTTTACTTTTTTTCTTGGCTGAAAGTTTTTTTGCACAACTGTACTGTACTCCTACATAGGTGAGATTTTTTAATTTAGCTTAGTGCCTCCTCCTCTTGTCCTACTACTGTATGTCCATGGCCTTGAATGGCTTTTGGTATCACAACAATAGCAGCGACGCTTTTTAACACGAGCGCACTTCAGTTTCATATAAAAAGACTTTTGAGTTATTTTTTGGGCCACCCACCCCCTTACATCAAAATTCTTACCTACGGCGACGCCGACAGGTCATTGAAAACATGCAAGTTGTTATTGTTATTCTTGCTGTTGGGGAGACAAAGTTCAACCTCACTAAGTGGACATTTGGGGTGTGTGCACATCGGCCAGAGTTTAATTCGAGGTCTCCTCATGGCTTTCATTCGAAGCGGGTGCGCAATTCCCTTAAACCTCTATTGACATTATTGTTCCAACGCTACTCAAAACCGGTCTTCACGCCTGAGGGTCTTTAAACAGGGTTTGTTCTTGTTCACACTGCCCCCAAAAAATGGCAGAAAAAGGTAATAAAGCCATAACTCTAGCTCTGTGTTGTTTTTTTCGTCTGTGTTACCTAGGTTTTTTTCAATGTGTTCTTTCTCTCTCCTCCCTTCCTGTCCCACCCCCTCCCCTCTCCCCCTCTCCCCTACAAGCAGTGCCATAAATAACCGTATGATCTATACAGTTGTAGAACAAGGAGAAAGTGGGAAAAAGGGATTGCGGCAAAAAAAAAACAACCCAAACCCTTCTTACCTTTTTGCTTGCCCGACTGTACCTCCGGGGGCGACAGCAGCAGCCAGCTGGACACCGCCAGGTACAGCAGACTCCGCCTTTCCAACATGACGGAGAAGAAGAAGAAGATTGATCAGTTTGGCACCAGAGTCATTTCGCGCATCCTTCCTGGAAAGGAAAAAGAAACCAAAGTGGATTGAGAGGAGGAAAGAGATGAAGGGCGACGACGGACGTGTTGGTAAAACTCGGAAATTAATGTTCTCGCACGGCTTTTCCCACATTTTCTCTCTCTCTCTCTCTTTCCCTCTCTCTCTGTCCCTCTCTCTCTCTCTCTCTTTCCCCCTTGGTTTAGCGGACCGTGTCATTTTAACGAGGCCCAAGGGGAAAAGAAAGACAGAAAAAAAAATGGAGAGACTGCAGCAACGCTTTTCCAAAGAAGGAAAAACCCACTCTGTTGATAATCTTTTTACTCCACTTATATTACAAGAGCAACTTTTTTTTATGGGGAGAGGGGGTAGGAAGTGATGACGGCTGTTATTATTATACGGAAACCTCCTTTTTGACCTTCTTCCTGTCTGATCTCCCGACGGGACTTTCGGAGTCTCAAGACTTTTTCTACTGCCAGAAACATGTAATCGTGGATTTTATGATGTGATGACATGTCCCACCAAATTTTAAAGAAGAGTGCCACTTTTCTTTACTACTAGACTACGGTTTTGATGTTGAGAAACATGTATTTTTTAATATTTGTTCTTGAAGATGCAAACAACTCGTTCACGTATTAACTTTAGGCTTTATTTAGCGAAATAGACTATAAAAAACCTGGTATTTGTCCTGGAAAAGTGACGGAAAGTTCCGTCGGGTGGGGTTCCGCCCCTCATCCCCAAGAAGGTTGCAAAAAACCCCACGTCTTTTCAGATCTCTCTTTTCTTTCTCCATCATCTTCTTTGGGGAGGAGGGGGAGGCAAGATCGTGCTTTTGTGACCTTTTTCTCCTGTGGGAGGAAATGTTCATTTTTCCCCGGTTTTTTTTGGGGGGGGGAGGCGGAAGAGGAAGAAGAAAAGGTTTTTTATGGGAAGCGGAAAGGAGAGAAGGGAGGGAGGGAGAAGGTAATCTGCAGTTAATAGCCGCAATAATGGTTAAAAGGCAGTTTTTTCTGATAACCGACCAACCAACCAACCAACCAACCAACCAACCAACCAACCAACCCTCCCATCCCGAGATCCCATACTAGAAGATGCTTCTGTAAAGAATGCTTCTAGGTACAGTGGATTCTCAATATTTGTGACTTTTTTTTGCTAAGTACGTATATTGTGCTTGTGAACAGTACTCAACTCCTTAGAATGAGAGCATCAATGATGCAAGTTGTACTGATACAGCTAACTGGTGTTCAACTGTATTTTGCTTCTTCTCTCCTTTTTTTAGAAAGAGGGGAGGAAGGATGAATCCGAATAAAAAGTCCATTAGGAGGGAGCGAAGGCATCGCATCACAAGGCATCAAGCAGTTTGGTTTTTTCTTACGTACATCCCACCAATTTGCAAGCTAAAAAGCTTTTCTGCATACGAAATCGGCCGCTCTTATGAAGAGAGGGACTTTTTTTCATGTCCGGAAGAAAATATGTGAAAGCTGATGGCGTGTTCATCATCCCAAAAAAGAAGGGTCTCTCCTCCTCCTCTTTTGTTGTCAACTATACAAGAGAGACGCCTGCCTATTCGATGTCACCGTAGGCGGTGGCTGAATGAAGGGTGGGTGTGCTCCTTGCATACATGGGCAAGGCTTGGACCACTTCCCCTCCCTGAAACACTATTTAGTTCTCCCTTTTTTTCAGAAAATAGTTTTGACTTGTACGTTAGTAAAAATGCAGCAGAAATCCGATTTTTTTACTTTTTAATCCTGTGACTCTCTCTCCCCTTATGGGCTGTCCCCTTGCCCATGTGTGGTTGGTTCCATGTGTGCCCCCATTTCTGAACACTCCCTCCTTCCCTTTCTCTTCCTCTTAACCAAATTAAGGCTGCTGAAGGAGACAGGGGCACAAAGAAGCCTTTTTGTGAGTGCTTAAAGAAACATGAAATAACGAAAATAAGATGTGTTTCTTCCAGAAAAAAATCTTCATTTTTTTAAGCGGGGTGTTCTCTTTAAAGGGAGTGTCCGCCTACTACGTATACTACAGAAGTTATGACTGCGGCGAAAATTCAAATTTTTCCTTGAACTTCTGCAAAAAAAGTGCATTAGGGGGAGAAGGAGGAGTCTCGTAAAAAAATAATCGTGAGACTCATTAAAATATGAGAACCAGAGCAGATTAATCTGCCTCCCTTTTTAAGTTGCGGCAGGCAGCCAAGAAAGAGACGTTTTCTGGCCAAAAAAGCGCCTTTTTTCTGGGAAATGTCTACCCGCCGCCACCCCGTCCCACCCCCACCCAAAAAAGCGAGGTGCTCAAGGTCCCGCGCGCTGAGAATAGGTGGAGAAATATCTCCTCTCTTCATCGTCTCTCTCTCACACACACATTGCTTTCCACATCATCAAAGGCGTCTCAAACCTCCTTTGAGGGAAGAGGAAGAGGAGGAGGAGGAGGAGGCGGTGTGGCCACAATCAATCATGCCATTTTCCAAACCTGTGGAAAAAAATACTCTCTCTTCCTTCTCCCGCTCCTCCTCCTCTTCTGACTGATTGCTACAGCTTTTTAGGAAGACGCTTGGAGAGGTTTTTTTTTTTGGGGGGGGGGGGGAGGGGGCAAAAGAAAGCTGCACTTAAATATTTCGTTGGCTGCTTTTCCTGGTACAGTAGAACTTCGATATAAGGTGATGAAGTCTGTGTTTAACAGTTAAAAAGCATTTTTTACTATGTGTAGGGTAGTACAGTATATTGAAAGTGGATTAGAAGGAAGAAAGTGCGAAGTTACTACTACTACGCATATCGGACTTCTACTGTACCTACGTATAAGAGGATCTCTTTTTTTTCTCCTCCCCAGAACCTTTTGCATTCGGTGAGTATCCCCCTTTAGTAATCTGACTGACCCTTGCTCCATGCATCCCCGCTGTTGGTGTTTATCTCGCTCAGTCCTTTGCTTATCGCAGAGAAGGTCTGGACATGGAAGGACATGGCAGTAAGACGTTGGCACTCGGGCCGAAGGGGACGCGCGCCGCCTCCTGGGGTGGGCCAACTTGTGGCCCGCGGGCCAGAAAGTGCCAACGTCTTACTGCCATGTCCTTCCATGTCCAGACCTTCTCTGCGATAAGCAAAGGACTGAGCGAGATAAACAC
>JAAUYM010098821.1_pt1 | contig 15386 bp, 21 predicted proteins | sample 7278001 | NCBI WGS metagenome assembly JAAUYM01 (sample SAMN14350224, study PRJNA611818) | marine sediment metagenome | isolation source: surface marine sediment (1.8m) | place: French Polynesia: Moorea | collected 2018-08
ACACACTTGACACAATTGAGGAGAATCACCCATCATTCCTTTCACTGAATGTCATGTCATGGTTTCAAATCTGGAGGTTAGGGAGCTACATGTCTGTCTCCAGCATCGGCGCGGCTGCCCCGAGACTCAGCCGTGGAAATCCCGTCTCACCCAGGCTCAAGGAGTGCCCGTTACTGTTGGGCAATGCCGGCCTGGTCTCATTGCCTTCGCCACCGCTGTCGACGCCGTCATCGTCGTCGTCCAGGTTGGTCTCGAGGATGTGTCCGGCGCTCCGAGTCCGCGGCGGGTGCGGAGGGCCGTTGTCGGCATTGTCGAAGTTGTCGTCCAGGGACGTCTCCAGCAGGGGCCGACGCGACCTGGCCGCCGATGCAGCCGCGGCGGCGGCCGCCGGTGGCCGTGACCGTGGCGGGCTCGGCGGGGGCTGGAACGGCCTCTGTGCCGTCCCCGTCGGGGTGGCGAAGGGCCTGGCATATCCCGGCACCGAGGGAATTGTCTCCGATGGTGTCTCTGGCAACGCTCTGCTGCCGAAGGGGCTCCTGCCTGCCGACGGCACCGCCCCCGCCGGCGTCGTGGGCGACGGTCTGAACGTCTCGTAGGGCCCCTTGTGGCTGTCCATGGTCTGGTACTCGCCGGTTCCCCGGTCTGCCTGCGGGTCTGAGCTGGCGTCCGACGTCGTCCCAGTTGTGTTGAGGTCGTCCTCGCCGCCGGAGTCCTGCGGACTGATGCGGCTCCCGCGGTTGCTACCCGCCAGCCTCTCCTTCAGCTCCCTCTTCATGTCTGCCACCGAGTCCGGCCTCTGGCTGCTACCGACCTGCGGCTGCTGCTGCCCGGCAGACTTCGGGAGGTACCCAGGCGGGCCCCGTCCGAGCGAGCTGAGGTCGTGGCCCTGACCGGAAGCGGGCCAGATTCCGGAAGCGTCCGCTGGATTGATTCCGCCCCCGACCACGCCGCCAACTCCTCCAGTCTGGGTGGACTGTCGGGTCTCCGGGCGGTAGGCAGCGTTGTCGTAGGAAGATAAATCATAGCCGGAGGCAGAGTGGACCTGCAATATCGACGACAGGGACATTTTACTAACTATTACTGACAAAATTCGACCTCATGCAATTGGTTAATTGCTACTACGGTATAGTAACTCCTTGCCCACTGCACTAACCTGCGGGAAGGTGAGCGTGGTCCCCTGTTGCTGCCCCTGGGCGTAGTGGATGTCGTGGGTGTCGGCGAAAGAAGCGCGGCCGCCGTTCGGGGAGAGGTGACTGCCCAGGCTGTTCAGGTTGGCAGCGCTGCCGCCGCCGGGCATCGGGTTGGCGCTGTGGAAGGCGCCGGTGTAGGACGGGTCCGCCATCACGGCAGAGTTCAGCGCCACCGACCTCTTCTCGGCCAGGGAGTCGAAGCTGGCGGAGTGCAGCTGCTGCTGCGAGGTGGTGGTCACCGCTGACGCCGACGCCGCCGACGCCGCCGACGCCGCCCCCGGGTGGGAGGACACCGCCGGTGCCCCGCGGTAGGCGGAGGAAACGGTGCCGGTCTTGGAGGCGTTGGCCGTGATAAACCGTCTCCGGTAGTTGATGTCGCTGAAGCCGGTGCTGGCCACGGAGGCCAGCGACCTCGACCCGAGGCTGCTCTTGCTCATCCTGATGGAGTCCCTCCTTTGTAGGCGCTCCTTTTTCCTGGTCCTGGTCTTGGAGCACCAGCAGCAGCAGATGAGGGCGACGAGCACGACGGCGACAGCCAGCGCCACGGAGGAGTAGACCACCTCCTTGGGCAGCTCGTAGACGGAGGTCGGGGCCACCAGGTGAACATGCTCGTCCATCTCGCACATGGCCGGCAGCATAAAGTCACACGAGATTGACTTGACAGTCGAGTCGACGAACACGTTGCAGTCGTCGTTGTCCAGGTCGTTGATCCAGACCATGTCATAGTACCTCCAGTCCTCTTGCTCCCCCTCCAGGTAGTGGGTGAGCAGGTGGTACTGGTAGAAGTTGGTGATGGTGGGCAGGGTGGCGTTGTCCTTGGCGCAGAAGTCCACGGCCTGGTGGTACGTCATGGGCCCGCCCAGGTACATGAAGCAGGTGTCGCCCAGCAGCGTCCACCCGGGCTGGCACTTGTCGCTCAGCAAACTGAAGTTACGAGTACGAAATTTGTCAAATTGCGGTAGGTGCTACCGTACTAGTACAGTAGTATATATTTTTTTGTGTATCTTACGTCCTGTTGTTCATGTGGAACGGTGTGAATTCGACCTCGAGCAGCCCGTCCTCGTCGTGAAGGTCCTTGATGCGCCCGGCCACAGCGTTCGACTCGTTGTAGGCCCAGTAGTTGTACTTGGCGTTGATGGGCGTCTTCCACACGTCCCACACCGACCGATTCAGCGTCATCAGCTCGTAGTCGTTGTTGCTGTCCGGAAAAAGGAGATGTTGGAGTTCGATTTTTCTCAAGAATGAGTTTTCTCTCTCTTTTTGTCTCACATGTTGTAGAAGACGTTGTCCACGTATTCCTGACCAGCCGAGCCCGCCACGATGGTCGCGCGGTTGCCCCACCTGGAATTTAATTTTTAATAGATTAATCACCACGCAAGCTCTCAGATGTAACTACTCGTATAGGGTAAGTTATTGGCTAGTATGTGTCTTAATTAATTTTGTTACATGTAACGCATTGCCATGAATATTTATTTATTGTCATTAATTTAGTCATGTAGGAATTTGGAGTATCTCCAAAATGTCCGTGAACATACATACTCGTAGTATGTCAAGTTATATACGTATAACATGGTCGCACAGGTTTCTATGCTTATTAGAGTACTTTATTGACTGACCTGCAGTATCCCAACGTGGTCATGTCGCAGTGCAGCCCGTAGGCGTAGTTGTTGTAGAAGCCGTTGTGGGTGAAGGACTGGTAGATTGGAAGCCTGACGTTGTGAAAGCCGGTGACCTCCACAATCATCTTGCCGGCGTTGTTGTGGAAGGTGTTGTAGGAGGCGTTGCACACCACCTGCATCATCCGCATCACCGACTCGTGGGACACGTTGCTCCGGGTGATGTAGTTGCGAAACAGGGTCACCTGGAAGACGAGAAGGAGGGAGAGTTAGTCACTTCCTAAAATCTCAATATACATTTGTTTAAAAAAAAAAAATCCGAGTCCTTGCCACGATTCAAATCTCAGACTAGTACTAAAATTCCCAAATATCGAATATGGGAAAAAATCTGGTCTTTGCGGAATTTAAAATCTCAGTGATTGCCACAAATTTGGTGAGAAAACTAAAATTTCTCAAACTTTAAAATCTAAGAGAAAGAAAAAGACAAATTCCCACCTGCTGGTAAGGCGTGGTTCTCCTGCCCTCGAAGTGAAGCGTGACCTTCTTGACGTTCTCCTCGAAGACGTTGTTGTGCAGCATGGCCCTCATGGCGGTGGCGGTGCCAGAGGACCCGGCGCGGATCATTAGACCGCCGATGTTGCCGGTCAGGAAGTTGTTGAAGAAGTAGACGTCCTGAGAAAATAAGAAATTTCGAGAAGAATATTAGACATAGCGTACTTCCATTTCTCCGATGGACAAAAGAAAATGTTTAAAAAGTACTAAAAATTAAAAGCCAAGTCGCTAATACTGTAATTTCCCGATTAATAAAAATAAATTAATTAAAAAAAAAACCCTACCTCCGTGTTCTGAACGTCCATCCTGATGGCGCTCTGGCAGGTGGAGAAGTTTCCGTAGAGGGAGACGCAGTTCCGCCTGAGGTGGTTCCTCTGCAGGGTGACGATGGGGTTGTACTCCCCGACGGAGACGTAGTCGACGGCGCCGCGCTCGTTGTCGTCGAACACGGAGAAGGACATGTTGTGCCGGAGGTCCCTGTTCTGCGTGACGATGGAGAAGGGCAGGGTCACCACCTCGGCCACGAAGCCCATGTCCTCCCGGGCGCCCGTGGCGTGGAACTTGATGCTCATGGCGTTGGTCCTCGTCGTCTGGTGGAGGACGTTCTCGTCGGGGACCGAGTCCACCTTTATGGAGAAGTGAGTGACCACATTAGTTTTTTTCTTACATTTCTTGCAGTTGAAACGCCATTACCTTTTTTTTTAATGTACGAGTAATTGACATTATTTATCGATTTATATATCAATTACCTTGATGGTGACGATGGGCTTGGTAGTCCGGTTGTAGAGGTCTCCGTCGTACAGGGTGATGTGGTCCGGGATCCACGGCTCCCCCGTGCTGTTCACCAGGTTGTACTGCAGCAGGCGGAAGCCGATGGGCTTGACGTCGTGGACCGAGGAGAAGACCTTGACGCAGTCCACCGGGCTGTTGTCGTACTTGTAGTAGAGGAGCACCCGTTCCTCGACGGCGATCTCCTTCTGCGGGTCGCAGATGTCCACCAGACCGAAGTTGTCGTAGGAGAGAGGGACGCGATCGGCGGGCTCGAAGGAGGACAGCTTGGCCTCCCGGACCTCGCCCGTCAGCACCGCGGCGCTGATGCCCACACCTGAGAGGAGTTTAGGGTACTTTTCAAGTTGCACATGTTTATTTCCCGCATACTTTTTAAAATAAATAATTAAGTTGAAAACAACTTGTTTTCAACTGAACTGTCCTTAGTGGAAAAAAAATATCTTTTATGCTTCTCATGCACATTTTCCCTCTCTTTTTTATTCTTACGCTCCCCCCCAAAAGGTGGTTTCGAAATTAACATGACGTTTCCCCTTGTTTTACGCTCCTATTCTCCAAGTTTCCCAGAAAGTTCACCTAGGTTGTGCTCCAGCTTGTTATAGAGCATGTTCATGGTCCCGGACGGGGAGACTACATTGATGCCGTCGTGCGCCGAGTGCGAGATGTTGAGGTAGGAGAGCAGCGGGTTGGTCATCACGGCCTGCACCGCGGGGGACTTCTCGCCGTGCAGCATACCGGCCCCCATTATCTGGAAACACAGGAGTCAAACTTAAAACCTTTTCTTTCCTCCGTCTCACCTGCACGTGGCCATTCGAGTACGGACCTACTTGCAATTCCCATATGTGTATGCAGTACAGTTTTACTTTGCTCGATTGGGATGTCGCTCCCTCCCTCTCACATTACCTGCACGTATTCGAGTATGGACTCGTGCCTCCTGACGGAGGTGTGGGTGACGGCGTCGTGGATGCGCGTATGGAACAGCTTCTGCTCGAACTCCTCCACGGAAAACCTAGTTTAAAACCGGTGTGGGGAGGGAGGGGAATTAGCCAAATATATGGGAAAGCACAATGGGCGAGTAATTACTTGTGCCTGATTTTTCATAGTTGCGAAATGGCAATGGGCAATTAATCTTGCTTTTCATCGTAAAAAAAAATGGGGAAATCACATTAAGCGATCAAAAACCCGGGAATAAAATTTGGGAAATGGAAGTCAGCAGTTCTGCCTTATTATTATTCATTCCTACCTGACTCCTCCCCAGTATTCGTACTCGTTGCCCAGGTTGGTGCTGCCGCAGTTGATAAAGGCGAAGTCCTTACCCTCCCAGTTGCACCCGTAGCTGCAATGAAAAAAAAAATATTGTACGTAGAACAGAAACACTTGGGGAAAAAAGACATCGATCGTAAAATGGTTATATTAACAGAAAATGTGGGAAAACATAGGTAGTAGTGCGTCCAACAAAACTTACTCGTGCCCGTAGATCTGCCCGTTGAGCCTGAGCGGACAGTGCGAGAACCTGGGCTCGGTCCCGTCGCACTGCAGCGGCTCCGGCCAGTAGATGACCCGGAGGAGGGACTCGGCGTTGTACTCGATGCGCTGGTCGAACGACAGGTAGACGTTCAGGTCGCTGAACCCGAGTTGCCTGGGTGTGCGGGGCGGGATTAAAAAATAGTGATGGAAAGAACCAAAAAATTCTGGGGTCGCGACTCTTTTTTTTCTCTTTTTTTTGTTAACTCTGAATAAAAACCAATGTGTGCTAAAAAAAAAAAAAAATACGTAAGGGTTGAAATTTTGGGGCAAAATTTGGGACTTTTCAGAACTTTTTCTGGCCAGGCCCAAACCCATCACTAAATTAACGCAATATCTCAACATGTGGGAAATTGCCCGCTGTCCTCTTAAATTGCGCTTCGCACCTGCACACGACCTGGGCGTTCCTTTCGGTGAACCTCTTGTCGCAGATGGGCACCCACTGCATAGTGGTGCGGTTGAAGATCTCCAGGAAGCCCTGAGAGCAAACGTCAAGGTGCAAACTTTGGAGAAAAAAAAATAGTAAACTTAAATGTGTCCTGACCTGGTGTGCCTTCTCTGGGCAAACGGTCCCGTTGACGTCTGCAGTGCAGAGTCGCACGTCAAAGTCCTCCTCCTCAGACAGGTGGAGGTACTTGCTGCCCCTGTAGTAGTACACAAACATAAACTTAGGTTGAACTAACAAAAAAATATTTCATATTAATATTCCATAATTGACAAAAAGTGAATTTGTGGTGGACATTGAATTCATGTATTTAATTGTCCACATTTTAGTAAAATTAGTTCACGTTCTTGTGAAATCACCTGTTGTCCTGCCTGGTGGAGGAGTACTTTGTGTCCGAGTGCAGCTGCTGCCTCCTTCCGCCGGCCCTCAGCACGTCGTCGATCTTGGCGGGCCTCATGACGATGTTCCTGTGGATGTTCCCCTGGGCGTGGAGCGTGCCCAGCACCAGCAGGCCCACGTTCGGGAAGAACTCCAGCTCGGCGCCCGGCTCGATGGTCAGCGTGGCGCCAGGCATCACCGTGAGGTCCGACTTGATGACGTACGGTTGGCCAGGTCTCTCAACCAGCCTAGTACAATTATGGGATTGATTTATGAGTGCAATAAGCGATATTAGTTAAAGAATGCAACTTTTCTCTCACCTGAGCGACTCCTCCAGCCTGCCTCCGAGGTCGTCAAGGTCGATCTTGGCCGGCTGCTCTATGGAGGAGGACAACTGCGCGTCGAAAGAGGCCTCCAGGTAGTACGGAAGGAAGTGGGTGATGGCGTAGGAGTTCCAGTCGTCGAAGTCGAACAGGCGCTCGCGGATCCTACAAATAAAAAAAACCCTTCGTAATAAAGACCATACTACCGTACTATATGGGAATTCGAAAGTCGCCGAAAAGACATTTAAATTCGCCATATGCGAATAAAGCATCCTAATGTGGGAATTGGAAAGTGGTAGCACCTGTTGATGTTCGCCGTGCCCCAGAAGTTCTGCTCCGCGTTGAGGTAGTTGGAGACCATGGCCGTCTTGATCCCCGCCAGCAGCTCGTAGTCCATTCCGGGGTTGCTGAAGATGTTGTCCGTCACGTTGAACTTCTGCACGCCCTTCACGCCGATCGTGTAGCTGGCCGGCTGGGCTTGCAGCCGTCTGACGAGAAGAAATCAAGGAAAGTTAGTACAACTTCATTATTACCATTACTACGTATTATCATCATCATTATCATGATCAACTTCATTATTATTAATGTATCATGACCATCACTATCACAACTAACTACATGGTACTGTTAGTATTTGTTTTATTCAAGATGTGGTTCTTATTCCTCGCACACACGGTACTGGCCTCCTCACCTGGAGATGGAGGCGTGTGCGTTGTTCTTGATCACGTTCTGGGTGAAGTATGCCTCGACGAATCCCATGATCTCCGAGTGCGAGTCCATCTCGAACTCGACCATGTACGAGCCGTCATTGTTCTGGATGTTGTTGGCGAAGATCCAGGACTCCTTCTCCATGCCCCTGCAAAAGAAACAAGCAAGCATTTTCTTGAAATTTGGGAAACAAAATGCTTCGTAACGGAAAATGATAAATGGTTTTTCGGCAAATAAAAAAAATTACAACATTGTTAAATTATTCAAAAAAAATATTCTGACAATTTAAGAATATTTAACCTGAGCGCGAGCAGCCCGTCGTAGCAGAAGTTGTCGAAGAAGGTGTTGTTGACGACGTAGACCCTGGCGAAGTGCCCTCGGACGTCAATGCCAAAGTCCTTATTGTTGAAGACCCTGTTGGAGTCCAGGTGGACGGTGTGGGTGTGGTTCTCGTCGTACTGCCAGACGTAGGGCAGTGCCACGTCGAATCCGCCGCCGGCGTTGCGCTCAAACAGGTTCTCCCTCAGCACCCAGTGGTACAGGTTGTTGGAGTCCCTCAGGTCCTTGGAGTACTGGAAGACGCCCAGACCGTTGTCCGCAAAGGTGGTGTGGTTAATCATGTAGGTGATCTCGGAGATGTTGAACTGGTTGAGCTCTCTGAACGGGGTGAAGACGTGGAAGGCCTCCCGGCGGTTGGAGGTGATCTGGCAGTGAAAGATCTCGATCGATTCGTTGGCCTTGCGGAGGTACACCTGGGAAAAAAAAGAACAAATTGACAATGATTACAAAATGTTGAGTTTTACCATTTTTTTTTATCGAAACTGATCTAATCCATAATAAATCTTAATGATCTGAGTTTCTCCAAGATTTATATATTCAATTTTTTAATATGAAAATTCAGGTGCTCCTAATGTTCTTTTAACTCTTTTCAGTTTGGGAAATCTGAAGATGCAATTTAGGTCAAGATTCTAGCCACTTACTTGGCTGTCGTGTCCCAGGTAGCGGTTGTAGTGGAGGGCGGAAAGGCCCTGATCGTTGTGCGAGATCTTGGTGCGCTGGATTGTCAACCTACGTAGTTAATTAATTAGGCATGAAAAATTAGTCTAAAAGCAGTTTAGGTTTTTGTTATTTATATATACTGTATATATATGAACTGTTCTCACCTGGGAAAGGATCCCGGTACGATCTTTGACCTGTGCAGCGGGTTGATGTGGTATGCCCGGGTGTTGCAGTTTCCTGGCAGGTCGGCGCAGTTGATCGGCGTCAGCAGGAGCATCATGTTCCCGAGCGCCGCCGTCCCCGGCCTGAAGCGGAGGGCCACCGCGTAGCTCGAGCTGATGACCGGGAAGGTGGCGATGTCCCTGGACACGTTCCACGCCTCCACGCCCAGGTCGCCGCCGATGCCGCCGATGCCGACCCCGTCGATGCCCCCGTCCGCCCTGTCCGTCGCCCGGTAGTAGTCGTACACCACCAGCTCCTCGGTGGTGTAGTTGTGGAACGGGTTGATCAGCTGCATCCCGATGACGAACTCGTCGCGCTCGCAGCGGACGTGGTAGACGCGATCGAGGTGGTCGCTGTCGTTCAACGCCTATAGTTCATATACGTATATTCAAATGGGGAGAAACAGATTTGGGAAGTCAAAAGTAATGCTTATTTTTGGAGGTAAAAGTAATGTCCCAGTATACAGGTATGATTAATTTATATTTCGTATAGCTTTTTGTTTATGCAAATAACGAAAGGCTTAATTAATTAACATGGATCATATTTGGCAAGGAAAAGGGTGTGTTTGTGCTTAAACAGCATCTTAATATAATACTTATTTAGGAAAATGAAAGGTGTTTTTTAAATAAGTGTTTTCTCATACCTGCGTGATGATGAGCCTGGACTCCTTCTCCGGAATGACGATGGGACTGTCCTCCGACAGCCCCTCCTCCGACTCCGGGATCCGGATGATGGTCCGCGGCTCCCTCTCCCCGATGAGTGACATCCACTCCGTCAGCTCCCTCTGCTCCAGCTTGTCCAGCATGGGGTCGTGGTGGATACCGGCGCGGCCGTTTCCGCGGATCTCCGAGTCCTCGATCAGCATGCCCAGCTGGCGGAAGCTGATGCCGTGGCGCTTGTTGTTCTATTGTTGTGTGGAAAAATTAAAAGTGCTAACCGACATCGCTTTCCCTTATATGTATATGAAAAAAAAAAATAGCCTTGCCATTCAACTTAAACTAAATCAAATTGGGCCGACTGACGTTTTCCCTCATCTTACCATGAATCTTGATTTCGCGACAAAGTTGACCCTGTCCGGGAAGTAGATGTCGGAGTAGAGGATGCCCAGCCCGTCGTGGTCGTTGTCGCTCACCTCCAGGTGCTCGAAGACGTGGTGGCTGAAGTCGGCCTGCACCGCCGGCTTGAAGACGTACCTGCGATAGTCGTACAGGCCCGCGCGCTCCACCTTGACGTCGTACAGCTTGCTCCGCTTGGCGGTCATGCCGAGCCGAACGCCGGCCCACGAGACGTCGTAGCACCTACGGAAAACATTATACATAATAAAAAAAAGTAGTAGGTAAATATCCACCAAAAAGCTGACAAACCTCAGTCCTACGTCGTCCGCGTGGGTGCACGAGTTGAGGAACGCGTCGGTTCTCTCTGCCAGCTTGCAGGTGCGCAGGTCGGTGTCCAGGGGCCCGCAACGCACGTTGGACATGAGGATCGGGGAGGAGTCCCCGGCTGCCGGCACCTCGACCGGGGGCAGATCCCAGTCCTCCGGGTTGAGCGCCCAGCCCATCTGCTGGCAGGCCAGCGCGGCGGACTCGATGGTCCACCCGAAGTTGCAGACGGTGCCCCACTCGCCATCGATATAGACCTGTATACACACAGAGTTGAGAAAAAAAATGAAGACACTTTGTTAAATGAGAATACAGATGACTAGGAAAATTGGACCGACCATCTCCCGATCTGTACCTATGATCATCCAAGTTTTAATGAAGCAGAAGAAACTGCATTTATCTCACCTGTAGTCGTCCCTCCCTGACGGTGGCCCCGCCCACCAGTCGCACCGGCACGTTGCTCACGTTGGACTCCCTGACGTTGTCGCTGTCCAGCAGGGTGAGCACGGGCTGCCCGCCTTGCAGGTCTCCCTCTGCGATCAGCTCCCCGCTGACCATCATGCCGATGGAGTGCTCGAACTTGAGCGTGACCCCCGGGGTGATCTTGAGCCTGCCGTTCGGCCGGACGTTGATGTCCCTGCGGACGACGTAGACGCCGTCCTCCCTCAGCTCCTCCACCCCGGTGACCTCCCCGCCGACCTCGCGGGCGTCCCGGTCCAGCATGAACTCCGGCTCCCACTCCGGCCGCTCCAGCACCAGCTCGGTGTTGATGTTGTTGGAGAGGAGGTAGGGCACGTAGGTGATCTTGGCCAGGTTGTAGCGGTCGTCGCGGTCGAAGACTCGCTCCCACACGCGGCGCTCGTCCTTGTGGCCCAGCCAGTTCCGGCGGCAGTCCAGCTCCGTGTTGGGCTCAATCAGGCGGGACCCGAGCTCGTAGCGGGAACCGGGGTTGTCGATCTGGTAAAAGCAGAAAAGAAAGGAGTTTAAGTGAAGTTACTCTGCCACAGAAAACGCAACAGTCACAACAACAGGAATATGAACAATGACAACAGTCACAATAGCAACCCTCACCAGGTTCCTCTCCACCCTGACATTGGACGACACGACTACGACGGGCGCGGCCACCTCCGACCTCGGGTTGAGCCCGGGCCAAGGCTCCGAAACCACGTTGTCCTGCACCCAGTTGAAGCGCATGAGCATGTTCTGTCCCCGGCGGTGGTCGTAGTGGGAGAGGCCGAGATTGAGCACAAAGCTGCCGGTGTTGCGCTTGAAACGATTCTCGAAGATGACCATGTCCACCGTCTGGATCTCCAGGACGAAGTCGTCCTCGTTGTAGGTGTAGACGGCGCCCTCGAAGTTGTCGTTGAAGTCGTTGTGCTCGATGGTGCCCACCGTCCGCACCAGCGGGCTCAGCTTCACAGCGACCTGTCTGTTGAACTCGAAGTGGTTGTGCCCGATGAAGAGCTGCGTGTCTCCCCTCTGCACCCCCTCCAAGTCGGAGTCCCTCCAGCAGGACAGCACCTCCAGCCCGACGTACCTCCCATACAGAAAGTAGTTGCTGGAGATGTTGACCACGGCCGGGCCGCAGAAGTTGCCCACCAGCACCCCGATGTCGTAGTTCAGGCTGACGTTGGAGTAGGACAGCGTGGTCTCCTGCCTCACCGGGTAGTTGATCGTGGTCTCGTTCAGGTAGACGGCCACGCCCATCCCGACGTTGTTGGAGATGCGGCTCCACGAGATGTTGCGGGCGCCGCCGCCGTAGGTGATGTTGATGCCGTCCACGTAGTTGTCCGACACGTCAGAGTACGTGACGTTGACGTCTCCGGCGCCCCAGTTGACATGCATGCCGGCCACGTGGTTGCTCCTCCTAACGGAGCTGCGGTGCAGGTGGACGGCGCTCCTCATCCACTCCACCCAGAGGCCGCGCCCAGAGTTGCCGTCGATGTCGGTCTCCGTCACGTTGAGATCGTACGCCTTGTGCCTGCCGGCAGTCACCTCCATGAAGACCTCCGTCTGGGTCTCGGCCGCCGCGCGGAACACGATAAACACGTTGTTGCCCGTGGTGACCACAGACTCCGGCCGGGTGTAGTTCTTGACCTCGACGATGGTGATGAGCCGGGCGTTGGTGTCGCTGCCGTCGCGGATCTCGATGGAAGCGCCGCCGTCTACGTCGCTGGACATGTGGGTGAAGTGGAGGGTGAGCAGGTAGCCGTGCTTAGTGTAGAACCTCTTTCCGCAGTTCCGCTCCACGATGCTGTCGGCGTACTGCTCCGCCACCATGAGGAACGGGTAGGTCTGGCTGTAGGTGGTGGAGTAGGTGCAGAAGTCGTGGACGTCCACCCCGTCCACCAGCTTAGTCTCGGGGCGGAAGTCGTGGAAGTGGTACTTGACGCCGTCGCCCATGTTGCCGACGACGGAGGAGCGGCGCAGGGTGACGTAGCCGTGGGTGGTGTTCACGTAGAGGCCGTACCCGCGATTGTTGGTCAGGTTGGCGTGCGAGATGGTCACCAGCGCCAGGGGGTTCGTGATGTTGATGCCTGCCAGAAGGAGAAAGAAACGAGTTAACAACCAGTTAACACAAATAATTTACGGTAGTCTTTGAAACGATTGGCCTTCCACTCCGGTTCAAAAAGTCACAACTGTTGGCTGGTCATTTTTTTTTCAATGTTCTTTTTTTTTCTAAGAGATCAGTTGGTAAAAAAAAACTGTCTTTGTAAAGGAGAAGGTGGAACAACAGTCCTTTCATTTTTTTCTTCCAAGCAATAGAAATCGAAATGAAGGGCCTTCCAACGAGCACTCCTTGTTTCAAAGAAGAGAATCTCTGTCTCTGTCTCCTCCAATGCTCATCAAACCATGAAATTTGGACAAAAGGCGAGAAGAAATCCTCCTTCTCTGTCTTTGCTGTTTTTCATGAGAGAGAGAGAGAGAGAGAGAGAGAAAGAGCAGCGGCCAAATATTTATTGCCGACAGCAGAGACAGCGATATTTTGTGTCTCTTCCAGCGCAACAAAAATTATTGCAGGCAGCCTAGGACGCCATGTAGAGGAGAAACAGTGGCGGTTTCTTTCGGCAATAACTTTTGTCTAAAACCTTTAGCTGTTGGGACTGTGTGTGTATGATTAATACGCAAAGTAAATTTTCCGAAATTTACAAAAAGCCAGTAAGGTGCAGCAAAAAATTTCTACTACTACCTACCAAAGCACTTTGAGGAGTCTCTACGCGTTAGCAAAAGTTGAAAATTGGCATTGCAAGAAAAATCATGTACATACATTGCGAAAGTTTTTTGTGTGTCTCGAGTTAATTTTTTTTTAAACGTAAGACTCCGATTTGGCAGCCCTGGTGTGGCAACCCTGATGTGTGTAGTCAGTGTCACAGTCGCCCGACTCTGCGTTACCCGCCTCACCGTTATATGCCGAGTTCTCTACCAGGATGTGGTCCATCGTCGGCGGCACCCCCCACGTCTCCACGGCCGACGTGGCGTTGGCCCTGCCCAGGTACCTCCCGCGCCCCGCCCCGACCACCTCCACGTGGGACAGCGCGCTCATGGAGGTGCGCACGTACAGCGTGTTCTCCTCCGTCAGGTCCTTCCGGTAGGGCGCCGATTCGAAGCGCAGCCCGCGCCAGTGGCCGCCGGCGCCGGCGCGATTCTCCTGGTGGTGGAAGGGCAGGCAGAGGAGGCCGAGGTTCGGGTGGAGGTCGCAGGCGCCGGAGCCCATCCGACGGCGCTCCCAGTGGCACAGCTCGATGCGGGGCTCGTACCCGGAGCACCCTGCAAAGAAAAAAAGAGTACAGAAAACCTTTGACTGGTGCGAATATGTTTGCTTTTTGAAATTTGATTTTTTTGCCCTCTAAAAGGACTTGTCACACATCTAACCCTGCATGAGATCGAAGCCGAGAACTGTCGCTTGCATGAATAGAATCATTCTGGCCTTTATCCAGTTTTGGCCTTCGAAATGTCCTCTTTTTCAATTTTGGGTCGGCGAATCTGTTCCTTTTCCAATTTTCGTCCGGCAGCTCCCCCGGGAGCTGCCGCCTTTTTTATTTTGCCTTACTTAGTAAGTAAGGCTTATTTTTTTACTTGCTTGTGCTGCGTTGCAGCTTTGAAGGGAGGGGGAAAAAAAGGGTGTCATTTTTTTTTCTTTTCATGTGTGAACGCTTCCCACCGCCGCCCGGCAACTCTGCCTCCGGGGTTATGCCAGAGAGACAGAGAAAAACATGTGAAGAAGAAGCAAGACATCAGCGACAAAGAAGCAGTCCTGACAGATATCAATTGCCTAACAGGTCTTTGTCCGGTTGCTGCATTTCCGTCCACTACGAGGAGGATCCACAATAAACAAGGTCGGTTCTTCTCCTTCTCTTCCTCCTCTTCCTCTTCTTCGTCATCCAGTCGTTTCCCAGGAAAGAGGAGAGGAGCAGGGAAGCACCTGCCGCCACGAAAAATCTCTCCTCCTAACCAGGTACAGTGGGACTCTTTAATTTGCGCATGCAGTAGAAAAATCAAAGAGCTTCTTACCACAGAGGAGAGGGCAAGTTAGGAAGAAAATTTGGAAATCACAGCAGTTTCTTCACAAGTTTTCCTAAGTACACAGCAGAGTTCTACTGTACCCTCCTCCTCCTTCTCCCTTTCTCTTTTTCCCGCATAATAATCGGAGCTTTACAGCGGCGTTGGACCGGAAAGGAGCCATTAAAGGAGGAGGAAGGAAGGAAGGAAGGAAGGAAAGCTGCTGCGAATGAATCTGGTACGGATTTTACCGTCTGGAAAAATTTGGGGATCTGAATTCGGTACTATCTCCTTTTCTCCTCTTTCCTCTCCCTTCTTATGTGTGCGTGATTTGCAGGCGCAGTCCCTTCCCTTCCCTTTCCGTAATCACAGCGTCTACTAACAGTAACGGTACGGTCACACTCAGATATTGCACAAAAGTCTCGTTCTTAGAGAAGAAAAAAACCAGCCGCATGACGACGTCTCAACAAAAACAACTGGAGAAGATGCCTCCAATTTTTGATCATCTCGGATGGCGGTTCGTTTTTCAGTGCTTGACTGTACCACGTACTACACATTGAAAGAGGAGTAGCAGCAGCAGCAGCAACAGCAGCAGCAACAGCAACAGCCTCCCCCCCTTCTTCATTCAGCAAAGCGTGTCGGAAGTGTGCTAGATTCGGCAGCAAAGACGGCAGACAAGAAAGAACTGAATCTCAACCAACTTGTTGCTGCTTGCTGGAACAGAACTTATTGTCTTTTACGAACTGTGAGAGGAGGAGGAGGAG
>JAAUYM010013376.1_pt1 | contig 15371 bp, 20 predicted proteins | sample 7278001 | NCBI WGS metagenome assembly JAAUYM01 (sample SAMN14350224, study PRJNA611818) | marine sediment metagenome | isolation source: surface marine sediment (1.8m) | place: French Polynesia: Moorea | collected 2018-08
GCTCACGTCATCAACCTACTGTACAAAGTATCAACTCACTTATAGATCAGCGTGACCATCCCCAGCTTCCTCTCCGTGTTCCAGACCAGCCCTCCTTGGGCCGCCAAGGCGGCGGCCTGCTGCTGCTGCCTCTTCCCCCTGCCGCCCCTTCCGGCCACCCCGGGCAGCGCCGACGTGGACACGTCCTGCGCCTCCTGGACTTCGGCCATCTGGCAAACGAGGTACACCAGCATCTTGGTCCTGTTCAGCCAGGACTCCTTCTCGGACGCCGGCAGGGTCTGGATCTCTGCAAAGGGGGAAAGAAAGAGGAGGACGTCACAGGACTTCAGCAGAACGGGTAGAACTCCATCTCCGCACCGTTTGCCAGCACCCTGTCCAGCTCCCTCTCCAGTGCCGCCAGCCCGGTCTCCAGCAGGCGGAAGGCGGCGCCCCTGCTCTCCGCGCCGGCGTTCTCCTTCTGCGCCAGCACCGAGTAGATCACCTCGAAGCCGCCGTCCAGCACGAAGGCGCTGCCGGACTGGCGCACGCACAGCTCGCATTCCTGGAACATTATGAAAAGGAAATGGACCCTGAAATGACACTGAAATGGCCTTAAAAATGGCCCTAAAACGTTAAATTTGAAAAATTGCGTTCGCTTCCTCAACTTTTTTTTCTGACCTTGATCTTGGTGACGACCTCCCTAAGGGAGAGGACTCCCCCCCTGACCCAGAAGTGACCGTCGTCCTCCTCCGGGCGGCGAAGGAGGTCCTCACGCTTCAGGGGGATGACGAAGCGCATCTTGGGAGGACGAGGTCGACGGGAGAGGTCACGAGGTCGACCTCGGGGAAAGGCAAGGTCAACAACGAGTGTTCTTCCTCCTTGCAAAGTTGTTCTTGTTGACGTTTTTTTCCATTCTATTTTTGAAATTGTTGTTTTGGCTTCAAAAGCGCGCGCGGCCGCCACCGCCGCCCAACACGAAAATAGGGTTGCCATCTTGCCCGCCAGAAAGTCAATCCTGTCATCAAAACAAGGTGTCGCCCACAATTGTGCTGATGGGTCATTTAACTTGCGGAACCTTAAAATAGAGCAGCTTTGATGCAAAGAGTAGAAATAAGCTCTTTTTATTTCGCAGTGCCTCTTCCTCGTCCAAGTGTGGCATCTCTGAGCAATCTGTGACCAATACGTGAGAAGTCGACAGACTTTGGACTTATTTAAAGGTTGAAACACCTTTCTAATTTTAAATACTTGAGTTCTGAGTGGTTGAGGGTTGAAGGCCTTAAGCCTCATATGTTTGGAAACATGCAAATTTGTTGCAGGCATCAGCTCTTTCCTGTTTACAAGCAAACCAAAAGCTTTTAGGCCATTTCTCTCTTTTTGTTTGTCCCTTTCTCTAGAGAAAAACTGGCTCAAAATAAGAGGAGAGGAGCGAAGTGTTTTCTTTCTTGCACATTTGCATTTTGCACTGACAGGAGGAGAAAGAGAGAGCCACAGCGAAATAAAGAGAAAAAAATCAACACAAAAAAGTGAATTAAGTGACGTAACAGAGCTTGGCTGGCACGTCTTGGCCCGGGTCTCCGTCTCCAGGGTGACCTCCTCCCCTTAAGGGGAGGTCGACCTCGCCCAGCCATGTTTCTGAGGGACCTGGCGCGGCGCCAGGCCTTGGTCAGTCGCGAGTATCTCATGCCTATAGGTTATTTTTAGTAGTGCTGGCAAAAAAAACATTGTAGAGCAATCTTGCTCTCCTCTTCTCCCCCCCACTTGTAGGAGATCTCTCCAGACGCCTTCAGCCGCAGGTACCACGTGACCGGGTCCATGGTGCGCAGGCTGGGCCTGCAGGCCGAGCTGGAGGGGCACCAGGGATGCGTCAACTGCATCCAGTGGAACCAGGCCGGAGAGTGAGTGATGGAAGCTTACATCAATTTTTGCCTGACTGTTGGAAACATTTCCAGGGAAAAGAAATCCTTACCCAACCACCAACGGTGGCATGCAAAATGGAATATGCATACCTGTATTTGCACATTTGGCGCCGATTTGTATGCTCAATCGGTGCTTATTAACAAAATTTCTGCATCGGAGCTCAGTTGGAAGTTTATTAAGGTTGCCTTGTTAGTTGGGTATGTGCTGTTTTAGACCCATTTAAGCAGATAATTGAGAAATTGCTTTTCCTCTCTCCCCGGCGCAGTCGTCTCCTCTCCGGGTCGGACGACCAGCACATCATCCTGTGGGACCCGCTCAGGCTCAAGACGATCCAGACGGTGCGGACGGAGCACACGGGGAACATCTTTTCAGTCAAGGTACACACACAGAAAAAGAAGTCAGCCTAACAGCTCGGAAAAAAAACTGATGCAGTCTGCGAGTCTCGTCGTTTGTTGGCACAAAAACGTTGTAAATTCAAGATTTATGCATCTACAATGAACTGAGATGCATCTATAATAGTAAAAAAAAATATCACTTGGTAGTCACACCAACATTGTTAAACTGAAATTTATGTAACTACGATTTAATTTCTTTTTCAGTTCCTTCCCCATAGTGGTGACGGCCTGGCTGCGTCCGGCGCTGCCGACTCCCGCGTGCAGGTGCACGACCTGAACAAGGGCGGCGAAAGCGTCCACCTCTTCTCCGGGCACCACTTCGGCAGGGTCAAGAGGCTGGACGTGGCGCAGGACGAGGCGCACCTGCTCTGGTCGGCCGGCGAGGACGGGCTAGTCATGTGAGAGGGGGAGTTGAAATTGGAATCAGAGGTGCAGGATATCTTAGGAGAAGAAAACCTTGACCAGCCTCTTTTAGAAAACAGAATAAGGCAAATTCAAGCAGGAATGAAGTACGTTTTTTATTTCTTGAGGCATCCGAGCACTGTGGAAATTTTTTATTAAGTGAATGAAAGGTGGACTGTACCGAACTAGACTCCAATTTTTGTATTTTTGCAGGCAATTCGATATGAGATGTGATAACCGGATTCCCCACGTGTTGGTAAACCTGAACGCCGCCATGGGGGACCAGGCGGAGGCCAAGTGTGTCTCCGTCAATCAGGCAAGTCCGGAAGGCAAGTTGGTGGTGGTTTCGGCCAGATGATTTCCCATTTCCCCCCCACTTTTTTTTCAGATCAACACGAACATGATGGCTGTGGGCGCCAACGACGAGTTCGTCCGGCTGTACGACAGGAGGTCGATCAGAGCCAGAGAGGTGAGAAACTAGAGAAGGCTTCTGTCGACTCCTGCTTAAAGGGGCAAGTGGGAATGATGCCAATCTCTTTCTGTCTACAGATGCCCCAGGAGTACCTCAGCTTCCGATCCAGTCTGGAGCGCCACGCCTACCTGTGCAGCGAGGTCGACCACGTCTGCCGCGACAGCGCGGACGGCAGCGACAACGGCAACGGCGGCGACAACGGCTCCGTGCAATACCTGGTGGCCGGCCACCTGCCCTCCTACGACCACCTGCTCCACTCCCCCGGCTCCTCCGTCACCAACGGCCACCGCCGCCACCACCACCACCACCAGCCGCCCCACAGGCGCGGGCTGGTGCTCGGCCGCCGCGGCGGACTGCGGCGCCGTCCCTACACGGCCACCTACGTCTGCTTCTCCCCGTGCGGCAAGGAGGTCCTCGTCAACATGGGCGGGGAGCAGATCTACCTCTTCTCGCTGGCGGAGCCCGGGCGGCGGTCACTGTTGTTGCCGGCCACGCAGTTGGGAGTGAAAGACGGTATGGAATTTAAGTGACTTTAAGGACTCTGTGTGATTTGGGACGTTAGGTTGCTTTTAATAGGATTTCGTAAGGAGTTTTTTTATTTTAAAAAATACCCCCCTGATGAGATTCGTTTGCGATTATGCTGGAAATCAGGCGAGATCCTTCCTCCCGTGTCCTCCGAGCTGTCGTCGCAGACTGCGGCGCTGAAGGAGCGCGCCAACGCCGAGTACAACGCCAAGAACTACGCCGACGCCATCCACTTCTACAACCTGGCCTTGGTGCGGCGCAAGCACCCGGTGCTGCTATCCAACAGGGCGGCCGCCACGCTCAAGAGGAACTGGTGAGTCAAGTCGTCTTGTCAGAAAAAGTGTCTTTGTTCCTGTAAAACACCTTCTCCATCCCTTGTACGTGTGTACAGGGACGGAGATCCGTACTGCGCCCTGCGCGACTGCCACGAGGCCCTCAAGCTGGACAGGTCGTACGTGAAGGCCCACCTCAGACTGGTGCAGAGCCTGGTGGCGCTGGACCTGCCCGAGCGGGCAGAGGCCTATCTGAGCTGGTTCCGGTCCGACTTTGCCGAGCACGCAGACTCCGGGTTCATCAGCACCCTGGAGACGGACATTAGGAACAAGACGGCGAAGCTCAAGGAGAAGGAGGAGAAGGAGAAGAGTGAGTGCAGTACTAGTTAGCACTTCTACATAGGTACATACCTAGACTGAGACAGTGTCGGTTGGATTCTATGTACGGAATGTTCTCGTGATTCAGACAACTTCCCCGACGACGACGACGGCGGAGGCGGCGGCGGCCCTCCCTCCGCGGGCAGCGGCAGCAGCATCAACCGCACGGTGGAGATCCCGCTGGAGGACGCCGTGGACTTCGACCGCTCCTTCTGCGGCCACTGCAACACCACCACCGACATCAAGGAGGCCAGCTTCTTCGGCGGCGACGGCCAGTTCGTGGCGGCCGGCTCGGACGACGGAAAGTTCTTCATCTGGGAGCGCGAGTCCACCAACATCGTGCGCATCTTCGAGGGCGACGACTCCATCGTCAACTGCCTGCAGGGACACCCCACGGCCTGCATCCTGGCCTCCAGCGGCATCGACCCGCAGGTCAGGCTGTGGAGTCCCTTCGCGGAGGTGAGGCTGAACAAGGGAATCTTCGATTTCCCAAAAGGTTATTTATGGCCTAAGGATCCAAGTCTCCCCATATAACCCAGTGTCCTTAAGTAGCACCATGTGAATTCTGTTCCCCAGAAAATTCCCCAACCAACAGGGATTCCCGATTAACCCGACTGCATTTAACTATAGGACGGCAAGGAGAACGCCCGCGTCATCTCCGACCACGCGTCCGTCTCCTCGGCTAACCAGCGGCGCATGCGCGCAGACCCGTTCGAGGCGTTGCTGCTCAACATGGGGATGACCTTCGAGGCGGCGGCAGGCGGCGGAGAGGGCGGCGAGGACGACGACGACCGCGGGCTACAGTGCAGGCCCAGCTAGCTATGACACCTTACAGATCAGGAGATAGCTTGTGTGCGGAAATTTTATGTCGTGAGTAATCCGAATATGACGTGCTTGAAATTTTTTCCCCCCTTCTTCTTGCTGGACTCGCGAATAATAATCGGGAATGAGAGATTTAACTGAAAATTGTTATATTGTACTGCTGGTCTACATGCTACGTCTCGAGAAGAAATACATTAAATCGAGAGAGTTGTGTCAAAGTACTGTGCGCGGTTCCTTCATAAAACACGTTACATGTACACTATTTTTTTTTTCTTTTCATGGTCTCGGCTTCGACAAAACACACGACAAAAAATATCTTTGAGATGCTTCTTTTTTTTCCAACTTCAGGTATGTGTGCGAAGGGGGGTGGGGGGAAGAGTCTCTCTCACTTGTCCTGATCGCTCTGGTCCAGGACCTCCATGGAGTCCAGCTTCTTCTGCTCCTTCTCGTCAGAGGGCCTCGCCAGGAAGAGGCTGTGGGCCTGACCCATGGCCACCTGCATGGCAAGGGGGAAAAAGTGATTTCTTTTTTCTTGGAAGCTGCGGTCTAAACAAGTTTCTGCACTACCTACCTGTTCGATGAAGATGTCTGCCAGCGTCTTGACCTCGATGGGATTGGCGGAGCTCTTCTTGTTCTCTCCCATGGCAAGCTCTCCGTAGCAGGGGCTCGGACAGGCGGCGATCACCGAGTCGTCGGCGGAAAGAATCCAACCTGGACCACGGCATTTTTAAATAAATATGGGTTGTTCAAAGCTATGGTGCTGCTCTAATCAAAGCTCAATCATTTCGAATTAAGTAGGAAAGCAGTAGTCGGCTATCAATTTAAAATAAAAAGTCGACTCGCCTTTCCCGCTGCATCCGATGGAGCGCACGTCCATCCACCCGGAGAGGTCCGGGATGGGCTTAGGGTACATGTTGGCCTCCTTGGTGGAGTTGTACTGCCCCCACATGTAGGTGGTGCCCTTGACCTCCGCCGTGGCCAGGTTGAACTGTCCGCCGGCGTAGACCTTGGACACGCCCCTCCTCGGCCCGTCGAAAAACTTGATCATCCTCGGGACCATCTCGTCCCCGGTCTCCGAGTGTCCCAGGCGCCCGTACCCTCCGAAGCCCCAGCTGTAGGCGCGGCCCTTGTCGTCCACGGCGACGCAGTGGTTGGCCCCGCAGGCCACGTCCCTGGCGGACACGCCCAGCACCGGGGTGGCCTGCTTCGTGCGCGGGTCCTTCTCCACGTAGAGCACCACGCGGGTCGGGGTGTGCACGAAGTCGAAGGTCACCTGCAACGTAAGTACAACAGTGAAAAATCTCGACTTGACAACCAATTTCGACACAACTAGTACAGTGGAACTCGAATAATGGGGCAATTATGCTATTTGAATTTTTATTTTGGGGGGGAGGGGAGGGGGAAATCTGCTAAAATTTCCCTATTATCCGAGTGTGAAATTTTAGCTTTTTCCCAATTATCCGAGTGAATTTAGTACATAAAAATTCTGTTCCCTAGAACGTTTGTTTCCAAATTAACTGAGATTACTAATACGCAAAAAATGCTTTAGCGACATTTTTTTCCTCCCTAACCAACAACATCCTTTTATCGAGATTTCACTGTACTAGTACCGTCACTTCTAATGCTTAGAGCTCTCTCTCCCTCACCTTTCCCGACTTCTCTAGGAATGACCCCTCAGTGTTGTGCCCGAGCTGTCCGTGCTCCGGGTGTCCCCAGGTCCACACCTGCCCCTCCGAGTCCACCAGGGCGCTGAACTCGGCCCCGCAGGAGACGGCGACGGCCGGGCCGCCCGGGTAGTTGACCTTGCGCGGCGAGGTCACCGTCACCTCGTGCTTGTCCCCCACCCCGCACTGGCCGAAGCGGTTGTCGCCGCACGAGTACACCTCGCCGGAGTCTGGGTTAGAAAAAAAAGAAAAAAAAAAAGGGATGTCAGAACAAGGGGGCATCCTTTCAGGGAAAAAAAAGCAGAGTTGTCAGATGGCGTTTTCGTTTTGATGCCGATATTCCGACAAAAAGTGACTGACTTGGCAGATTTTTCATTTTTTTTTGTACCCAGCCATCAAAATAAGAAGAAAAAAAAAACCGTGACAACCCCTGGGAAGCAAGCTTTCTGACCGGTGAGGAGTAGGCTGTGGTTCCTTCCGGTGGCCGCGGCCACCACCTTCTTGTCGTCCATGTCCGTGATCTGTGTCGGGCACTTCCTGTCCCTGGCGTGGCCCAGCCCGAGCTGGCCCTTCTCGTTGCGGCCCCAGCCGAAGACGCGGCCGTCCGAGGTCAGGGCGAACATGTGCACGGAGGTGCAGCCGGAGGCCACCGCGCAGACGTCCACGTCGGAGAGGGCCTGGAGGAAGCAGGAGGAGAGACGTGGACTCGCCGCACCTCAAATTCACCCAACGTATGGGATGGCGGGACCTGCTCACCTGCAGCTTGACCGGCTTCCACACGGTGTTGTTGCTCCTGGCCAGGCTGTTGTTCTTGGACCTGCCTACCTCGTCCCAGTCGGTGGCGCCGGAGAAGAGGACGGTGCCGGGCGGCTTCTAAGGGGGGGGGGGGGGAAGGGAGAGGTAGAGGGAGAAATCTATTATTATTTAGTTCCCACATTAACCAAGATTTCTACTCCGCGCACCTTGGGCTTCTTGGCATCTCCTCCTCCTCCTCCTCCTGCTGCGCCGGCGTCTGCGCCGTTGTTGTCCGCCTCCTCGTGAGGGCGCTTCTGCTCTCCACTGCTGTTGTCCGACATGGTGGCGACAGAGACGGAGACGGAGACGGAGACGGCGATGGATGGAGCCGGGGGGGGGTCCTCGGAAAAGCACTTCTTTTAAAGTGCTGCTACTTGAGGGATGCGAATGCGATGCGGTTGTTTTGTTGTTGCTTTGTTGCGGCGAGTGGCCAACACGGTTGGAGAGAAAGGACACAAAAAAGCAAATAGCTTTGCGGTGACCCCACCCAAAAAAAACATTGTTTTTAGCAAAATCGTCTGCTTTTAGCAAGTAGCTCCATTTAAAGCACATCTATTAATTAATGCGATGTAGAAGATTTATTTTGCATCCAACTTTTTGCCGAAAATCCTGGTTCTTTTTTTTCCAAATCGTCTCAAAGTTGGACCTTCCTCCAAATGTTGGTCTCACACCCGAGACAAGCGAGACTTTTTTTTTCCCGCGTGCGGCGGCGGCTGCGGTGGCGGCGGCGGCGGCGGCGGCGGCGGCGGCGGCGGCGGCGGCGGCGCTTCTCTCTCCTAGCATCAGAGCTGCAATGCGTATTGCAATGGGATGGATTACTACTAGACACCGGCATTTTTTCGACATGAGAACTCACTCGCTGTTACACTCACACTTGAGCAAAGGGAGGTACAGTATTGGGGAGGGGGCTGAGCTCTCACTATTTAGTACCATTCAGCAGAAGTTATATTAAGCAGATTCCACTGTAGAGTGAGTTATAGTACATTACAGTGAAAAACTGTCAAGATATGTAGTGGAGCCTCTCTACCAACAAACTCTTACATATTGTGTTTATTATGTTGTATTTATTGTATTTATTACAGTTGTATTTATTCCATCTAGTAAGTAAAACACATTGTACGTACAGAGTGAAACATTTAAGTAGTGAGGTTTTGTTTTCCCCACTGATAGCCAACTATATCGAATGTTGCTATGTACATTGTACTGTAGAATAATAACCGTTAACCACTCGACTCAACGGCTTAGGAGTTAGGAACACTGAAGCAGTTCTCTAAGCTCCCTGGCTAAAACAGTCCTAATGTGAGGTTTTCTCACATAAACTGAAAGAGGGTTGATGAGGAGAACGAATGACAGCATCGCCATCCTGGCGACCAGGGCCAGAGGCAGTCCTCCCATGAACAGAAGGAAGAGCGAGGACGACGCCACCATCATTAAGATGAAGAAGACGAGAAAGATGGCGCTCGAGACGTTGTCCAGGAGAGATGATTCCTCAGAGACGACCTGGGGCGGCTTGGGATGACTTAGCCAAAAGATCTTTGGCGGATGTGAGGCTCCATTTCCCAGGTAGGACAGAGTCCTCTTCTTCCGCCAGATCTTCCAGCCCAAGATGCAGTGGGTGCCACAGGTGAGTATGCCGGTCCCAAGGAAGATAAGCCTGACTATGGTGGGCTGCATCTGACCTGGAAGAGAGCGCAGAATAATATTTCAGCTGGAATCAGTGCGCAAGATGAAAAAAAAAAGGACTCGCTTTTAGACTATCTTTTTTTCACTTACTGACATCCACAGGACGTATTGCACTATTTGTACAGAAGCTGTGAGTAACGTGGCCAGGTGGCACAGCAGTCATGGTGTAAATGACGCCGACAAACATGCCGAGGAGCAAGTTGATCCACGTCGCGCACTTCATCACCAGCTCCTCCTTGATCATTCCGACGGTGTTCAGCCTGCAGATGTACAGGTACCGCAGGAAGATGAGCTCGTTGTAGCTGAGGATGAGCTGCACCACGCTGGACACGAAGACGCAGCCCAGCAGGCGACAAGCCACCTCCCCGAGGCCGCGGCCTAGCAGCAGCCGGACCACCACCATGGGGAACATCACCGTCGCCCCGACCTGGTAGGTCGAAGCCAGGGCTGCCACCTTGTTGACCAGGGTGCGGTGGGAGTCCGGCACCACCCTCTCGTAGTAGATGATCCCGAGGTTGGCCGTCTGGGAGACGAGGCAGACCGCCAGCGCGTACGTGCAGGACAGTCCGGCCTGGGTGGGACTGAGGCTCCACTGGCTGGGGCTGGACTCGATGGGAGCAGCTCCAGCATCGGCAGTAGTACTGCCATTTTCGAATGTGCTAGTGGTGGTGGTGTGCTTGGAGAGGCTGAATTCTTCACTCAGATTCATGATGTAAAGTTCTCAAATCTGCTCCTCGTTTTTTCCTCTTGGTTCGGTGGGTTTGCTGCCACTGTGACTGGCAATAGGTAGGTGGTGCTACATTGGAAAAGCCAGCAGAACACGCATGGGTGATTCAACTATTAAAAAACTACGCTGGCACAGGAGTCTAAGAATGCTATTGTTGTGTTGTTCAGCCACAAGTTGAAAGACTCAGAAAGAAAATTGCACTGGTTAAAGACAACAGTATGTAAAAATGCTCCATATTTTGATTTTTACAAACATGCAATCTCAATTTGCTTGTTTTTGCTCTCACTTTTTAGTTCTCTCTCAATTTCCGAAAAGGGTGCTAGCAGCAACTGACCAAAGGCGAAAATGGTGAAAAAGTAATCAACACAAATCTCGCTCAGTTCACCTTTCTACCCAGATATTGTTGCGTTTCCCTGGTGACAAAAAGCATTACGTTACAATAAAAACCTGAGTAGTGTGGGTTGGCTTCAAGCAATATTTTTCCCCAGAACATTTGTACCTATGCCAGAAATTTCAGAACATACAGTACAAGGTAGCACGAGACTTTGTCTCAAGATTATGGTGCCGTTTATTGAGAAACAGGCCAGCAGCAGCATTCAACAACAGTAAAGCATCAACAGCAGCAGCAGCAACAACAACAAGGTTTCCGGAATTGGCATTTTGGGTCACTGTTTATTTATAATCTCTACAGTATTTTGGTGATGCTAAATGCGTATGCTTTTATAGCATTGTACGTACGTACAATGTACAGTACACCTGACGCATGCACTATAATCTCCTCTACTATACATCAGCCAGAGTCCCAGGAAAAAGCCCTTTTTAAGGCCTTGGCGTCATCATTTCAAGGAAGATAGACGTGATCTCAAAAGTTCTTGAAAGCAATTGCCATGCGGCCTCTAAGGAAAAGCGCCAGTGTGTGTTTTCCCTTTAGGCCAGGCTTCCCCCTCAGCTGCTGCCCCTGCCGGCGGTGCACCCGAAGCAGTGCGCGCCCGTCCTGATCCTCGGCGCCTCCTCTGTCAGCTGCGACAGTGAGGAGACGTCAAACACCGTCAGCGGCTTGCCTGTGTGCCATGTGGAAGTGGAAGAAGAATGGTTCATTATTGGCATGGTTTACAAGTTTCATGGAGCATTTTATGGACAAATTTGGAAGAGTTTGATGTGTTTTAAGGCCTTGTGTGTCCCTCCCCCCCCCCAACAAAAAGTAACGAGAAATCGACATCTGCTGCAATCAGTAACCTAAAAGCTTAAAACTCTTTTCGTAGATGTTGTAACCTGTCTCATTCTCCAGTTGCATGCCCAGCTGCTGGTTGAAGTCGCAGTCGTACAGGCGACCCTCGTAGTCCACACTCAACGTCGACCTGAGGGTGAAGATTTGATTGTGCAGCAGCAGCATTGCACCAACAATGATTGAAAACAACAGGCACCAGGATTGATAACCACATCTTTTTTTTTTCTTTTCCTGATGACCAGAGCCAGAGACCTACCTGCACATCAGCGAGTCCAGGGTATTGGGGTTGAAGCTGTTGACGAGAAGGGCCATGTACTCCTCCAACTCTCCCCTTTTGCATGCATGCAAAGTGTATAAAATAGAAGCTAAGAATGTGAGTGTTAACAAAAATGGCAACTCTACTGTTACTACAGCAGTCACCTCCTGTAGAGGAAGTCTGCGAAGCGCTTGACGGGCATGTTGGCCATGACGAAGAGGGAGTTGAACTCCACGCCAAACTCCTCGCGGAGCTCCAGCCGGTAGCGAGCCTCCAGCTCAGCCTGCGCCGGACGAACAATTTCGTGACACCACAGTCAGGGTTGCCAGGTCAAAACCACAGAATTTCCAACCTGGTCGGGTGGCAGGAAGGCCCCCAGCGGATTGTAGACCAGGTTGAGGACAAGCCCGTCCGACCCCGGGTCGGCGGGCTTGCCGTAGCCGAGCCCGTTGAGCCTGAGGAGGGCGGCGACGGACCGGGCAAAGACGCCTCCGCCGCGCTGCAAGTTCACGTTGCGGGCAGAGTAGCAGGGCAGGGAGGCAACAACCTTGGTTGATTAGACAAAATAACCTTGCTAGATAATCGAACTTCGAACGTAGTATAATTTCTTTAACACAGGGAATTTGACGGTCCTTATGACCCATCCTAAACTTTTACGTATGTACACAAAAATGAGTGAATTAATTATACCTATACTAGTACTAGTGTTTGGATCGTCACAGAGAACTGCTTGCTGTTGAATGACACACCCAGGTTTCACTGAATCTTTGTACTGTAGGTACTACATACTACTATATAGGTATACCGCACATCAGAAAATTTAGGTGTTAGTAGAACTCTGATGCACAGTGATCTGTGAACACAAGCTATAGGAAGATGCTGTATAGTAGAAATAGGTCGATATTTACTGTGACAGAGTGTTTTTTTTAAAACTCTGTGGACTTTATCGCTATAACAGAAGTCTACTGTAACTACTACAACTCTGTCTCAGTCTGTGATAAGGACTTTGGCCAATCCTTTTATTAGAAAGAGCGGTGTGTAAGATGTTTTTTTTTTAATCAGAGACTCACCTGAATTTCATGATCGGCCAAGAACTGGGCGGTGTCCTCCTGACCTGCCAAAAAACACAAAACAAAAGAGAGAGACTCTGTGGAAGAACTGCCGGAGATCTGCACGAGGGTGGATGCATGGCAAGATGCATCCATCTCACAGGAGTCCTCATCATGTGAATTCTTCTTCTCCTGTCCCCTCCCTTCCCTCTTAAAAAAAGAGAGTCAAAGTTCAGGTCAAACTTCAGACGACCTAACTCCAAATTATGTAATTTTTACTAGATATACATACTCGCAGTACCAGAATCTACTAGTATATTCTACCACAAGATAGTAAGCTTAAAGTTAGCTGCAGAGCAGCGAAATTTTGCATATATGTACACATACCGGTATATTTTTGAAAAATTATAACTTCTGTTTGACGCCGGGCATGTGGGTAATTAGCCCCCCAGTCACCACCATCATCACCACCACGCCAAGAACAAACACAGTCATCCTGCATCACTCTGATCGTACGTACGCAGGTACGTCGGGGGGCTGTCGGCAAACAAGAAGAGGCCCCTCCCTCCCCACCCTTTATACTGCCAGCATCGCGGTCCGAGAAAGATCGTTCGGTTTGTTGTTGGTGCTGCTGTCGTTGTTCAGTTCCAAAAAGTACCAAAAAGAAACGGTTATGATGCAACAATGTGCAATGATCAGCACTGCCAGACAGTTTCGATATAAAGCGCTTAAATGTGGCAACTCTAATTCTTGCAACTTGGAACTGGCTTCTTGAAAAACCACATTTCCTAATACGGATAATTTAAACACAGCATTTGATATATTAAAAAAAAACTAATTGAGCACACGGTCCAGACTTGTCCCACACTTGTGCATTTTCTCCTCCTCCTGTTATCTCCCGTCCAATTATAAAGCTAGGACGTCCACACGGGATATTAGAAAAGGCATCGGCGGGAACTGTGGGTCAGTCGCTTGTCGAGCTCGCACTGTAACGGACCAAGAGAGAAAAGGTGACTTGTTTACACCTGGACAGACTTTTAATAAATTTTTAATTAACTATTTTTCTGGGACGATGGAGGCATTTATTCATTCCGCATCTCAAAATTGATTTGGTACTTCGGTACTACAGTAAACCTCCGATATTTACATAGTAGATTAAGGAACCTTTGTGTACAGCAAAGTTTTTTTTAGATTATTAGTAGAACAGTAGCAGAGGTAATAATATGTAATAACTGAGTGATGCGTACATGTAGTATATCAAAGTTCTACTGTACCGCAGGCGCAGACACAGACAAAATGTCGGGCAAGTCGCTGGGCGTCAGGGAGTTCTTTCGCGGCAAGAACGTCTTCATCAGCGGCGCCACCGGGTTCCTGGGCAAGGTGGTCCTCCACAAGGTGCTGACCACGGTGCCGGACGTGGGGGACATCCGGGTGCTCATCAGGGCCAAAAACGGGGCCAGCCCGGAGGAGAGGCTCAAGCACATCCTGGGATCGGTCATCTTCGACGGGCTGAGGCGGTCGGATCCAGCCAGGTCGGTTCGCACCACTCGTCTATTCGCATATTTAAATGTGCAATTGCAAAATCAAAGCATTAAAAAGTAAGTACAGTACTATTTAAGATAATTTTAATAAAAATAATATGTTTAACTTCCAGGATGGAGCGTGTGCACATAGTGGAGGGGGACGTGATGGAGCCGGCGCTGGGCATCTCCGAGTCTGACGCGGCCGAGCTGGCCAGGACGACCAACGTGGTATTCCACGCTGCCGCCGACGTCACCTTCGACCGCCTCCTCTCCGAGGCCTTCAACCTGAACGTGGAGGGGACGCGGCGGATGCTGGACCTGGCCAAGAGGATGGACAGCCTGGAGGTCTTCGTGCACGTCTCCACGGCCTACAGCTACTGCGTCAGGCACCGCATCGAGGACTCGCTCTACTCGGACCCGGGACTCAATGGGCATAGCATCGAGGGGTTCAAGGAGATGGAGAAGGACCCCAAGTTCGACAGAAAGTGAGCTGGGAGATTAAAGTTTTCATTGTCGCGACTTATTTCCCACATTAAATTTTAAGAAAAAAATCTCCCGCCTTTCTTGCTAATTTTTTAAAAATTTAACTTAAATTTTGAAATTTCCCTCCTCCTGCTCTCTCTTTCTTCCAGGAAGTTCGCCGGAGCGTGGCCCAACACGTACTGCTTCACCAAAGCCATGGCCGAGCAGACCGTGCAGGAGTACTCGGACTACATCCCCATCGCCGTCGTCCGCCCGTCCATCATCATCGGGGCCATCAAGGATCCAGTGCCTGGGTGGGCCGAGGGGCTGCACGGGATGAACGGTGAGCGAGCTGGCGCGTTATAGTCAAACTCGGAAAATTGGGATACTACTAGATGATGCTATAAACAAAAAAAAATTTAAGTACGAAGAACCATAAGTTAGGTTATGCATAATATTATTATTAATAACAAACAAACGAGTATCCAACAAGGCTCTCGAAAAATTCTCAAATTCTCAAATTTAAAGAAATCTGACTATTAAACGCACCTCTACTGAAATTCTCGTTGTTAAAAGACTATTAACTCAAATTATGATGAAAATTTTTCGGCAACGCCAGATGTTCTTTGCTGCGACCTTAATTACCCTACGGTATGCTCAAACTCCTGTACGTAGTATCTAGGCCTCTCTATCCTGTCTGTCTGTCTGTCTGTCTGTCTGTCTGTCTCCCTCTCTGTCTGCTATAGGTTGCAGACCAGACAGTTGAACCAAAAATTTGCATAGGGTGCTATTTTTCAATGGAGGCACACAAAGAGGGTTAAC
>JAAUYM010042060.1_pt1 | contig 15339 bp, 13 predicted proteins | sample 7278001 | NCBI WGS metagenome assembly JAAUYM01 (sample SAMN14350224, study PRJNA611818) | marine sediment metagenome | isolation source: surface marine sediment (1.8m) | place: French Polynesia: Moorea | collected 2018-08
CTTGACCACAAATTTAGGTTCGGTTCTAAAGAAAATTTGTGCCAACGAATGACTTTCAACACTTAGTAGTTTTTTTAAATATTTGGTTTTTAAAACAATTAGCTTTAATGCAGGCTTGTGAGCGTTTAAGAAAAGTAAGCGTTCAAGCGCTAAAGGAGATCAAAAATTTCTCTCCGTTCAGGAGTTTATCGTTCACAGCCAACAGTGGTACCGGCGCTCAGGGCGTTTATCATTTAAAAAATTGAAAAAAAATGAAATTGGTTGGGTGAGCTCGACGAGCTGCCACGGGGGGGGGGGAGGGAAAAAACCTAACCAATTTAAACTCCGTTAAAATAGCTAATTTTGGCGTTTAGCATTTAGCGTTTAGCGGCAAAAAATTAACAGCGTTTATAGTTAAGGAGGTAAAATAACGCCTAACTCCTTGAACGGCGGTCATTTTTTTTAACTCCGTTCACAAGCCTGCTTTAATGTCACCACAACATGACCATGCAGAGTTATCGTCAGGTGTATTTCTTCGAAAAAAATGTACCAAAATCTGGCAAACTTACTCATTTTATTTATTATTCACAATGGCTGAGACAGGGTGGGCTGAGAGTGAGACCAAGCTTAGTGGAAGATTGAGTTGAGCCACGCAGTTGACCGTCCCGCTCCTGTACCAACTTTTCAGCTGATTAATTTATAGCTTCCAAATTATTCCTTCAGATATTGACACAAAAATCTAAGCTATAATTGCTACGCAATAGTAGGACATGCACTATGATCCCTTTAGATAACTTAGATAAAATTGCTTTAAAAATTTGAAAAAGTAAAAAAAAAGGTTTTTTTTGCTGTTTGTCAACTCTTCAAGCGCGCCAAAACAAAGCCAGCTGCTGCGATTGGCCAGGCCAGTTCGATTAATATTCCTTAGATCTACCTACCTCCACTACTCTGGCAGCCTGCCACCTCCATCCCGTGGCCTAGACGCTCTGCGAGAACGAGTTGAACAAGTCCGACTCCGCCGATCTCCCGTAACTGTTTCACGGACTATGGCGACCTCGTCCTCCTCCGGCTCCGCGTCCGGCTCCGGCTCCGTCGCACCGACAGCGACGCCCAAGAGGGCGAGAAACCTGCCGTGGATCGAGAAGTTCCGACCAAGGACTTTCGACGAAATCGTGGGAAATAAAGGTGATAGACAGTGTACAGTGGAACACGGCTAAGTGGATCACTTTGGGGACCAGACAGATGGTGCCACTGCACCGTGCCGCCATCCACGTATCAGCAGGAAGTGTAATAGACACCTAAATTTGTTCCAGCAAATTTGACCCACTTAAATGTTTGATCCGCTTGGTCCCCTTTTATCCACTTAAACGTTTGGTTCACTTAAACATTTGATCCACATATCCAGTGATCCACTTGTCCCTGTTCTAGTGTATTTTTTCTACGTTGTGTTTTTTTTCTCTCAATTATCTTTCGTTCTCAACCTTGTTTCATCTGCTGCAGAGACGGTTTCACGCCTGGCCATTTTTGCCCGCGACGGCAACGTACCCAACATCATCATCGCGGGCCCCCCCGGAGTGGGCAAGACCACCACCGTGCTCTGCCTGGCCAGGGTCATGCTGGGCCCCGCCTTCAAGGTTGGAACACCCAACTGCACGATTGGTATGAATGACTGCCCGAAAAAAAAAAGTGGGATCGTGTATCATTTCGCAGGACGCCGTGCTGGAATTGAACGCGTCCAACGAGCGCGGGATCGACGTCGTTCGCAACCGCATCAAGATGTTCGCGCAGCAGAAGGTGAGCATCTCCTTCCCGACCTTTCTGGCAACTGACTTTGCTCTCTTGTGAGGCCGGAGGGAACGTGTTCTAACCTTTACAAACATTTAATTTGTGGTACAGAACTTCTTTACAGCACACCTCAAATCAGTTTTTATGCAGAAGAAATGACAAAAAGTTTTAAAACGTTGGTCCATGAAAAGGTGCCTCCTGTTCGTTGCCTAGAGCAAAATTTCCTCCATACAATGTTGTACATACTGTACATAAAATTTTGAAAGAGTTTTTTAAATGATTTAAGCCTTTTAAATCATAGTTTTTCTCATTTTTTGTAATGTGCTATTGAGAGGGGAAAAAATGTTGTTCAGGTGACTCTCCCGCGCGGTCGTCACAAGATCATCATCCTGGACGAAGCCGATTCCATGACCGAATCCGCGCAACAAGCTTTGAGGAGAACCATGGAGCTGTACAGCAACACTACGAGGTACTTAAGTGAGAAGAATATGATGTAACTTACTTTCTTGACTGTTAATTGCTTACTCACGGTCTGAGAATTCGGTTTGCAACCGTGCAATTTATGCTTATAGTTTCTGAATTCGTTCTTATTCCTTTTTTTAAATTATTATTTCAGGTTTGCGTTGGCGTGCAATTCCTCTGAGAAGATCATCGAACCAATACAGTCACGTTGTGCTATGCTCAGGTACAGCAAACTCACCGATGCACAGGTAAGCAAAAAAAAAAAATCTGCACATAAGATTCTTCTTCTGTAGTAGGCTTTTTTTGCGATCTACTTCAGGTTCTGGCCAAAGCTCTGGAAGTTTGCAAGAAAGAGAACGTGGAATACACCGAGGATGGCATGGAGGCCATTGTGTTTACCGCTCAGGGAGACATGCGGCAGGCGCTGAACAATCTGCAGTCCACACACGAGGGATTCGGGCTCGTCAAGGCGGAGAATGTCTTTAAGGTAGAACTAGAACTATCGACACAGATGCAGAGAAGAAAGCCAATGTTTTTTACACTACGCCATTTGTTAGGTCTGTGATGAACCTCATCCTCTTCTGGTTCGAGATATGCTGACGAAGTGTACCGAGAGCAACCTGGAGGAGTCGTACAAGGTCCTCCAGCACCTCTGGCAGCTGGGATACTCTGCCGAAGATATCATCACCAACATTTTTAGGTTTAACCCGCTACACCTATGTGTAGTACCTATGTATATAAATATTGATAGTGCCCATAACTTAGCACGCTAAAACGTCTTACAGGGTGTGCAAGACGCACTCCATGCCGGAGTACCTCAAGTTGGAGTTCATCAAGGAGATCGGGTATCAGCACATGCGAGTCGTCCAGGGGACGTCCTCGCTGCTCCAGATGGCCGGCCTCATCGCCAGGCTATGCAAGACCAGTGAAGATTGCATGGCAAAAGGATCGTAAACAATAAAACTTTTTTCTAAAAACTTTTATTTCGCAGCAATCTCTGAAATCGTCAGTTACGAACGGTATATGTGTGCGTTGTCAGCGCGCGCGCACTTTTAAGCCATTACTAAAAAATAATTCTTATCTTTTTTTTTTTTAAAGCACTTGCTCTTTCGTCAACCAATCAGACAGATCCTCGCAGCAGCACATTTAACTTAAACCGTCTAGCACAACGCGAAGGGGGAGGGGAGGGGTTGTTAGTGCGAGGATCAAGCGGTTAGAGCACACGGTCCTCTCCTCACGAACTGACTTTTGTATCACACGGGCTCCTACGGCTCGGCGGCCCCGTCATCCAGGTATAGTAAAGTACGTCCCATGCCCCTCCACGCCCGTCTCTTCTCACAAGTTCATCATCGTCCAACTCCTCCACCAGCCACAGCCTCCTCTGCCACTTCCACGGGGCCCTCGCTCGCGGCCTTGCCGTTGTTCCTCTGCCCCAGGACGTCCGCGTTGCAGTTGTCGCACACCCTTACCGGATCGTACAACTGCTCGCTTGGGACCGGCTTGAACTGGTTGGAGCAGGAGGAGCAGAAGATCCCGCCACACGAGCGACAGTGGTGCTTTCGCCTCCCGAACCAGAAGTGCGTGTTGCATCTGAAGACAAAAACAAAACGGAACATGGTTCATCTAAACCTGCTTGCGAAGAGCTGAATGATTTTTACCCCACCCACTCCCACTCAACACTCACTTCATGCAAGATGTCGACGCGTGATCCGGTATCCACAAGGTGGGGCGCGCCTCCTTCTCGTCGACGTTTTCCCACGAGGGCGTCTCAGAGGTGGTAGATCCGTTCCGATTGATGCCGACGTCCTCTCCTTCCACCCCGTTAAAGTGACTGCCGCCCATGCCGTAAGCTGCGCCGGGATTGGTGGCCACCCCTACCACCAGTCCCCCGTTTGCGCTGCCCTGCGCGGCCGCTATCTCTGCCGCCTTCCTCTGCCTGGCCATGTAGATCTCCCTCTTGAGAAGCTGCACCTCGCACCTGTGCCTTTCCACCATCTCCCGGACCCTGGCCTGCACTACGTCGACGTAGGAGATGAGACCGTCGGAATCCATCACGGCGGTGGAAGGGCCCTCCTGCTGGTGCCGCTTTCCGCTGCTGGCGGAGGTGGACCCGGCCTTGTTGGACTCCTCACTAAGCGCTGGACTGCTCATCCCCGTATTGGTGGCGCAGGGAGGCTGAGGCGGAGGAGGTAGATGCTGTGGCAGTCCTGTGTGCTGCTGCTGTTCTTGCTCGTACACCAGGGTGTCCGTGGAGCTGATTAGTGCGGCCCTAGTCTCACCATTCACGACACCGTTCGACTCGTTCCGCGTAGCGTGCTCCTCAGGGGATGATGAGCCGTTGAAGCTTGATGACACATCAATCTGGATTAAAGGATCATCAGGTATTTAGAAACCTTTTATGTGTACGTTAGTCGTATATTAGTCGCTTACCTTCAAATGCTTCATGTCCTTGAGCTCAACAGCCTCTTTAGCGGGTTCGACCCCGCAAGCTTCTGACTCTTTTGATATCACACTTTGTTCGTCCTTTTCCTCCTTTTCTTCATCGCCATTCTGACCTTTAGCATCCTTGTGCTCTTCCTCTTTGCTTGCCTTTTCGCCTCTCCCGGATTCCGATTCCTGAAGGTTATCTGTCGTCGGCACTGCAGTGGAGGACAATGACGATCTCGTGCCGTTTGTCGTAGGTTGTGAGGTACTCGCGTCGGCGGAAGTTGCCCTGCTGCTTGAAGATGCTCCAGAGGGTTCCGGTGTCGACGATTCCGTGTCGTCGGCAACAGCTTCGACTCCATTCTCTGTGATGTCTCCGTTCGATGCTGGGGGAACCTCATTGCTCTGCTTGGCAAAGAAGTCGGTGTACACGTCTTGCCAGAGGTTCAGGACGCGAACGTCGGTCTTCGGCCACAGGGCAGTGCCATCCCTGTCCCCGTTGTACAAGTAGTTCACGTACTTGGACGGGTAGTACCGTAGGTACATCCATATCGATCTCGTCCTGTTCTTGATGTTGTGCTCCTGTCTCTCCTTGACAGAATTGTATAGGAAGTTGCCGAAGAGATTGGAGTACGTGTGGCGGGCCAGTTTGATAAGGTATGCGAAGTTGAACTGGAAAGCACATGGAAACTGGAAGAGCAGCTGGTGGACACAGTCGAGCCACTGGAGGAAGATGGGACACCGCTCGCTGGGTTCGGCCGTGCAAAAGGGTCCGCCGTTCCTGTCCGCCATCTTGTGGCCAAAGCTCAGCCACTCCCGTTCCACCAGCACCTCGAAGCCTTCCATGGTGCGGTAGTACGGGTCCAGGAGGATCTGCGCCAACGAGGTGATCTGCGACGTGCGGTCCCAACCGTCGGAGCAGTGGACGACAACCGGCCGGTGCTCAATCTCGAGAGCCTTGGCGCACCTCACAGCCGAACTGAGCAGGCAGGAGATGTTGTACAGCCATTTCGTCGCCTCCAGGCCGCTGAACCACGTCGACTGGTCCGTGGTGGACACGATGAGAGAGCGCAGCCGTTGGAAGCCCTTCCTTATCTCGTGGATGTTGCCCAGATTCATAAACTCGACTTCGCAGTCCTTGTAGTACTCGTTGCACTCCATCCCGCCGCCCCGAGCCCGGTTGCCGAAGGCCGCGGCATAGGACCTCGCGTCCATGATGAGCACCTTCTTGATGGAGCGCTTCATCTTAAGGGCCTCGGTAGTCAGATCCTTGATGGAGGTTGTTGGCTCGCTGGTTCCGGGAAGGCTGACTCTCCCGTTCGTCTCGGAGGAGTCCTCCACGGACTCGGCTGAAAAGAGTCCTTCCACGCTCTCTACCTCCGCCATGCTCCCGCCGTCCTCGGAAGCGTCTGTGCTTATGCTGCCAGAAGGGTGCTGACTCCTGACCTGGTCGTAGTGGCACGACTGCGCCAGGGCCTCGAAGAACTTCTCGTCCTTCTCCGACCGCCACCCCATGATGCCCACCTCCGGCTGGCTGCACCTGGCCAGGACGGCCCCTGTGCGGCCGTGTCTCCACACGGCGGCCGGGATCCTCTTGCCGGCCCTGTAGCCCGCCACCACCTTCACGTGCTCGTCCGTCACCCCGGCCGGGACGATCAGTCTGTCCGGATAGGTCTCGCAGAGCTTGTACTCCCTGTTGGCCTCCGTCACCCTCCACGATCCCTCCAGATCGAACTGCAGCCGTCGGACTTCCTGGTCGAATCCCGGGGTCACGTACTCCCTGACGAGGTCTCCCTGCTCCTCCACGGCCTCGTCCTGCGCCCAGGCAAAGTGCGCCAGTGCGAACACCTCCTCCGTCTTGGCGGGCGGCGCCAGCGCCTGCCTCAGCCTGGCGTGCCACTTCTCGGCCACGGCGTTGTCGGCCATGGCCACGCGGTAGCAGCGGCAGTCCTTGCACGACAGGTGCAGGAAGAAGAGGTCTCGCAGCTCCACGGTCTCGACGGAGCCCAGGGGGACGTTGACCAGGGGAGAGGAGGAGGAGGCGGACACGTACAGCCTGTAGTTGGACAGGACCATGAGGGCGCCGTCCCTCGACTTCCCGGCGAACCTGACTCCCTCCCCGGCCACCGGGAAGAAGGGCAGGGAGCGGAGGAGTCCCTCCTCGTCCTCCAAGGGCGTGGGACGAGGGAAGCCCTCGGAGGGGCTGTAGATGACCATGTTGTTTCCTGCCGAGGGATGCTTCTGGCGAGACGTGACCTCCTCCGTCGCCTCCTGCTCCTCCTTGGCGTCCTCCGGGGCTTCCTCGCCACCTTCTTCCTCCTCCTCTGCTCGCCTCTCCTCCACCTCGTCTTCCTCCGGCGCGACGGATCCGGCCATCCTCACGGCAGGGAACACGACAAACAAAGTCTCGGGGTCGTCTGGATCCGCCCCCTTCCTTCCTATCCCGATCGCGTCCTGGCGCCCGGCGGGGGGAGAGGAGGGGACGGGAACGCCCTGACCTCGCGCGATCGGGGAGAGTGACAATCCTGTTGCTGACGAGAGACGGAAAAAAACTGCGATTCTTTTTCTTCTCTTCCCTGTTCTCCCTCCTCCCCTCTTCTGCTCAGTGTTACCACAGGCTCGGCGTTAAATTTCGCAAGGAAGCTTCTAAAAAATAAAAAAAATTCGCCAAAATATCTTGAATATTTCCGTCCTAAAAAAAAACAAAAATCGGCAAAAATTCAATGTTTTTATATAGTAACGGCGACTATTCTCAAGATCTGCAACATTTTTCCAGTCACAAAAAGTGGGTGAACATTCTGCCAGGAGGGTCTAAGTTTGGCACAGTTTGCGAAATTTGGCAAGGTGTGGCAACACTGTTTCTGCTTTCTGTTCAGCCAGTTGGTTCCCTGCTTCGCGCGGGCTGATCTGGCCGACCTGGCCGATAGGGACGGAGGGACGGAGGGACGGAGGGACGGAGGGAGGCAAGGCAAGTTACGTCGACGACGACGACGGAGAACAGAAGACTCCCACAGCCAGTGTGCTGTGCATGGAGATCGCGAAATAATGGAGTGCTTCGTGTCTCCCACCTACTCCTCGACGCAACTCGAGTTTCACGACGCTGTACCACACCCCTTCTTTTATGTAGTCATAGCTTTGTAGAACGTCAGAACTGGCTCAACGTCCAACCAATCCATTATTCTGTATTCTCCAAGATCGAAAGAGCGGGCCGATTTGGCTCCGGTGGCCGAGCCACTCCACGGAGTACACTCGCTCGCCCTACTCCTCTTCTGGGGGGGTTCACAAAGAAACACCCATCTCCAACGTCCTTGAGGTTGCCGTCCTCTCCAATATGCATTGTAATCTTGGACAATTGACCATAATTAGCATCAATTGCATGGTATCAAGGTGTAGTTTAGCAACGAAAATCTAACCACACTTCTTTCGCTGGGCACCTTAAAAAGCATCCTTCTGCTCGTACGCACTCCGCTTCTCAGCTGTGAAGGACACCAGCACGCGAATGTTTTTCGGCCGTCTACGATCGACGATCATCTGAGCATGGTGTTGCTTGGGGGCTGGGCTGGGGACGGGAGGGCGACGGCGGGGACTGGACTGGACGGACTGCGGTCCCTCTCCTTCCATTCCAACGTCGTACTACAGCACACAAGTGCGTTATGTTCACAATTCTCGCTTGCAGATGCACTCAAATCAACTCGCCCTCCTCCTCCCCCTTTGTCTCCCATTTTGAGGTCGTTGTCTGGACGGGTGGCGCCGTCGAGACGCCATTTACTAATTTTTTTTTTAGGGGGGAGGGGAGGTGGAGGTGAGGGAGTACAATTTTCATATTTCTACCAGTTTATGGTAGTCGCTGTGGAACACAGATGTTAAAGTAAAATGTGTCTGAACGAGAAAAAAAAGTCGAATCAGCTTAAACCAACCACAATCTATAGGGCACTGACTAGGTTGTTTTACTTTTCCTCATTTTCTATTCAACTTGGCCTGAAGAAAAAGGCAAGTAAAGTTACGTGCACCCCTTATCCACCACCAGACTAGATCATGCGCCTGGTCACACGACACATGATGCGTCATCACTTTATTCGTGCTGGCGAAACGGTGCCAACTCTGCCTGCTTTCTATCCTTTCTTTCTATCTTTCGTGATTCTTGTGACCAAACACACTTAGGGGCCTAGGTAAAGTTACTGAGAAGTGAGAACAAAAACTACTTTCCCGTCACTGTCACATTTAAAAAATTATCAACAAACTTTAATCGCGCCGGGTAACATATCAGCCGGACTTTGCAACGTGAAAGTTGAAAAATCGCCAGGGGCACTTGGCTAATGAGGCCAAAACGGGTGACATTGGACAGATTGTAAGTGGCATCGGGCATCGGACCGGGTTTTCACAACAAAACAATAAAAGAGGAGGAAAAGGAGAGAGGTGACTGTGACTGTGACTGTGAGTGAGCTGGACGACGGAGACGAAGGGATTCAACCGCGCCCCTTAGTTAAGCCTTTTTGTACGTACGTCCGGAAATACATCACGGTAACCTTTGCATACCTGACTAACTCTGGGAGTAGGACGAGACAAGAAGAAGACCGTCCCCTTGACTCAGATACCTAAGATTCCCCATTGAGGTTCGACTGGACGGTTCTCTTGCAGAGATGCCTTACCCTCGTTACGGCGGCGGCGCGGGACGCCGAGATGATTACCGCGGGCATCACCAGGGGGGAGGAGGAGGAGGCTACGGGATGGTAAGAGCGCCGCTTCTATTACTTGAAGACAAGACACCTCGTTGAGCACTGCGTCCCATTTCTCTTTCCCTTCCCCATCCCCTTTCCTCTTCCAGCCCAGCCCGTGGCAAAGTCCGAATCCCGGCGGGTTGCTCCCTTCTCCCGGCGGCGGCCCCGGCCCCGGCCCCGGCGCAATCGCAGGAAACCTGATCGGCTCTCTGCTGGCCAATACGTCGAGCGGCGACGGGAACGCCGCACTCGCAAATCTAGCCGGCCAACTTGCAATGGCACAGGTCAGAGAGGGACCGAGGGAGGGGGGGGGAACAATAAGTACGCATAGTATGAGAGTTTAGGCTACAGCAGTGGTTCTCAAACATTTCGGTATGAGACCCACTATGACATCCCCCAGAGCATTATGCGACCCACTTTTGTACCCCAGAACGACCCACTCACTCTACCAGTACTCTTTCGCCCAGGTTCTCTCGAGACCCATTTAGAAAAGATTTGCGACCCAGTTTTGGCTTCCCCCCCCCCCGGCCAGCAGCAGCTACGGTGTTGAGTAATTTTTTTCTTAGCAGTGACCCGTCCAACGATCCACCTGGAAAATGTCTTCGCTTACCTGGTTTAAGCAGAGGTGCACAGACGGTTTGGAAGGGAGCAATTTTAGTTAGTCCGCCTGAAGTGCTCCCTTCCTATGGACTGTCGCTGTCCGGGCTCGCTGCCCTGCGGGTGCACCGCCCGGATGCTGCCCGAGTGGTGGAACCTGCCCCAGAAGCAGAACAGGATGACGGCCAGGCAGGTCATCAAGCAGAGGAGCCACAGGCCCAGCTTCCGGAAGAGGGCCATCATGTCGGTGGCGTTGCTGTAGTAGCTGAAGCTGCTGGGACCGCCGCCCCCGCCCGCGTCGCGAGAGTACGCGACGATCCAGCCCATGGCCGCCAGCACCACGAGGCCGGAGAGGGCGGTGGCCGTCATCTGGTAGCGCCGTACGGTCTCCTCGTACTGCCTCTGGTAGGCCACGGCGCAGAAGACAAGGACGACCGCCACCAGCATGGGGCCCCCGACGTAGAAGACGTGTGCCGACCCTCCAGGCAGGTCGCGGACCGGGGTCTCCTCGCCGTACATGCCCTCCGAGTGCCGGGGCCAGAAGAACCACAGGATGAGCAGGGTCGCCACGATCACGGGGAAGAGCAGGAAATAGAACCACCTATGCCGTCTCCCCGAGCTGACTTGTTGGCTTTCGGTCGTGACCCGATGCGTCGTCGTCTCGTTGATCTCCGACACTTCCCTGACACTGCTGGGACCCCTTGTGAACAGGTTTAGCGATTGGGCCCCCTTTCCTGCCTTGGAGGAGCCTTTGCGTGCGACCAAGGACTCGTCGGCAGCCTCGTCTTCCTCATTGTCGATCACCGGCTCTTCACGTATGATTTTGAATCCGAGAGGGTCGTAAAATAAATCCGCCATTTTCCTGTTTTCAATTTAAAACTGCGCCACGTTGTTTTTCCCAGAAGTGGGAAATTGCATGTTGTGAAATTAGCAAAAAAATGAATCAGCTCTGACAATGCCAGAAGAAAAAAAAGTCTGGCAGTTACTGGATTGGATAGACCACAGCAAAACTCAAGCCCAAATTTTCACAAGTTTGACACTTTTCCTAGATGTGTGGACTACTGCTGTCTAAGCATCTTACCAAGCAGGTATAGGCATACCGCATACCAAATGTACCTGTCAGCTGTTTGGTTTTGGCTTTAACACCAACATGGCTTCATTCTACTCGAAATTCAAGATGGAATGATGTACCGTGTGGCTTTCTGCAATGCAGTATGGCCTGGTGCAATGTCCAAAAAACTAATGCAGATGGAGAAACTTCTACATTGTCATCCTCTGCCAGCCAATGTAGAATCAGCCACCTTTTGGCACCTCTAGAGCACTCAAAATTGAAAGCAAAAGTACCACCACTTGAGGGAACCGGCCTAACTACCAAGGAGTGGAAGTGCCTGGAATGAAAGCATCATTGTAGTGGCAGTTGTTAGTCGTCCACCCTCAAATACACTACTACCACTACTATTTTTCCCAATTTTTTAGGTTTATGTTTTTTGTTTGTTTATATTGAATAGGACACGAACAGTGTAGTTATTTATTGACTAGCACAGCTTGCCATAAAAACTTTTACTATACTGTACTTGCAGCACGCCATGAACAAGCCCAGTATGGGAGGTGGAGGAATGGGACCAGGTGGAGGATGGCACGACAGGGGAATGCGGGTAAGTTGAAATGAATGTTTGGAATGCATAGTGGCACGATTTTTTTTATCTTCAACTCTGTTTCCAATATTGACGATTAGATGAAAAATAATTTGAACACAAAAGACCGAATAAGAAAATGCTGTCAGTTGGTTATTCACCTCTCCGACCAACCCTGGATTTTGTCCCAGGGGATCCCAAGCCCATTTTTATCCTGGAGATTTGGACAATACGAGGGCACGATGATACAGCAATGTTAGTTAGAGTACAAGTTGTACGTACGTAATGTTGGCACTCTTTTACTTTTTTTGGGAGGGGAGAGGAGGGGAGGAAGTTGAAAGGCGGAATCAATATTATCCTGTCCATAATTCGGCAAGGCCATCTCACCAGCAGGGCTTTGACCCTAAAACAGTGTACGTATCTACACCAGTTCGTCATTTGAATCGCTGCTTCTCCCTTCCTCGGTCAGTACCGTTTTCCGAGCCGTTAATCTCTCATCTTCATACTTACTACTCTGCTTTTCCGCGTCACTACCGACCGCCGTCTTCTTCTTCCGCCAACGTATCTATCACCATCGTCAATTTTCCCCCCACCGCCACCACCACCACCACCATCGGCTCTCCTCTCCGTTCATTTCTAGCCCCGCGGTCGCAGCAGAGAGCGCTCCCCGCCCAGGAGAGGCGGCGGCTACCGCGGCGGCCGCAGCCGGTCACGATCTCCTCACAGGAGGTACGGGGATGCCAAGAGGTCCTCGTCTTCGTCTGTCGCCGGATCGTCTTCCAGAAAGCCAGAGCAAAGGTGAGGAAGGGTTTCTTCTTCTTCTTCTTCTTCCCCTGCGATCTCGCCCCCTCAGCAGCACCTCCTCACGTTCTTCTGTGAAGGCGCGGTCATCAGTCCTCTGCTGTCTTCTCGGACGAAGAAGTCTTTGAGGAAGATGCTGACGCACTACTCGTGTCCACGAGTATCGGTCTTTCTCTGACGAAGGTTGCTTGCGTTCTTCAGGATCTAAACAAAGAAAGATGTTAGAACTCGAGTACAACGTGTACTAGAACGAAGACCTTTTTGCTTTGGTGGACCACGAGTAATGGGTAATGGCACTCGTCTCTTCATTTCAGGGCAGAGGAAGTCGACTAAAGTATAATTTGAAGGTACTTTTTAAAGTGGCTACTTTTTGCTTTGCACGCAGGCCAGAGCACGAGATCTACGTTGGCAACTACCCTGTGAGGTTCAGGGAGGGAGAGTTGAGGAGCCTCTTTGAGGAGCACCAGATCAAAGTCTCCACCATCCGCATGAAAAACGATGGCCTCAAAGTGTGAGTTGGATCTGGAGAGGGAAAGAGAATGGGATAACATTGTCCGACGTGTTGCTCGCCACAGGTTTGCCTTCGCGGAAACAGATTCAAAGGAGGAGATCGAGAAGGCCGTGAAGGCGATGGACAACAAGCTCATTCACGGGCGCTACCTGAGAGTGCGTTCAGCCGCCAGCAGGTCCGGAGGTGGTGGCGGCGGCGGCGGCGTGACTGCCCCACCGCCAGTCAGGAGAGAGCTGACTGTGGCCGATGTCAAGAGGCACCTGGCCTACGCCTTTAACTGCTTCCTAGAGAGGGAGGCGGTGGCAGAGGAGGACGAAAAGAAAAAAAGGGAGGAGGAGAAGAAGGAGGGGGGCCAGGACAATGGGGACGAGGAAGAGACAGAGGAAACTGCTGTTGTCCAGGAAAAAGCCGGTGGTGGGGACAGGCTTGACAAGCTGAGGAAAGCGCACCAGTTGATCAAAGAAGCGTTTGATCTGCCGGACGACGATTCGCTCAAGGTGGCAATAGAGAATCTTTCTATGTACTACAGTAGAGAAAGAATAAAAGATCTGTCGTCATTTTCAGGTAAGCCGCGCTCTGGAGCTCATCTTCATGCAGAACAACAGGCGCGAGATCCCAGTTCCCAAACCGGACTCTCCCAAGAAGGAGGAGAGCAACGGCGGGGCCGCGGCATCCAAAGGCGGCAAAGATTTCAAGGAGAGCGAGGGCCAAGACGCCGCATCCAAGCCGGAGGACGGAGCTGGCAACGTTGGAGGGGGACAGGAGGAGAGCGAGCGCAACAACGAGGAGGGCGACGACGGCGGCAACTGGAAGAGGAGGAAGGTGGTAAAGGAGGACGAGGAGGACGAGGAGGAGATGAAGGAAGAGGATTTCCCGCCGGAGTCGGAGCTCATCGCGGACTTTGCGGACGGGCACGAGGACGAGTACGTGCCGTTCTCCGCCCTTCTTGCAAAGGTCCATGGGCTTTCTTCATATTAATATTATATACGTTTTTCTCTTTCAGGAGCACGTCAGGCCAGGCTGTCGAAAAAGAAGAGGCGGATGTGGCCGAGGAGGAAGAGGAGGAGGAGGAGGAGGAAGAGGAGGAGGAGGTTGCGGGGGTTCAGCAGCAGCCTGACCAAGAGGAGGAGGAGGAGGAAGCCGCTGAGGAAGCGGAGGAGATGGAGATGCTTCCAGCTCCTTTGCCCGTTGCTGCTCCCAAGGCTCCGAGAGGACGCGGTCGCGGAAGAGGACGGCGGGGAAAGAGGAACTGAGCTCGGTCGACATAAAAAGGAGCTTTTTAATTGCATTTGAAGTACGGACAAAATATGATTAAGACAGATCTTTTTCCACAGGGAAAGATGGCTTTTTCTTTTGCCTCTCCCACTCTTTTGCGTTTTCTGCAAGTTCCCGTATGTGGTAGAGTGTGTACCGTAGACGGTTATTGTCCGCTCCCAAATAGAAATATAAAGGTTTTTTTTTTGGTCAAGAAAAGCATCATCATCGTACATGTTGCTCCTTCAGGAAAAAAGGTTTAGCAAATGTAGTCATCCGTTGTTGGGACGTTGTATTGGTACTATGTCTTCTTCTTCTCTGCTTTGTCTGGTGGCTTCGACGGGGGGTCCTTCTTTGAGCACCGTCACAGCCTGCTGGCCACGCGCCGGTAGATCCTGTCCTTCCTGAAGATGTCCTCCGGCCAGCCGCCGTCCGCGGCGAAAGAGTGCAGCTTCTCCCACTTCTTGCCCCCCTCCTCCTCCATCTCGACGTCGAACACCTCCCCCGTCTGCGCCGTCTTCTCCGAGGTCACCGCCACCTTGTCCCCGAGGTGGTTCTCTAGGTAGGCCTTGACCTCGTCATGCTGCGTCTGTCAGTCGGCCTTCTTTTCTCAGTTGCCGCAGTAGGTGATTTTAACTCGGATCACCATCGTCTCGTTTCCGACACAAGTGCTGCCAGATTGAATTTTTTTTTGGAAACAAAGCACAGTGAAAAAAGAAACCATGAGAAGCCAAAAAGAACCAATCTTGTTTAGGCTCTAAAATAATCTCAAAACATTGCCCAAAGCAATTTTTTAAGGATTTTGCAACGTATTATGAACTAAAGGCTGTCAGTGTAAAAAAAGAAAGAACAGAAACCATTGCACAAACATTAGAACCATATCCTCTGGAAGAAGAACCAATTCGGTTCCATTTTGGAACTAACTGGCAGCACTGGCCGACACCCTGTTTCCCAAACTTGGGCGACGTCGTCGTCCCCTTCCCATACAAAACACCTGAGTGAGAACATTATTATACTGTACTGTACCACGGAAGTCTCGGACTTCCGTGACTGTACATACCGGTATATTCATTCTTGTTTTGCTATAACAAGCACCCCTATCCAGTCATTTCCTGTGTCTTTATGCATCGGGCAACGTGTGAACATAATAATTTTCCCGGGTAAATCATGCTAA
>JAAUYM010068842.1_pt1 | contig 15334 bp, 14 predicted proteins | sample 7278001 | NCBI WGS metagenome assembly JAAUYM01 (sample SAMN14350224, study PRJNA611818) | marine sediment metagenome | isolation source: surface marine sediment (1.8m) | place: French Polynesia: Moorea | collected 2018-08
AAAAAGTGATCTAATTTGTCATTATCTTGCTCAGTTTGCCAGATTCAATTTTACGTATGACCCGATTTTACGTATTTTCCCCCGCTGACGGAAAAATACGTAAAATCGAGCTTCGACTGTAATCCCAAAAATAAACACAAAATTTTATAGAAACATCACATAGCTTAGCCATGTTATTATGCAAGATTTTTTAAAAGCTAATATGCATATGTAATAAAGGTGACTTACAAAAGCCTACTTAGAAAAAGTTCACCACAGAAGGTAAATTTACTTCTTGGAGGTAGATATTTCTCATTTTGTAACCGTATTTCATATTTTTTAGGGATTAAAAGATATTGAGGTAAGGTTCACAACCGATTATGTTGGCATGAAAGCAAAGTTAACATTTAAATATGCCCAAACAAAAATTATATAGAACTCGGCTTTTATAATGCTTTATGACACTATGTGTACAAACTACACTATTTGTATGAATCTTTATTAATTGTAAGTAATAGCTTATCTCTATTCGTTCAGTAAATATTAAAGCAGAGCCAGAATGTCCCTGTTCTACTAATATGAACAAAACATGGACAAAACCTACTGCACGGCGACGGGGAAAGAGTGAGCGAACGCGTAGCTCGAAGGTTCCGATGACCTGAGAGACGGGCAAAAGGGGGAGGGGAGGGAGAGAACACCACCAGGCCACCTCTAGTACCCCTATTACCACAACACTTCCAATTTAAGTAGAGGAGTCTGTTTCTCTCAAACTAATAACATCTCCTTTTCGTCCCTGTTGCCGTATCTTACCGCTGCGTATATTGCAAAATACAGTTCCATCAGAGTAGCTACGTGCTGAGAAAAAAAGCAGAAAGACGGGATTTTGCTGCTAGAAGAGGAAGGAGGCTCAATCAACAACAACTGAACAACAGCAGCAACAAGTGTTTTCTATGTGTAGTGTAAGAGAAGGGAAGAAGGAGGCAAGGTAGTAGAAGTCAACAGCAATAAAGAAGAGTGCTACTGGACTGACTGCTCGGAGGGTCATCAGGACATTACATCGTCTACTACGTACTGTACATAGAAGTATTACTCGAGCGGAGAAAGACACACTACTATAGCAGCCCTTTCCAAAAGCACAGGTAGGTTAATAGCCAGCATCTCAAACACTGATCCATTAGGCGAAGAACATGAAAAATCTCCACGACCCTAACAACTCCTTAGTGTACCACTAATTTTAATTTAACAGCATTAGAGAAAGATGAGAGGTAGTCACATTTTTTTTTAGCTGGATCAACTTAAATATGTCTTCTGTAAATTATGTTCTCAAGAAACGGTGCGGAAAGATTGTATTACAGTACACAGCTTATGGATATTATGTAATGTTATCCGTTGTTGTCGACTTTTTTTTCTCTTGCTTTCCCCCTTCCCCTTCTCCTTTTGACCTCCCCCTGTTGCACCCACACACACACCCCTCTTGCAACTGCATGTCAAGCTCATGAGCCAAGTTTCATCCCCTCCCATCTACCTACTATACTAGTACGTATGTGTAGACAGTTATGCGTCAAAGCTGGAAAGACGACGTCATTGCCCTCCCCACTCATCACTTATCGGTCCAGAATACTAGAGTTCGCATTCAACTAATAATACTATTTGGCTTACGCCATACCCCTGCAGGGGTGGGTAGACGCAGCCATGTCGTCGTCCTTGCTGATATCGTACGGTGTGATGGCTGCCACGCTGACCACCTGTGACCTCCTCCGCAACCACCTCCTTCCTCGCCTCTTCCTCCCGGACACCGTGTTCTTCCGCGCTGCCACCGACGTCTTCATGGCCGTCGAACTGTGCGCCACCTCCTTCGAGATGGGCGCAATCATAGAGCACCACGGGCTGGCGCCGTGGGCGCTGGGTCTGTTTGGATTGGCATTCTATCAGGTACTTCATCACTGGTGATAGTGAACAATATGTAAGCACGATAGTGAGTACTTCGTGATGATACCTTGTGAAATACATTATATCCACAGGTCCTTCGCTGGAAGCATCCTTTCCCATGTCCCTACGTCCATCTTCTGAACTTCCTCTCTGGGCTGGAAAGCGCTACTGAGGCGGCCCTCCGGACTGGCCTCCTTCTCGCCTCCGGACTGGCCTCCTTCCGCCTGGCCAAGGCCATTTGGTCCCTGGGCCTGTCCGAGACCCACTTTGGTCACGGCGACCGCGTGGACGCCTGCGCCCTCCCCTGGGCGTCGGTGTCAACGACCGCGTCTGCCGCGGCGGAATTCGCCGGCACCTTCGCCCTCAACCTGGTCCCTCGCCTTGCCTTCGAGAACCCGACGCTGGCCAATAACGATCCCGTCTACACGGCCGCCCTGGTGGCCGCCATGGTCCTGGCCACCGTGTTCGCGTGCCTGGGATTCTCCGGTGAGTTTTGGTGACCCCCCAATCCCCAAGCTGTACATCTGTCTGTCTGCACTCAACTCCTTCCCTCTCACTTTTGGGGTCAGGCGGTATGTTCAACCCTATGCTGGCGACGGTTCTGCTGGGTGGCTGCTCCGGTCACGATTGGTGGCAGCATGTCCTCATCTACTGGGGTGGAGCCACGGTGGGAGCCGTCGTGGCGCACATGGCGTATCCAACGGTTCGAGGCATCATCTACTTGGACAAAAAGAAGGAGCAGTGATGTGCGAAAACAGCAACAGCAACAACAAAAATGCAAATTTTCTATTAGTTGAGCAACATATAATGTAAATGCATTGTTTCATTCGTCCGCGCGCCAGTTGAAAAGTTTGTTTGCACTGGTAAAAAAAGAAACTCTCTTTACAGGTGTATGTGTTTATATATTTTAATTCTTCAACGTAGCCTGAGCCTTAGAGGTTGCGCAGCTAGTACGTAGTGCAACAAGATGCCTGATGAGAAATGCCACATGACTGATATTCACCGCATAGTACCGGTACAATAGTAGGTACAGTTCACAAATAGCAAACGCAAGCAAATTTCAAGCAAAACCACAACAATGTGCAATTGCCTCACATTTGGCCGTCAAAAAACAACTACTAGTTCATTCTTGTCCTCATTCTCTCACAACCGCAGGTGCTCAGGGCAGGAGGGGGTTAATTAAACATTTCCTTTGCAGGAAGTGTGAAAGGGAAAGGAAATACCTTCTGCTTTCTTTTTCGACACTTCTCTGTTCGGCTCAACAATCACAGTCATGAAGAAATGAATGATGGTGGTTGTGGTGACAAATTAAACAACAGATCGAGCCAGTGGAGGAACAAAAAACACAAAAAGACCAATTAGGGAACATTTCTCATTTTCACTTCCAAAAAGTATTTCTTAAAAGTTTTTTCTTTCGAAAATATTGGAAACCGACGGAGAGAAAGAGGAGAGAGACAGACAGACAGAGAAAAAGACTTTGGTTCTTTGGCTGATGGCGCTGGCACTGTGGCGCTCTATTCTGTCGTCTCCCTCAGGAGTATCTCGTCCTCCGGCTTGGTGAGTCTCTTGTAGCTGGGGTTACCGACCAGGTAGACGACTGCCACGCAGAAGGCCACGACGGACAGGCCCAGGTAGTTCACCAGGGTCCCCTCGTTCGTCTTGGCTTGGTAGCCGCCGATGTCCTTGTCACTATATAAAAAAAAGGTTGTCAACAATTATTACTTGTATATTAGTAGTATGTGCCGAGCAGTTCAGCTGACTTACATGGCAAAAATGACTTTCTCTGTCATTCCGAGCAGGGCAGTGACGCAAGCGAGGATAAAGATGACCAGTCCTAGGTTGACGTGGATCGGTAGGTACAGGGCCCTGAGGTGAGAGGCCAGGCCGGGAAAGAGGAAGGCCACCAGTCCGCACAACCACTGGAAGGCGAAGAGGGCGACGGTGATGATGCCCATCCACGAGTGCAGGCTGTACATGTTGTTGATATTCTCGGCGGCGTGGGAGGCGAAGACGGCCCTTAGCGCCACCACCGCGAACACCAGCGCGGTCGCGTTCACGATGGCGTGGGTCAACTTCAGCTTCTTCTTCCTCTCGTGGCGGAACACGCGGTACACCAGAAGGCCTGGGTCAGGACAGGGAGAATAAACGCAACCGTCTGTCTTTCTGAAACACACACACACCCCGTTTCCTCCTCACCGTTTCCGTAGAGATAGATGAGTCCTAGCACCATGAGGAGCGGATGCCAGTTGAACTGCTTGGACGCGTCCGACGACCAGGCGAATCCCTCACGGTAGTGACCCATCCAGACTCCGGTCAAGATGACTGACAGGACGCCGAATCCCTTTCAGGAGAAAAACTTCTATTTAAAGTAGCCTTCCAAGGAAGGGCACGCAGCCCCCAGCTTCCAACTCACCTGGCTGATGGCGTACAAGGGGGTGAATCCAGACAGGTCTTGCTCCATCTCATCCATGGTCGCCCAGATGCGGTTTTTTTCCTCCGTCACTTCTCCAGATTTGACCCCAAAAAAGTTGACTTAGTCCTGCAACCCAGCGCACATACCTCTTGACGTCTCCGCTGCCTTCTTCATGTGTCCAGTCCAGATGGGAGGAGAAGGGGGTTGGGGCGCACCAGGAGAGGCTCCAATATGTTACGCTCGTTCTGGCGTCCTTGACGTGCAAAGAGGGGGGGAACCCAACGGGCGCTACTCAACTAGTGGTCCATCCAGACTGTACAGTAGAACTCCTACCAGCGTCAGACCTCGGAGAGAGAGAGAGAGAGAGAGAGAGAGAAGAAGAGAGGGAGCAGCAGAGGCGCCTTGAAGGGAGTCCTCCTTTCTTTCCCCTTGATCCATCCTCCTTTCCCTGTTCCTCTTTCCCAGTATCCAATGGCTTTCTCCTTCCCTCCTCCAGAGCTCCTTTCCCTCCTGCCAGTGCTACTACTGTACTAGTATAACTGTCTCTCCTCCCCCTCTCGTAGCCTGGCTCCTCCCTCCCCCCTGCATGGTGGTGTCGCATTCTGCTCATGTCACTTGGCTACATTTGACGCAGAGGCACAAAAAGAAGGGTAAAAAATGTGGTAGTAGGTAGACCATCAATGTAGAGCTAATTGCGAGAGAGAAGGAGAGGAAAAGATAAACCATCAGTAACAATTTCTTCTTCATCTTTTACCAGGTAATGAGCAAGAGACCTTCTGGGACAACAGCAGCACAGGATCCTCATCCACTCTACTCTGACGAGATGAGGCGGATCAAATAGGTTTTTTTTGTCATTTTCTCAAGTGCTCTTTTGGATGCGATAGAATGTAGAGTAAATAGGACCTTGATTCTCTGATGAGCAGATAGATGCTTTTTTTATCGAGCTTATCTACTGGTGCTTATGTTGCTAACTTTGCTCTTTAATTGCTACTACTGTTGTCTACCAAAAAAAATATGCCGTCCTACTTACAGTCTGACGTAACTAGCATAGTTCAAATCATGCTACAGTATACATAGTATTAGTACGTATATATAAAGTTTCTTCATAATGCAACTCCACTACTATACAAACTCGGATATTTGTAGCAAACTTTTGCCATCGACCACCTACTACTTTGCTATATCGGAGTTCTACTGTACGTAGCGTAGCTCTATGGTACATATACACGCTTTTGGACGTTTTTTCAGGAATCTTTTTCTGACTGTGACTACAGTACCACGAAAGTCCAAGATTTTCATGGTAGTAACGTACTTATTGCCATTGTTGCCATTGCTGTCTGCCTGGTGCTGCTGGTGTCGAATTTGCGTAAGAGATAGTAGCTGTACTGTACTGTAGTTGCTGTCCTTTTTTTTACAGAATTATTATACTAGCAAAGCACGTTAAGTTTTGTAGATGCTTAACCCACCTCCTCCCAAAAGGAAAGTATAAGAGGCTGCGTGCAATTTTATCTTATTTGTTGCGCCTTTTCCTCTTCTGTTCGATGACTCTGCAGGAAAAACAAAACAAAACAAAACTTCGGCACTCCCTGGCTGGCTGGGAGAAAGTTTCTCAGTTTTTGTTAGTCTAACCCAGCGGTTTCCGACAGTTCTGGACCCCCCCAGACCAGGATTTAGTACCAAACCCAAGCAATATTACTCTTATCTGTGAAGGTGTTAGGCAAAACGTTAGGAACCCCTACTCTAACCGGAGGTTACGGTTACATGATGCCTCTCTCGAGATCCTCCGCCACTGTCCTCGAGTTTCCTGGCCTCACCCGCGACGTGCCAGAGTGGTTGCCGGCCTCCTTGGGACCTCAGGTGAGGAAGAGGAGTAAGGTTTGTTGAAGTCACAGTGCAATTTTGTGTTTCTCTCAAAGGCCAAGGAAGAGGCCATGTCAACCGGCACCACCCTGGTGGCGATGGAGTATGATGGAGGCGTTGTCCTGGGTGCCGACTCCAGGACCTCCACCGGCACCTATGTGGCCAACAGAGTGACTGACAAGCTCACCCCTGTCACCGACTACATCTTTGCCTGCCGGTCCGGTTCTGCTGCCGACACCCAGGCAGTCACTGATGTAGTCAAGTACAAGTTGGACTTCCTGGAGATTGAGCGTGGCGAGCCGGCGCCAGTCCACACAGCTGCACATTTCTTTAAGGAGCTCTGCTATGACTACAGGGATGCCATCACTGCTGGCATCATTGTGGCAGGGTAAGAAATAATGCACGGAGTACTTCAGTTCCTAAACTAAAATGAGCATCATAACTGTGTGTGCAGATGGGACAAGAGCAAGGGCGGACAAGTTTATGCCATTCCAATCGGAGGCATGATGGTGCGCCAGCCAGCTGCCATTGGAGGGTCGGGATCAACTTACCTGTATGGCTTTCTCGACTCCAGCTACAGGCCGGGAATGAGCAAAGAGGAGTGCATGGAGCTGGTACTCAAGTAAGTTCTTCATTATTAAACTTGCTTACTAATTGGTCTAAATAGAATTTCGAGCAATTTTGTTTCATTTTCCATCCCCTCTTGTAGGTGTGTGACCCTTGCAATTAATCGCGATGGTAGCTCGGGCGGCTGCTGTCGACTGGCGGTCATCTCAGAGCAGGGAGTGGAGAGAAAGATCATTCTCAACAATGAACTGCCCAAACTGCCCCAATAACTTTGAGCAAGCATGACTACTTGTAAAAAAATGAAATTTTCAGCGAACGTTTTCTTTAAATGCAGTGTTTTCAAAATGTACCGTTCATAAAGTTCCTCTGTACTACGGTGGTACTAAAATTATTTATTTAAAGTCCATCAGTGATCAAGAACTTAATTTTAAGACTACTGAGAACAGGAGATCAATCCCGACCCTGCGGGGAAAAAAATTCATTACAGCTGCAACAAGGGCAAATAATATTATTAGTGTGTGATTTCCTTTCAATTTCAAGACAGTCCACACATCCATTGTCAATGGCGGCAGGCCTGACTGCGTCCGCGTCGGTGATGGAGTCATCACTGCCATGGAAGAGTGAGTTCCCCACACAGCAGAAGAACAAGCTACCCGACCAATAATGGCCTTTCTCAGCCTTCGCCGCCGAAACCCCAGCCAACCTAGATAGTGCTCAGTCTTTCCCCCGCAGACCAAGGACGTGCACCAGCCTCGCCCAAGCAAGAGCAGACTCACTGTGTCTCACTTCTGCCTCCGATTATTGGTCGGGTAGTCACCTTAAGTTGTACTACGTAGAAGAGTGTGCGACCTTGCGGCCTATCAATGCAGTAGTAGTATCTCTGGTTAGTCAGGTGGATGGTCCCACTGTTGGGGGCAAAGTTAAAAGGCAGTAAATCGCCCGGACAGGCTCGTGTGGAACTGCCCGACCAGACACCTACGTACATATGTCTAAAATATGGCCAAAATGGGCGAAATGACTGGTTTGTGCCTGGACACTGATATCACAAATTGTCACGCTAAATCCGTTACCGTTTTCAATTTTTGATCGTCGACTTCAAGTGGTTTCTACCTCAAGATGCAAGCAGAAGATGAGGATGCTCATTGCGGACTCGTTTAAATGTGGGAGAGCACTGCTACCCTCTGAATTTGCGTAGTCGATGAGAAAACATAAACATTCGACATCTTTTGCTTAGAGTTGTTTTTGTTAGACAACGAAAAAATTCAAATCGATTGGTCGGGACTTTGAATTATTGGGAACTTCGAGGGTGGTTTTTGCCACAAATTAAAGATTTCCACCCACCCTCATGATGTTGGCAAATGTTGGCACGATTGCGTGTGCACTCCGGCGTCAGCGACTCAAAAACAGCATCAGATGAGTTTCAACTTTTATACCTTCCCCCCTCAAAAAAAAACTTCTAACCATGTTTGCTTTTATAATAACCGGTAGGGAACTGGCATGCCCACATCTTTCTGCCAACCAGATCTACCCACATTCGATATTCCTGCAATCAAATAATGTTGGAACAAAATTCCAAAATTTTAACAGCAGTGTGGACTACGAATATCTTATTACAGTTGTTTCTAAGTTACTGTATACTTTCTTTTTCTACCTAGTATGCAGCGACAACTTCATTAGTAAAATAGTAAAAAAAAAAAATTCGGTGATTAGAGGCCAGCATTAACTTTGTCCATTTTTTAAAAAATATATTAATTTACAGGCCTTAGTTGATTCTTGACAAGGCACTAGAACGTCATTTGGTTAGGCAGAGAAATTTGCAGATCCCGATTCACATCCACACGTACGGTATGGCCTGTTCTTCGCTTTAACAACAGGCATCTTAGCTGTACTCTGCATACGTACACACTGGACCTTGGATGTGGACCTAGGAGAAAAATTCTGTAAGAAGATCGGTTACTGCCAGCGAGGCAACTGGGTAACGGCGATAATACCCGCCCAACATATTTTTTTTATTATTCCATTAGAGTAAACTCCAATATGCAAGTATAAAAACCATTCCACACCTATAGTAAAATTATCGAATTTGTGTCTTTCTTGCTGCCTATCTGCTGTGCGTACATACCATAATGCACGTTTCTTTTCTGTACTGAAGGCAGAAATTCCAGGAATTTATTCTAATGGAGATCCACTGTGTACCTAAGTACGGTGGGTGGTGAAAAACACACAATGTAGGAGATAAATGTCTTAACGAGGCAATCAAGGGGCAAGTGGCATTTGGCAAGCAACCCCCTTCTTCTCCTTGCCTGTTAATCTGCGGTCGCTCCAATTTTCCTTTGTGACGTGACATGAGTTGCCGCATCACATCAACTTGGTGGCAACCGCGGTCTGTCCCTGTCCATCCCTGATCGCTGATCAGTTTCCATGGATGTCTTGTCGCATGTTCATTAAAGAACCCTTTTTCCCCCGTCCGTCCAAGTCGTTGTCGCCGTCGCCGCCACTCGAAGCGAGAAAACAAGAAGGAGGATGGATGGAGGATAGATGGTTTTCAGGGAAAAAAGCGATGATGAAGGAGGAGGAGGAGGAGGAGGAGGAGGAGGAGCGGGGAGAGGAGGAGGATTATAATCCGACGTTCCGAGAGACATTCGTTGCTGTTTTGGCTAACGAGAAAGCCTCTAAATTTCCAAGACATCTCATTAGCTCACAAAAAATCTTTTTGATTGGTGCTGGCAGAAAAGAACAGCTGCACAATTAATTGTTTGGTCTTGATGACCACATCCTATGTACTACTGTACAGTCGTAGATGAAAAAAAAACACGGATAACAGATTTTTTTTGCCGTTGAAAACAAGCACGATATAAAATAACCACAAATGAGATCTACTACTACGTAACAGCCTTTCCGACTGCAAATTATAGCAACATGGAACGTAATTGGGGCTTTACTAGAAGCGTAATTTAATTTTGCTCTTTCCTGCTAACCTTTCCCCCCCCCCTTTCTTGCCTTTTCTACCTACTACACAGTACATAGTACATTGTGCGCTGTGATAAGCGGACCTGCGCCTTCAGTGGTGTAATAAAGCTACAAGTACTGTGTGTACCGTGTACGTGTACGTGTACTAAGTGCTTGAACCTCACCTTCCCCCTCTCCCCTGCACAAGTACCACTAACAGCGAGAGAAAGAGCCAAAACCCGCTCTCTCTCTCTCTCTCTCTCTTTGTCTCTCTCTCTCTCTCTGTGCTTCGTTCGTTATATGCTCGGTCGACTGCTTTCCTCCCTCTCTCCGTCTTCGTCTATCCCCCCTCCCACCTCTTTTGTCACAGAGAGCCCGGGGAAGGGAAGGCGGAGAAGATTGGTGAGAGAGGGAAGAAAGAAGGGTAGAGGGAGGGAGGGGGAAAAAAATAGATTTGCAACCACCGTGCAAGATAGCTCCGGCGAACTGACGCCTGTTGCTTGAGAGAAGGAGGAAGGGAGGGGAGGGGAGGTGGGCTCAATAAGGCTTTCTGCTTGCAGTGAGGCCCAAGAGAGAGGGGGGAGGGAGGGGGGAGGGGGAGAGAAGCGGGGAAGGAAAGGAACAGGACGAGACAGGGGGGAGGAGGGGAGGAAACAGCTCCTCACGCAAGCACACCAACTCAACAGGCAAGTGAATGTGAGTGGTGAATGGTGGAGGCGGAGGAGCAAGAAGGCGGGGAGGGGGGGGGGAAGGAGAGAAGGAAGGGGCGGCAGTCGGAAAGGCCTCCTTCTTCGTGCCTCTCTCTTCTTTCTACTCTACCTCAGACAGTGGGTGAGAGGGAGGAAGAAGGCGAGAACACAGACTTTCGCTCTCTCTCTCTCTCTCTTTCTCTCTTTCTCCTTGCCCCTTCCCCCCCCCCCGCTTCCCCAACGCACACATCGGCTTGCTTGCTGGTGTGTGGTCTTCTTGACCCAGTGTCTGCATTCACTCTCTCCCTCCAGCAAGTGAAGGGGGAGAGAGAGAGAGAGAGAGAGTGGATGGCCGCTGCTATCCATCCCGGTCCCCTGCGCGCTCGCTCGCTCGCTCACTCGCTTGCTATGGTATATCCCGCCGGCAACCATCAAAGAGAGAGAGAGAGAGAGAGAGAGAAAGAGCAATGGAGAAAGCAGAAGCAAGAAGAAGAAGAGGAAGGGATTTTAGATAGCGAGAGAGGAGGCTGGAGGGAAGAAGTGTTTTCATCCCCCCTTCTCCTCCTCTCCCCTTCTTTGACAGAAACACTATAGGAAAGTGAAGAGCATCGGGGAAGTGCAGAGATGGTGCGGACGAAAGCTATAACTTTTCCACCTAACGCTAAGTCAAAATGCAAATGGCAAGAGACAGACGATCTTTTTTTGTGCTTTCAAACATGACAAGTCGGAAGGTCTGAGAGAGAATCAAAGTGCTTGTTGGCATGCCCATGGCGGGGATCAGCATCTTTTCCGAGTTGGCCTCTGCCTTGCGCAGGACCATGAGTCCCGTCAGAAAGGACCCAGCCACCACCGCCGCCGCCGGCGCCAGGGACAACAACAGGGTCCACCAGACCAAAAAGATATCCACGCTGAAGGCCCAGGGGAAAGAGGAGGGGAAGCGGAAGGAGGAGGGGGCGGGAATGAGGGTGGGCCTCAAGAATGGAGACGAGAAGAAGAAGAAGAAGGCCGGCTTCGCGTCGCGCTCGGTCAGTTCCTCCCCCGCCAAGACCCGAGACAAGGTGGTGAGGTCCTCCCCTTCCCCGCTGGAGGTCAAAAGGCCGCTAAAGGCCGTCAGGAGCGCAGAGCCAACTTCCTCGAGTCGTGGTGGCATGGGTAGCGGCGGCGGGGGCTGCGTCATCAGCGGAGTCACCGACATTCATCCCGAGTTGACGCTGGAGCAGGTCAAGCAAGGCCTGGCCCAGTGCAACCTACACCATCAGCACCACCAGCAACTACCTCGTCATCACCATCACAACCAGATGGTCTCCTCCGGCAGGCTGCAACAGCGGCAGTCCAACGAGGACTCTCTGGAGATCAACACCATGTTCGCACTAGAGTTTCCGCCGTCTGCCTCCTCCTCCAGATTCTCCAGACCGCGATTTCGAGAGGTGATCTCATGTCTTCTTGTTGTTGCTGGTGTACTAAAAATGTAATTTTGCTTTCTCTCCCTTCCTGTTACTGTCCTTTTTCTCCCCACTTCCGTTCGTTGTCTATAATTGCCTTCTCTAAATATTGAACATCGACTCTGACCCTGTTCTGCCCCTCTGTTTCCTCAGTCCCGCCGTTCCATGTTGCACCAGAGCAGCAGCTCCTCCGGCCGCCAGCGCCGCAGCTCCGTCGCCGTCATGGCCTCCGCCGGCTCAGGGCAGCACTACGCCATCAAGAGCTTCTCCCAGTCGGCCAAGCTGAACCCGCAGAGCTCGTCGGCCGTGCACTACCTGGCCATCTCTCCTCCCAGGATCCACATCACGGACGAGCTTGGCATCACCTCTCCTGGAAGAGACCGCATGGCCAGGTCCTTCGATGAGGAGGATGTCGAGAGAAGGGAGAAGAACGAGGAAGAGGAGGAGGATCGAGAGCATTCAGACCAGCGCAGAGGAAGCAGCCAGGGTGAAGCCAGTGAGGCAGAAGAAACCGGAGGAGAAGTGGCACAAAGGCCGACCAAGTCGCCAACATCAAGTGGCGCTAATGAGAATGAAAGGAGAGATGAGGTGGAGGAAAAAGGCGAAGAAGAGGGCAGAGAAGGCTCAAGGAGAAGAAGCTTTCAAGATGCTTCTCCCCCCTCACCTCTCAACGCCTCTTCTTCACCTCCTCCTCAAGTGTCTCCGGCTGATCAACAGCCTCATCACCATCACCAGCGCCCTTACACACTTCTAGGAGGTCGAACATCTCAGAGGACGCTAGAGGAGGCGCTGTCTAGGACGGCCACGGCGGTCACGACGACCACTGCGGCGTCTTCGCCAAATTCGGTCAGTAGCGGCCGGGTGCTGCCCTCCTCCTCTTCCTCCTCCAACACCACATCCAGCAGCAGCGGCGGCGGCGGCGGCGGCGGCGGCGGAAGCGTGTTCACTCGAAGCACCTCAAGCAGTGGCAGCAGCTGGTCGAGAAGGCAGTCCAGCACCGACCAGACCACCTTCTCCTCCAGGAGTGTCTGGTCCAGCAAAAGGTCAAGGTGAGTTTGGAAAAGTTTTCCGGGGAAATGTAGGAGTGAGAGCCACGGCCGACACGCGGTTTTTTTATATATATATTTTCAGTCTTGCGAGTCGGCTCTCTGTGGACACGCACAACAGCTCCTTCGACGAGGGCGGGGGCGTTGACTCCAGGCGGTCGAGCGAAGAGTTTTACCTGATCCCCGGCGGCACCGTCGGCGCCGGAAGCAGCCTGAAGGAGGTCATGTCGCCCATCTCGGAGAACACCACCATGACGACCACCAACGGCCAGGGAGGCGCCTCAACAGCGGAAGGAGGAGAGGGAGGTGGAGGAGGGGCCCAGGGAGCGGAAGGAGAAGTGGGCAAGGACATGCTGTCCAGGAGGGCTTCCCTCACCTTGCAGGTTGCCGGTGCGATGCCCCACCCTCAGCCGCAAGCACAACAGCCCGCGCTCCCCTCTACGCACCACCACCACTTGCCGCATCCGCTGCACCGAGCCGCCTCCGTCAAGTCCTCCCTAGCGTCGTCGCCGCGCTTCAGCCCCGGGAGCGGCATTGTGGGCGGGCCCGGCGGACCCGGCTCGGTCTCCAGGCAGCGGTCGGCCTTGCAGAGAAAGACCTCCGCGCCAACCGGAGTCATCATGCGCCCTTCGGCCGCCGCCGCCGCGGCGCAGCTCAACAGGTCCACCGACGCCGTCACACAGGGGTGAGTGACGCCGTGACAGCCGACTGTTAATGTATATTGGACTGTACGTATATTGGACTGTGCGCCAGGAGACTAACAAAGTTTGCTACTGTTCCTCCTCTGACGTGCAGCGACCAAGGCGTGCATTGGCCTTTGCGGGGGAATGTCAGGCGATTTGAAGTGCAACCGATTGCTGTTACATCGTTTGGCGAGGATTTAAGGGGCTATATATCTTCTTCCTTCTCTCCAATCGATAACGACTTCCTTGAGCTTCCCTCCCCCCTCCCCTCTTTAGCCGCCATTCTCTTCACCCCACAGTACTTTTTCTCCTAAGTTTTCTTTCGTGAGAGCAAAAGGCGAGAGCACGATGACTTGATTGATTGGATCCAGACCATCTTACTAGTCCGAAAAAAGGGGGAAAGAAAGGGGAGCAAGCGGAGGAGAGAAGAGGATTAGTCGTCATGCCAATGAAAAGCAGAAGAAGGAAAAGATCCACTCACTACTCTCTTCTCCTTCACCCCCCCCCCTCTCTCTCTCTCTCCTCCTCGCCCCCGCTTGGCCTCTACATAGTAGTACCGCTTTATACTTCCTCCTTAAGCTGTTTCCGTTCGTTCCATGACGGCAACGACACGATCCGGGGAGAAAAGAAGGAGGATAATACCGTTCGATTGCTCTTGTGCCTGATGACATTACAGACTTCAAAGTGCTGTTGAAGTGGCCGAAATGTCTTTTTTTAAGTAACGATTTTTTTTTGTCGCATGCAAGATGCGGTAAATTGTCAATCGTCAAGTTACGATTCCTTCGTTTGCAACGCGTTTTCTCCCTTCTTCGCCGCCCGCAATTATTTCTGCCTGTGCGTCGTCAGTACTGTTGCCGTCACTGCACCTCCTCCTCCTCCTCCTCCTCCTAGTGCTGCATGTTGTTTTTGGGCGAGGAAGGCGACTTCAACTGCGCTGTCCTCCCCTCTCTTCCTCCACCAACTCCGCCACGCCCCCGTCCCCGTCCCCGCCCCACTCCTCAACCCTCTCCTCCTCCTCCTCCTCCTCCTCCTCCTCCCCACTTTCAGAGTGCGCCTGTTTCCTTCACTATCTTTTGCATGCGTATGCGGTGGCGCCAATAACTTTGGGGAAGGAGAGAAAGCGGCGTTGTTGAGAGGCCGTTCTTTCCCTCTTTCCTCCTTCCTTTCTCCTCAATCCCGCTCCGCCTCTTTTTCGCCCTCCCTCCCTCCCTCCCTCTCTCCTTCCCTCCCTCCCCTCCCTCCCTCCGGACTCTCACTCCCATGCACCTCCCACGACACCTTGTCATTCCATCCGCGATGCCTCCCAAGGTGAGAAGTCGTCGACACCTGAGAAAGCTCTCTGCGCCTCCCTTGGGCACCAGGGGAATCAGAAAGAAGAGGTGAGTCCGCCCATCTATCCATCCATCCACCCTCCTATCCATCCATCAGGCGCTAGGCACCCTTTCGGAACCTCTTATAGTAGTAGTCATGTCCAGGTTTATAAATTTCTTCCTCTTCCTTCTGCCCTCGGGCGGCCGCCGCCAAAGTCCTTGGATTCTTCCCCCCCCCTCTTACGACATGCGAATCCGAGCTGTCTTTCTTCTCCCTCTCTCTCTTACTACCTCCTTTCCTCTCTCAACTTTATCCTGAACTGCTCCTCCTGCTACTACTATACTACTATACTTGGAAATGGATAAACAAACTTAGCGCCCACAACCCTCTTTCTTCTCTACCTGGGGGGGGGGGGGGGGGGGGGGGGGGGGGGGGGGGGGGGGGGGGGGGGGGGGGGGGGGGGGGG
>JAAUYM010076479.1_pt1 | contig 15326 bp, 24 predicted proteins | sample 7278001 | NCBI WGS metagenome assembly JAAUYM01 (sample SAMN14350224, study PRJNA611818) | marine sediment metagenome | isolation source: surface marine sediment (1.8m) | place: French Polynesia: Moorea | collected 2018-08
CCCCCCTCCCCTAAAAGTGCCAGGTGACTTTAGGTAATTCGTGCTTGAACGGTAATGGGTGGGTTTGTTTTTTTCGCGACATGTTGTTTCCCAACTTTCTTCCACTGGTTTTTTTTTTCAGCTTCCACGATGTTCTCTCCTCCTCCCCCTTCCAAAAAGTCTGCCAAGATGTCCTCCTCCACCACCTCCTCCTCCTCCTCCTCCTCCGCCTCCTCCTTCGCCCCCGCCGCCGTGCTGACCTCCCTGGAGGTGTTCGACGTCCGCTTCCCGACCTCCCTGGACTCCTCCGGGTCCGACGCCCTCCACGTGGACCCGGACTACTCCGCCTGCTACGTCCGCCTCCGCTGCTCCGACGTCCCGGCCTGCTCCGCCGTCGGGTGCGGCCTCTCCTTCACCATCGGCCGCGGCAACGAGCTGGTCAGGCAGGCCGTAGACTCCATCAGGTTCCTCGTGGAGGGGAAGCGCGTCAGGGAGATACAGGGTGGGCGGTAACATTCATACCATGTCTTCTTTTTTTTGGCAATTTTTTTTAATACCTACGTACATATTTCAATACATCCCAACCAATGTTGGCATTGCTATTGGCACACTCACTCTCGGTGTCGACACTAGTGGTAGTTAGCAATGGAAGAGGGTGACATTTGGATTAATCTAAGGTTTTCATATCACTTATATGTCACTTACGTAGCGTTGGTACGCCAGGGCAGGTGTTAGAATAGCGAGAAAAAAAAACCTTAGAGCAACCCATCACTAGATTCACGCTAGCGATATTTTTTTGGGACACTATTTCTGGTGCATGCTGTAGTGGGAAGTTTCCTTTCAGCTTCCATGGGGTCTTGGGTCCGCTCCCTGTCCAACGACTCCCAGCTCCGGTGGGTGGGCCCCGAGAAGGGGGTGACGGCGCTGGCCTCGGCCGCCGTGGTCAACGCCTTCTGGGACCTGTGGGCCAAGCGCGAGGGTAAGCCCGTCTGGAAGCTGCTGGCGGACATGACGCCGGAGGAGACGGTCAGCCTCATCGACTTCAGGTGGGATTGGGGGAGGGGGAGGGGAATATCCAAAGTTTCTGACACTTTGCAATAGCTTAGCCGGTCACTACCCACGTCAGATACCCCTACCAAAGTCAGATGTGACTTTTATCCATGTTTTTTTTGGATGGGAGATGAAAGTGCCATCAAAAAGTTGACCTGAACTTGTACTGCAGACTCATGCGTGCCAGGTTTATTTACACTTTGCATGCAAAAATTATAAAAAAAATTGATGCAAATGTACAGGAACATGAAAACAAGGTACAACTTAAAAAAAAAATACATCCAATGTAGCAAACAGGATTCTTTCGCGTTGATCATTGGTCGGGATCACGGGTCTCCGACCCTGTCCTCCCACCTGGCGATCCCCTTCTTGACGGCCTCCTCCAGGCCGTCCACGAGGTCGCCCGAGCCGTCGTCCTTGAGGGCGGCGGCGCTCCTCCTCCTGGTTTTGCAAAAAAAAAGGGGGGGGAATAGGACTCAAATTAAACACGAAGGTGGATGGAGCTTCTAAACCTCTATGTGTCGTAAAGACTTTGGTCAAACCCCTCTCTCTGCCTGGATGTGTGTGTGCCCATCATGTGACCAGCACAGCCTGTCTTATTTTTGTTTTCCCTCCTGTACTGCGCACAGGCAGAGTTGCCAGACAGCCGCCCGCACTGGAGGTTGCAGCTTGCGGCTACCATCTATCCTTTGCAGAAGATCAAGGAGAGTGCGAGTGGTGTCCACCCACCTGTATCCGTCACTGGCTGCCCCGAGGAGGAAGTGCGCCAGGAGGAGGGAGTCGTTGAACAGGAGCAGCGGAGACGGCGCCACGCCCTGGGGACGAGACTGTTGTTGCTGCTGCTGTTGTTGCTGCTGCTGCTGCTGTCTGTCACTGCGCATCAGAAAAGACGGGGGGGGGGGAAGTTTTTTTTTTTATTTTTCAAACTGCAAAATTGATGAAACTTCCACTTGTTAGACCTCGTGACGTTCCGGACGGATGGCACCTGAGGAGGTGCAGCTTCCCGCTTGAGCCGCCCTTGCCACTGTTGCTGCTGCTGCTGCTGCTGTCGCTGCCGAAGGTGTCGGTCGCGATTGGGGTAGTAGAGGTGGTGGTGGCGGTGCTGGACGCGTTGCTGCTGCTGTTGCTGCTGCTGTTGGTCGTCACGGCTGCTCCTGAACTCCAGGAGGATCTCCGTGGGCTCGCAGCCCAGCATGCATCTATAGTGAAACACAAGTACAGTAGAAGGAGAAGTGTTAAAGGGATGATGCACTAAAGGGATGCAGAAGTGCATCTCTTGCACGTGCACCTGCACGCCTACCTGAAGATTGTGGCATTTGAGAACAGAAAGATCATCCTCCGAGCATTTTCGTAGTTCGTCCAGTTCTTGACGAGGATGGTGCCGTTGTTGCTGCTCCCTGTCGCCGTCGCCATCTGCATGACCAGGTCCCCTTCCACACTGGTGGAGACTCGGACGTCCTCCCTGGCACTGCTGCGCGAGAGGTCCAGGACTCCGACCGCGTTCAGGTCCACTGGCTGGTTGTGGAAGACGGTCAGGCCACCGAGCGTTGAGGCAGGCGTGATCTGGACGTACCTGAGAAAGGAGAATACAGGTGGGTGCAGTAATTAAGGCTAGGTATGCTCCAAAACAAGACTAGTGGCTTTTCACGTCACATATGAAATGGGTAAGCAGTTGCGATTACCTGAATGAGACTGGTTTGGCGGCCCTGTCTGCAAACTCCTCTGGGGTGATGAGCCCTCTTGATCCACCCATCTTCAGGGCAAGGGAAAAGGTGCCGGTGGAGGAATGGTAGTAGCCACGTATCATGAGCTTAGATCCAGAAGACAGGAGCAAGAGGTCATTGCCCAGCTTCAGGAAGGCCACCTCGGACGAGTCAGGAAACTCCAAGCATGAAATCAATCCTCTGAGAAAAAATATATACATGCAAGAGCAGTAGTATGGTTTTGACTATTTGATAGGGAGTTGATTAAGTGCCTCACCTGACCATATCCTCAGCTGATTCTGTCATTGACCCTTGGACAACAACCCTGCGATGTGAGCAGTAGTCCCTGCGGAGTCGAAGTCCATCAAATCCAGACAGCGTGTCCTTTCTGAATGAGCCTGGCACAAAGATCTTCAGCCCAAAGGGCTCCACTACATGCAATCCATTCATCTCTAGGTCATACAAAGCATCAGGTGCTAGCATCAGCTTCACTGCAGACATGTTTGGGAGGATTTGCATGGTGAAGTGTGCGGAGGGCTCTTCCAACTTGATGCCTTTGTTATCAGTGACTGACAGTGCCATTGTTGAGTTGGCATCCAAGACGTTTTCCAGAGAAATAATTCCATTGGCATGGCTGATGGTGAATTGTGCTTCTCTCTTTGGCACGTAGAGATGCCTGCTGTCTCTTGATCCTTCCCAGAAGAAAACTGTGTGTCCCTTGTCTGCCTGGAAGATGTGATTGCCACTGTCTGCAAGTGTGACATGGACATTTGGCCCGAGAAGCTGCCTGACAAGATAGATGCCATTTGGGGCAGGAATTGACCTCAGATGGTCCACCTGTGGTGGGAGTAGTGGGAGCCCTTGGGAATCTAAATGCCTGGTGATCTGCAAGCCCGTCACCTTCCCACCCTTCTGGACCTTGGTTGGAACCAGAAAGAGTTTATCTGCTGTCACCACTTGAAGGTTTTTGGCAATTGTCACTTTTCCGTATGGGTGATACTGTGTGCCATTTGATCTTGTTCTTAATTCATCTGTTTGGATGGGTGACCACCCTTCACTGAAGTAGGTGGCTTGACCAGCTCTGTAGATGATATGGGATATTTGGACCAAGGTGAAAGGCAATTTGACTACACCCTGACTTCCCACAATAGTGTCTTCCAGGTTGGCAGTAACAACAGTTGATGGACCATCTTTTTGGATTGTGATATGGTCACCTCCACCACCTCCATCAATGTACTTGGCAAACTGCACTCGGATGTCCTCACTCTCCTCATTGCCCATTATGACATCAACTCCTCTCACATCAGAGAATGTAGAACCATCTTTTGCAAGCACTACCACATTCCTCTGAGCCCTCTCCCTTTCAAGGAAAGTGCAGTTGAAGTTTTCAGTATGGTCAGGATAGATGATGTTAGTTCCCCATGGCAGGATGACACAGTCATTCATGAGTTCCTTTGAGGTAAGGTAAATTCTGTTCATGTTCTCGCCAGTTGCACCAGGCCCCCTTGCTCCACCAAGATACAAACTGGATCCACTGAAGATGACTGTTGCATTTGCATGCGTGGACCAGATGGAAGCAGTTTCACTGTTCAGGTAATACAAGTTGCCAAAGTTCTCCACTGATGAACCAGGCCCAGCGTGAGAATAGATGAGGGCTCCCTGACAGGAAGGTGGAGAATTTCCAAATGCCAGCCTCTTGATGAGCTTCTCCAGCAACACTTCTGTTGACCTCAGTCTTCCATAGTAACACTGTTCAGGAGGATTGGCAGTGACGGTCTGCTTGGTCTTCAACCGCTCATGTACATTCCCATCTCCTACAGGTCCACAGCTCAGGGTGAGAGGGCCCACTTTTTCAGGAAAGAGGCGGGAAAAGTCTTGCCTTGGCAGAGGCAGTGACACCAACAGGTCGAGCAAGGTCACCTCATTGGACCTTTCAATTCTCGTCCCCTTTGGATTGAGAAAATCCCGACAGACCGTCCTTCTCAGAAAGTCCTTTCCCCCATACCTCACCTTTTCATAGTCCTTCACAATCTCGGGGGTTGACAGAAAGACTTTGTTGAAGTCTTGGCCAAAGTCTTCCATGATTTTGGAGATGTATTTCTCCAGCATCCTCTCCATTGCGATGTTCTGCACCAGTTGCTCTTGCATTTCCTTCCCAATTAGGAACCTCCAGTAGAGTGAGGCCTTCTCCTCTACAGTCAGTTCAATTAGCCTTGAAACTTTTTTCACCTGGAGACCTAGAATGAAGCAAGTTGTACCAAGTACAGACTCTTGTCACCATCACTCTTAAATCTTATGCAGCTTAAAACAACGTACCTGCTTCCACAAGTTGTGCTGCCACAATGACTGAGACTGAAACAGCAGTTCCCACTGGTCCAGCAAATTCAGTTGCAGTAGCAGCCAGACCTTCCAGCTCAACGACCCCCGTGGAAGTGACTGTCTCCAGGGCCAGGGCAGGAAGGTCCGCAGCGATGAAGACAGAGTTGGTGGCAATGTTGACATCAGCAATAGCCTTGTTGATATTGTCTGTGGCCTTACCAGCTTCTTTGATTGACAAATACAACCCCAGGAAAGCACCAAAATTGCCTTAAAAAGAGCAAAGTAATCCTAAGGAAATAATGGCAGTCTCCTCAATGGTTGCACCAGTACCATAGGTTTCTTGTTACTTTTGTGTCTAGCTTATTTAGTAGTTTGCATTTTTTTTTAATTGCATGCCTGACCAACTCATAACACATACAAATTTCGTGGCACGTAGATCAACATACGTATGTGGTAGGACATATGCACAGTACTTGCAAAATTACTTGCAGATTGCAAAATGTGCTCTCTATGCAAGATCCAGTGGTCTAACCCATAGCCCGGCTCTGTGATCAGCATACATTAGAGTCACTAGATGCTTGGAAACTGGCTCTGTGCAGAATATGTCCCAACAAAGTGTCAAAATATCTTTGAATTTGAATTGGTTGAGAATACACAAAGCACATCATATCCCATTTCCTCTCACCAAATGTCCTTCCAATAATAGGTGCGCTAGCTCTCAGTGCAGGAGCTTCCAGTCTGTCTGCAGCCAATGTCACTTTTGCTGCTAGTACCTCCCCGGCCTTGGGAAGTGCATACAGGTTGAGGGCATCAAAGCCAATGCCCTCCAGATCTCCATTTGCTAGATGCTTCCCCACCAAGAAAAGAGTGAAGGCTAGTCCACCTCTGTCGGCCATGGTCTTGATTTTGGTGGCAAGAGAAGAGCCCCTCTTGGTGGTGCTTGGAGCTGGAGACAACAGAGTAGTTGCTATGTGGATAAATAGAAAAGTCTGTTAGCTGCTACTTTTGCTAGTCTTCCCTAAAGCTAGGCTATGATGCCTATTGATTGACTTATTAAAACATTATGAGAAACACAACAAAAAAATCCATACCTGTCCACTTGTCATTGGAGATGAAGCTTTTGGCAAGTAAGTCCAACTGAGGATCTATTGCAGTCTTTTGCCTTTGTGTCAACTTTTCATATGCTCTCTGGACAGCTTGGGCATCACTCTGAGAGAGTTTGTTCTGTTGAAAGACCTCTGATGCCTTGTCCAGTTCCTTGTAGAAAGAGACGGCATTGCCAAGACTTTCCTTTTCTACCTGCCAATCCATCGAATTCATTGTTTGTTCCACCTCCTCCATGGTTGCCCCAGTCTCATCTTCTTCAGTGGTGCTGATGCAGGTGCCAAGGACATACCTTCTTCCCCTCCTGGGGCATCCATCTCCGTGGTTGGAAGAATCACTGCTTTCTTCGTTTTCAGTGAAGAAAGTTCGGTCCTGTTTCAGATCTTCTAAGACTTCACCGAGTGCTTCTTGAACTAAACTTGATTCAAGTAACAATTTCAGCATTGAGATGTGCTGTTCATAGTTTTCTAGAAAGGTGGCATAGCTTTGCTCCTTTAGAGACCGCACCTTACTTTGCTTGTTAATGTTTCCAAGGACCAGGAGGACCTTGCACAAGCCACTCATGTTGCCATAGAGAATGTCTATGACTTTTTCGAGTTGTCTTTGCATGTCATTATCTGCAGATTGCATCTTGCTTTGCAGATGCTCCTTTAAGCTGTCCAGAACTGTGTCAAGATCCTTGTCCAGTTCTCCATCTCTCTGTGTCTTCTTTTCATGAAGGTGTTCCATAAAATGGCTTAAGAACATGTTCTGTATGAAATCTGCAAGCTGCCCATAATTCAAGGAATTTCTGCCCAAGATCTCGTAGAGATCTGCAGCAAATGGTTGTAGGTAGTACTCCAACTGTGGGTTGCCATAAACCTCTTTAAACATCTGGACAGCTTCCTGCATGGCCTTGGCCTGAGTAGGATCATTTGACATGGCATTTATGAGTGTTATTATCTGCTCCAGACAATGTGGGTACATCTCATCCACCACATCTTCTAGTTGTCTTAGCTTGACTTCTCTCACAAACTCAATATTCGCCCTCAGGTGAAGAAGTGAATCAGGGGAGGGATGGAGAAGCTTGACCCTGAATCCCTCTAACAGTAGTTTGTATACAGTCTTTTTAATCACATACTCTTCTTGCAGTGGCTGAGGAAGGCTCTGTGCTCTTGTCCTGATATAATGCAGTCCAGCATCCACAAATCTAATTGCCCTCTCCAGGTTTTTCTGCGAAGAGGCAAGAGCTTTGATGCGCAATATAGTGGCAATTTCAGGAAGATGGTTCAGTGGAATGTTAGGATTGCTCCTGACAAACCTATCAAACTCTGCAGGTGTGAAGCCAGGATTGCTGGACATGAATCTCAGGTAGTTAACATATGAGGGATGAAGTCCCAGCCTCTCCATTTGACTGAGCTGTGTTGCGGCAGCTTGGGCCAAATAGGCCAGAGGTTCCACCTCCATCCCCATCTCCTGTGTGAGATCTGCCAGTTCTATCAGCATCCTGACATGGTTTAGCACAAGATCTACCACACCTTCTTGGCCTCGTCTCTCATGATAGATGGGATCCTGGGCAGTCTCTAGCGACCAGTTCACCGCTATCTGTATTCTTCTTCTTGCTTCTTGGAAATTTCCACATTGCCTTTGCAAGAGACCACAGACGTAGAAGTACCTGACAGCTCTCAGAGAGTCTTCCTCAATGTTTGTATCGGCAAAAAGTCCTGTGTTTGGTCTTGGCACAGTTCTGTCAAAGAGTTCCCTTACTCTCTCAGGAGTTCCACCTAATTCTCTGAACTTCCCAATTTCTTCCTTTGCATCCTTGGCAAAGTATATCCTCAGCAACCAGAGCTTTACTGTACTTAGGTCATCAATGCCCAAGCTTTCCTGAGCCCTGCTACACACATCTTCAATGAACTGGTGAGGTACTGGGTCATGTGGGTTCGGCAGCTTTGGATCCTCTCCTTCTTCAAGGGCATCTGTGATGAGAGCAATAACATCTTGCATTTCCTTTTCATTGTTACGAGGAATGTCAGGAAATCTCCTGACTGCATCCCAAATCTCCTGAAAGACTGGCATGTCAGTGCCATGGGGATTTGTGAGATATGAAGTCATCAACCTAATCAGGTTCTTCATGGTTGGGTTCTGCTTGAACAATCTTCTCATCAGAGTCATGTTGGAATCATCCAACCATTCATCATTTTCATCAATCTCCTGCTCTTCTTCATCACCATCGCTCTTACCACTTTCCTCTCCTTCATTTTCATCATCGTCACTTTCAAGCCTTTCTTCTTTTTCTTCTTCTCCCTTGCCTGTGTTCTTTGTACTACTGCTCTGTTGCCCCGTACTTTTTGAGCTGTCGATCCCCTCCTCATAACTGTCCTTTGGTTCCATTCCTGCTTGGGAGTCCACAGCAGTTGCATACCTGTTCCTCAGGTTTTGGGTGTCAATTGGGGGCTTTGAAAGTGAAGACCGAACCATTGCTTGTTCAGTAATCCCGCTGGCAATGGCTTCATTAATCCTGTAGCAAACAGAGGCAGACTATGTTTAATCCAAATGTTTTGCCACATGTATGTACATAGGTATATAGTTACTAGCAGTCTTATATCTTAATTTGAAAGTCAGGGTATGACTTTCAATTAAGTCTTGTTAGCTGCTGTAAAATGGACAGCTGATGAAACTAATGTACACATTATTGATAGCAAAACTTTTATTATTAGGATTACTTTAAAAGTAATCCTAATAATAAAAGTCTTACTATCAATTATGTGTAAAGTAGGATTACTGTAAAAGTAATCCTAATAATAAAAGTTTTACTATCAATAATGTGTACAGCAGTTTCATCAGCTGTCCACTTTACAGCAGCTAACAAGACTTAATTGAAAGTCATACCCAGGCTTATGAGTTATGACCACAAAATGGCCACATAGCTAGTGCGATTATTTACCACAATTAGTTCTACTCCAAAAAGTTACTGAAAGAGTCAGAAAATATGAATTTCCGGCTTTATAACTTTGCAGTGGCCAGATTCAACATTTGCAGTGTTAGATTAATTAGAATTTGAAGAAATTTAAGTCATTCAATTCTTGTTTTTTTATAACAGCAAATGTAGTACTGTGCATCTCATTTAGTGCTGATAAAATGGCAAATTACTGCAGTCTTATTTGCAACCTGAGTGTCTCTTACAAATACAGGGTGAATGGCGTCTGACGTCAGGGTGGCAATGTGAGACACTTAATAGCCAGTTTGGGACTTTTTGGGCTATTTTTCGGTCTTGTATGCTCTACAAAGCTTATCATCAGCCATCAGCTATTCAAGACCTGCCAACCCTGTCTTACTACATTTTGACATTTTAATGGGTTTTGCCAGGTTTGCCACATGGGGTGTTATTTCTTTTTGTTCCTGTGGGCCATAAAATTTGCTGAAAAATATGCATCTACATATAACACGCACTCTTTCCTCATAGTCATGAAGTCAAGGTTTCCAAGGCCTGGCAACCCTGTCCCGACATGACATATACTATGTACACACATTAGCTTTTCACCTGTGCGCGTTCTCCAGCGCGAACACCCCGCACGACCCCACGTCCCGCTGCTGCCCGACGGACACGTCGACAAAGTCCACCCCGGCGGTGGCTGCGCCCACGGCGTGGGCCGTGCGGAGAGCCGCCCGGACGGCGGAGTAGGAGAGGACCACGTCGTCGCCCCCGGCGCCCGGCGGAAGCGCCGTCCGCGGGCCGAACCTGTCCGGGCGGTGGCCGAACGAGTCGGCGTAGTAGGCCGTCAGGCGGTTGGAGTGGCCTGTAATTTTGGGGGGGTGTTTTTTTAGCCAACTAAGGCATTGTTGTCTAAAAACCACCCAAAATAATGATTCATGATGGGTGCCCGACCAATTTTGGTATCGCTAGGGGGCACACTCACTCTCGGTGGCGACACTAGTGGTAGTCAGCGGGGGGAGGGGGTCAACATTTGGGATGCTATAAGGTTTTCATATCACTAACATATCACTTATGTAGCGTTAGTACGCCAGGGCAGCTGTTACAATAGTGAACAAAAAAAAAACTTTAGAGAAACCCATCACCAAATTTCAAGCTAGCGATATCGGTTGGGTGGCCACGTGTCGGACCCAAAACAGGGAACCATCCTAAGCTTCTCGACGTATCAAGCACGGGTAAATTTCTTGGCAACTCTTCCTTCCTTTCCCCCCCTCCCCCTCACCTCCGGCCCTGGCAACGACGACGGTGACCCAGTGGTTCCGGTTGAGGTTGACGACAAAGGTGAGGCTGCTGAGGCGGCCGGACTCGAGGCCGCCGAGGTTGTGGTGCAGGGCGGACTGGAAGTGGCTCACCGAGCCGACAACCTCGAAGAAGATCTGTGGATGAGTGCCCAACCATCACTATTAGGGGGTGGGCACTTGTGGTAGTTAGGGTTGCTCTAAGGTTTTCATGTTCTCAATCTTGCATGGGCAGGAACCCAAAAGTTGAGAGAACCCCCTGTAGTACTACCATAGACTGATTGTCATGCTCATTTTTTTAAATTCTTGGTCTTCAAAGTAGTGAAGAACCTTGGTTTAAATAGACTTTTCACTGAAGACTTCCCTAAGTGAAAGTTCCACCAATTCTCAATTCCCTCCTCACCCTTCCTCTTCCCTCCTCCTCCTCCTCTCCTGCTTCTTGTTCGTTGTGCATGCCGTACACCAGGCGGGCCACGTTGGCCACGTCGGACTAAAAAAATGGAAGTTTATGACATGACCAGTTCAGTGGAGTTGAAAGTACTACTAAGACAAGGACAGATTGAAAGACTTTCTCCTTTTTCAGGCACCTCTCCAAGGTTTTGATCACTTTAATTGATTGATCTCCAAGGATTTGATGGCCAAATGTTGATCAAAATTCTGTGGGGTTTTTTTTTAGCCCTACAGTGGATAGAAAAAAAGGCCATCTAACCTGAGTGAGCCAGTAGGTTGGGTCCCGAATCGACTGGGGTTGGCGGGTGGAAGAAGAAGAGTCATCCCCTGGAGCTCCTGTCGGAGGTTGGCATGTTTTTGGGCAGTAAGATGTGGACAGAAGTTATGGTACAGTATGTACTAATACAGCAGATTTGGAAACAAAAAATAATATTTTGTGGCCCTCACCAAATGCCAATTTATTCAAACACTTTTTTGGGAGGGTGGGTGGATGGGTTAATGTACTCGTGAGATATTGTGCGTTTAGGAAGGCAATTTTGACACTTGTTCCCCCCAGCTCTTCAGGTCAAAAACTTTGGATCTCCCCACGACCCACTAGTCACAGGGTGGGTCCGCAAGAATTACCACTACCGGTACTTTGCCCTGTGCCTAGCAATGCTAGAAGTGACCCACTTCTAGCATTGCTTGCCATCCATGGGAGGGGGGCTTTCTCACCGCTTCTGGGCCTCTTCTTGGGGGGCCCCGACGGGCCCCTGCCGCCGGGTCGGGGACTGGGGCCTTCGCGCTTCATGGTCACCTGGGGGGAAAAAAAAACCGGGCCTGGAAAGGAAGAACGTGGAGAGTTGACCATTGGAGATGCCAATTCAAGAACAGGACCGCCGGAGGACCACCAGGACCGCCAGGAGGTGACGCGATGGAGACGGCCGTGACAGCAGTGACAGCCACTGCAAAACGCTGTCATTACAGTTGCCACGGTGGCCGTCACTGCCTTCACGACAGTCTCCATCACTTTACCTCCTGGTAGGCCTGGTAGGCCTCTGGCAGTCCTGTTGCTAAGGTGGTCTCTTCCCAGCATGTTGCTAAGGTGGTCTCTTCCCAGCATGTTGCTATGACTTTTTCTCTCTTTTTTACAGAGGACCAGTGTTGAAATACCCCAAAATCCCCCTAAATGAAAACAGATTCACACATGGGCGTGCAAAATTTTGTGGAAATGCGGAGCTAGCTCATTTTTGACGGAGAAATCTGGCATGTGCTTCTGGCGCGCAGTTTGGCAACACTGCTTATGCATGCAAGAATGACTTCTTCACCTGGAAAGGCCCCCCCTTCTCTATATACTTTTTTCTTACTCCTCCTCCTACTACTCCTCCTCCTCCGGAAGAGGAGGATCCTCTTCCGTCTCTCCTCCTCCACTGGGACGACTGAACAATTCCAGTTTCCCACATTCTCTTTTATACTGGTGCGATAGAAATCCATGGTCATTGTTTGGATCTATCTTTTTTTAAGGATCGTTAATGCAGCATCTTGATATAACCACGTGCAGTGTTGCCACTTCGTTTTTGATGAAAATGCGCCATGTCAAAAGCAAAACTGCGCCAGCCTAAAGTGTAATTTTTTTAAAAATTGCATTCTTTTGCACGTTTCCGACCGATGTTTAGCTTAGACTGAACTTTCCCAAAAATCCTGTAAAAAATGCGGCAGGCTTTTTAAACATTGGCACATTTCGCCAGGTCCTGAAACTTTTGTGATGCCAAGAGGACCTCCACAACTGCATGCAACAAACGTCAATTAAGAAGTCTGTCCGTCATGAGGCAAAGAGTTGCCATAATTGAGTGATTCAAGTTGGTACTATGTACAGTCGAGTTTCACATTAACAATTGTCACATTAACAATAATTCTCACATTGACAATATTTTTGCTGCATACCAAAATTTTATTACGTAAATTGTTTCCATATAACAATATCTTTTTTGGAAGAGTTTCAGATTAACAATATTTTTTCGCCATCCTTTGGTATGAAGAAAAGCTGTAGAATCTGTCCCACTGCAATTTTTCCATGGATTTTCAAAAAGAAGGAAAAGCAAAAGAAAGAAGGAGGACAGAAGTCCTCACTGGCAATGGTGACGAGGTGGAGGAGGAGGAGGTCAGCGGGGAGGAGGAAAGAGAGCCAGAGTGTGATATCACAGCTGGAGTGAGTGCTGTTAATGCATCTCAGTCTCTCAAGCAGAGCAACATCACTGATTACTCCAAATAAACCTTGTTTCACCTTAAGAATAATTTCACGTTAACAATATATTTGCTGCTGACGAACAATATTGTTAATGTGAAACTCGACTGTACTACATACAGCACTTACTGACTAATTTTTCCTGCAGGCCAGGTGTGTATAGTCTGCACCTCAGTTAACTCCCCCCCCCCCCCCAGGTACCTGGAAGACATGCTGGACCGCGACAAGGCCCTGGGGCTGCTGTCGAGGTCGACCCCGGAGGTCAGGGCGAGAAGGGAGGCCAAGGTCAAGGAGGCAGGGCTGCCAACGTACAACACGGCGGTAGGAACAGAATGAGGGACAGGAGAATTGGCACAAAGAGGATTTTTGTCATGTTTGACCTAAAAAAAAAATCCTGAAACTTCATGTGTATTATATTTGCAGGTCGGTTGGATGGGATACTCTGGTAATAAGCAATTTGAATCTCATTGAATCATCCGAGTTGTTGTTGTTGCTGCTGCTGCTGCTGCTGCTGCAGGCAGATCCTGTCAAAATGTTTGTCAGTTCTACGCCCCATAAAAATGACTTTTTTTTCAACTGTGACCAGCCGTGACCAGCTGTGACCGGCTATAAAGAAGCAACAACTATTCTGTTTGAATTTCACTGTAATGCAATCAATGCAAAAAAAAAAAAATTGTGGTCAGGTGTCACCAGATCTGACAGATAGGGGAAAAAATGACTTTCATGTCATTGCCAAACCATTCCTTTAAAAAAAATGCAGCAGTTCTTTGATCAGGGTCTGTTCTCGTTTTATTTAAAAAAGTTAAGAAAACCTCATGTGTGTATTTCAGATGAGAAGATCCGCCGCCTGACGAGGAGATGCCTTGAAGAGGGTTTCAACGCATTTAAATTGAAGGTGGCATCACACAGCATGTACAAAAAAAACTGACAGATCCCATTCTAAAATATATTTGTCTCATGTTTCTTGGTTGGGCATGCTGCATGTGTGTAGAGATCAAAAAGGTATGTAGGTAGGTAAGGTATGTAGTATGTAGTATTTGTCTTATGTTTCTTGGTTGGGCATGCTGCATGTGTGTAGAGATCAAAAAGGTATGTAGGTAGGTAAGGTGTGTTTCTTGGTTGGGCATGCTGCATGTGTGTAGAGATCAAAAAGGTGTGTAGTATGTTTTAAGGGTTTTTCTTTCCTTTTCTTTTTCTGGGACATACTGTACAGGTACAGTCTTCCTTGGCTTGAGACTTTTCCCTTCTTTCCCTCCCCCCCCCCCCCCATACAGGTCGGCGTGAACCTGTCCGACGACCGGCGGCGGCTCGGGATCCTCCGCGGCGAGGCCGGGCCCGACTGCAGGCTGATGGTGGACGCCAACCAGAAGTGGGGGGTGGCGGAGGCCGTGGGGTGGATGGAGCAGCTTAAGGACTTCCAGCTGGCGAGAAAAACTCTGCTGCATGCTAAACAAGACGCCACTAGTTACATCCCAAACTATCCCCCCCCCCAAAACAGACTTGGATTGAGGAGCCGACCTCCCCGGACGACGTGCTGGGCCACAAGGCCATCAGTGAGGCTCTCTCCAAACATGGTAAGGAAAAAAAAAAGCCCCAAAGCTTTTTGTTGGACCGACCTCTACAGGTGCTTATAAACACCTGGCAACCCTACTTCCAACCCAGGCATCAAGGTGGCCACGGGAGAGATGATCCAGAACAAGACCATGTTCAAGCAGTTCCTGCAAGCTGGCGCAATGCAGGTAGGTATCTTCCTCTTTGCACTGATCTTGCAACCAGGTACCAACACCCGACCAACACAGGAGCACACATACCCAACATGGTAGGGCACATCCTGATAGGCCTGGACCAGGTTAAAACCTGGCATTGCTAAAACATTTTTTTCTTGACTATTTTTAATTTTTCTTTTCACTTAGCTCGCAATACGTCTGAGTTCCAAAAACTGAGCAAATTTGCAAATGTCATGTTTGAGTGCAATCTCTACGCAATTTGGAGGGGGTGAGAAAGAAGCCACTTTCTTGCCACATCAAAACAGCAAAAAAAGGACAATTCTCTGTGTCAGTTGGATGTGATTGTTGCCTGTCAGAAAAGTGCAAGTCAGAATTGAACAGAAAGTTGGACCACCCATATGCCTTTTTACAGTATGCATTTCTTTCATGTAGAAGCCCCCTCCCCTCCCCTCCCCCCCCCCCAAAAAAAATAAATCTAATGATCACCCATTTAAATCATATCGGTTGTTGGGGGGGGGGGGGGGAAAAGGGGGTGTAAAGTTTGGGTAAAAAAAAAAG
>JAAUYM010036285.1_pt1 | contig 15312 bp, 12 predicted proteins | sample 7278001 | NCBI WGS metagenome assembly JAAUYM01 (sample SAMN14350224, study PRJNA611818) | marine sediment metagenome | isolation source: surface marine sediment (1.8m) | place: French Polynesia: Moorea | collected 2018-08
ACTTCATGACACAAAAAATCTCAGGCAAAGCAGGCAGTGTCAGCTGATCAGCCCTACCTCTATATATTTTACCTCGTTGTTTCTCCCTAAGCTGGCTGCCACAGCAAGAGTGGCAGCGGGTTAAAAATTATACATATATGCTCGGCGGGTGAGAAATATACGCTCGGCAGGTGAAAAAAAATATGTTTGGCAGGTGCTGGAGAATTGACAAAAGGTGTTACTTTTATAGATGAGGCGGGTTGTGAAAAATATACACACGGCGGGTTCAAGATATAGGTTAGGCGGGTGCACCATTTTCGCCATTAGGCATTCACCCCGAGAGAGCAGCAGACAGGTCTTACTTCGTCATTTAAGATTTTTGCGGTTCTTTTTATTGTCGAGGAAAGGCATCCCAACCACCAACAGTGGTATGCAAAATGGAAGCTCAGTCAGAATGTGTATGTACACATTGCATACATTTTTTGCACCTGTGGCGCTGACTTGTATGCTCAATTGGCACTTCAGGATATGCTGCTACCTTTTTACTCTGTCGAGGTTCCTATGTACATATAACAATTACTAAGCAGTAGTGACCCGTCAGACGGAACATCAAGCTCACTAATTACGGTCATGACTAAGTGCATAAAAATGATAGTATCGGTCGGAAAATTAATCCTGCGGACAAAAGCAAACATCCTTTCTTCTGCTGGTTTAATCCATGGCTGTATGAAAAAAAAGCTGTAGCTCCATTCCTCTTTGAAATTCTCAAAAAAAAAAAATCATGGATGTTTGAGAAACATTGTTTGCTCAGATCTGGAGCAGAACAAGAAAGGCGCCTATCTGCGCAAAACCCGAAAAAAAAATTATTGTGCTTCTCAGTGTAGTAGTAGGTCGGTTTCATCGTCCTCCCTTCCTCCTCTTCTCTTTTCTTTTCTCCTTGGTGTGCATCGTTTGTGGTGCACTCACTGCATCACACAAGCTCCACGCGGGTGAAAGGGAGGGGAGGGAGGATCGAGGAAGGCAGGAAGGAAGGAAGGAGCTTCAGACCTTCCTCCTTCCAGGTAAAAAAGAAGTGAGAGTTTACCGTACAACAAAGCTCCCCTTCTCTCCTCTCCCTCTCTTTCCCCCTTCTTCCTCCTTTCGTCCGTCCGTCCGATCCTCCTTGCCGCGGCCGCCGCCGCCAGCCGCCGTCGCCGCCGTCGCCGCCGCCGCCAGCCGCCGCCACCGCGCACGCAGGCCACTCTTTCGCAAGCAAGGAAGAGAGGAAGACAAGAGTTCTCCTTTTTTTTTTTCAACCGGGGGTGGTGGTGGTTTCTCTTTTGAGCTTCGCTTCGGATTGACTGATTTGAAAAGAGTCCACAGAGTGTGTGTGTACACTGCATATACGTAGTAGTAGCAGTCGTGGTGGCGGTGGCGGTGGCGGTGGTCGTGGAGGTAGTGGAACAAGAAAAAAGAGAAGTCGGACGAATGTCAATACACGGAGGATCCCAATCCGGTGGTAGCTGTAGCAGTACTTTCGTCGTCGTCGGGAGTGAAAGTGCGGCGGATGTGGCAGCATGATGAAGATTCTGCGCCAGTACTACGTGCCCAAGAGGTAAGGAGACAAGGGGGAATCCGCTGTCATCGTCAGAGACTTCAACTAGGTAGCTGTTGGTCGTGCAGAACCAGAAGCACTAGTAGCCTCAGTCTTAGCCATTAAGTCGAACGGAGGAAGAGAAAATGAGAAAAAAATTTAACTCGCAATGAGGTCCCCCCCTCCCCTTTTTTTACGATCCTGAAATCAGCTAGAGCGTAGGTAGTAGTACATACTAGGTAGGTATACGATCGCGGGCTACGAAACCGGGAGTCGCTTTCGACCCAAACACTCTTTTGTTCTTCTTTCGCCTGCCCCTTCTCCCCCCCCCCCTCCACGAAATACACACGGGCATTATTAATTCAGAAGAGAACCTCGCCTACGTCTCTCGCGGGAGGGAAGCAAAATTAAAGGAGGGGGTCCCCTTCTCCATACAAAGAAGTGATTACTGTATACAGCACGTTAGTACCTAGAAAGCAAGGCAGAATCGAAGGCGATCATGCTTAGTACACGCTCAAAGCAGGACATGAACTTGCTTAGAGACGTGTTATAGTCACACCCTTGTACCACATATTACTGAAATATCTTTTTTTTTGTTACTTTTTTTTTGCCAGAGCGAGCGAGGTCGTTGCGCTGGTCTCATTGTCGACCACGGTGTTCCTCTTCCTGCGGACAAGGACGCTGTCAAACAGCCTGAGGGAGCCGTACGAGCAGCAGCCATCAGGAGGTCTGTGGAAGGGCACCCTATCCACACACACACACCGCGAGGTTTCACTTGTGTTCTCTTCTCTCTCATTAGCATACAGCGGGTCGTCCGCCCTGTCAGGCTCCAGCGGGTTCAAGCCAAAGACGAGAGAGCTGAACACGCTGCCAGAATTTCCGGGGCAGCACCTGGACGCGTCCGAGCTGAACAACACGAGGAAAGCGAAGGCGGACCTGCTCTTCTTCAACAGGGTGCCAAAGGTCGGGTCCCAGACCACCATGGAGCTGCTCAAGATGCTGTCCATCAAGAACAACTTTCACTACCACAAGGACCGCACCCAGAAGGTGGAGACCATCAAGCTTTCACACAGTGAAGAGGTGAGAGTGAAAAGATGACGTGGTAGAAACAAAACCCCAGAGAAATCCCGTCACTCGGTGTATTGGGAGTAAATTACAGTAATTCCAAAGTACCACACAGATAAATGTCTACGTATTTTACGTGCGATATGCACACTTTATGGTTTGTGAAATTTGGGTTCAAGTTGACAAAAAAATAAGTTAACGAATAATTCCCCCCCCCCCAAGAAAAAATATCCCAAAAAATATAAACATTGATGAGTTATATTTTCTCTCCCCAATGCAGCAAAAGCTCGCGAAGCTAGTCATGTCCTTCTCTCCTCCGGCTGTCTACGTCAAACATGTCTGTTTCTCAAATTTTACGAGGTGAGTGCAGGACAAATCTTACTCTGTTTAAACATAATATCTAGCTTAGCAGACTAAAAAGTGGAAAAAATTGATCACTTTTCAGATTCAACATCCCCAACCCCATTTATGTGAACATGGTTCGGGACCCGGTTGAGAGAGTGATCTCGTGGTACTACTACGTCCGCGCTCCATGGTACTTCGTGGAGCGAAAGAGGGCCTTTCCGGACCTGCCGCTGCCAAATCCAAACTGGCTTCGCAAGGTGAGATTATCATCATCATCACTGTCATCATCATCATCATTATTGTCGTCGTCGTCGTCGTTTGCTCTTGTTGTTGTCATTGTCATTATTATTATTACAATGTATTATTATTATTAACAGCAGTTGTCGTAATTTTAGCAGAAAGAGGAAAAAAACAACGTCAATGTGCCTTGTTGCAGGACTTTGAGACTTGCGTGAGCACCAACGACCCCGAGTGCCGGTACATCCCCGGGTTGAAGCGGGACGGCTTCGGGGATCACCGGAGGCAAACCATGTTTTTCTGCGGACATGACGACGATTGCACGTGAGTGGCCCTGGAAGTCTACATACTCGCTGAAAAAAAAAAGATGTCAAGTTTCCTTTTATTGCCCTTAATGCAGAGGCTTCAACACTGAAGTGGCCATGAGGAAAGCCAAGGAGAACGTGGAGAAACATTACGCGGTGGTCGGGGTCTTGGAGGAGCTCAACATGACCCTGACGGTGCTGGACCACTACGTGCCAAGGTTCTTCAAGGGAGCGTTGCACACGTACTGGAGTGAGTGCCAGACAACTTCTTTTTACAGAAGGGAGGGGTACATTGCTACAAAATTGTTCCCTCCTTTACCTCCGCAGATCAAGTGAGGATGTACAGCAAGATGAACCGCAACATCTACAAGCCCCCCGTGGCCGAGGCGACCAAGGAGGTCGTCCGGAAAAACTTCACCCGCGAGATGGAGTTCTTCGAGTTCTGCAAGCAGCGCCTCCACAAGCAGTACCTTGCGCTCAATCTCCAGGCGCAGCCATAGTTTTGGGAGACCAACCAATTACTTTTTTTTAATAATCTTTTCTATTAAAAAAAAAGCTTTTGCTGTGACGACTCTTACCCGCCTTTGCTGTGATACTGGAAGTAATGAGAATAATAAGGTTCAGTGCTTTTTTTTTACTGCGCACCATATGAAATAAAAGCTGCTTTACTACAATTGAGTCTTCAATTTGCTTGCAAATGATAGGTATGTGATGTCTTGTCTCAGAACTGGCTCCTTTCACCTCGCGTCACCTTTACCGCAGTTACGCAACAGACTAAATTTTAAATTCAACCATAGCAGCAGTACAGTCAAACTCGAATATGTACGAGTAATCTGGACAGGTCGGAAAATGCAGCAATTTTACGGGCATTTTTCGAGTTTCTCATTTACCCTAGTGGCTTTATGTATCGGCACAGTAAGTGTGTTTCCTGAAAAATTTTCCCCCTTCCCCTCCCCCCCAAAAAAACCGACATTTCGTATTCAGGGAGTCCCGATCAACCGAGTTTGACTGTACTATCGCCATTACGCAGCTCCCCCACACCAACAGCAACAACAACGCTAACAACACCATTTGACGACCCATGTGCAGTACAGCGACAATGACCTTTTTGCGTAGACAGACTGACTGATGCTATCTGTTCAAGCGAGACTTCCTTTCTACCTATGCATGCATAGCTACGGCAGCGGCGGATGTGGCTGCGGCGGCTGCGGCGGGCCTGCGGCGGCGGCTGAGGCGGAAGACAGCGACAAGAAATACGAGCGATGCTTCAATCAAAGCAGCAGGCTAAGAGAATGTAGATGAGCAGGGGGGGGGGACGGAAGGAGGGGAGGAAGGAGGAGAGGGAATTTGAAGTAGTGGGGAGGGAAAAGGCTAGGAGGGGCCGGGAGAGCGAGGGAGCGAGAAATTCTGTCCTTTTGTCCGAGGCTCGAAGGAGGGGAGAGGTGAAGTGAAAGCAGATGCAGCTTTTGCTCCTCCTCCTCCCCCCTTGCCGATCAAGACTGAAGAGCTGACGAATACAGAGAAGACGAGGAGGCCAGAGGTGCTCCTCCTGGCCCTCCCTCCTTAGGTCTTTTGGCAACTGGACCCTCCTTCCTTCCTCCCTCCCTTCCTCCCTCCATCTTCGTCCATCCCCCCCCCCCCCGCCGCTGCTACATGTGTCTGTTCTCCCCCCTTCTTTCCTTCTCTATTTTCCCCACCCACCCCCTCCCCTCCAGGTCTCACCTACTCAAACAAATGTCGCAGACAATCCTGAAGGATGAAAACAGGTGAGGGGCGCGTGTTTCTCGCGACCCGCTGCTAGGAAAGACCTGTGCCTACGGGCATCCTGTTCGGGGCGGAGAGCGAGGGAGGAAGGGAAGGAGGAAGAGAGAGAGAGAGAGAGAGAGACGGAGGAAGGAACCAGGAAAGTCAGCCAGCATAATTATTCCCTCAGTCTTCCCAAGGGACAGATACGTAGTAGTAGAAGAAGAGAAGGAGAAGGAAGAAGAAGAGGTTTTTTTAGCTTGTGAAGACAATTCCGCAAATCTGACGTCCATCGAGACGACGATGACGACGACGACGACGAAGACGGAAGTGGCGTACGACAGAGAGAAAAGGACATCGCGCCCTGCCCCTGCTCCTGCTCCTGCTCCTGCTCCTGCGGTAGGTGGTGGTTGACGATGGGTTCCACCCTCTCCTCCCTCCGCGACCGACTGTTCGGCGGCCGGTCCCGATCGCGGGCGCCGGAGGTCGAGTACTCGGAGGAGGCCATCAAGAAGAAGTTTGACAACATGCCCAAGCTCACCACCGAGGAGAAGATCGTGCTCAAGTCGTCGTGGAAGGTCATCAAGAGAAAGATTCTGGCGGTCAGTCCGTCGGCGACGTCCTTGAACGTATGTACAGTACACTGCTTGTGGGTTTCATTCAGCCTTGGGTTTCCTTCCCCGTAGGTCGGAGCCACCACGTTCTTGGAGCTGTTCCAGGCCTATCCGGACACCAAGGACGTCTTCCCCAAGTTCCAGGGCTACGACCTGGCCATGCTGGTGCAGTCCGAGGTCATGGTGCAACACGGACAGCGGGTGATGGCGGTGGTGGACAGGGTGGTGGCGTCGTTGGACTCCAAGGAGAAGACGTGGGAGCTCCTTATCCAGATCGGCAGGGCTCACTTCAGTCAGTACTAGAGGCCTGCTTTTTAGTGCTGCTGCTGCTGTTGTTTTTTGGTTTCACTGCTGTTGCCATTATTGTTGCTGTTATTGTCACTGCTACTCCACCTGTTACCGGTGGTGAAAAGTAGGTAATGTAGTACGTATGTACAGTACATACTCGTACTATACGGTACGTTAACTATCATCTTCCTTCTCCGATTCTTTCAGACAACGGCGCCATTCCGATGTACTTCGACCTGATGGGCCCGCACTTCGTCATCGCCGCCCGCAGCACAGTCGGCAGGGAGTGGTACGAGGCGCTGGAGTACCACTGGCTGGCCCTCTTCGACGTCATCGCCTACGTCATGAAGTTCGGCTGGAACCTGCAGAGGGCGGACGAGCAGCAGCGCGCGAGGTGCCTCAGCAGCGGCGCCGGCGCGCTTGCCATCGCCGGCGCCAGCAACGTGCGATGATGGTGGAAGGAACTAACTAGTTACTAGCTCTAGTAGTACTAGTACTTGGACTAGTACGAGCTCGCGCCGCGGGTGCATGCACATAGACAGACACATAAAAGATGCTCAGCAATGCCGCCCCGCTCTATACACAGCCTCACCGAGAAAGAAATGCTGGAGAAATCAACCCCCTTTACAAAAAAAAAAAGACGAACCTTCCTCTACGTCCGGAGAAGGGAGTTGCTAGTACATTGGGGACTTGGCAAAACTGATTCTTCGTATTTACTCACATGGAAAATCCCGCTCAATGCTAAAGACAGTTGCGCGTGCGCTGTGCCCTAGTAGTACACGCCAAGAAAAGGCCCCACGTTCGATTATCAAATTACTGAAGTCTGCTGTACTGTAATGTTACCGTTTATGCGCTGTAGTATATGTCTGTCGAAAAGTGTACGGCTGCTTCTCTGTGCTATCTACTCCTCCTATCAGTCATGGACATAAATTGAAGACGGTAGTGGTACTTTCCGGCACAATCTGCTGCTCCATTTACCAATTAAATCTGACTCACTTCTTCAGTATACGTGGTAGGTAGATTCGCACACACACCGATCGTGGTGCGTACCGCGCCCGCCCCGAAACTTCGTCTCCCCCCCCCCACTCACTTCTCATCTCTTCCTCCCTGTTGCCCAGGCACTTCGTCATCAATTATCATTCTCGTAGCTCCTCCCTCCTCAGCTACCTGACTCATTCCATTCAGACCCGAAAAAGGAAAACGGAGGAGAGGGAGGAAGAAGACCTTTTCATGCTTCCCCCCTCTGACCTTGCCCTAGCGAGCGTTTAGAAAGAAAAAAAGATTTTTGGGGCTGATCCGGAACTTCATCCCCTCCCTCCCCGTTCTTTTGCTTCCGCACATCCCAATAGTTGTCTCCTTTTCCTTATACCCGATTTCCCTCCTTCCAAACTGGGGGTCTTATCCTCCCGCCCTTCGTCCCCTTCCACTGCCACTGTCCATCCTGACGTAAAAAAGAGAGTGGAGGGGGGGAGGATTCGCCTCCCCCCGTTGCATTGAGGTCTTTTGGTTCGTTTCGTTGCCGCATTCCTGCGCGAAGTTCGCGAGATCGGCATGCGAAGGATGTGCGTGTGTGCGAGACCCAAGAAGAAAACAGGAAGAAGAGGAGGAGGAGGAGGGAAGAAGCAACAACGCCCATTTGACAATAGAGCGAGAGCAAGGAAGCAGGGGGACGAAAAATGACCAGCAAAAAAAAAAGCATTCCACTCGTTTGTGTCTTACTTTTGAGTCTGGCGGTCATGTAGGAGCACCTTTGTCACTTCTTGTTGCCGCCCAAGCAATATTGGTACAACTAGAGCCACAACAACGACTACGCCACCAGTGGTAATTCGTGATGTGTCAAAATGTGGGTTGCTCTAGGTTGCTCTAAAAAAGTTTTTTCCCTTTTTAACACCTGCTGTGGCATTAGGACAACCCGTCACTAAATGTGCGATAGCTATATAGGTTGGTGCCAAGAGGTGACTGTTTTGTCGTAGTTTTTATAGCACACACTACCTGGACACTAAGACGTATTGAATCGGTGCGGTATCCTCTTTGGTCAAGAAGGATTCTTGCGGAATCCATCCTGGAGAAGAAGGAGACATCATAGTTCATTGTACGGTAGTAAAGTCACTTGTTTTTAAGGCTGGCGGAAGGGGAGGGGTGAAGGAAAACAGAGGGACGTGACGATCATTTCAAGAATTGTAGTTCCTTTTTGGGTTGGTTCATCCTCCTCACTGCCCGTTAAGGGGATTCACTGCCTGCCTGCGACTGTCCCGACTATCAAGTCGGTACCGCTACTAAGTTAAAGTCCATTACTCGTCTCAACATTCTGGGGATAACTTCCTGTTTCCAACGAGGATTCGTGCCCAGTGCGGAGAATTGTACTACTACTCATCCTCCTTTCCTCTTGTCCGTTGTCAGATACCATCTTATTTGGTTGTTTACGGGTCTGACTTTGAACCCAACTACCTACTGTAGTATACAGAGGAGAAAGAGAGACGGCTTGTTCTCACTCCCCACACTGTGTACATAGGTACGCATCTCCATAGGTGGCTGGAACAGCACCATGTATTTTTTCTCCCATAGGATTTTAGTACACCTTCGTTTTGACGTGCTTGTATTCAGTTCTCTTTGCCTTACTAGTACACAGAATAAAATATAATGTATCTTGCATTTCCCCCCAGATCTTGAAAAAAAGTCAACACGTCCTATTTTCCGATCTGTCTGATCCATCCCAGCCAACACCCGCTGCTTCCGATGACTGCTCAGATCCATCTTACATCATCTCTCATCCCCTTCCCCCCAACAGGAAGAAGAGCGACTTGCACACCGACGCGAGAGACGGCCAGTGGTGCTGCTTGCCTCAACTCCTCCTCCTCCTGCTCCTCCTTCCTCTGCTACATCCAGATCCCGCACACATCTAGAATTCTTTCTCGTACTGGAATGGAAGGAGGAGGGAGAAGGAATCACTCACTCTTCTCCTCCTTCTCTTCTTCCACCCTCTGACCATCAATGCCATCCCTTCTCCCCCTATTTCTTCTTTTCTTCTTCCTCCTCACCCCGTGTAGGTTTTTTTTCTCATGCTCAAGGGCAGGTTGACAATGATAATCGGGGCACAGCAGCATCTCATCCACAGGAATACTCAACTTTACTAGCACTGTGGGACCACGAGAATATCTTACTTCTAATAATGGGACCTAGTGTTTGATCTATGACGTTGCTTATTTTTTTTGCAATGCATAAATGCGAATTACGTAACTATAGCTATAAACGCTATGGTGGTCTGCTCATTCCCTCTAATGAGGCAACTCCGGACATTCCGCTCTCATCCTGCTCCCATGTAGCACTATCGTGCCGGGGTCAGAACATCCTGGTCTCGTCATCATGGCACCTCTGCCCTACCAAGAAGCGCAGCAGAAGAGTAGACGAAAAGAGGAGGGGGAAGGGGGAGACAGAGGGGAGTGAGTGGCGGCAGTGGTATAAATTTATATCTGTTTGAAATCGCATCCCCTTGGCCAGTCGCCTCTTGTCACCCGAATAACAAGGACAGCGAGTCTTCCGATCGCAGGGGGTGCTATTTCTTCCTTCCTTCCTTGGCAGGAAAGAACAATTGAAGAAGAAGGCAGTCAGAGAATTGGTGCCATCGTGGTTGGAACTGGAGCAAGGATGGCGGGGAGAAACAAGGTGAGGATTGATACTATCTAGGTACTATATGTTGTCTTATTGTTCTTCACGTATTGTACCGTAGAAATTTTTACTAGTGCTTGATGTTGTTGAGGACTGAGAATGCCTGACGGTGAGTTGCACATTATTTTCTCTCTCTCTGTCTCTCTCTCAGTTCGCTTTGAGTTTTTTGTTTCTCCTGTTGGTGGCTCTCGTTGGGGCGACCGATGAGGACGGAGAGCCCTTCAACAAGAACCCCAAGTACAACTACGCTTTTGCCGTGGAGGACAAAGAAGAGAATGTCTTTCAGGCTCACAAGCAAAAGCTGGATGACAAGGTCAGTCTTTGGCAGCAGGTTATAATCGCATGGGAGCAATTCAACAGAACCAATAACCAGAAAAGTCGATGATGATGACGACAACGACGATGATAACAATCTAATAGTTACAACCGCAGAACATATGTAATATTTTTTTCTTGTTCTAAAGGTGGTCAGCGGCGAATACTCCTGGGTTGACCCGCTTGGGACCCGCCACACAGTCGTCTACAGGGCCGACGAAGACGGCTTTAAAATCCTCGAGACGAGGGAGGAGAAGGGATTTGTCAAGGTGGACACGCCGGACCAGATCAGGTTGAAGAAGAACAAGAGGAAGCAGCAACCTGTCCAGAAGAATAAAGGCAAGAAGAAAAAGATCCAGAAGTTGACAGTGCGCGTGCCCAAGACGGAGCTTGACGGGCTGGTTGTGAGAGGGGCGAGAGGGCGGAAGCCCAGGGGGAGGGGGAGGACGCCCAGGAGGAGGAAGCTGATCAGGGTGGTGAAGAGGCCACGACTGGAGGGCGCCATTAACGAGATCGGCGGCCCGGAGCCGATCGCCAGTCCAGGAGGAGCGCTGTTCCAGCCGGTCCCGTTCGCGGATCCGGCCACGACGCAGGTGGTAGACCTGAGGACGGTGCCGCAGAGGATCGTGCTGCCGACGGCTACGGCCAGCGACAGCGGCTTTGGCGGTGCCGGCACCGGCGCCACCGGAGTAGAGAGACCCATCAAGCTGCAGAGGAACCTCTTCTTCGTGCCGCTCAAGTTTCCTTCGGATGTGAGGACGGCGGCGGCCTCGCAGGCGCAGCATCAGGCTGCCGAGCTGAGGCAGGAGGGCGACAAGACGGTGGTGGTGCTCAGGGGCAACCGGAAGGGTAGGCCGATCAACCTGCCGCGCGCAAAGGTGCTAAAGAACACTGTTCAGAAAGTAGTACACACGAAAAAGGAAGAGGAGGACATTGCCGTTTCTGTCAAGAATAGGCACATCGATCCCAAGTCCTTTAGGACCACCATGCTGAAGCCCAAGAACGTCCAGCAAGAGCCAGAAAGTCACGCCGTCCCCGAGGCTGTCGTCCCAGCTGCCTTCTTGCCGAATCCTCCGGCTCCGCTCCCTGCCATCACGCGCTCGGTCCTGAGGACCAACCCTCCGGCGTCTCGAGTCGTCCAAGGTCCCCTCCCCTCGCCTCCCGTCGGACCCTCTCTTCTTCCGGGCCGAAATGCCCTCCCACCGGTGCTCCATCCCATCAGTCCTCCCGCTCATGCTGCTCCCCTCCCCTTCCCCCTTTCCGACCAGCCTTCGCCTTCTCTCCCTCCTCCTCCTCCTCCTCGTCCAGTCCTTCCAATCGGACCTAGCATCAGATTTCTCCCAGTTGGTGCGGAAGGAGACGTCCAGCAACAGGAGGACGTCCCAGCCCCACCAGTCTCCCGTCCGGTGATCAGGTTCATTTCCCTCCCTCTCCACCAACAGCAAGAGCAGTTGGTGACGCAAAACTCCGTTGTCTCCTCACTCCCGGCCCCTCCTCCTTCCCCCGGCTCCCTCGCACCCGGAGTGCCGCCCCGTCCTCAGCCCCTGCCGAGTCCAAACGTCAGGCTGATTCCGTTCGCGACCCTCCCACACCAGCCGGGGCAGCATCTGGAGCCCATTCTGCCTCCGAGCAAGGAGGCGCAGAACGAAGAGGAGAGCAAGGATGACGCGTCGTCACACGGCGTCGCCGTTTTCGGCCCCAGGCTCCCCACGCTCGCAGAAATTGGCGGCCTCGCTCAGCCCACACCGCCCCTGGCGCCGCCTCCGCTTATCCGATTTGAGAGCTCCGACGCCCTTGTCTCAAGTCGTCCGCCTCCTCCTCCTCCTCCTCTGCCGCAAGAGCAGAACGTTCATCTTGGGGTACAGCCGCAGTACAATGAAGTGCAGCAGCAACAACCGCAACCGCTGCTGCAGCAACAGCAGCCACTGCAGCAGCAACAGCAACCGGCGAGTCCCTTCCTAGTCCAGGTTCATCCCGTCCCTTTCTCAGGCGGACAAAGCCCCTTCCTGCGGGTGTTCCACCCCGCTCAGCCGGGCGGACGGACGGCCCCGGTGCCCTTCCGCCCGGCGCCCGGACTCGGCGTCGCAGTCGCCGGGGTTTCCGGAGGGCCTTTTCCCGTCGGAGGACCTTCAAGAGTCAGTTTCAGATCTCCAACCATTAGTTACGAATACTGAAAGGTAGTACCTGTGTCTTTTTCAATGCCATGTTTAATTTCTTGTTTCAGATGGTACTAGTACGTACAGGGTAGTAGTGTGTCGACATTTGAATTCTTAATCAATAAAATGTTCTGACAACGTACGTATAATAATACGTCTGATAGTTTTGGCTCCATTCGCAGTATATTTTTTTTCAATAGCCACTCGGGTAGATGGTCGTACTGTGTATACGTACCGGTAGTGTAGCAGTACTGTATCGGTACTATTATAGAGAACACGATAAGGTATTATTCACGTAGAAGTGACTGTGGATGGCAAGCTGGAAATGAGATGTGTAATTTAATGACGACCGCGCTCAGTAGCAAGGTCTGCAGTGCTTGGGCTGATCCATCTGCCTGATCAGGTAGCACGCTGCCGCCACCAGCACGACCTGCCCCAGGGCGACGAACGCCGCGATCGCGCCGAGCGCGCCGGCGTTCTTGCGCGCGCTGGCCTCCAGCGCCGACAGGCAGCCGTCCTGGTGGGCCGCCGGGGACACGCACGCCTGCTGCGGGGAGGGCCTGCCGCCGAACGGGGAGGGCCGGACCCGGATCCTGGAGCAGCAGGAGTCGGGGACGCGGTCCGGAGGGTCCCCGTGCAGGCCTGCCCACGCCGTGCTCGCCCAGTCGCCGGAGAAGTCGACCCCGCAGCAGGCAAAGTCGGTCTGCAGGATGTCCCACACTGAAAAAAATATTCTTTTTAATGTAAAGTGTCTTGTATCTTAACGAACTAGGTACAATAACTAGTTTGCGTAATTTATCCTTCTCCTAGCACCTTTGGTGACCTCCTCGTTGACTCCGTACTCGATGATTGAGTTCCTCATTCCCTTCTCCACGGTGGTCTTGAGCCTGTCCTCCTTGGCCAGGGCGAACGCCGACACCGCCAGCGAGCACTCCAGAAAGATGGCCAGGCCGAGCGCCACAGAGAAAGTCAGTAGGGCGCAGTGGCTCTCTCGGACAGAGCCGTAAAGCCCTGTCAGAAGATTAATTAAGAAAAGGGAGAATAGGAGATGCGGTCTATCCAAACCAGACAGCCACCATAAAAGAGCTTTGTCATTTTGATTTAGTTAATGTTTCATCCTGTGAGAGAAAAAAGGTGAAATTGTTATGGTATTAAACAAGTTTTTTAATGTTTTAAATATGACTGATATGTAGGACAGTACCACGTACCGACGAGGAAAAGGGTATGTCTGGTACTAATACGAGACGGGACTTTTAAACTTAAGAGAGTAACAAATTCAGCTTTAAACATGTAATGGAACATGTCATTAGCGAATACCACGTATATGTCACAGTTTTTTCGTAAATTTGTTACGCTTGTAAGTTTAAAAGTCCCGTCGGGACGTGCTTGTACCCTACAGTAACGTGTAGCAAACACAGAACGCATTGGGGGAAGGAAGGGACTTTATTGCTGCAACGTCTACCCACAGGAAAAGGAATAAAGTAATGTCGGAGAGAAAAGACGGCAGGAAATACCGTGTAGTAGAGGGGGGGACGTACAAAAAGTAATTGCATGATTGATATCCGGTGAGCTGCTGTTTCTTTTTATGTGGTAAACTAAGCTCACCCAGAAATGAGACGACGCAGACGACGACTCCCATCGCCGTGCACCATGCAGAAAGGTTGTAGAACGGGGAGGAGGAGGAGGGAGAGGAAGGGCTGGAATGGCCTTCCTCGTCGCCCCCGTCCGCGGCACCAACACCAACGACGGGAGCATCGTCTTCGCTGGCGAAGAAGTATCGCGCGTACCTGGTCTGCAGCACCACGCCGAGGAAGAAGAGGACCAGCCCGAAGATGAAGGTGACCAGGTTGATGGAGAAGAGGAAGCACTTGGTGGCGCTCCTCAGCCTGGTGGGGCCGGAGGAGGAGGAGGGCCGCTCGCCCATGGAGCCCAGAGAGAAAGAGACGAACCTTCCTTCCTTCTTCGCCTTTCTCTGAATTCTGGAAGCGGTGTCGAGGGGAGGCGGCGCCGGCGGGAGGAGAAACGACGGTCATTATTATTGTCCCACGCTCGCGCTCCCTCCCATACCCACGTATAGTAGGAAGAGTCCTACCACACGCCACGCGCGCAGGCAGTCGGCCGCGGCAATGACGACGAAGACGCTGCTGTTTTCGCATAAAATTCCCACAGAAAAAAAGCCAGAATTTCCTAAAAAAAAAAGGAGGGGGGAGTGGAGAAACAAAGAGATGTGAAATTACACGGGGAAGCGAAAGAGAGGAAGGGAATTTTTTTTTGGCTAATGTTCACAAAAGGCCATTACTACCAGCAAAACATGATTTAGTGAACTGACTGAGCTTCTCACTAGCTCGTCCTGCATTAATTGAGCACTACCTAGGTACTACTAACAGAAACACCTCTCTTTCTCTGATATGCAAGAGGCTTTTTTTGCTGTTTCTTCAATTCTTAGTCCTCCTCCCAAGCAAGCCCACTCTCCCACAGACTGGAAGTTACCGAAGCGTGGAATGTTCATCTCCCCCCCCCCTCCTCCTCCTCCCTTTCCAGAATCGTGGGAACATTCGACACCGAGAGAAAAAAAGTAAAGTCAGAAAAAGCTGAGGTTTCTACGCGAAATTTACTACAATTGACAAAATAAAATTTCCGTGACACGCGGAGAAAGGCAGCAACGTCATAAAATGGCAAGCAAATTCATCGTGACGCGAACATGGCCCACTTAAATTACGAAGCAACAGTCAATCAGTCCGTTATGTTTCCAATAATGTCACTCGCCTTCTCCCCGGTGGCGTACCCAGAAGTGAACTTGACCAGTAGTAGAGTAATGGTTATTTTTTTTTAATTTAAAAAGTAGTAGAGTAATTTTCAAATTTTAACTGTAAGTAAGCGAAGAGCGGCGTCTTCTTCCTCTTGTCGTCGTGGTCCCCGACCAATAATGGCCTCTCTCAGCCTTTGCTGGGTAAGGGTCCCGAGCGCAGGCTATTCCCTCAGTCTGCTTCTCATGCTTGGTTGAGGCTAGTGTGCGATAATGTTAT
>JAAUYM010105427.1_pt1 | contig 15306 bp, 13 predicted proteins | sample 7278001 | NCBI WGS metagenome assembly JAAUYM01 (sample SAMN14350224, study PRJNA611818) | marine sediment metagenome | isolation source: surface marine sediment (1.8m) | place: French Polynesia: Moorea | collected 2018-08
GCTTAATCTTAGTGATGTTTTTAATGCCAGAATAGATTGGGGAATTCCTCTAGAGGATACCGATTCTGACGGCGGAACTTTACAAGAAAATGGAATTTATTTTTCTATTGATTATAAACTGTAAAAACTTGGCTTAATTTTGCCTGCGTTTGTTCCCCAAAATACCCTGTTTTTGAACAACGCCTTCAACTGTATTGCTTGTATTGCTCAAGTTCTGCTGGAGTCAGCTGAGCATCAATGATTTTGCCGTCTTGAAACCAAATAATCCGCTGACACAATCGGGCTATTCCCGAGTCATGGGTAACCATCACAATTGTCATCCCCCCATCATTGAGTCTCTGGAAAATCTTCATCACCTCTTGGCTAGTGCGAGAATCTAGTGCCCCGGTTGGCTCATCGGCCAAGAGCAAAATCGGTTGGTTGACAATGGCGCGGGCGATCGCCACCCGCTGCTGCTGACCCCCAGAAAGTTGATTGGGACGATGGTACATCCGTTGCTCTAGTCCAACCCGGCTCAAAGCAGCAGCAGCTCGCTCTTGGCGCTCCCGACGGGGAATTCCAGCATAAGCCATAGACAGCATCACATTTTCTAAAGCACTTAACTGGGATAACAGATAAAACTGTTGAAAAACGAAGCCGATTTTGCGGTTTCGGATGTAAGCCAAATCTTCGTCGTCGAGATGCTCTACCGCTTCTTTTTCCAGATAGTATTGCCCAGAACTAGGTCGATCCAGACAGCCAATGATATTCATAGCAGTGGACTTCCCAGAACCGGAGGGTCCCATGATGGCACAGTACTCTCCTTTGCCAACAATCAGATTGATGTTTTTGAGAACCGAGACCTCTAAATCACCGAGACCATAGCATTTTTCGATCTGCTCCAGGCGAATAATCTCAGAGGTGAATGGTAACTTGAACTTTGGCATTCTTCCTAACTCCTCAGGGCGACGATAGGCTCGAGACGGGCAGCAGTACGAGCAGGAATCACGCCAAATCCCAAGCCAATGGCTCCAGACACCCCGACTGCCAGGATAATGGCTGCCGGACTGAGGATCGCTTCCAGGGGTGTCAAGGCGGCCATAATTAGTATGCCACCCACTCCTAGTAGAATCCCGAAGCTCCCCCCAGCTAGAGAGAGGATTACCGCTTCAGTTGTGAACTGAATCATCAAATCGGTGCGGGTAGCCCCGATCGCTTTGCGTAAGCCAATCTCTTGGGTTCGCTCGGTCACAGACACCAACATAATGTTCATAATTCCTATTCCCCCAACTAGCAGGGAAATCCCAGCTGTTACCGCCATAAGGATAACCAACATCCCTGCTATACTATCGGCAGTCTGGAGCAAGTCTTGCTGGCTGCGCACTGTGAAGTCATTTTCGTCTTTGATGTTATGGCGCAGGCGCAGCAGATTGGTAATCTGATACTGGGCAGCGCTCATACTCTCGGGATTTTTGGCTGAGACAGCGATCGCTTGGAGGATGGGACTGGTGTGAGAATTCTCCTGCCCTGTGAGCTGGTTGGTCATCACGGTAATTGGCACGAAGACCACCTCATCTTGATTTGTTCCCATAGAAGAGCCTTTTTCTGCCATCACACCAATTACCCGAAAGCTTAGGTTGCGAATGCGGATTTTCTGGCCAATGGGGTCTTGACTGCCGAAGAGTGTGCGGGCGGTTTCGCTGCCCAAGACGGCAACTCGATGATTTTGCTGCAACTCCAACTGGCTAAAAAAACGGCTCCGAGCGACGGGGGCGTTGCGGACAGTAGGATAAGACGGAGTCGTCCCAGTCACGCTTACTTGAGTGTCTCGGTCTGCTTGGGTTACGCGAAAACGCTCGGTCTTCTGCGGAGCCACACCAGCCACTGCCGGGACTTCCCTAGCGATCGCCTCCGCATCTGCCAGCACCAAACTGTTGGAAGGGGCTGCTGAGGAGAGAGGGCCTCCTTGCCCCACACCTGGAACCACGAACAGCAAATTGCTTCCCAATGATTCAAACTGCCCAACAGCAAACTGCTGGGCTCCTTGCCCCACGGCGACTATCCCAATGACAGAGGCATTGCCAATAATGATGCCGAGCATGGTCAGAACACTACGCAGCTTGTTGGCGCTCAATGCTCGCACTGACATACTGATATTTTCTCCCAAATCTACAGTCATTATCTCTAGTCTCCAATTTACAGTGAGTTGCCGAAAATTTCAGGAGTTTGGCCCCCAGGGAAATCAATAAAGACTCGCTCCCCTGATTTCAAGCCCTCCAGGATTTGGGTCTGGCCATCCTGAGTGACGCCGACTGTGACGGGCTGAAACCTTGCCTTGCCCTGTTCATCTGCCACTAGCACACCCATATGGTTGTCGCGGGTGGTAATCGCCACCGTCGGCACCATGAGTTGCTCGGTGATGGGCTCAGTCATGAAAACAGCATCAACATTCATGCCAGAGAGTAATTCCCCTTGGCCGATTATAAGCTCTACCTTGACCTCAAAAGAAGTTACGTTGTTTTCCACTACGGCTTCAGGAGCAATTTGTTTAACTCTGCCTTTAAAAGTACGGCGGGGATAAGCATCTGCTACAATTTCTACTACCTGATTGGGTTTGATGTTCGCAATATTGGTTTCAGCAACATTGACATTGACTTCTAATTCCGATGCGATGGATAAGATAGAGGTAGATGTCGCGGAAGAAGTTAAAGATGCAGAAACATTAGGAGTGACAATAGACCCGACTGTGGCATATCTTTGGCTGACAATGCCGTCAAAAGGAGCGCGAATATCTGTATCGTCTAGCTTTGTCGCCACTGCTGCCACTTTGGCTTTAGCTGCTGCTACTTTGGCTTTAAATTGGTTGATATCCTCTGGGCGTGAGCCGTTTTTCAGTTCTCGTAATTGCTCCTGTGCTTCTGCTAAACCCGCGCGGGCTGTTTTGTCCTCACTAATATATTCGTCTAAAGTTAATTGGGAGATCGCACCTTCTTGGGCCAGAAACCGATATTTTTCTAATCTTTTGGCACTAAGCTCGGCTTGGGCCTCGGCTGATACCACCTGTGACTTAGCTCTAGCAATTGCTTCTCGGCGATTACCGTTCAGGATTTCAGTGTATTCTGCCTCGGCTTGAGCTAACTCTGCTTGCGCCTGTGCTAGTTCGGCTTTCAAGTTAGCTGAATCCATTCTGGCTAATAGCTGTCCCGCCTTTACTTTGTCCCCTTGCTCGACATAAAGAGCAGCTAGTCTACCAGTAGTTTTTGGGCTGATGTTAACTGAAGCAATGGGTTGGATACTGCCACTGGCTTCAATGCTAACGTTGAGGGATTGAGTTTGTACTGGGACAGTAAGCGATTCAAGATCTGGCTGGACATCTTTACGTCGAGAAGTAGAGTAGATACCTGCGCCTGAAATCATTAAGACAATTAATATTGGTATTGTCCAGTGAAATCGCTTATTGTAAGATTTAGCGATCATTGTTGAGGAAGATTTTTTTTCTAGCAAAGATGAATCTTGCTCTTCTAGTACAGAGCTTTTGAGTGAAGAATCCGAAATAATATTCATTTTCTGGCTAACATGTCTTCTGGCTAATATGTCCAATTGTGCAGTTGATTTAGCACTAAATCATTTTTACTTTTGTTACAGGCCGTTTCCAGCGCATTTTTTTTGTCAGACATTGCGCCTCGCTCTGGTGTAAACATAAATTCCCCTTGTTTCTGAGCCATCCAGCCGCTATACCAAACTGTGCTCATCATTGTTTCTATTCTGCCCATTTGCAGAAATTCTGCACAGGTTAGTTGAGACATATCTATTTCTTTGCCGTTATCTGCTGCTGCCACTGCTATAGCTGACAAGATCGAAGTAACTGCGATCGCAGTTACTAATGTTCTGGAAGGAAAAAATTTAGGTAGCATAAATAAACCCTGTCTTTAAATTTGAATCATGTCTTAATACTAAAAATTGCTGGGATTGCTGACTTCGATCTAAGGTTCAATATTTAGCTTAGACTTTAGTACATGAAATTAATTACTAAATTAGGACTTTAGTACATATACTTTATTCTGTATTTGGTATTACATGAAGAATGATAAGCAAATACTTTTATGATGTTATTTTCCTATCGACTCAAAGCCCATCCTTTTCGTTTGTTGCTTTATTTAGAGTGGATTTTATTTATATTTACTATTCTTGGCAAATTGCGTGCTTCTCAAATGCCTCCCTCTCCGCTGAATATACCGCTGCTTTTTCCCCAACTCAATGCCAATTTTCCTCCTTTATCCATGTTATGCGCGTTTGCCTTTCTCATCATTGGTTTATGGCAACCTAATGGTAAATATTGGGCAAATATTGGCTATATCGGGTTGGGATTCGCTTTAATTGGCTTAACTGGGATTACTAGCGGTACAGCCACCCATGTTTTTCCCACATTTTTGTTGATTATGGTAATCAGGGGCTGTCTTAGTTTTAAATTATCTGGTTCTCTCATTGTGGCAGGAATCTCTTTTTCCTGGTTTTTAATCTCCTTGTTTCTTGGGGTTCAAAATAGTTTTAATAGCCTGGATATTCAACAAGTACCAGCAATTGTTACCCCAGGTTTTAAACCCAAAATTATCTATCAGCTTTACACTAATGAAGAACAATTTAAAGCTTTAATTGTCAATATAGCGATCAATAGCACTATTCTCTTTTGCCTAATTTCCTTGTTTGTTTTTCTCCTAGTTAATGCTTTAGTCTCAGAATATCGCTCTCGAAAAAAATTGGGACTGGTCAACCAACAGTTAAGAGAATATGCTCTATTAATCGAAGATCGAGCTATGCTGCAAGAACGTAACCGTATCGCTCGTGAAATTCATGATTCTTTAGGACATTCCCTAACTGCCCAAAATATTCAATTAGCTAATGCCTTGTTGTATCTGCGTTCTAATCTTGATCGCACTGAGACATTTTTAGCAGAAGCCAAAAAACTTAGTTATCATGCATTACAAGATGTACGTCATTCTGTGGCTACTCTACGCTCTGATCCTTTGCAGGGCAAATCGTTAACTTTAGCGATCGCTGAATTGGTCGCAGATGTACAATATCGTACCGAGATTACTTACCATTGCGAAACCAATATTCCTGAGCGACTACTTTCTAACGAAATTACTTCTACGGTTTATCGGATCGTGCAAGAAGCCTTAACGAATACAATCAAACATTCTCAAGCAACAGAAGTCAAAGTTTCACTACAATTAGTAGCTAACGAGCTTGAGGTAAAAGTTAAAGATAATGGCATAGGATTTAATCCCAAGGAAAATACCACAGGATTTGGACTTCAAGGGATGCGAGAAAGAACTACTGCTTTGAGAGGAAAATTTAATTTAGTTAGTATGCCAGGAAGGGGATGTCAAATTAGCGCTATAATTCCGTTGTTTGGTAAGTTATAAACTCTCATCCCGACGCTTATCCTACGGATAAAGCGCGGGGCTTCCCGCCGACAAAGCTAATACTAACTATGATTCGCATTTTGCTAGTAGACGATCAAACAATTATTCGTCAAGGATTAAGAAGCTTGCTGGAGTCTCAAACCGACTTTCAGATAGTTGGTGAAGCAGAAAATGGCAAAAAGGCGATCGCTCTAGTGAAACAACTTTATGACACGCCACAACAACCAGATTTGATTTTAATGGATGTGCGGATGCCTGTTATGGATGGTGTAGCTGCCATTCAAAAGCTAGCGCAGCAATTTAGTTCCATCTCAGTTTTGGTTTTAAGCACTTTTGATGACGATGAATATATTACTCAAGCAATGCAATTTGGAGCTAAAGGCTATTTACTTAAGGATACACCTATAGAAGAAATAGCTTATGCTATTAGAGCTGCCATTAAAGGCTACACTCAATTAGGACCAGGCTTATTTCAAAAATTTTTAACTCAATCGGATCGTAATAGGTCAAATTCCCCAATAGCATTACCAAACGTTATACAAGCTCTTACTCCCAGAGAAAAAGAAGTTTTATCATTAATTGCTAAAGGAGCAAGTAATAAAGAAATCGCTCAAGAATTATATATCTCGGAAAGAACAGTAAAAGCACACATTACCAGTATTCTCAGTCAATTAAATCTGCGCGATCGCACTCAGGCTGCAATCTTAGCGAATCAGTACGGATTTCTGTATTGACCTAGTCCCCGCAATAAAATTGCCTGTTTTTGAACAACGCCGCTAATTGTTAATCTGGTCAAACTAACAGTTCTTAATTTTTGCATAGGGTAACTCAATTGAAAGATATATGGGAGTGACTTCTTGGTAAAGGAGAAAACCATGAAATCTTTAATAGAAGCCTTACAACTATCAGAAATTTCGGACTTATTGGCAGAAACAATTACTGATCTTTCCACCATTGCCCGTCTATCTACTACTAGTGCAGATTTTACAAGCAATACTTATCTCAAGTTAGAGTCAGCAGAATTATCTGATTTAGGTAATAATTTCAATGATAATTTTCGTATAGGTAGTAGTAATGTTACTGATCTTGGCATTGAGCCGAGATGTTTGTAAAAAGCTACAAGATGATCTCGAAAGGCTCGATTTTTCGTTGCCGATCAGAGCTTTTTAAATTCAAATAGCGCCGGAGATTGAAAATAATGAATGTGCGATGGCAAAAATTGCTAGTGAAAACCACCCTGTGGTTAGTAGCTGAGATTTGGCTCAACTTCCTAGGAATCGATGATGTGGCTGATTACAGTGAGTTCATTTTTGAAAGGTATGTAGTCGTGCTTAGCTGCTGATACTCTTTCCCATTTCTCCTTTGTTTCGATTCGATTGATTTATTTTGCTTAAGAAGATTTGGCTTATGTATGATATCGTTACTATCGCCGGAAGTCCGTCTAAATATTCGTTAGATCAATTGGTAAGTTCATTGAAAGGGAAAAAAGTATTTGAACTTGCTGCCTAAGTACACGAAAACAAAGATAATGACATGATGTTTGGACAATATGATTATCTGATCGTTGGCGCAGGACCAGCGGGACTACAGTTAAGCTATTTTTTGGAAAAAGCGGGGCGGAACTACCTCGTCCTAGAAGCTGGCGATGCTCCCGGTACTTGTTTCAAGCAATTTCCGCGACACCGCAAGCTGATATCCATCAACAAGGTCTATACCGGGTATGACGACCCGGAAATCAACCTCCGCTGGGATTGGAACGCACTGCTGAGCGATAATGAAGACCTGCTCTTCAAGAATTACAGCAAGAATTACTTCCCAGATGCGGCAGATTTAGTCAGGTATCTCGGCGATTTTGCACGCCACTTCAACCTTAACATTAAATACGGGGTCAAAGTAGTCAAGGTCAGGAAACCAGATACATTCAGGGTACTCGATGACCAGGGGAATGTTTATTCTGGCAAGCGTCTTATTGTGGCTACTGGTTTCTCCAAACCTTACATTCCGCCGATTTCGGGCTTTGAGTTAACAGAAAACTATGTGGATGTTTCCATCAATCCCGAGGACTTTAAAAATCAGAAGGTATTGGTGATCGGGAAAGCCAATTCCGGCTTTGAAACCGCTGATAATTTGATTTCAACTGCGGCAGTCATTCACATCCTCAGCCCTAATCCACTCAATCTGGCCTGGAAGAGTCATTATGTGGGTCACTTGCGGGCAGTGAATAATAATTTCTTAGACACCTATCAGCTCAAATCTCAGAATGCCGTACTCGATGCAACTATTCAAAAGATTGAATGCAAGGATGGAAAATATATAGTTTCCGTGAGTTACACCCACGCTAATGGAGAAACAGAAGACTTGGTCTACGATCGCGTGATCGCCTGTACTGGCTTCCGCTTTGATTCCTCCATCTTCGATGATAGTTGTCAACCGGCTCTGGCGATTAACGACCGTTTTCCGGCTCAAACCAGTGAATGGGAATCAACGAACATCCAGGACTTGTACTTCGCCGGTGTTTTGATGCACATGCGGGATATGAAAAAAGGGACATCTGGTTTTATTCACGGATTCCGTTACAACGTCCGAGTGCTGTACAACATTCTGGAGAAGAAGTACCACAATCAGTCTTGGAAATCTTACAAGATTGACGCTAACCCAGAAAGCCTGGTAGCTGCAATCATCAAACGAGTTAATCAAACTTCCGCACTGTGGCAGCAATTTGGTTTCTTGTGCGATGTGATTGTTGTCTCTGGCGCTCGGGCAAAATACTACGAAGAACTGGCTGTTGATTACGTCCACGACAGCGAATTTAGGCAGTATGAGGATTATTACATCGTTACGCTGGAGTTTGGCAAAGTAAAAGGCGATGCGTTCAATATTGAACGCAATCCTGTACCGAACAAAGCCCAAGAAAGCGTCTTCTTGCATCCTATAGTCAGGCATTTTCGAGGTTCCGAACTCATCGATGAAATCCATCTGCTCGAAGACTTGGATGCTGAATGGAATAAAGAACAAGCTCATGTCCAACCTTTACGGGAATTCTTTGAGCGTGAATTAGACACAACTGTAGATCTGCCACTTAGCGTCTAAAACACGCTCTCCGAAGGGGAGTCTACCTGCTTGGTACGGCTTTCGTAGTGGAAATTAGCCAACCGTAAATTTAAGAGGAAAACATGCAAGCAGACAAACAGTTTGACACTATTATTCTCGGGTCAGGAATCTCAGGGACAGCCTTGGCCAGCATTCTCGTTAAGCATGGTTTTAGCGTACTGCTATTGGAGAAAGGCACTCATCCTCGCTTTGCGATCGGTGAGTCCATGTTACCGCAAACTTCGATGTGGATGTGGATTGTGGGGGAACGCTTTGGCGTGCCAGAGATTAAGAATCTGGCCAATGCAAAGGCAGTTCACCAGCACGTGTCATCATCCTGTGGCGTCAAGCGCAACATTGGCTTTGTCTATCATCGAGAAAATGAGGCACAAAATCCCAATGAGGGACACAAACTCATTCCGCCAGAGAATCCGTTCTTCTCAGAAAGCCACCTGTTTCGCCAAGATGTCGATCTCTATATGCTGAACGCTGCGCTCGGTTACGGTGTCGTATATCGGGATTTGACTGAATTACAGGATATTGATTTTCAGGAGGATAGCGTACAGGTACGTACTAAAGATGGGAAAGAATATCGCGCTCGCTTCTTGGTAGATGGCTCAGGCTATCGTTCTTTGGTTGCCCAGAAGTTAAATCTCCGGGAAAAACCAACCCGTTTGAGAACCAATTCTCGTGCCCTTTTTACCCACGTAGCTGGTCTGCGTCCCTACGACGATTGTATTGGCCAAGTAGACTCACTGGGGCAAAGCCGTCAATGGCATGAAGGCACGCTGCATCACGTTTTCGATGGAGGCTGGCTCTGGATTATCCCCTTTGACAACCACAGTACGGCTGAAAACTCAGTCTGTAGCCTTGGGTTAATGCTGGATGCCAAAAAGTTCCCTAAAAAAGACCTTAGCCCAGAGCAAGAGTTTCAAGAGATTGTGAAACGGTTCCCAAGTGTTGCGGAGCATCTCAAAGGCAGCAAGCCGGTGCGTAAGTGGGTATCTACTGATCGCCTGCAATATTCATCCACCAAATCTGTAGGATATCGTTATGCTCTCTTAAGCAGTACCTACGGTTTCATCGATCCTTTATACTCAAGAGGTCTGCTGAGTACCTTTGAAACTATCCATGCCTTGGCAAGTCGATTGATAGGTGCGTTGAAAGATGATGATTTTACATCGGAACGCTTCGTCTATGTGGATAAGTTGCAAGCAGCACAACTTGATGACACCGACAAAATAATCTACAACGCCTATCGTTCAATGTCACACTTTAAGCTGTGGAATGCTTGGACTCAACTGTGGCTGGCGACAACAGTTTTCGGTGATACTTACATCTTTGGTCATTGTCTGAAATATATGGACAGTGGTGATGTCTCCTGGTTCGAAAAGCTGGAAGAAGATCCTTGTCCTATAGCTGGAGCACCTTTTGCTAGGGACATGAAGTTGATCATTAACGGCTATGAGGCTGTATTAGATCGGGTTGATGCAGGAGAACTAACTGCTGAGGAAGCAGGCGATCGCATGCTGACCTTTCTTGGGAATCCAGATTGGTTGCCTAAGTCAATTTATCCCTGGGGTAGCCCAACAGCAAGGCATCTTGATTTTAACCTTGTTTTCCGAGATTGGATTACTTGGGGCAAATCCAAAGCCCCATCAGCCATACGAGAAGAAGTGTTTGACTTCCCACTACCTGAATTGGCAACTGCATAGGCAAGTTAAAGAAGCCCCTAAATAAAGTTTAACTCGATTGTACTTGTCACGCTTTCAACTATCTTTCCTGGTAAGCGCATAGCAGACCAGTTTGATGGATAACTCAGATTCAATTTTGTTCAACTTTTGTCTAGCTAACACATAGGAGATAACTATGCAATTGAAATTGCATTCTTCCACACAGCCAAAAAAGATTACCCCTCCTGGTCCACCTCCTTTACCCATTCTCGGCAATTTGCCTTTGATCAGTAAATCTCGACACATGAGATTGACTAACTTAGCCAAGGAGTATGGTGATATTTTCCAGATACACGTGTTTTCCCGACCCGTAGTTGTGTTCAACCGACTTGAGTCAATTAGACAGGTTTTACAAAAGGAGGATTTTGCCTATAGACCAAACTCTTTGATATTCAAGGTTGCAGCTAATGGTAAAACTATTGGGGGTGGAGATTACGGTCCGCGATGGAAAAGACACCGCGAAATTACTGTTAACGCCCTGCACAAGGTTTTCTCTGGCAACATAGCCTTGATTGAACAGCTAGTTATCAACGAAGCTGCTGAACTGGCGAATATTTTCCTGAGCTATGGAGGTCAACCTTTTGACCCAGAGCTGGACATAGGCCTATCTGTTGCTAATGTTCTCATCGACATCTTCTTTGGAGAAACAAATAATCGTGATGATCGAGATTGTATTGGGTTTGTCAAAGGTGCTCCCAAAATTGCTTCCAATAAGATAGCTGCTTTGGCTGATTTTTTAGGGCCAGCGGGTATATTTTTCGCACCATTTTTACTCCGAAACATTGGCTGCGTTGTTAGTTTTGAAAAACTTATTACGAAAAAATTCAAGGCGCATCGTCGCTCCTACAACCCCGAAAATCTGCAGAATGTCACAGATGCTTTGTTAAAAGCTACTAGCGAGATAGAGGAATCAGAGAAACAAACTTTAGGTCTGAATGAATCCCTGCTTGTGGGAGGAACGATACGGGAAATGGTGTCGACGGGAATACAGCTCATTTTTGGGATATTACGCTGGGCTGTGCTTTATGCGATCGCTTATCCAGAGATTCAGGCTCAAATTCAGCAAGAATTGGATGAAGTTGTAGGTCGAGAGCGACCAGTGGGCTTAGAAGATCGCAAGAAATTGCCATTTACGGAAGCTTGTATCCACGAGATACTGCGCCATGCTCCTATCGTTCCATTTGGTACTTTACCACACGCAGCAGGTAATGATGCCACTATCAATGGTTACTTCATTGCCAAGAAAACTCCTATATTGATCAATCTGTATAGCTTGACCCGTGACGAACAGTACTGGAAGGAACCTGAAAAATTTAACCCTCATCGATTCCTAAATGAAAACGGAAAAATCAGAGAAGACCTCCTAGATAAGTACTACCCGTTTGGATTCGGAAAACGTAGATGCTTTGGAGAACACCTATCACGTTTTCAGCTATTTCTTTTCTTCACCAATCTGATGCATAAATGCAAATTTGAAAGGGTTGCTGGGGAAGAGTTAAGTTTTAACGGCAGAGAGGGAATTGTTATCCATGCCGAGAAATACAAAGTTATAGTCAAGCCTCGATTCTAGACTGGAGTTTGTTTAGCTAATATTAGGAGATAACTATGCAATTGAAATCTCACTCGTCCACAGAGTCAAAAACGACTAAGCTTCCTGGTCCACGTCCTTTGCCCATTATCGGCAACTTACCTTTGATAGGTCAACATAAACATGTGACATTGACCAAATTAGCTAAAGAGTATGGTGATATCTTCCAGATACATATACTCCTCCAACCCGTAGTTGTACTTAACCGACTTGAGATCATTAAACAGGCTTTACAAAAGCAGCAAGAGGATTTCGCTGGGAGACCAAACTTTCCTACCCTCAGGGATGCTGTTAAAGGTAGGACTATTGGGGGTAGGGATTACGGTCTGCTATTTAAAAGGCAGCGTGAAATTACTCTTGGTGCCCTGCATACTTTCTTCTCTAAGAACATACCCCTTCTTGAGCAACAAGTTATCGAAGAATCCGCAGAATTGGCGAATATCTTTCTTAGCCATGGAGGTCAACCATTCGATCCAGAAGTAGACATCGGTCTGTCTGTTGCCAATATTATTCTCAGTATGTTGTTTGGGAAAAGAGATAGTCGTAGCGATCAAGATTGTATTGAGCTAGCCAAATGCGCCCCCAAATTTGTTGCCAATAGCGCCGGTGCTCTGATCTATGATTTCATGCCACAAGCTCGCATATTTTGCGAGGCAGGTTTAAAAGAACAACGTAGCTGTCTTGATACCTTAGAAAGAGTCGTTCTGAAAAGATTAAAGGTGCATCGCGAATCATACGACCCAGAAAATCCGCAGAATTTGACAGATTTGTTGTTGAAAGCTACTAGCGAGGTAGATGAATCAGAGAAACAAACTTTAGGTCTTGACGAATTCCTGCTCGTAGAAGGAACAACACAAGAATTGGTGGGTACGGGGCTACAGCCAGTTTTTCCCATATTACGTTGGGCTGTGCTTTACATGATTGCTTATCCAGAAATTCAAGCGGAAATACAGCAAGAACTGGATGAAGTTGTAGGTCGAGAGCGACAAGTGCGCTATGAGGATCGGGAGAAATTGCCCTTTATCCAAGCTTGTATCCACGAGATACTGAGGTCTGCTCCTTTCTTTCCCTTTGGTCTGCCCCACTCTACCACTACTGACACCACTCTCAATGGCTACTTCATTCCCAAAGATACCCCTGTCTTGGTCAATCTGTATAGCTTGACCCGCGACGAACGCTATTGGGAGGAACCTGAAAAATTTAATCCCCATCGATTTTTGAATGAAAACAGAGAAATCAGAGACGACCTTCTGGATAAGTACTACCCGTTCTCCCTGGGAAAACGCAGATGCTTTGGAGAATACCTAGGACGCTTTGAGGTCTTCCTATTCTTTGCCAATCTGATGCATAAATGCAAATTTGAAAAAGTTGCCGGAGAAAAGTTAAGTTTTGACGGTCGCCCAGGAGCCATTATCCATGCGGAAGATTACAAAGTTACAGTCAAGCCTCGCTTCTAGTTTTGAGTTTTAGTTGGCTTGGAAACTAGCTTTTTCCTTGCCGACTCAGACTTCATAGAGTACGAGCGCAATCTGTAAGTTTAAGTGCTTACCAAGTTTACCAACCCTAATCTGAAGGGATAGATGTCATGAAAAACTTTGTGGAATCCAACATCAAGAAGTTGGCGTTTCAATTTGCCAGAAATACTGTATTAAAAGACCTCCCAGACCACGTAAAAAATGGGCTATTTGAACAGGTAATGGATGGCTGTAAAAATCAGGAAATACCTTTCCTTCATTCCAAGGTAAACGGGTTGATTTTCCCAGCTTTTATGTCTGAAAAAAAACTAAGAGATTGCACCACATTCAAAACCCGTCCTGGCGATGTTTTTTTGGTAACTTATCCCAAGTCAGGAACCGTTTGGATCACAGAAATCGTCCGTCAGCTTAACAAGCTAAAGAACTCCTGCAAGGAAGATATTGTGGATGTCAAAGTATCTAGGTTTGAGGTAGAAAACCATAAGCAAATAGAAGCTTTACCATCGCCACGCTACATAACAACCCATTTACCATTTGCTTTAGTGCCGCGCAGCAGCAAACGTGACGTGAAGTATATCTATCTCGCACGCAATCCAAGGGATGTGGCTGTTTCCTTCTTTTACTTCATGCGCCAGATGCCATTGTTACGCTTTGACGGCACCTGGGAAGAATTCTTGGAATATTTCATGAAGGGAGATGTTCCTTATGGGTCGTACTTCGATCATGTTTTGGAATGGTGGTCGCACCAGGACGATGAAAATGTCCTCTTTCTCCAGTACGAAGAACTCAAAAAAGATCTCAAAGTTCAGGTCAAAATCATCGCCGAATTCCTTGGATTGAAGCTTTCAGATGAGGAGGCAAAAGCTGTGGCGGAAAAATGTACCTTCCAAGCCATGAAGTCAAACCCCAATCTAGACATGAATAAAATTCCTCCTAAGTTATTGAAAATTGTGAAAATAGATTCTCACTTTCGCAAGGGAATTGTAGGAGACTGGAAAAACCATTTCTCCGATGAGCAATTAGAAGCATTCGATGAATTGTCTCAATCTCGCATCAATGAAACCGGTCTTGAATTTGAATTTTAATCTACAAACCTGAGGAGTACAAAGTTATAGTCAAGCCTCGATTCTAGATCTGAGTTTTGGTTGGATTACGAACCAGCTTTTTCCTTGCCGACTCAGGCTTTATAGAGTATGCCCCGAAAACAATCTGTAAGTTAAGTGCTTGTCAAGTTTACCAAACCTAATCTGAAGGGATAGATGTCATGAAAAACTTTGTGGAATCCAACATCCAGAAATTAGCGGTTACAATTGCCAAAAACACTGTATTTAAAGGCTCTAAAACTAAGGAAACTCCTTTCCTTCATTCCCAGGTAAATGGGTTGATTTTACCACCTTTTATGACTGAAAAAAAAATAAGAGATTGCACCACATTCAAAACCCGTCCTGGCGATGTTTTTTTGGTAACTTATCCCAAGTCAGGAACTACCTGGCTTTCACACATCGTTCGTTGCATTGTCAAACCCAAAGAATCTGGCAAGAAAAATCTTGTTGGTGGCACAGTGCCTATGTTTGAGGCAGCCAACCATAAGCAACTAGAAGCTTTGCCTTCGCCACGCTGTATGTTTACCCATTTACCATTTACTTTAGTGCCACGCAGCAGGGAACATAACTTGAAGTATATCTATCTTGCCCGCAATCCAAAAGATGTGGCTGTTTCTATATTTCACTTCTTGCGCTCGGTACCATTGTTTGATTTTGATGCCACGTGGGCAGAATTTCTAGAACATTTCATGAAGGGAAATATTCCTGGGGGTTCATACTTTGACCATGTTTTGGAGTGGTGGTCGCACAAGAACGATGAAAATGTCCTCTTTCTCCAGTACGAAGAACTCAAAAAAGATCTCAAAGCTCAGGTCAAAATCATCGCCGAATTCCTTGGATTGAAGCTTTCAGATGATGAGGTAAAAGCCGTGGCAGAAAAATGTACCTTCCAAGCCATGAAATCCAACCCAA
>JAAUYM010020183.1_pt1 | contig 15298 bp, 13 predicted proteins | sample 7278001 | NCBI WGS metagenome assembly JAAUYM01 (sample SAMN14350224, study PRJNA611818) | marine sediment metagenome | isolation source: surface marine sediment (1.8m) | place: French Polynesia: Moorea | collected 2018-08
ATACAAGGGGGGGGGGGAAGCTTCTGTTGCATCTCTCCTCTTTCGGTTTCTCCGGGATGTCGCTTCCCCTCAGACAAAAGACACGAAAAGTTGACTAATCTGCTTTCCACTCCAATGAACTGAGACAGTCAGGCCACCCAAAAAAAATGTGTTTTTTTTTATCTCGCGTCGTAAAACGTGGTCCATGAGCAATATTCATACCACCTCAAGTTCTTTAAGGTGGTTTATGGGGAGTTTCTTCAAAATTTCTTGTGTTCTCTTTTGCTTGATGGGTTCTAGCAACTTTTTGGGACACTCGGTAGGTTTGCCTCTTCGGAATGAGAGCAGCGGATCCGAAAGTTCACATTTTTCCCACGTCGTAAATGGGGAGTGGGAGTAGTAGTAATGACTTTGTGTTGCAGCAATTATCTTCCAAATCCCATATTTTGGTACCGACTCCTGTTGATATAAGTGGCATGTACCTCCTAGTACAACCAGGATGATGATGTTTTTGTTCACTTTCCAATTTTTAATTTTTGTCTTCTTTTCAGGAGTGGGATCCTCATCCCTCCAGGCCGAGATCCACTCCAGCATCCGATCGAACAAGCGAGTCTCCAAGAAGAACTCGTTGCAGTCGTCCAGGTTCGACTCCGCTTCCGACTTCTCCGACTCCGAGGGTGACTCCGGGCTGCGACGACTGCGCCACCACCACCACCGTCGCGCTCCCTACAGCACCCTCCGCGCCGGCGCCGACGCCGGCGCAAGGACCTCGAGGGGCGCAGGCGCAGCCACCTCTCTGGAGGACGACGCCGACCTCTCCTTCGACTCGTACAGCGCCGCCGCCTCCAGGGACAACGCCGACTCCCCCTCCTCCTCCGCCGCTGCCGCCGGATCTGTTCCGGTGGTGCCAGACTTCAAGATCGGCCGGATAGACCTGGAGGATTCGTCCGCGAGGCCCTCGGACACCCTGTTGGAAGGTACCGCGGGCGGTTTGGGCTCCATCGGAGGGCATCCCGGCTTGGGAACCCTGCCGCGAACTATGGAGGAAGAGGAGAGGACCGTGGGGGAGCTGAGAGTGCCCTTCATGCAGAGCAACGCCCTGTCTTCCCCGCTGGGCTCGGTGCCCAGTCTATGCCAACAGCGTCCGAGCAGGCAGCACGGGCAGGAGGAGCTTGGAGGGTCGCTTCCCGAAGACTTCTACCACTTCCAACACCATCATCGCCCCTTGACTAGGGACAGCGGCGTACTGATGCCCTCGGGCGAGTTCCACGCCGCAGCCGCCGCAGCCGCCACAGCCGCCGCTCCTAGTGGCGACGGCCACCCTCTGACCGTCAGACCGGAGGGCGGCGCCGCGGACGGAATGTCCGACGACGGGGAGGCCAAGAGGGAGATCATGATGGTCGGGAGCGACCTCGCCGGCGGGGAGTTTCCCGCAGGGAGGCTGGACGGGGAGGAGGGCGAGGAGGAGACGGGCGTGTCATCGGAGCTAGAGGAGGCCCTGAAGAAGCTCACGCCCGAGGAGGTGGAGCGGAGGAGGAAGAGGTTGAGCAGCAGCGTCTACAGGTAAGACCGAGAAGAGAACCATACTGCATAGATGCAATATGTCAGATACCGTGCGGATTACGTACTTTCGGATGGCAAACTAGTAGGTCTGATCGTCCGTCCTTTTTTTTTCTTCTCTCCACACGTGACTTTCTCGCTCTAGGTCAAAGGAAAGATTTCCCAGTGCAGTGTTTTCCGACTTGAGGTACATACCACTATTACTATACTTTTTATATTTATATTTGCCAAAAATCAAAAGCACGCTTTTGATAAAAGTTGTTTTCATTTCTCTGACGAACATTTTGGAAACTGAATACATAGTTTAATAAACACAGCGTCAAATATGTTTGCAAAATTTTCGTCATACGTACAGTGTAAATGTGAACCCTTCCTTCACCGACCCACAGGCAAGACTTGGGCTGGTGTGTGAACTTGCCAGATGAAGCATCGGCATAGTATTTTACATTTGGTATTTACTCTCCTGCACTGTATGTTTGTTGTATGCTTTTTGCTTCTTGTTTTGAAGTTATTTATTTCATGCTGTACTGTGTTTATATACTACAGCTACAAGGTGTTCAAATTCAAAAGGCTTACCATTATATGCTTTATGTATTCTTTCAGTTATGATGTCGGTTCGGACGGGTACGACAGTCCGGGTTCACTCCTCGGCAAGCCGGGCTTCCACTTCCTCCCCTACGGGGTGAGGACGCCGGACTCACTCATGAGCGCCAGCACTCAGAACCTCTTCCATGGACACCTGGGGGCAGGAGGCCATGGTGGCGGCGGCGGCCGCCTGAACTCGGCCGCTGCCGCTGCCGCGTCGTGGCGTCTTCCGGACAAGCTGCGCATCGTGAAGCCGCTGGAGGGATCCTTCACCCTCCACCACTGGCAACGGCTGGCTGTGCCGCACCTGGGCAATGTGCTGGAGGAGGAGCGTTCGGGCGTGGCCGTCAGGGGAGGGGCCGGCCACGCCCTCATGCCGGCCGTCGTGCCCGTCACGGCCGTCGCCGGGGACTTTGCGGCCATCGACTCCGGGCTCGACCTGCTCCCTTCGTCGTCTTCCAGGGACACCTCAGCGGACAAGCCGGGCATCGAGAGCATAAAGGAGGACGCCGAAGACGACGCGGGCGGGGGCGCTGACGAGACCGCGAACGCCGGGAAGAGGTCCCGTGACGCCACGACGCTCCTCTTGGAGGACACCCGCACCCAGCTCACCCTGACAGACAGCACCGTCCTCCATCCAGACGACCGGCCCCCGGCGCAGGTGCAGGTGGTCGACAGCGGAGGGTACTCAGGGCCGCAAATGTCTCTTGGCTTGGGCGGCGGCGGCGACGGCGGCGGCGACCCCCACCATCACGACGACGCCTTATCCGTCGTCTCCGCGGGATGCTTCGACTCCGCTTCTGCTGTCGACGACGCCCTACTGTCTACCCGCGCCTCCAGCCGGCTGTCCTACTACGACGAGCTCACCTCCTCCCGCCACGGGTCAATCTCGGACCTCTCCACCGGCGACTACGGCAGCCTGGACCGGCGGCGCTACCAGCACCGCGCCCGCCGCCTCGGGGGCTGGGGAGGAGGAGGGGGATTCCTCACCTTCTCCAACAACATCGGGCTGGCGCGGGTGCTCAACGAGCGACACATCGAGGGCTACATGAGCGCCAGCACCCTCAGCCTCAACAACGGCGACGACGCGCACTCCGTGGCCGGCAGCTACGCCCACTCCGACGAAGGTAGAGGGGAGGGCCTGGTCGGCCACCCCACCGTCTGCAGCCTCACCCCTAGCGTCATCTCCACCCCCGCCTGCGCAAAGTCCTTCTCCCCGACGGGAACTCCCCTCAACTCACCGTGTCGCACGCCACCAGGTACAGTAATAGAGAAATTGGGCGGCAGAGTCCTGTTAGTGTCTGCCTTGATAAAAGTCTCACGTTTCAGTCGTTGTGATAAACAAAATTCTTTCCAGTTTCGATATGTCACGTCTCCCATACTAGTGTACTTATTTTTTTTTTTCTGTAGGATCTCCTCCTCCGGACAAGAAGAGACCTGAGGAAGAGGAAAGTGGTCTGGTGCTGGGCTTCTTCTCCGCTCTCCGGACGGCAATTTACGGGGAGCAGCAGAAGGAGGCCCAAACGAACATCAGGAGACAGCAACAGCAGCAACCGCCGCACCACCAACATCGACGAGGGAGCCGCCGGGGCGGCCTGAAGAAGTTCGGCATCCTGGAGAAGGTGGAGGAGGTCGGCGTGGAGAATCTGCTGTCCGCGTCTCCCCTGCCGGAGGAGAGGGGCACGCCTTCGAGCAGGTTCTCCTTCGGCCGGGCCTCGTCCAGGGAGTCGTCGGGGTCGAGAGATCTTGACGGAGAGGAGGGCGACGACGAGCTGGAGCCGCTGCAGCCGGGGTCCCTCACCATAAACACGGCCAGCAGCACGCCGGCGGCGATGGCGGCGCAGAGGAGGCCGAAGCACCACCAGTTGACGCAGCTGATGCCGTCGCCGCTGCAGTCCCCGCTGCTGCAGCAACAGCAGCCCAGGAGCCTGGACGGTGCCATCGGCGAGCTGAGGCCGCCTTCCTTCTTCCTGTACGGCCGTCCCAGTCTCGACCCGAGGGCGCTGGGAAGCCTCCCGCCCAACATCGGGGGCGCCGTCGACGGCATCTCCGGCGGGCTCCCGTCCCTCGGCCACCACCCCGGGCCGATGGTGAGTGGTCGGGGCCCCGGGCGGACGGTGTCCGGCGCCTCTCCGGGCGAGCGAAGGCCGGCCCAGATCTCCGGGGCGCTCGGGGTCCCCGGGACCCCGGGGACCGGCGCCCTCCTGCAACAGCAACGGACGGGCGGCGTCAGGCCCGACCTGGGGTCGGTGCCGATCGTGACGACGGCCACTCCGGGGCAGAGGGAGGAGGGGGAACACGGGCAGAAGAAGCCCAACAGCGGGTTCATCGGCAGCATCGCCAACGTGTTCTTCGGAAGGAAAGGCGGGCTGCTGTGAGTCCGCTCTACAAGTACTAGAAATAGTAGCACAGAAATGCCTCCCAACTCAAAAGCTCTTTTCGGCTGTGTTCTACAACAATATTTTTTTTCCTCCCACTTTCTCCTCCCCGCCGGGAGTGGTGGATCCCTCCCCGATGAAACGAAGTGCTTAAAGAAGAAAAGTGTCATGGAAAAGTGTTCTTGTTTCGGTATATCCGCAGAAGATGCCGCCGCCGCACCCGCTTTATTGCTTGTTCACGCGCGTGTAGGTACACAACGGTGTCAACACGTATCAATGCTACTGCTGTACTAGGTAGTACAGTTGTTGGGAGGGAAAGGGTCTGGGAGAGATTTGACGAGCCCAAGGTGCGAATATTTTCTCTTTTTTTTGCCAAAAAAAATTGATAAAGGTGATAGTAAGGTATCTGGTAAGAATGCCATAACAGATGCAGAAGCAAAAGGAGAAGGCAATTGACGATGCCGGAAAGAAAAGTTACTCTTTTTTTCTTTTTTGCTCTCGCAGCTTTTCTTGTCAGACGAATGAATTCGATTCGCACTTGTTGTTTCCTCCCTCTCTATTTCTACAAATTTAGCTCTAGAAAAAAAAAACATCTTTGAACTTTGTCTACGTCCCAGCTTTTGCTCGCTTCACTAGCGCATTTTTTGCATCTCACGTGTTATTGTTCGCTCTGAAGAGTTAAAAATGAATATAGAAAAAGCTGATACTTGTTCCTACAGTCGGGAAGTCAAATAAATCTTCAGGCATGACATGAAACTCAAATGTCTACTCCAAAATTTTTAATACTACTCGCGCTCTGCCCTCTCCTCGTTCTTCCTCCTGATCCAGTTGAGCACCTTTCCGCGCCTTTTCTCCATCCAGACAATGTTGAACCTCGTCACCTCGATGGCCCTGGCCAAGGACTTCTTTCCCTTCTCCTGGAGGTGGTCCGAGAACACCTCTCTAAAGTTCAGAATCTGGAAAAAAAGTTTACTTAGACCTCAAAAGCCTTAGAAAACATTGCTCATGTTTAATTTTACTTCTTGAAGTTCGAATTCCGTGTTCCTGTTGGCGAGGCTCCCAGAGATCACAGAATCCAGACCAGTCTCACCCAATCTACCATAGTAGAAAAAAAAGGTCCGACGGGAAAATGTCAGGACCATCCATCGTAATAATGTAAATTAGTATGACAGTTTAATTGTTTTCCACCTCTCTTCGATGGCCTTGAAGTTTGCCCTGATGAAGTCGAAGGCGACGTCCCTGCCGTGGTCCCTGCCGGCGACGGAGCTGAAGACGGAGGCGACCTCGTGATACCTGATGCCGCTCTCCTTGTCGAGCGCAAGGAACATCAACCTGAGGAGCCAGACCTGACAGGTGTCAATCGTCAAAAAGTTGGGGGGGGGGGGAGGGCAGGCGCCGCACCTGTTGAGCAGCCAGATGTGCCTGGTGCAGGATAGAGCCCTGAGCAGTCCGCCGCGGTCGCGCCCACCGTCGGCCGCGCGGAACCTGTCCAGCACAAAGAGCCACTCGTCCAGGCCGCCCTCGGACACGGCCGCGCAGGCGGAGCGGCGATGGTACACGGCGCGTCGCAACCTGAAGTGCAGTAGAACAAGCTGGGATAACTGAATGCTTAATTTTCAAAAACAAATTTCTTTGCATATTTACTAAATATTCAGTTTTTAATGGACATGCTGTACTACTAGATATGTAAGATTATTTAGAAGCAAGATTTACTCGCTGCTATCAGGCTGCCGCCTCCACTGTCTGAAGTCCTCCACGGCCCTCCGCACGCACTCTTCCAGCCTGATCTCGTCGCAGGCCACCTCCGCCAGTTCCGACTCCAGCAGCGACTCCTCCTCCTCCTCCCCCTTCTGGCGGACGAGGGCGGCGCGGTAGGAGGGTCGCACCAGGTGGCGCATGAACTCCTGGTACTCCCCGTACTCCGGCGTTCGCCTGAGCATGGCGCCGAGGTAGCGGAGCGCCGAGTTGGCCGGGCGCCAGGGGACGAAATGGCGCTCACCCTCCAGGTAGCCGGTCATCCCCAGGGCCACGCCGTAGTCCAAGATCCCGGCCTTGGCCAGGCTGAAGGCGTCGTCCAGCAGCTGCGCCCTGGTGCTCACGTCCAGGGAGGGGATGACGGCGCGGACGCGCGTCCACGTCTCGGGGTCGTAGTTCACGCGATAAAATCCTGCTCAAAATGGTAATTGTAGCTAGGTACATACCCAAGCTGAGGAATTACGCAATTTGTCTCATCTTTTTTTTTCTACTGTACAAGTTGTAGAATGTAGGGTATGTATGTAACTCACCCGTAGCTTTCGGATTGATGATTAGCACTTGGTCGTCCTCCTCGTCCTCCTTGGGCAAGAGGACCTCCTCTTTGTCCGGCGAGAGCCAAGTGAGAAAGAAGGTGGCGGCGGAATCGTCTTCGTCGTCCTTGTTGCTGCTGCCCTTCCCTCCTCCTCCGGCCCTTCTCGCAGTGACGGGGATCCACCACTTGCGTCCGTCGGCAGCATAGGTCGTGAACCCGAAGGGATCCTGAAAATTATTTAAGTAATTAAGAGGACAGTCCTAGTCTTATTTTTTGTGGCCACCTGCGTGAAGCTTATGCTGCCCCTCTCGTAGTCGACCGTGACCGTGACGACCGGATACCCAGGCTGCACCGTCCACGACTCCATCACCTCCCTCAGGGTGACTCCTTCGGGGAGGTCCTCGAGGCCACCCTTGGGCAGCTGCTCAGTCTGCTCCTCTAGAGCCGCGAAGAGGTCGTTCCTGGCAGCACTGTCGTACTGCCTCTGGTTGAGGTACCTGTTGAGGCCCCTCCTGAAGGTCTCCTCCCCGAGGAAATGCCTCATCATGTGGATGAGCGAGGCCCCCTTCTGGTAGGCGATTGAGTCAAACTGCGTTTCGATGGCCGCCGGCGTGTACACCTCGTTGGACACCTCCCTGGAGGTGCGCCAGGCGTCCGCGGCCATCGCCCGGTGCACGTCCACCACCACGAACTGGTCCATGATTCTCATTTCCGGCTCCGCCGCGTCCACCCCGAGGTACTCCAGGTAGCTGGCGAACCCCTCGTTCAGCCAGAGGTCCCCCCACCGGTGCATGGTCACCAGGTTGCCGAACCACTGGTGCGCCAGCTCGTGCGCAACGATGGCGGCGATCGACTGCCTTGCCGACCTGGAGGGCAACGAGGGGTCGTAGAGGAGCAAGTTCTCCCGATAGGTGATCAACCCCCAGTTCTCCATGGCTCCGGCGCCGAAGTCCGGAATGGCGATCATGTCTTGCTTGGGCAGCGGGTAGGGCACCTCCAGGTAGTCCTCGAAGAACCTGGAGATCCTGGGCGCGACGCTGGCGGCGTACCTGGTGCGGCGCAGGAACTCCTTCCTGGACCAGATCCTGAACCTGACCCCGCCGCCGTTGCCGTTGCCGTCGCCGTCGTCTCCTCCATCGCTCTCCCTGTAGCCAAAGTCGCTGACGACGAAGGCATTTAGGTAGGTGGACATGGGCACGGTGGTCTGGTAGTGGTCCCACACGTAGGCGTCGTTGCACTTCATCGGCACCCCGGTCCCCCTTTCCTTGGGCGGCATGTTGGCCAGCGAGCTCATGTACCAGATCCTGCCCAGGCTGACCTCGAAGGTGGCCTTGAGGTCCGGCTGGTCGAAGCAGGGGAAGGCCTTCCGGGCGTGCGTCGGCTCGAACTGGGTGGAGGCCAGGTGGACCACCTCCACCTCCTCCTCCTCGCCGGCAGTACCGCCGGCCGCCGAGCGGAGGTAGCTGCCGCGGTAGAGCCCGTCCACGTCGTCGCGCAGCGGGGCCGTGAAGGACATGGACACGGTGTACTCGCGGCCGGGCTCCAGCTGGCCCTGCAGGTCAAGGATCAGGAACTCCCTGGCCTGGTCGCGGTGAAGGCCGCCGGGCCTGAACAGATTTCCCAGGCTGATGTTCTACGGGAGTGAGCAAGAAAAGGAAAAGAGCAACAGTGTTGAATGTCAAAAAATAAGTAAAAATGTGGGAAATCTTACTGCGGAATATACGGCCACTGTGCTGAGGTTGACGACCAGACTGGCGTCGGCGTGGAGGGTGATGTTCCAGGTAGCGTTGACGCATCTTCAGGTTAAAAATGAATGTAGTTTAGTGAATGTGTAGCATGTACTATACTGTAAAAATAAAAGTGTACTAATATAATAGATAATTTTGCACGTGTTCTTCGTATTTCTCGGCGGGACTTTTGGTCATTTTTTCCAGAAAGTAAACGTGACATTGATGGGTGGTAACCGGCCAATAACATACCACTACTGTAGCACTTCAACTCACGTGACTTCTATCTCCACCTTGCCGTCTACGGTGAAGTTCTCGAAGTGCGGCGTCAGCCAGAGCCGGTAGTGGTCCGGGACCACCCCGCCGGGGAGGAGGTAGGACGGGTCGCCGGGGTCGAACTCCGGGTGGTGGGCGGAGACAGAGTTCCGCATCGCAAGCAGGGCGAGGACGAGTCCCGGCACCGCGGAGGAGACCATCTTCTCTAGTCCCTCTTCCTCCCTCAAATGATGGGACTCTCTCCGACTTAACTGTAATGTGTTTTTTTATAGCATAGATAAAACTAAGACATGGCTATGTACCAGTACAACAGGAACGTACTACATCCATGGCTGCTCAACATTAGTAATAAAATGACTTGGACTTTTCTTTATATTATCATTGATGGCACCATTTCCTATGTCTTAAACGTAGTAGATGGCACCAGAAATAGTATCAGCCTGCGCTAGCCTCTTGCCCTGCAGGCTGACCCGCACGGACAGGTAACAGGTGAATTTCGATGCGCAATTTGCTGGAAGGGAATGGACAAGGAAAAGAGGAAGAGGGGGCAGCTATTTTTACATCATCCCCAGCAGCCGAAATAATAGCTTTTTTTTGTCAGGGAGAAGGAAGGGTTGGTACTCGTAGATTGGAGGAAGCAACAACGGAAGGTGGCAGAGTAGATGTGAAACATTCAATTTTGTTCCTCACTGTTGCTGCGCCGGATCAATATGGTTGAACAGATAATATGAAGAACACCAACATACACTTAAAAAAAATCCTAATTTTTTGCCTTGTAGTAATACTACGTACTAGGTAGTAGTATAACTGCAGCTCCTGCTTTTCTGGTAGTACACAAAAGGAGGGAGAAAAGGGTTGCCCTTCACAGATCGATTCTTTTGACGCGCTTTCGTGCATGTTCCGTCGTTTGTTTGGCTTCCGATCCCTCCCCAACCCTCTACCCTCCTCCCTTTTATTCCCAAGATTTGTTTATGTCTTACAACCAGTTTCTTTAGTGACAAATGCTTCTTCCTCTCCCCTCCCCTCTCTGTGAGGCAAAGAGGAGTCAATCACCGAGCACTAGCACGACTACGATGAGGTGGAGGAGCAGGAAGCTCCTATTTGCCGCCGTGACCGCCGTGGCCATCGCCGTCGTCGCCTCCGACGACGTCGTGGAGATCGCGGCCGACAAGAACGCGAGACAGGTACCAAGGAAATTAGTTGTTGAACTTTCCAAAACATTTTTGGAAGAATGTGGAGCACGAAAATTATTAGTTAAACTTTTGCAGGGAAGCATGGAAAAGTTTGTGACTCTGCTGGCCAACAGGGTAGGAAAGAGAGCTCGGAGAATTTGAGTCGACAACATTATAGTAATGATGATGTCGCACTAAAACTGCTATATTCTCTTAGACTTTTCTGAAAGCTAAAGGTAAAGGCACGCACGTAGTTAATATGTACACTGTGTACATAGTACCCAACCAGACAGCCATCACGGTAGATTCGTTACCGTTTTGACCTACTAGTGAAGCTACTACCGGTGTGTACTGTACAATAACCCAAGCTCATAAGCCTATTTTGACTGCCGGACGTGTCAACTTTGTTTTTTCCCCACATGAAAGTTGAATAATTATAAACTTACAGTTTGTAGTTAATATCTCATACATGTCAGATATGTACCAAAGGACGCGTCTAGTCGGGCATTGCTACCACCCACCCAATATCGCTAGCGTGAATTTAGTGATGGGTTGCTCTAAGGCTTTTTTTCACTATTCTAACCCTGGCATACCAACGCTATACATAAGTGATATATTAGTGATATGAAAACCTTAGAGCAACCCAAATGTCGACCTCATCACTAACTACCACTAGTGTCGCCACCGAGAGTGTGCCCCTAGCGATACCAATATTGGTTGGGCAGTCTTTTACATTGAGAAAATCTCCATTTCGCAGTTTTCCCGCCTGCTGAGCGTGAACACCGACCTGCGCCCCTTCGTCGGAGGAGAGTTGACCGTATTCGCGCCCACGGACAGCGCAATAAAGCAGTGCGTCCGATCAGCAAACTGGCATTTTTTATTCAATGGCACACATGACTTAAGTTAGTACAGTGGCAACACGGAGAATAAATGATACGGCAGATGATGATCACTTTTATTTCCAGATTCAAAGGACGGAAAAGCTCAAGATTCGTGGCAAACCACATGGGTGAGAGAGAGAGAGAGAGAGAGAGAGAGAGAGAATGATAGTTGTACAAATTGGTGCCATCCCTTAGTGAACGTGGAAGTGGTGGTTGGCGACTTGGAGGCGGACACCAGGGGTAGGAAGGTGGTCAGGCTCGGCTCGCTGGCGCCGGGAACGCCGCCCATCTTCATCACCAGGCAGTCCAACAGCTACTACGTCAACGGGGCCGAGGTCGCCACACTAATGTCGCTACAGTCGAACTTGGACAAGTGGGACCTCATGACCACGTTAATTTCACCAGTTGTGACCGCGAAAAAATTTTCAGTATTGTACTACTGTACTAGTACAACTACTTAAAGCTCGTCATAACATCTTGACTTACTTATGTAATTTATTTAATTATAATTTATTGTTAAAAACTTGCAAAACTGGGAAACTAGGCCATCTCCTGACCTTTCCCAATAATCCAAGTTCGACTGTACCTACATTGTACTAGTACATGCTTTTTCTTCTGCTTTACTCTCTTGCTCCCTTCCTTCCATGTAGGTCTACATGCGCGACCTGCAGGCCAAGTCGTCCTCCAACAAGCCCCAGATGCTGCACGTCCTGGACGGGGTGCTGGAGCCGCTAGAGATGAGGTCATCCAGCCCTGGGTCTCGGAGGATCTTCGTCGGTCTGACGGCGGGCAAGCTGCTTAGGAGGCACCGCCTGTTCGACCTCGGGGTCGGGCGCGGGGTGGGCAAGTTCGCCCGCCGCACCTGGGAGCTGACCGGCTACGCCCCGTTCGACCGCACCGGCGTCAACACCTTCTTCGTGCCGGTGGACTCCGTCTTTGAGGAGATGTCCGAGGCGCTGGTGACGGCCGACGTGGTCAGGGGCCACGTGGTGCCCGGGGAGCTCCTCTTCACCAGGCCGGCAAACAAGTCCAGGAACGACGAGTACCACTTCAGGCAAGGAGTTTGTTATTAAAAGAGAATGCATTTTGTACACATACTAGTATAGCATGTCCATGAAAAAAAATACTGGGTACAGGACCTCATTTTGCTTTCCTATGCCGTTAACAAAAGTTCATTTTTGATAGTAGAGGGAAAAAGTACCTAGTATATTCAGTTTCTTATTGGACATGCTGTAGTGCATCTACAATTTCGGAAACGGAACTTAAACATAACCTGAGATGCTTCACACACCTCTACATATAGACATATATACTATACATACTGCTCGTACATACTAGGACTCTGACCTTCGAGCATGAAGGGGAGATCGAGGTGGACGTGGTCATGAAGGTCAGCGGAGACAGCGACGCGGCGAGTACGTAGAGGGGGGGGGGGGGAGGCCCGTGGAGGGGGGTAAGTTTAGAAACTAACATTTTCTCTCCCCCTCCCCCGCAGCCCACGTGAAGTCGTTCATCGTGAAGGGCTCCTCTCAGTCTCCCCGAGGGCCCGCCTCCGTGGCCAGGATCGTCCGCGGCGACATCCCCGTCAGCAACGGCGTCGTCCACCTCATCAGCAGGCCGCTGGCCATCACCGCCACCAGCATGCTGGACTACCTGGACGCGCGGTCTAACGCCAACCAGCTGGGCAAGTTCTCCCACTGGCTGGAGAAGAGGGGCGGCGGGCTGAGGCGGCTGATCGCTTCCACCCGCAGCGGGACCGTCTTCGCCCCGTCCAACAGCGCGTTCACCCCGGAGGCGGAGCGGGTGCTCGACGAGGACCCGGAGAGAGCCGAGCAGGGGCGAATTTCATAGGCCCTTTGACCATTGATTTTTACCTATACATAGTATAGCTACCACTACGAACTTGTTACCTTTGTAGACCAGGTTTTTCAGGTCTCAGAGATCAGATAAGATAGATTCCAGATGCTAACTTGAAGTAGCCTACAAAAACTTTTTGATCATACACTATTTAAGAAAGGCTATATACTGTAGGCTATAGTTAAGATAGCAGTTAGCATTTGGGCTACATTTGATCTCTCAGACCTGACAACCCTGACCATAGTAGTACAAATTGGTAGGAGTTTGTACTTTAGCTCTATGAACCTACCGATGGAGGTTTCATGAAATTCGCCCCAGATCCTTGGGCTGCACTTCGTGGCCGACAAGAGGATCTCTGGGGACGACGTGAGGGTCAGCATGCCGCAGAACGAGCACGGCATGTTCTCGGCCGACGTCCCCTTCCCGCCCGCCTCCTCCGGCGACCGGGTGAGGCGGCTCCTGTGGCTCTACTTCAGCGGGCGGGAGGGCTTCAACTCGACGCTGATGGTGGACGGCGAGGGGACGTCGGCCAGGGTGGTGGAGGCCGACATCGGCGCCACCGACGGGGTCATCCACGTGGTCGACGCGGTGCTTGGGGTGCCGGCGCAGAACCTGCGCCAAAAGCTGGCCGGGGACCCGATGCTGTCGTCCGCCTTCTCCCTGGGGCAGCAGGCCCACTTCAACGACCGGCTGGCGGACGAGGAGAGACGCTTCACCTACCTGGTGCCGTCAAACTCGGCCTGGGAGGCACTCAGGCGGGAGTTCGCCACCGCGCACAAGCAGCTCTTCATGGGGAGGTACGCCTACCAGAGCACCACGGTGCTGGAGGGACACATCCGGATGGGGGAGGCACTGTCCATGGCGGAGCTGGTCAATAGGACGGAGGAGGAGGGAGGGGTGCAGATGCTCAGGGGATTCTTACCGCTCAAGTTCTCTCTCGAGGACGCGAGAGAAGGAGGTGGAGAAGGAGGGGCTTCCTCCTCCACCTCCTCCTCGTACCTGGTCTACTTCGACTTCTGGAGCGCGCGCGTGATCCGCCCAGACCTGCGGTGCACCAACGGCTACGTCCACGTCATCGACCGCGTGCTCATGCGCAGGCGCGACGTCGTCCCCCACAAGTCCGCCGCCGTCGCCCCCGCCCCCGCCCCTACCCTCCAGGCCGCCGCCGCCGCCGCCGCCCTCGTCGCTCTCGCCCCAAAGGTGGTCGTTGGAGGAGGCCTGTGAATCTCTTCACCTTACAAACTGCCATGTTTTCTTTCTAAAAAAAAACAGAAGAGTAAAAGCATCTTATGTAAGATCCCAATATTCGGTCATCATCTCAATAGCTTATTAGCTATAAAGACTACACATAAATCAAAACAGATCAGACTTATTTCTAATGAGCGTCAATGTTTACTGGCATTTGTTTTAGGGTTTATTTATTTTTCTTACTACGTAGGTGTGTACCTAGTGTAGGCACTGAGCTGTAGATAAGTATTAAAACGGTCAACTTTCTTAAATCTACTGTAATTTGTTTACCCGCGTCTCGTCTGCATCACATGGAAAGTAAAGAATCTCCATTTAATCCAGAAGCCCGCATGGAACAACTAAAAATGGAAACACGACAATAAACGCAGCTATTTCAAAATTTGAATAATGCCAGGTATATCTGTGGGGGGAAAAGTGAGATTAAGAAAAAATAAGAGTGCGATTTTCTTTATTTCCACTGTTTGTGCCTACCAAAGGACAAGAGCCCTCACATTCATTTTTCCCCACTTTCTGTGCCTCCTTTTCCCATTTCTAGAACGTTTTTTCGTCCCGCCAGATGGCGCTCCAACCTTCTTTCGATTTTTCACAATTTCTCCAACTTTGCTCCACTTTCTCTTTCCTCTCTTCCCTCCCCAGAATGGGCTGGGCTGGAGGGGAGAGCGCAGCGAAACGCTTTCTCCCCTCCCCACTCCCGAACCCTACTTCCTTCTTCTGTCACTGCCAGTGTTGCCAACTCTCAGTTAGAAACACACCCCAAAATTTCCTAGCTAAATATGCCATTTTTTAAAAAAAATTATTTGTTGGGCGCACAATTGCATGTCCAAGAGTAAATAATCTCCTAAAAAATGTGGCAAACAATATTCAAATATGCCAGATCTGTGGGTTTTTTGGCTATAGAATATGCCAGTTGGCAACACCGGCCTCACTGCCACTACTCTCTCCTCTCTATGCCACAAAGTTTCTGCGAAGGAAGAACAAGTTCCAGTTTCCAGGAAATGCCAGTGAGGAGGAAGAGAAGGAGGGAGGGAGGGAGGGAAGCGACGAAGTTTGATGTGCTGCCAACCATGATGCAAGGGAGAGAGAGAGAGATGGCATCTGGGAATCGATGCAAAATGCAATCGCAATTAGTTGTCTAAGGGCATCGTCACACTTTAAAAGATGCATCTTTCTTTCAGGCCCAACTTTGTTTTTCGCAAATATATTTTTTTTGGTTGGCGAGACACGACGAAAGCAATTATTTTTCTACGTAGGAGACAAAACGCACCTCTCGCTTTAGACCACCCCGCTCCATTCACAACGAAAAAAAGAATCACGCCCACACATCTTCATCTCATACAGCAGCGGCGGG
>JAAUYM010141919.1_pt1 | contig 15260 bp, 12 predicted proteins | sample 7278001 | NCBI WGS metagenome assembly JAAUYM01 (sample SAMN14350224, study PRJNA611818) | marine sediment metagenome | isolation source: surface marine sediment (1.8m) | place: French Polynesia: Moorea | collected 2018-08
ATGTACGTAGCTCTGGTACGCGCGTTGGTGATTTGACCATCTTCCTGTCGTTGAAGCTCTTGCTCAAGTTAAAGCCAAAATAAAAAAAATCCAGCTGCCGGTGCATCTCAGGGAAGGGTTCAGCTTTAACAAGAGGTATTGTGCATTTTTGTAACTATAATATTAAGGCTCCAAATTGAAAAAAAAAAGTTGCGACATAATTTTTGAACTGTGGGTTACTCTCGCATTATCTCCAGCAAGTTCCCAAGTCCCCACTTTCATGAAGGTTTTGGGCAAGGGAGAACTGGTCTCCTTTCCTCCCAGGCCATGCAGAAGGTAAATTGCCAATCCTGGAGAGCAAGGTTACTTGCAAGGTTTCCAGGCTATCACCTATTTTATTTCAGATCTGATACTCTGCTGGAGGCACCAAAGTACCTCTAGATGGAGCCAGGTTTCATTCCTGAACATAGTGATGATCTGGAAACTCACATTGTTCGATCTTTTTGGGAAGTGAAAGTTCAGCCATTCTCAACTCTTAAGTTGTAAGAGTACTTTCAAAGTTGTCTTCGACCTAAGTTGTCATGACTCCCTAATTGGCACTGCTCGTTCTCTCAGGTTTTGGAAAGGTTGCTCTGCGCAATGCGCACGTGTCAGGCGTGGGAGGAAAAAGCAACCATAACAAACAATTCAACTCACGTCTGTTAGTCGACTATTGCAAGTAGTACACCTGTAACAGCAATTAACACAGGAGGCTGATTGGCAGCAGGCCGGGGGACATTTGTACCTCTAAATAGTTGGAGATTTCATCATCAAAGAGGTGAGGAGAGAGAGAAAGTTTCCTAATCCATAAAATTTTGAGAGTTTTCTTCTGATTTTTGGTTTTCCGTCATTTTTCCCCCAATAGGATCTTTGTCCTGTCCCCCCCGGCCCCCGTCGTCGTCATGACCCGCTACGCGCGCGCCAAGGGCGGCGCGGCCAGCAACGCCAGGGAGCCGGAGGAGGCGACATCGTGGGCGGAGATGAGGAGGGCAATGATGAAGAACAGGACGGAGGAGAATCCGGAGCTGGAGGAAGATCAAGCACCGACGGAGGCCGAAATTGGCGAATCTGAAGAGTCCGAATCTGGTGACGGTGACGGTGGTGGTGGTGATGATGATGATGATGACGACAACAACGAGGGTGATGCTGTCCAACTCGCAGAATCTCTCAACAGCGGTTCTGTTGACCGACCTGACGCCGATAAAGCTGTGGTAGTCGCTGACGAGGACGATTCGAGTCCAAAGAAGAAGAAGAGGAAAAGGAACAAGGACAAGTGCCTGCAGTGCAAGCAGAAGGGCCATCTGAAGATGTCCTGTCCGCTGCTGTCCGAGGAGAGGAGGAAGGAGCTGCAGGATCTGGTCAGGATGAAGCAGGAAAGGAAGGGCAAAGGGACGGGAAGAAAGAAGAAGAAGAAGAAAAGCAGGGACTCTGAGGGAGTGGGAGCAGGAGATTGCCAACCCGACCAAGGAGAGATCCACACAGAGACGGCGAGGTCCCCTGGGACGCGAAAAGGGGGTTCGAAGAATGTGAGGAAGGACAAGGCGGGACAGGTGGTGCAGAAGGGGGAGGGGCTCTTCCAGGGCTTCAGGGTGAAGGCGGAGGACGCCAAGCGGCTGCAGGAGCTCCGGAAGAACTTGTCCGAGAAGGGCCTGAAGGGGGGGGAGCTGGAGGCGGAGCTGAAGAAGGAGAGGAGGAGGGCGGAGAAGGAGCTGGCGAGGTTCAACAAGATGCTCTGCTACCACTGCCGTCGCCCGGGGCACCTGCTGTCGGAGTGTCGGCAGGCGCAGGAGGAGGCCCTGAAGAAGGAGGGCAAGGTCCTGCAGCCGTCGGGTCAGTGCTACAAGTGCGGGTCGGAGGAGCACACCAGCAAGGAGTGCAAGTCCAGGAGGAAGGGCGGCGACGCCTTCGCCTTCGCCGTCTGCTTCATCTGCAAGGAGACCGGCCACCTGGCCAAGGCCTGCCCGGACAACCCGCGGGGGCTGTACCCGAGGGGGGGAGGGTGCCGCTTATGCGGGTCCGTGGAGCACCTCAAGAGCGACTGCCCGCGGAAGGCGGAGAAGGACACTCGGCAGGAGGTGAGGGCGGAGACGGTGGACTCGACCGCGCTGGAGGTGGAGGAGGCGGCGCCGGACGCAAAGAGGAGGAGGAAGGAGGGAGGAGGAGGAGGAGCGGGGAAAAAGAAGAAAGTGGTCAACTTCTAATGGAAGATCTGCTTCTTGAAGAGAGGCGTTCGTGATTGCTGGTGGTGACGTTTGTCAGAATATGCTGTTGTGACATGCAGTACGATGATTAGTACAACTACTACAATATAAATACGTACAATGGCACGATTCCTAAAAAAAATAATGTTTTATTCTAAGATTTTCTACCGTACGTTATTGCTCCTTTCATTATGATAGGTCAAAGTAGCAGTGTATAATTACTGTTCAGTGTAAGAAAAAACATGTAAGAACGAGCTAGGCTAAAGTGTAAAAACATTTTTATTTGCAGTAAAAGTAAAACTGTACCTACAAAGAGGTGCTGAAGTGTGCATCAATTTGCAAGCAACTACAGGTAGTAGGTATATATACGTACGTAAAGCACATGCTCTATTGGGTAATACTCGCGATATTTTTATGTTTGGCGGCTTTCTCCCCAGTGCTGCCAGATGGTTCTAAAAGGAACCAAATTGGTTCCTTTTAAATCGTAAGGATAAAAAACTTTTTTATATAAAAAAGGAAGAAAACCTGATTTGGTCCATTTACCCGCAAAATTTAATGGTTTCTATGTGAAGGGACCTTTTAACTCAGAAACCTGGCAGCACTTTCACCCCTTGTTAGGCTCAGCAGCACCGTCGAGCGTCCTTCCTTTCTGGTGGGGCTGGCGGGGGAGGAAAGGGATGCTGTTGTGCCGTCCGTTCACACAACAGAGAAATCTCTCGACTTCGTCTCCGTATCCGGAGAGAGGGTCGGTGAAATCTTCATCCTCACTTTTGTCTTGGAACTTTATCAGTGGCGGAGGACCTAGCTTTGGAAGGAAGTACGCACCAGCCAGCCAACTTCCTTCCACTTCCGCGTCTTGGGAGGTGCCCCTGACTCTGGCCCTGGCGCTGGGCACCGGAGATGTCAAAAGGTACATACACAGGCAGTCATGAGATTTGCAGACGCAGATGCAGAAGCTGGCGTGAAGAAGAAAGGGAAACCCTGTTGCTGCACCGTGCGACCAGACCTTTTTACCTGAGTTATAAGTTGAAACTCTGACATCCCTGGCACAAATATCTTTAGGCTCCTTCTTTCCCTCCGCTAATTTCATTGAAATGTCCCCCTTTTTTTCCCTCTCCAGACCTGTTTGACGTCCACGCGCGCCTGTTCAACCACCGCCCCTTCCTGCAGGGGGAGACGAGGAAGTTTGCCCGCGAGTTCGAGGAGAAGAGGAGGGACCGCGAGGTGGAGGGCGTCTTCAGGACCCTGGAGGTGGTGACAGAGCTGCGCGACTGTGAGGTGGACAAGCTCCGCGCCCAGTGCGCCTCCGCGCTGCCGGAAGCCATCGCGGCGGCGGAGGCGGCGGAGGCGGCGGCCACGCGCATCCTGGGCGCCTCCGTCTTGGGGTGCAGCGACCTTGAGCAGGCGGCGGAGAGCAGTAGGCAGGCCAGGGAGAAGGAGTGGGCAACCTTTGTGGCGGACGCGCAAGACAGGTGTGCAAGGATCGATGAGGCCTACGACCGCAAGGAGCAGGAGCTGAGCAGACAGTTCAAGGAGCTGGAGAAGCAACTGTCACCGAAGTGAAGGCTGAAAAAAAAACCCGAAAAAAGGATTCAGGTGATCTTGAAACTTTAGGCGTGAGCATGGCAGTGAGACTGGACCCGACCATCCGTGTCCGCCCGTCAGAGTCACTGCTGAGTGCGGTGAACTCGCTGTGGCTGCTGGAGGATGAGGAGCACGGCGGGGAGGAGATGCCACGGGCGCTAAAGGAGGCCACGCCCCGGTCTGAGCTCACCGTGGAGGACGTCAGGTGGATCTACGACAGGAGCAGGGAGCACACTGACCTGCTTCCCGAGGACTTTCGTTTTCACGAGGCGCTCTCCGAGTGTGAACTCGTCCTGCCGCAGCCCGAGTACGCTCCGAGGAACCCGCAGTTGGAGGCCAGGTGCCAGAGGCTGAGGGCGGAGGCAGAGAACCGGGAGTACGAGAGGATGACCGAGCATATTGACAGGAAGCACCTCTCGTCCCAGCGTGCGGATGAGCCCATCGGGCGACAGGTCAAGGAGCTCAACAGCTACCTCCTCCTCATTGGCCAGTTTGTCGTCTCCGTCGTCACCGCCTTCGTCGCGGGGTACCTAGCTCCGTATTACCTGTATGGAGTCGTGGACTCTGGTGAAGGCTCATCAATGTTGCTCTTTTAAGTTTAAAGTCTTTTTTTTTTACTCCGATTTTGCTTTCAGGGAAACGTCTTCTGGTCGGAGTCCTCTTTGGCTTCATCGTGGCCATAGCAGATCTCTATTTCATCATCCGCTTCTTTCTGGAGACCGAAGGCGTCGTTAACCTCCAGCAGATGTCAAAGAAGGTCAACTAGCTTTACCTACTTATGCGATCGCAAATCATTCCAACTTTGAAAAGTTTTTCTGGTACTTATTTTCGTAGTAACAGTAGGATGTCTCGTGATTTCGTAGCAGTTCGCTCAGTCAGAATAAGTTCATAGTCAAAAGTCCAGCCGCAAACCCCAGATGCAATGTCACGGCTGACACGTGCAATAAACGAAGGCCCATTTAATGCTCATACTAATTTATTATTGCATAAAGGATCACGCGCAAGAACAAAAACGACACATCCTGGGGTCCCACGAGGACACCTTTGAGTGGAATAAATGAGGGATTTCTCCTAACACTCGCGTAGCTTACGAACTAGGCATAGTAGTGTGATGTATTGGACTGTGACCGCTTCAGGGCAGGTATGAGTCGGCGATGATTCTTCTCTTCCTCCTCCTCGGCGGCCCCCTCTCCTCCAGCAGCATCCCGACCATGAGGACGATCTCCCCGGCCAGCCCAGCTCCCTCGTGGCCCAGGAGCTGCCGCAGGGTCCTGGCGCAGCCGGGATGGCGGCGCGAGCACGCGCCCGCGTCGCCCGAGTCGGCGGCGCGGACGCCGCCCTCCGCCGCAGCCACGAAGGACTTGGACGACGGGTCGACTGCGGCCGGGGCGGTGGCGGTGGCGGTGGCGGTGGCCGCGGCGGCGGCGGTGTTGTTGGGGAATCTCTGGACGGGAAGTGACGGTCACCACGAGAGACCACGGGCAGGCTATGCTTTCTGTCGTGCTCTCACCTGGTGCTGTTTCATGGCTGTGAGACAGATGAATTTCCTGAGGCAGTCTTCGAAGTCAAGCCTGCCAGATAAAGGTCATTAAATTCTTCCACACTGCCACTTGACGCCCTTGCAGACCCCTTACCTGGTTACTTGGTAGAGCTTCTTCATGTTGCCCCCCAGGGTGTCCCTCCTGTACCTCTGGGCTGTTCCAAGGGGGCTAGACCTCTGGACGTAGCCGGTCGACTCGACGTAGTTGTTGCCGTACCGGTCAAACCTGAACATGTGGAGGAATTCACCCGCAATCAAGGCCAGAGATTGTATAGACAGAATATACCCTTCTTGATGTCCGTATCCCGTGGTGTGGTGGTAGATGTGCTTGACGTCCTTCCCGTGGTCTTTGTACTCCCTGGAAACTATGGAATCTCTACACGAACCAATTAGCAGAAGTCTTGCCTGCTACTGTACTTGGCAAAATCAGCACAACAGTAAAAATTGTTGAGATGAGCGACACAAACAACATTTTTTTCCTGCACCTTACCCCCCCTTCTCATTATGGATTCTGCCGGAGACACAAAAGAACACACCTGGGTGCCCTGAGGAAGGGGCTGAATCCGATGAGGGGCAGAAGGGGAAACCCTAGGAGGAGGAGCGGGAATCCCAGGATGAGGATGGGACCAAAGCCGATGACGGCCAGGCCGCCCACCACCAGGAGGATGGTGCCGGCGATGATGACGATGATGAAGATGATCTGGACGCATACGTAGAAGAATTCGGGGGGTGCGTTTAGCAGGTACTACTTACAGGAAAACTTGGCTAATCGGGACTTTGGTTGACTGGGGTGGTGCCCTTCCTTTACCTGCGCGTCCGCCCCCGGCAAGAGCGCCGCCAGCGCGGCCACCGCCGCCGTCAGCGCCGCCACTGACAACAGTCGCGGCGAGGAGGAAGGGCGCATCTTGACTGACGACGGAAGACACGACCGGACAGACCCTTTATAGCCCTGTTGATCGATCTCTCCACCACCCCAATCCCCTAACTCTCCCCTCCCTCCCCCCGCCATCATCCCTTCTTCCTTCACCAGCTCCCTCCTCTAGCAGTACATAAATTACGATCTATTTTTCGAGAAAAATAAGTCGAAGTCATTCACGGCGCTTTCTCCATTCAGATCAATGGCGGGGGGGGGGGAGGGGGAGAAAAAACCTGCCCTTTTATGACAGTCATCATCGTCTTGAAATTTGGATAAATACCTAGTCGTCACTCGGTGTGTGGCAAACAGATTATACCCATTACCACAGACTACGAAGGTGGGCGAAAGTCCACTCGCAAGACAAGTAAAAAAAAATGGGGGCACAAGAAAATTTTGCTTGAAAGAAGTCGTCAAAAAAGTTTGTTGTGGTCGAACTCCTACTGTAAATCACCCCTCGCTGCCGGTGGCCAAGAAAGTTCACTGAAAGAGAACTTGAAGCTGGACAAAGAAAAAAGTCCAAAAATTTATATTCTCCCCCTCCCCTATTTTATTGAGTTCGTCCTAGCTTGCATAATGGGTGGCCGCTCAATTCCTGAAAAAAAAATCCCCTGACTCTTCAAAAACACACAAAGAAATCCTTTTATGTGAGACATGGCACACAGTCTATCTCGTTTTAACCTAGCTTGGCCATAGGCAATGGCAATTTGGCAACTTTATTTATTTCAATCAACTCAATAATAATTGTCCAAGCCGTACAAATCACTTAAAACAGACACAAGAGAGCAGCTTTTCTTCAAACAAAATAATTTAGGGATCTCTCATATTCAGCATCAACTACTATGTAGTACACGCACGACAGACAAAACCAGCTAGGTAGGTAGGTGATGAGGGGATGAAGGTGAGGGGAGAAGGGAGGGTATTGCTTTGGTTATTGGGGCAAATCTTTAAATCCCTCTCATGCTCTGCTCTCCCGCACCTGCATCGCAATGGCAAAAAAAAGGATTGAATTCTGCTAGGCTTCCAAAAAAAATTTACCGACCCAACTTTCCCACTAGATTTTTAGAAAAAAAGAGGTGTTAAAAAATCTGTCGTTTCCTTCATTCTTCTTGGTCAATCCCTCGAAGTAAAAGTGTGTGGAAATCGTACAGGAGTGTGTGCAATGTGCAAACGCCAAGGAATGGAAATTCTGTCAAAAAGGCAATCGACATGTGGGTGGGCGGGTGGGTTCCTTGGGCTTACGCTGACCAAAAGAAGCCACTAGAAAGGCTCTTGATTTCCCGAAATGTAAATCACAATTTTCTTCTGCTTTTCCTAAGCTCGTTTCCTCACTTTTCAGCAGGAGCACCCAGACTCCTCCATCTTCCTCTCTGGCACGGGGGTGTCCTTGAGCACCACCTCCGTCATGTCGGACTTTTGATCCTGTGCCGCCGCCTCCATCCCAGGTAGGGCAGCTGCCACACGCCTGAAGAGCTGTTTCACGTTGTAGCCGGCCTTGGCCGAAGTCTCGATGAACATGACATTTAGCTCCTTGGCCTTGCGCTCCCCCTCCTCCGTGCTCACCTGCCGCTTGTCGCTCAGGTCCGTCTTGTTGCCAACCTGGGAGAAAGGAAAAGGAAGGGCATACTTCACACCTTGAACTGCTTGACACCAAACTAAAAGCTGGGCACACTGCATCTTAAAACTAAAAACTGTTTTATTGTCATCCTCACCAGCATGATTATGACATCTGAGCCCCTCTCTGTGCGGACGTCATCTATCCACTTGGATGTCTGGTGGAAGGAGTTGGCGTTGGTGATGTCGTAGACGACGACAGCCACGGTCGAGTCGCGGATGTATGAGGGGATGAGCGAGCGGAACCTCTCCTGCCCAGCCGTGTCCCACAACTGCAGGCGGACGGTGCGGTCCTCCAGGTACATCGTCTTGGACAGGAAGTCGATGCCTATCGTGGCCTGAGCAAGTGGAGCATATGTTTCATTTCTTAAAAAAAAAAATACAACTTTTCATCCAGGTAAGCATCATTAGTCATCACAACATGATACTGTTGGAACCTCATGCTTGACGTGCGCAAAAGATTATCAGGTCAATGTACATCAGGCAATGAATCATCCACACCCACTAACGAACAGGTCGTCTTACAAAGTTCCTTTTTCTTTTAAAGTAAGTGCGTCTTACCTGGTATGTGTTGTCGAACGAATCGTACATGAACCTGGTGATGAGTGAGGTCTTGCCCACCGACTGCTCGCCGAGAAACACCAGCTTGAACTTCCGCAGCGGGTTGCCAAAGTCTCCCGAGGTCGACATCTTCCTGATAGCGCCCTGGGCAGTTTTTCACGCTTGGGCCAAGACCTTGATCGCCTGATCAACTTGACGTTGAGGATGACAAAGGACAAGGATGACAACAGCAATCACCTTGTCCGTCCTCTTGGCTGCGTTGTCGTTGACGCTGCCTACAATACTACTGTAGTAGTTTTATCGGGATTTTTTTTTCTGCGTGCGGGTTGGTGTTGTGACGTTGTGACCATGGACGATCAAGAAAAAACTGAGCAAACTGTGATAAAAAAGTTGAAGGTAGTAAGGGATTTATATTTTTTTACTACTTACACATTGTCATTACTTTTTTCCGGATAAGTTTTTCCTCTTACCCTTCTATGTATATACCTGGTCACTCGCTGGTCACAGAACGAACGTGGGAGTGGGTCGGGTGGACGGTCTTCTTTTCCTCGCTCCCCCTTTCTCTTCTCTCACTCTCACCGACGTCACTTCAGTGCAGGATTGCCAGGTGGGCTATTTTGATGCATTTTTGGCTAAAACCAGCTATATTTAGTTTTTGTGGGCTAACCAAACTGTCAACAAAAACGCATTAAAGACTTTGTGAATATATTGTAGTTTTGACTTACTTAACCACTAGTCCAGGCTGGATTATATTTCGGACCGTGTAGGCTATTTTATCTTTGTAAGACTTGACAACCCTGCATCACCTACGCATGCAACCCTGTCTGAACGGTAGAAGAAGCCCTTCTCCTCCTCCCCCGTGTACGGCACATGGAGGGAGGAGAATGGGGAAAGAGGAGAGCTAGGAATTTACTAGTGTGCAGTAGGCGCCCTCAAATCGAATGTCTCAAGGTCTGCTCCTCACGGGCGCTCTTCTTCTGTCCTTTTACGGAAAGTTGGGGGGGGGAGTGACGAAAGTGGGGGTCTGCCTGAAAGAAACCAAGATGAGCGGCGCTGTGAAGTTCCTGCTCCCTGGCCGTTTTGCAGTAAGGTTAAAAAAGTCTTTGGTCATGCAATAGTCCCTCAAAGGGGGCAATGCAGCGCTTTCCATATAACTTTATACGATATCTGTACTACAAAGTAGGAAAAAAATTTGAACGACAGCATTTACCCAAATCCGAAATAGAATGTACATAGTATGTGTGGCTACCAGTTTGCCCGAAATGTGGTCATTTTCGCAGCATGTAACTAATAATCCTCAAAAGGCATTGAAGGCATTTGCATTTGAAAAGAAGAGGTCACACTAATAATGTTGACCTAGTCTTTGGTAAGAATGGTTAAACCTGGAGAATAGGGTTAGTTTCTCCTGTCTTTTAATATTTTTTGATGACTACCTTGTCTTGTGCTTGGCAAAAAAAATTGGTTACCTCCCGTCTTACCCAAAAGGGGTGCAAGCCCTCTCTTGGCTTAAATCTACCCTGCAGAGAGGTCGTGGCCACCCATTTACTTTTAGGTTGTTCCAAAAATGTTCTTTGTACACGTAGTTGCATAACTGATGCTTAATAAAATAAAAAAAAGGAGAGACAAGAGAGCAAGTTTAGTGCTACAAGCTCCAACGCAGTAACATGTTTCGAAACTTGTTACACAGGACAACAGACTCATCTACTACTTCCCCCAAGCCCAACCTCTGCAGTGGAATAAAAAATCTCTCTCTCTCTTTTTTAGAGTGACAGACAGTGACTGGTCTGTTACGGCTCATTGCACAAGAAATTCCTCCCTCCCTCTCTCTACGTCTTCCTCCGTAGGCAAATTGTGGACACGATTTCCTTTTCCGAGAATCCCCCCCTCCTCATCTTCCGCCGGTGAAATGAGATGCGGGGTATGAAAAAACATTAAAAAAAAACATCGGGTGAGTCACACTTCCTTCGTCTCTTACAGATTTGGGAAATCTATGCTGGAACATTTTAATTAATTGATCATTTGAAGTCAGCAAAGTTGCTAAGGAGTAATGTACATATGCAACTGTTTTGAACTCCCGGTAGTTTCGAGTTTGAAATGAGTCACCCTCTGGTGAACTCAGTATTGTCTCGACTTCTTTTTGCCTTCATGAAAAAAGTCTTGTGTTACCAACTGCGAAGCTCTCGCACCGGGCAAGATGGGTATTAGTAGAAAATTGTCACTGCTATTTTTAAGCTTGTTTGTTCTCAACATCTTGTGAGGAAACAAGATCGACAAGAATGACTCTCTAGCCAATTCCAAGACTCGCGGGCGGAGAGAAGTCGTTTCAGGTCTCCAGCGAAGCGCATTTCTCATGAACTCCCCCGCAAGGGCTATTGAAATAGATCGTACTGCCATTTGCTGCCAGGCTTACCCATAGAATGTGGAAGGGAAAGAGTTAAAGGAAAAGGAAAGAGTTAGCACTACATGTAGATTAGAAAAATAGTAATAATAGTAAAATAAATGTGGGTCAAACTTTACTCACTACAAGATTCGGGAAAACGACGGTCGTTTCCTTTGTACTCGTCCGCTGGCGAGCCAACATGGGGTGTTTCAGTGCGCTGGAGAACACACAAATGACCTTGTCATTCAACGTAGTTATGTCTTTCCTTCTACTATGTACATGTCACGATGTTTTTCAAAATCCGTTGAAACACCCGGTGTCAATTTCGCTTCCTCCTCAGCACCCGCCACCGCCCCCGCCTCCGCCCTGCCTCCTTCCCTCTCTTCTTCCAATGATGATAGAGCTACTGCGGCTAGCCGGACTGGGTGAGATTCAGAGAAGAGGGGGGGAGGGGGAGGAGTTAGTGTACTACGATTTCTATATAAAGAGGGAGGAAGACAAAAAGTTAAAGGGACATTTGGCGTCTGTCTTTCATCTGCAAAACAGAGCTTTAGTAAATGCGAAAGATGAGGTGCCTCTCCTTCCTCTTGCTGACCTTGTCTGCGTCCGCGCCCGCGCTCGCCCACGACCAGTACATGGGCAACTGCCCAGACTTCGACCCCATGTCCAACTTCGACTGGGACGAGGTGAATGACGTTGACAGCGATTCCCAACACGATTTTTTTTAACTTTTTTCTTCTTTGCTCCTCCTTAGTTTTCCGCCGGTCGCTGGTACGCCATGGAGAAGTTCTCCACCAGCTCCAAGTGCTTCACGTACGACTTCGGGGAGGACGAGGACGGCTTCAGGTTCGTCGACCAGACCCGCGTCCTCCGAGACCTCAAGCGGTTTTCGGTGGACAACAAGTACCACTACAGGGGGAAGATCACGGTGCCCGACCAGGAGCTGCCGGCCAACATGCAAGTCAAGTTCCCTCTCAGTGAGTATTGAGAGTCATGACGGTAATGACGATGGTGATGGTGATATGACACTGTACCTACATAGTAGGCATTTGTCATGTCTCGCGTATGATTTGTGCAGGCAACCTTCTGCACAACTTGGTGGCTCGACCCATGCTCAGAAAGGCACTCACTCTCATGCGTAGCACAGATTTGGGGAAATCGGGTACATTTCAACTTAACGACTTGATAAGTGCTTCCTGACAATCGCTTGTTGTGCTAATAACCCAGTAATAAATTGCTTATCTATTATAATAAATGTACGTACGTACATTATGTATGTATGTGCAATTAACAGAGTAATGTGCAGTTAAGAGCTGCTGCTAATTTGAACAATCTTCCCTTTCCCCGTGCAGACGTCCTGGGCCCTGCTTCCTTCGTGGTGATGGACACGGACTACGACAGCTACGCCCTGCTCTGCACCTGCCAGCAGAAGGACATCCTGTTCATTACCTTCCACAGGCGCTCCTGCACCATCCTGCAGAGGGAGCCGGTTCCCGACCCGGCCATCTCCAGGAAGCTCCGCGCCCTCCTCAACGAGAAGATCGGCAGTCCGTCTGACAGCGAGAAGCCTGACCACGACTTCGACCGCATCGACCACTCCACCTGCAACTACGCGGACGACGGGAAGGGGCTCCAGATCGACGTGGACAAGATCCTGGGGGCGGCCAAGGAGGAGGTGTGTAACCTGGGCGGATTTCGACTATCCTTGTCGCCGTTGCTGATGTTGTTTTTGTACGGTACGTTCTAGTCTGTGTTGTTGTGGTTTTTTTTTTGTTCTATGCACACAGACCCCCTATCACCTCCCTCCAGCGGAGGGTCCAAGTATCGAAGACTTGATTGGCGAGTTTGATCCCTCAGAGGACGTCGAGCTCATTAGCAGGGGTAATTCAAACCATACAAAAAAAAACATAATCTTGCATCTGGCATGGCGGTACGTCGCTGGCTCCTCCAGTATCTTTCCAGTGTCTGTCACGTCTTGTTCCGGTAAAAGGGTGTTTAGGATTGTCCTACGAAAAGTAGAAGAGGAGGAAGGATGCTTCGGGTGCTTCATCTGCCGATCCTTTTCTTCCTTGCCAGGTTGAGTCAACCCTCACCCGCGCGGTTGACGAACTGGCCGGAGGGATCTTCGACCAAGACGAAGAAGTCGAGAGGGAGAAGCCGCGACTCTGAAGAACTTATTAATGTTCCCGTATGTGTGTCCAGTGCTCAAATAAACCGAAAAGTTTTCTTACGATTGACAATAAAAATGATCAAAGTTCGCGTTAGTTCCGTAAGTTCGAGTTTCAGTACAGCTCTTGCCTAAAATATGTGTATTTATACTCTTAACATGTACAATACATAGCAAATAATATACCTAGTACGTACAATTGAAGAAATTTCCAGTACCCATATAATATAGAACGTACAAGAAGAAATTTCCAGTACCCAAATAAAACAGTGGTGACATGTTGTCATTTCCTCATTAGAGTGGTTTCGTCTTCATTTCGTAATTTTCTTCCTCCGTTGCCGCAGCCGTGGCCGCCGCGGCCGCCGCCGCCGCCACCGCAGCAGGAGACTTTATCCTGGCCGTGGTCCACATCGACCCGTAGGTGCAGCACTGCATGACGCAGGCAATCAGGGTCAGGTACAGAATGGAGTCCGGGCCCCAGTCGGAGGTGAACACGAATCCGGTCAGGGGCGGAAAGATGCAGCCGCCGACGCCGCAGCCGACGAAGAAGATGGGCGAGAGGCGACCCGTGATGTCCATCTTTTGCGCCACCCAGGAGTAGCAGGAACCAAACTGCCAGGAGATGAAGAAGCCGAGGAGCCCCGTGCCCGAGTACAGGAGGTACTTGCTGCTGCTGGCGAGCGCGCAGAGCCCCGCTGACGACGCAACGCACATCACCAGGCTGGCCAGGATCATGTTCCGCGGGCGGACGTACTTGACCAGGAAGATGGAGACGATGCGCCCGGCCATGAAGCCTCCGTTGTAGGACGAGTCCGTGACCACCGCCTCCTTCGGGGAGAGGAGGAGCGGCCCGCACAGCCCGTAGGTGTAGGCCATCGGCTGGTAGATCCTCTCGATGCCGCAGGACAGGGCGTAGTAGACGACCACCAGCGCCACGATCGGAATCCAGTGCTTGACCCTCGTCTCCGAGGACGGGACGGAGTGGTAGCCGTCGTCGTCCGCCCGGTGCTCCTCGTAGTACCTGGGCATCCTGAGCGGGAGGCACCCGAGCACGTAGTAGATGGCGCTGACTGCCACGGTCCAGCCGCCGGTGAGGAGGAAGGGCCAGGCGATTTTGCTGACGCCGTGGAGGTACTCCTCCTCGTACTCCGACGTCTGCTTGGCCCCCTCCAGGTTGCAGATGGCGGCCCTGTCCTCCTTCGCCTTGTCCTCGTCAGGGAGGAACGGGCGGACCAGGAAGGTGGCGGCCAGGAATCCGACGCCGACGCTGGCGTGGAGGGCGTTGGTGAAGGGGCGGGAGCGGATAGGGCCCATTGTGTAGACCAGCATGGAGGCGTCGGCCGTGATGAACGCGCCGAGGAAGATGTACTAAGTGGCGGAGACAAGAAATTTGCCCGGATCAGTGATTGCAAAATTAAAAATTGCAAACCTGTGCGATGCGGACGAAGGCAAGGAAGGCAAAGTTTCTGACGAACGGAAGGATGCACATGAGGGCCCCGCTGAGCATGATGGTCCCTCCGACGAAGCAGACCTTGCCGAAGGCGGAGCTGAAGAACCTCTTGAAGACTAACCCTGCCAGGAAGGCTCCGATGAAGTACCCGGCAAATCCGAAGGTCCAGACCAGGTTGATGGTGTCGATGTCCACGCCGACGTTCTTGGCCAGGTAGGGCTGCGTGGGCCCGACGACGGTGGTGACCAGACCCTGGCCGATGTTGGCGCAGCAGGAGGCCAGCACGTACACCCAGCACCATTTGGTCTCTTGTGACAAAGGCATCTTAGTGGCAACTCTATTGAGAAATTCAGAAGAAGATGATGAGGGAGTGTACAGTAGGTACTAGGTAGTAGGGCCATTTTATTCTGTGAGTGTGACTGCATTGCATTCCGGACACAGGCACTTGTGTCTATCTCTCTCGCTGCATTGAAATGTCCTCTTCCAATTCAGTGCTCTCTAATTATACTTAAAACAGTTTGCCTTCTTAAAAATACTGTAACATTGCACTACGGTATAGTACCTGTGTGTACGTACTGTGTTATATTTACATTAGTTAGCACGATATTACATAGGTAGCTACAGTAACTTACTCTCTTCGAACGTTTTCCTGAGTAGAAGATTCTTTTGACCCGGCGGACACAACAACACTTCAAGCAACAACGGCTGGAGGAGTGGATAGGAGGGGAGGCGATGAAGCACCGAAGAACGCAGGGAAGGAGGAGGAAGAAACAGGTTCTGAATTTGGAAGAGAGGGATGCGCCGCGGGGGCAAAGAGAGAGAGAGAGAGGAG
>JAAUYM010080513.1_pt1 | contig 15256 bp, 19 predicted proteins | sample 7278001 | NCBI WGS metagenome assembly JAAUYM01 (sample SAMN14350224, study PRJNA611818) | marine sediment metagenome | isolation source: surface marine sediment (1.8m) | place: French Polynesia: Moorea | collected 2018-08
GTAACAAAATCCACAAAGATAATTGGATTCTCTACGGAAAAGCCAAGGATAGAAATAATCAAACTGTTGAAAACTTTCTACCACATCTAAGTTGGATTATTAGTGAAAAATATGTAAAAGTAAAAGGAAACAAATCCTTCTATGACGGAGATGACCTTTATTGGGTAAATCGTACAAATTCCTACATTTCTTTTTCAACAAGAATAAAGAAATTACTCAAAATCCAAAATGGTAAATGTGGCATATGCCAAATATCATTTACTCCTGAGGATACTTTAGAAGTGGATCATATAATTCCAAAATATAAAGGTGGAAAAGATACTTACTCAAATTTACAATTACTACACAAACGATGCCATATCATAAAAACAAGAAAAGAGGGAAAAGAACAAAAAGTCACAATCAAGTTGCAGGAGCCGAGTGAGGTGAAAATCTCACGCTCGGATTTGAAGACGAGGAAGAATGTAAATGTTCTTCTTTAGTTTAATTACAATTCTCTATCTATCGTAATCTTTCATTTTAGCTGGAAAATGCAATCTGATGTATGGGGCACTGTAAATGAATCTGGTGTATCACATATTACAGCTGGCAATTTTGCAAATAGCGCAAATACTATCAATGGTTGGCTACGTGATTTCCTATGGGCACAGTCATCACAAGTTATTCAATCATACGGATCAGCCTTATCCGCGTATGGATTAGTATTCTTAGGCGCTCATTTTGTTTGGGCATTTAGTCTAATGTTTCTATTCAGTGGTCGAGGCTATTGGCAAGAACTAATTGAGTCAATACTATGGGCACATAATAAATTAAAAGTAGCGCCAGCTATCCAACCTCGAGCATTAAGTATTACTCAAGGTCGAGCTGTTGGAGTGGCACATTATCTTTTTGGAGGTATTGTAACAACTTGGAGCTTCTTCCTAGCGCGTATTATCTCAGTTGGTTAACATTATTAATAATAAAAAATTGAAATTTATATGACAACGAAATTTCCAAAATTTAGTCAAGGTTTAGCTCAAGATCCGACAACACGTCGACTTTGGTTTGGTATAGCAACGGCACATGACTTCGAAAGTCATGACAATATTAGTGAAGAAGGTTTATATAAAAAAATATTTGCCTCTCATTTTGGTCAACTTGCGATTATTTTCTTATGGACATCTGGTAGTTTGTTCCATGTAGCTTGGCAAGGTAATTTTGAGGCTTGGGTGAAAGATCCAACTCATATTCGCCCAATTGCACATACTATCTGGGATCCTCATTTCGGTCAGCCTGCAGTTGAAGCGTTTACACGTGGTGGCGCTTCAGCTCCGGTTAATATTGCTACGTCCGGTATTTATCAATGGTGGTTCACGATTGGTATGCGAACAAATCAAGATTTATATAACGGATCTGTATTTCTATTAATTGTGGTAGGTCTATTTTTATTTGGTGGGTGGTTACATATTCAACCTAAATTCCAACCTACGTTATCTTGGTTTAAAAATGCAGAATCAAGATTAAATCATCATTTAGCAGGTTTATTTGGTGTAAGTTCCTTAGCTTGGGCAGGTCATTTAGTGCATGTTGCTATTCCTGAATCACGGGGTATTCATGTTCGATGGGATAATTTATTAACAGTTTTACCCCATCCTGAAGGCTTAAGACCATTCTTTACAGGTGAATGGTCTCGATATGCTCAACTTCCTGATACGTCTGCTCATATATTTAATGCCTCACAAGGATCAGGTACTGCTATTTTAACTTTTTTAGGAGGTTTTCATCCTCAAACTCAAAGTTTATGGTTAACGGATATGGCTCATCACCATTTAGCGATTGCCGTTTTATTCATTATTGCTGGACATATGTATCGGACTAACTTTGGGATCGGCCATAGTATTACTGAAATTTTGAATAGTCATCAACCACCCGCTGGCGGCTTAGGTACTGGCCATAATAATCTATTCGACACAATTAATAATTCATTACATTTTCAGTTAGGTTTAGCTTTAGCCTCTGCAGGTACTATTTGTTCTCTTGTTGCTCAACATATGTATTCTCTTCCCGCTTATGCATATATAGCATCTGACTTTACAACACAAGCTTGCTTATATACACACCATCAATATATTGCTGGTTTTATGTTATGTGGAGCTTTTGCCCATGGAGCTATTTTCTTTATTCGTGATTATGATCCGGTAGCTAATAAGGATAATGTTTTGGCTCGTATTTTAAACCATAAAGAAGCTATCATTTCGCATTTAAGTTGGGCTTCCTTATTTTTAGGTTTCCATACTTTAGGACTTTATGTTCATAATGATGTAATGCAAGCTTTTGGAACTCCAGAAAAGCAAATTTTAATTGAGCCAGTATTTGCTCAATGGATTCAAGCAGCACATGGAAAATCATTATATGGTTTTGATTTATTACTTTCATCATCTATAAGTCCTGCTTTCAGTGCTAGTCAATCCGTTTGGTTACCAGGTTGGTTAGATGCCATTAATAATCCAGCAAACTCGCTATTTTTAGTGATTGGACCTGGTGATTTTCTAGTTCATCATGCCATTGCACTTGGATTACATACAACTACACTAATTCTAGTCAAAGGTGCATTAGATGCTCGTGGTTCGAAATTAATGCCAGATAAAAAAGATTTTGGTTATAGTTTTCCTTGTGATGGTCCAGGTCGTGGAGGCACATGTGATATTTCCGCTTGGGATGCTTTTTACTTATCTGTATTTTGGATGTTAAATACTATCGGTTGGGTAACCTTTTATTGGCATTGGAAACATTTGGGTATTTGGCAAGGAAATGTAAGTCAATTTAATGAATCCTCTACTTATCTAATGGGTTGGTTACGTGACTACTTATGGTTAAATTCATCACAATTGATCAACGGATACAATCCATTTGGTATGAATAGTTTATCAGTATGGGCTTGGATGTTTTTATTTGGGCATCTAGTATATGCGACTGGTTTTATGTTCTTAATTTCTTGGCGTGGATATTGGCAAGAATTAATTGAAACTCTTGTTTGGGCTCATGAACGTACACCATTAGCTAATTTAGTTCGTTGGAATGATAAACCAGTGGCATTATCAATTGTTCAGGCTCGATTAGTTGGATTGGCTCATTTTTCGGTTGGATATATTTTTACGTATGCCGCATTTTTAATCGCCGCCACTGCGAGTAAATTTGGTTAATATTATTAATATTTTATTATTTCAAGAATTCAATTATGGTTTCAATTTTTCAAGCTGCTGTATTTTGCTTAATTGCATTATCTTTTTTATTAGTTGTAGGTGTTCCCGTTGTATTTGCCTATCCAAATGGTTGGGCTGAAAATAAAGGTACTGTTTTTTCAGGGGTTAGTTTATGGTTTATTCTTGTCTTTCTTGTAGGCATTTTAAACTCATTTGTTGTTTAAATAAATTAACTATAAAATTAGATAAGAGTCATCTTATCTAATTTTATATTTGTATATGACTAATATATTAAAAAAAACCAATTACTTATTAAGTCTATCAGGTGGTCAAGATTCAATATTATTATTATTTTCTAATCTCGCTCATGGACCAAGTATTTTACATTTAAATCATTTATTTCAGAAAGACAATTTTAATTTTTGTCTATATTATCTTCGACTTAATTATTTTTTATCTTTAAGACATCATTTATGTGTCACATTAAAGGTTATTAATAATGAGTACGAAGGAACACTATGGCGATATAAAATTTTTGAACGTTTATGCACTATATATGACTATGGCCAATTGCTTATTGCAAAACAAAAAACAGATATAAATGAAAAATTTTTTATTGATTTTTTAAAAGGTAAAACTCCATCGCTAATAATCAATAAAAAAATTAAATATTATTACTCTATTTATTCCTTTTTATTTTAAGCTATGTTTAAATTATTTTATATTCAACCTAGTGCATTATTCATTTATTATGATTTGATTCAAATGAGTAGAATTTCAATACGAAAATATATCTTATTTTGGAATTGGCCAATTTCGATTGATCAAACTAATAATTTAAGTTATTTCTATCGAAATAGACTGAGAATTTTCCTATTCTCATTTTTTCGGTATTTTAACCCTTTTTTACTCAAGGGTAGAATAGATATTTCTATATCCTATCAGAATAATGAATTAATATATTTTGATCGATTAATTAATCAATTATTACATAATTTTGTAGCAAATAAGTTATCTCCATTAACGTTTTCACTACCTTTTATCATTCAATATAAATTAGTTAAAAAACTTTTGAAAGGTAGTAAAATAAAATTAAAAAATAAGGATATTTTGTTTATTTTAAAATATTTTTTAAAAATAAGTAAAGCTAATATTAGTTGAAAAATACACTGTGTCGCTGGTTAGTGGTTAGTAGCCACAAGTAATAAGTAAGTACTCGAATTAGAATACCTTTAATTTAGTATCTAAAAGGTAGATGTTGTTAGTAATATATTTAATCATAAACTAATTAGTCAAATCCATAATTTTTATTCAATAATATCAAAAACAAAATATTTACACTTTATTGAAAAGTTTCAGTTAATTTTATGACAATCACTTTAGGTAAGTCAAAAGGTGAACGTGGTTGGTTTGATCTTGTCGACGATTGGTTACGTCGAGATAGATTTGTTTTCGTTGGTTGGTCTGGTTTACTATTATTCCCATGTGCATATTTAGCATTAGGTGGATTTGCAACAGGTATCACATTTGTAACATCTTGGTATACTCATGGTTTAGCCAGTTCATTCCTTGAAGGTTGTAACATGTTAACAGTTGCTGTATCTACACCAGCTAATAGTATGGGGCATTCATTATTACTTTTATGGGGTCCCGAAGCACAGGGTGATTTCACTCGCTGGTTTCAGTTAGGCGGCCTTTGGCCATTTGTAGCATTACATGGTTCATTTGCACTAATTGGATTTATGTTACGTCAGTTTGAAATTGCACGTTCTTTAAAATTACGTCCATACAATGCAATCGCTTTCTCAGCCCCTATTTCTGTATTTGTATCAGTTTTCTTAATTTACCCATTAGGTCAACAAGGTTGGTTCTTTGCACCAAGTTTTGGTGTAGCCGCTATTTTCCGTTTCATCCTATTCTTCCAAGGTTTTCATAACTGGACATTAAATCCATTTCATATGATGGGAGTAGCAGGTGTATTAGGTGCGGCACTTTTATGTGCGATTCATGGTGCAACTGTTGAAAATACCTTATTTGAGGATGGAGACGGGGCTAACACTTTCCGTGCTTTTAACCCAACACAGGCTGAAGAAACATATTCAATGGTAACGGCTAATCGTTTCTGGTCTCAAATTTTTGGAGTAGCCTTTTCGAACAAGCGTTGGTTACATTTCTTCATGCTATTCGTTCCTGTAACTGGATTATGGATGAGTGCAATCGGTGTACTAGGTCTAGCTTTAAATTTACGAGCATATGATTTCGTTTCACAGGAAATTCGTGCAGCTGAAGATCCAGAATTCGAAACATTTTATACGAAGAATATTTTATTAAATGAAGGTATTCGTGCATGGATGGCTGCTCAAGATCAGCCTCATGAGAAATTAGTATTCCCAGAGGAGGTATTACCACGTGGAAACGCTCTTTAATGGTGCTTTATCAATTGGTGGACGTGATCAAGAATCAACAGGATTTGCATGGTGGGCTGGAAATGCTCGATTAATTAATCTATCCGGAAAATTATTAGGTGCACATGTTGCACATGCAGGTTTAATCGTGTTTTGGGCTGGTGCAATGAATTTATTTGAAGTTGCTCATTTCGTACCAGAAAAACCAATGTATGAACAAGGCTTAATTTTATTACCTCATTTAGCTACACTTGGTTATGGTATTGGTCCAGGTGGCGAAATCGTTAATACATTTCCTTATTTTATATCGGGAGTATTACATTTAATCTCTTCGGCTATTTTAGGATTTGGTGGTGTTTATCATTCATTAATCGGACCGGAAACATTAGAAGAATCCTTTCCATTCTTCGGTTATGTTTGGAAAGATAAAAATAAAATGACTACAATTCTTGGTATTCATTTAATCATTCTTGGAATCGGTGCTTGGTTATTGGTTTGGAAAGCACTTTACTTTGGTGGAGTATATGATACTTGGGCGCCAGGTGGAGGAGACGTTCGTATAATAACTAATCCGACTATTAGTCCTTCTATCGTATTAAGCTATATTTTAAAATCACCTTTTGGTGGCGATGGATGGATCGTTAGTGTCGATAATATGGAAGATATTATTGGTGGTCATATTTGGATCGGTACAATTAATATCCTAGGTGGTATCTGGCATATCCTAACAAAACCATGGGCATGGGCTCGACGTGCTTTTGTCTGGTCTGGAGAAGCTTACTTGTCATATAGTTTAGCGGCTATCTCGGTTATGGGATTTGTTGCATGTTGTATGTCATGGTTTAACAATACTGCATATCCTAGCGAATTTTATGGACCGACAGGACCTGAGGCCTCGCAGGCTCAAGCCTTTACTTTCCTAGTTCGAGATCAACGTTTAGGTGCAAATGTTGCTTCATCACAAGGACCTACTGGATTAGGTAAATATTTAATGCGTTCACCAACTGGTGAAATCATTTTTGGTGGTGAGACAATGCGTTTTTGGGATTTCCGTGGACCATGGTTGGAGCCATTACGTGGTCCAAATGGATTAGATTTAAATAAATTGAAAAATGATATTCAGCCATGGCAAGAACGTCGCGCAGCTGAATATATGACTCATGCACCATTAGGTTCATTAAACTCAGTAGGTGGTGTAGCAACTGAAATTAATGCAGTAAACTTCGTAAGTCCACGAAGCTGGTTAGCGACTTCTCATTTCAGTTTAGCATTCATGTTCTTTGTTGCTCATTTATGGCATGCAGGAAGAGCAAGAGCCGCTGCTGCTGGTTTTGAGAAAGGTATTGATCGTGATAATGAACCGGTTCTTTCTCTTAAACCATTAGATTAATATTTTTTAAAGTTTTTTCTATTAACTCATTTGCATGCAAATGAGTTAATAGAAAAATAATGCGTTTTTTATAATGAAGATCCTAAACCAACATAAGATCCATAAAAGAAAATTCCCAATAGTCCAAGCGCAACTGTTCCGACCACAGTGCCTACTAACCATAATGGGATACGACCGGTCGTTCCTGTATTTGCCATAATTTAAATCTCCTAAAATTAAAAATTAATTAAAAATATAGCTTGAAAATAAAACTGCTAGAACGAAAATAAGCAGAAGACCCCAATATAAACTGGTTCTATTAAGTTCGACTGTTTGTTTGTTTGGATTCGGTGATGACATATGAAAAAATGAATGAAATGATTAGTTATCGTTGGATAAATTGCATAGCCGTTATAGAACCAATAAAGAAAATAGTAGGTACTGCTAGACCATGAACGGCTAACCATCGTACAGTAAAAATCGGATAGTTATAAGATGATTTTTTAGAGGCCATAAAAATAATATGAATTTAAAGTTGAGATAAGTTTTTCACTTGTTCTAATGCATTAAAGCGATCCGTGATTAATGGAGCTTGTTGACGATTCTCCGTAAAATACTCATTTGGTCTTGGACTACCAAAAACATCGTATGCTAATCCTGTACTTACGAAAAGCCAACCAGCGATAAATAATGAAGGGATGGTAATGCTATGAATAACCCAGTAACGAATACTTGTTAAAATATCAGAAAATGGGCGTTCTCCTGTAGTACCAGACATAATTAAAAAAAATAAATCTATTTACTGATAATAATATATAAAATTTCTGAATCGAAATCAATAATTCCTAAAATTACCACTAAAATTTAAAGCTTTCTAATTCTGTCATTAATTCTCTCTGAATATGCGAATATTTAGTATGATCCATTTTAGTTTTATTTAATGAACGACGAATTCTCTCTTCACCTAAAATTGTTATATTAGGAGTTATGAAAAGAGGAGTCGAGCATTTTCTTCGAAATGGCGCATCTTTATATACATAAAGTGTTTCCATTAATGCTTGCTTTAAAAATGATCTGGGAATTATTAAATCGAGTAAACCATGATCTAATAAATATTCTGAAGTTTGAAAATTATCAGGTAATTTCTCCTGTAACGTTTGCTCAATAACTCGACGACCTGCAAAACCTATTAAGGCATTTGGTTCAGCTAAAATTAGATCACCTAACATTGCAAAACTTGCGGTTACGCCACCTGTAGTTGGAGAAGTCAAAATCGAAATATATAAAGCTCCGATATTTTGATATAATTTGAGTGCCGACGATATTTTGGCCATTTGCATTAAACTGAAAATACCTTCTTGCATTCTTGCTCCGCCAGAGGCACAAATGAGGATAAGAATAAGTCCTTTTTGGGTAGCATATTCTATTAAACGAACAATTTTTTCACCTACTGCACTTCCCATACTACCACCCATAAAGTTAAAATCCATAACACCTAATGCGACTGGAATATCATCAATACAGCCAACACCTGTAATGATTGCGTCTTGTAATTTTGTACGATTTTGTGCTTCCTTTAAACGTTCTCTATATAATTTTGCATCTTTGAATCCTAATGGATCATTTGGCGATAAAATGACATCTAATTCTTGCCAAGAATCTTTATCAACTAAACTTTCAATTCTTTCGATAGCACTCATTTGTAGATGATATCCACAAGAAAAACAAACTCGTTTATTTTCTTTCAGATGTTTGATATAAAGAATTGTTCCACATTTGTCACAACGAGTCCATAATCTATCATTTTTCATATTTTTATTATATTGAATCATATCTTCTCAAAAATTAATTAAATAGATAATTTAGAGTATTTTTTTCATTTGTTATAATCTTTTTCACTAATAAAACAATTAATGATATATGTTGTATTGTAGGCTACATCTTAGCCTGTTTAGCTCAATTGGTAGAGCATCGGTCTTGTAAACCGAGGGTTGTCGGTTCGATTCCGGTATCAGGCTAAAACTATGAATTATAATTAAAATTAAATTCAACCTATCATAACTAAAAAAATAATGGCAAGAGAAAAATTTGAACGTAGTAAACCACATTTAAATATTGGTACAATTGGGCATGTTGACCATGGTAAAACAACTCTAACAGCAGCAATTACTATGGCATTAGCGGCAAAAGGAAATGCTAAACCAAAAAATTATATGGATATTGATTCAGCTCCTGAAGAAAAAGCACGTGGTATTACTATTAATACAGCTCACGTTGAATACGAAACTGAAAATAGACATTATGCACACGTTGATTGCCCAGGACATGCCGATTATGTTAAAAATATGATTACAGGAGCTGCACAAATGGATGGAGCTATCTTGGTTGTTTCAGGTGCGGATGGACCGATGCCTCAAACTAAAGAGCATATTCTTTTAGCTAAACAAGTAGGTGTACCATCAATTGTAGTATTCTTGAATAAAACGGACCAGGTAGATGATGAAGAATTATTAGAGTTAGTTGATCTAGAGGTTCGAGAAATGTTAAATGAATATGAATATCCAGGTGATGATATTCCACTTATTTCAGGTTCAGCCTTATTAGCTCTAGAAGCTTTAACTGATAACCCTCAATCTAATGCAGTTAGCAATAAATGGGTCGAAAAAATATATGAGTTAATGGATTCTGTTGATGAATATATACCATTACCTGAACGTGATACAGATAAACCATTTCTAATGGCTATTGAAGATGTTTTTTCTATTACGGGGCGTGGAACAGTAGCAACTGGCCGCGTTGAGCGTGGAGTTGTTGAAGTTGGTGAAACCGTTGAATTAGTTGGTCTGAAAGAAACTAAGGAAACTACAGTCACTGGTCTAGAAATGTTCCAAAAAACATTAGATAAAAGTGTTGCAGGCGATAATGTAGGTATTTTATTACGTGGAATTCAAAAAGAAGATATTCAACGTGGAATGGTTTTGGCAAAACCAGGTTCAATTACTCCACATCAATCGTTCAAAGCACAAGTTTATATTCTTAAAAAAGAGGAAGGTGGTCGACATACGGCATTTTTTTCAGGATATAGACCTCAATTTTACGTCCGAACTACTGATGTCACAGGTAATATTAAACAATTCCAATCTGATGATGATATTGAAATAAAAATGGTTATGCCAGGTGATCGTATAAAAATGGAAGTCGAATTAATCCAGCCTATTGCCATTGAGAAAGGAATGAGATTCGCCATTCGTGAAGGCGGTCGTACTGTTGGCGCCGGAGTAGTTTCTACAATTTTAGATTAATCGTCCTTATATCAATATTTATGAATTATAATAAAATTATCAAGAAATTTGATAAAACTCGAGTTTTATCAAATTTCACTAAAGAGCTAAAAATCGGACAAATATTACAGTTAGGTATTAAAATTCAAGAAGGTCAAAAATTTCGTATTCAAAATTATAAAGGTATTTTAATTTCGCAAAAAAAAGGTCATTCACCAACTATTAGAGTTCGGAAAGTATTTCAAAAAATCGGAGTAGAACGAGTTTTTCCACTTTATTCAAATCAAATTGAATTTATCCATATTCTAACAAAAAATAAAGTTCGTCGGTCAAAATTATATTTCTTGCGTACTCGATTTGGTAAGCGTTCTTTAATTAAAGATTAACGAAAATAATTTATTTTCGTTAATCTAGCCATTTTTTATATTTTTTTCTCATATCTTTAAGTAATTGCTTTAATTCTGCTTGTTCTCTTTCTTTAGTCGGTGGAGTCCGATAATATTCTTCTAGCCATCTCACATGTTCAATGCGATTCTTTTTGATTGTTTCTTCTTGTTTTTTTAGAATTTTTGCGATTCTTTCTTTCTCTCGTTTATTGATTTCAACTTGTCGTTTAACTCGATGGGTTAAACTATCCAAAGAATTCATAACATTATTTATGTTTGTAAGTCCTGTTTCCATATCTGTCGATTGCTCATAATACCAATCCTTCTTCCATTCAATACTAAGATGTAGTACTAAACCATCATAAATTTCATTAATGAAGTAATTAAGTATCATATAAAGAAAGGAATGACTGATTAAAAAAAAATAATAATACCCTAGTCGTTCAATAAAACCAGTTTCAAACAGCGATAAGCAAAGGTCTTTCATAGATGAATATTTTGTAATGATGATACTTAAACACTTAAGTAGTCAAATAGTGTACAACGAGATTCCACTTATGTCAAGTATTCTATCGTAATAGATAAAGAATTTAACTTAGGGTGTCGCCAAGCGGTAAGGCATCGGGTTTTGGTCTCGATATTCGGAGGTTCGAATCCTTCCACCCTAGTTTAAGATATACAAAAATCATTTATAATAAATATATGCCAGGAATCGGACTTGAACCGATGACACAAGAATTTTCAATACTATGCTCTACCACTGAGCTATCCCGGCTATGATTATTGTTTAATCAACTATATACAAACTATTATATATTACATAATTCGGAAAGGTAATTCGGCTTTTGTGGCGAAATTCAGGTATACGCACCAAGTTTAGGCCTTGGAGTCTTCCGACTTGTGGGTTCGAGTCCCACCAAAAGCAGAATATATTAAATTTAATTAAGTTGTGTAGTCAATGCGCATATTTTTTAATCTCAATTTATATACTTATTTTTGTATAGGATTCATTTTTGGGAATCTATTTGGTAATTTTATTCACTTCATCAAATTAAGCGAAAAGAGTATTGGTAATCTGATTCCCATCATTTTGGCTGTTAGCATATTTGAATTATTTACTTTTGTTGTCCAGGTAATATTTTCATCTGATCAATTTAAAAAACTAAATGCTATTAGAATAGGCCTATTGGTCGGAATATATTTGGATGCCTTTAAAGTTGGTAGTTAAGATTAGTATTTTCAATTAGAGATCTAATTGAAAATACTAACTAATACGCTAATCCCATACTACGTGTTGTTTCAGCACCTAAATAAACACGAACACTTAAAAAATCAGTTGGACATGCTGTTTCACATCGTTTGCAACCAACACAATCTTCAGTACGAGGAGCTGACGCTATTTGATTTGCTTTGCATCCATCCCAAGGCACCATTTCTAATACGTCGGTCGGGCAAGCACGTACACACTGAGTGCAGCCAATACAAGTATCGTAAATTTTTACACTATGAGACATAAGTTCTATTAAAGTTAGAATAAAGATTGCTGGTTATCATAATCAATTATATCAAATATTATCTAGAGTTGTGCTATAAATTACAGTATTAAACGCGGTGAGCGTGGCCAAGTGGTAAGGCAGAGCTTTGTGGCAGCTCTAGTCGTGGGTTCAATTCCCATCGTTCACCTAATAAATCGAGAGTATATAGCTTAGTGGATTAGAGTCTATGGCTACGAACCATAAGGTCGGGGGTTCGAGTCCCTCTATACTCGTAAGTATTGAAACTTTTGATTGAAGTATGCTATATTAATTATGAGATGAGATATATCTCGATTATTTAAAAATGATTTATATGAATGCTTCCTATCTTCCATCTATTTTTGTCCCATTAGTAGGTCTTGTATTCCCAGCTATTGTAATGGCTTCATCTTTTCTTTATATAGAAAAATCAACTATTGAATAGATGATTAGTAATTTCGAGAAGAAAATTTTACTTATTTTAAACTTACCTAAATTTATCATGTTTGTTTCTCAAATTACTAAATTTATCCGATTTTTGGCTACTTTTGTTATTTTATTATTGATAACTTTACCCCAATCAACAATTGCTTATCCTATATTTGCACAACAAAACTATGAGAATCCGCGAGAACCAAATGGTCGATTAGTTTGTGCTAACTGCCATTTAGCACAAAAACCTGTTGAAATTGAAGTTCCTCAGTCGGTTTTTCCTGACACCGTTTTTGAAGCTGTAGTCAAAATTCCTTATGATCAACAAATTCAACAAGTTCTTGTCAATGGGAAAAAAGGGAAATTAAACGTAGGTGCAGTATTAATTTTACCACCTGGTTTTGAATTAGCTCCAAAGGATCGTATATCTCCTGAATTAGAGAAAAAAGTAAATAAACTATCTTTCATAAAGTATAATGAACAAAATCCAAATATTTTAGTTGTTGGTCCAGTTGCTGGAAAGAAATATTCAGAAATGACTTTTCCAATATTATCGCCAAATCCTGACACAAATAAAAATATTTCGTATTTAAAATATCCAATTTATGTTGGTGGAAATAGAGGACGAGGACAAGTATATGCTGACGGTTCTAAAAGTAATAATACAATATATACTAGTCCAGCGACCGGTATTATTCAATCAATTGAGAATTCCGAGAAAGGTATTACCCAAATTTCAATTCAGACAGCAGACGCCTCGATCGTGACTCAAACTATTCCGGCTGGACCAGAAATAGTAGTAAAAGAAAGCCAATCGGTGCTTATAGATGAACCTTTGACAAATAATCCGAACGTTGGTGGTTTTGGACAAAAAGATACAGAAATTGTATTACAAAATCCTATTCGTATTCAAGGTTTATTTATTTTCTTCATTAGTATTGCAATTACCCAGGTATTCTTAGTTTTAAAGAAAAAACAGTTTGAAAAAGTTCAGTTATTTGAAATGAATTTTTAATTTTTAATTTTTCGAAATTTTATAAAATTTCGAAAAGCATGTATGGCTGAGGGGTTAAAAGCGGCGGGCTCATAATCCGTTTTATTATCACAGGTTCAAATCCTGTTACATGCAGTTAAATGAATGGATAATTGAAATGATCTAGTTATATTTAAAGATAAATTTACAATAATATAAATTTTTAAAATACATTCTTTTATGATTATTGATTTTCTTATTAAACCTGGGTTAATACCTTAGTGATAATTAATTGACTATATTTGGAATAGGATAGTCTATGAATGAAATCTATCAGTACTTGCACTCAAATTCAGGTTTTACGAGTTTAAAAAATTCATTACTTAGATTTCAATATAGGATCCGGAAAACCGAATAGTCACAATTAGTTTCATTATAATGTTATTCGTATTATCTCATTGAATCTTTGATAGCGAATAAATATAAATATAATTTTTTTATATTCAAGCTATTCACTAATGAAAGTTATTTTGGTAGTTTAATGATTCATCATCTTATTTTTACAGAAAAAAGTATTGCATTATTGGAACAAAATAAATATGCATTTGATATTTCAAATAATATTACTAAACAACAGATACGTCTATTTTTTAAGCGTTATTACTCACTCCATCTTACAAAAATTAATACATATATATTAGCCCGTAAAAAACGACGAGTATTGACGAGTAAAGGTTATAGAAAAACTAAAAAACGAGTAATAATTTCATTACAATCTGACCAAAGTTTACCTAGTGAATTTTATAGTCGTTAAGGCACTAATTTTTAATAGACTCAAAAAAAAATGACTTCAACATTTTCAAAATCAAATCGGCCATATCGAAAATTAATTTCTTCAAATTCGAGACATTATGGCCGTAATGTACGTGGTATCATCACTAGTCGACATCGAGGAGGAGGTCATAAACGACTTTATCGACACCTCAATTTTAAACGTTTAATTTATCTTTGTAGTGGTAAGGTTGTATCCATTGAATATGATCCAAATCGTACAGCGAATATTGCCTTAATTTCTTACACAAATGGGACTAAAAATTATATCCTTCATCCAGTTGGCTTACGAATTGGAGATAAAATTATAACTGATTTTTATGCTCCTATAATTTCGGGTAATACTCTACCCCTAGGTAAAATACCGCTAGGAGTTTCAATTCACAATATTGAAATTCATCCAGGTAAAGGAGGTCAACTAGTTAGATCAGCAGGTACAGTGGCAACTATTTTGGCGAAGGAAGGAAAATTTGTCACTATTCGCTTACCCTCCGGGGAAATTAGATATTTATATCAACATTGTTGGGCAACTATAGGCCAGGTAAGCAACATCGAACATTCTTTACAAAAAATTGGTAAAGCTGGTCGTAATCGTTGGAAAAATAAACGTCCTCGTGTCCGTGGATCAGTTATGAATCCAGTGGATCATCCACATGGAGGAGGAGAAGGGCGTGCACCAATCGGTAAAAAACATCCAGTTACACCATGGGGAAAACCAACTTTAGGATATAAAACACGTACATGTATCAAATATAGTGATAAATTCATTATTCGTAAACGTAAATAAGTTAAATTAATTTTTATTATGGCACAAACTTTTCCATTTGTTTCTCAAACTTTATTAAAAAAAATTGAACAGTTGAATGCAATGAAAAAAAAACAA
>JAAUYM010125566.1_pt1 | contig 15256 bp, 15 predicted proteins | sample 7278001 | NCBI WGS metagenome assembly JAAUYM01 (sample SAMN14350224, study PRJNA611818) | marine sediment metagenome | isolation source: surface marine sediment (1.8m) | place: French Polynesia: Moorea | collected 2018-08
CCCCCGCCGCTCTGCCGACCCCGCCTCTACATGATCATAGTCCCTCGTCCCGGCGGATGCCGGTGCTTGGAGGTGGATGAGGAGGAAGAAGAAGAGGAGGAGGAGGAGGAGGAGGAGGAGGAGAAGGCCGAAGCGCTTTCTCAGTCAGCAGCGGAGGCAGCATGAGAAGCTCTCTTCTCTTCTCCTCTCTTCCCTTCTCTTGAGCGTCGCGAGACTGAAAGAGAAACCGACTTCTTTTTTTTTTTTCGAAGTGGTGTGGAGCAGCGAACGCACAGACAGTCGCTTTAAGCGAGCTGGAGGAAAGGCCTGCTGTGCTTTTTGCCTCCTGCTTCTTCCCCCCCCCCCACACACACACATATTCAGAAGCAGTGTTGTTTATGCCCGGCGAGAAAGGAGGTGGAAGGAAGGAAGGAAGGAAGGTGCTGCCGCAAGGAAGGAAGTTTTCCCTGCTCTCCTCATATTCAACAATTCTGTATGCAGCAGTTGCTGGATGCGTGGGAAAGAGACCAGTCCGCTCTCTCCCAAAATAACAATTGTTGAATTAGAGAAAGAAGTGAAAGAGCGAGAGAGCGAGAGAGAGGGACGTGAGATTTGTCGCATTGATGACTGAGTCCCTCGAACAAGTGGAGAAGGTAGAAACCCAATCTCTCACGCCAGGAGAAGAGAGAGGAGAGAGAGAGAGAGTCAACGACCTCAAGAGGAGGAAGGAGGAAAAAAAGTGACAGTTTTATTCGGAGGTAAGAGAAAGCCCTTGGGGATTATCTGCAAGAATGTGCCCTCTCCCCTCCCCCTTCCTTCTGTTCGAACAGGTTCTTCCTCCTGTCCACTTACTAATTGAGTGTCGTCGTCATGCTTTCCTTATCTTGTTTCGCACAGGTGCATTTCGCAAAAAAAATCCTCTGAAAACAAAAACATCTGGTAACGAGATGACATAACTAAGCCTGTTTGAATTTGGTGCCTTAAAATGTTGCAAAATCGTCTAAAAGTCTAACATCTTTAAGCCCAAGCACACGATCAAATGTTTTTCCTCCTCCTCCTTCCCCTCCCTCCAAATGTGAGGAAGTACAAAAAAAATGTGAGTCGTGTTTGGGAATATAAAAAGCTGCAAATTTTGGCTGCATGGAAAAAAAATCCCCCTCGCCCTCGTTCATAAACTGGAGATGGGAGAACAGCGCGCACAGACACACGAGTAGGGAAAAAAATTGTTTCGGTCTACGTACATACGATACATAAATTTGCAAACGTGACCTCAATTTTTGTCGTGTTCTCTCGCACACATCATGCATGTGTGTGCAAAAAGGACGGCTTTTTTTTATGCTGCGATTTGCTTAAAAAAATATCAACAAAAACTTGCGAAACAATGTGTAGCATGCAAGGGACTAGTACACCAACTCAAACAGTACCAATTGTGGATAGAAAGTATTCTCACTTAACTTGTGCACTAGTGCTATTAGGAAAAGGAGAAGAAGGGGGATGATTTATGTGTGTCAGGGGAGAGAAAAAGGAAGGGAAATTAACGCTGTGGGACTCTCCGAGTAAGAAGACCCCCCCTCCCCCATTTGGCCTCTTGCTCTTGCCCACAAATTGAGTTAAGGACTTCTCTTTGGCCGCTCGGGGTCAGAACACAACCAACCCTCCACCAAATAACAAGTCAGAACTGTGCCAGTGAACATAAAACACAACAACAACAACAAGTACCACAACACCACGCCGATGGCAAAAAAGAGGTCGCAGGATGGAAGCCTATACTACACTACACCTACAGTAATTTGATTGCATCTCATTTTAAGGAGGGCAGGCGAGGAAAATTAGGAGCTATGTAGCTACTCGTGTTACATGCTTTCCAAGGCTGGTAGGCTACCATAATTTGCCCCGCACGAAAGTATAGCTCTTGGCGTGTCCCAATGCTTACCAGACTTTCTACTAGTTCCTTTCACCCACCCACCCCCAAAGATGCCTTTCTTTCTTTTCTCCTGCCTTTTTCTATATCCCCAAGCCATTTGAGAGGAAAGGGAGAAGAAGAAGAGGAAGAGGAGGAAGAAGAGAAAGCAGAATTTAGGTCAAGTTTTGAGAGAGAAAGACAGCTTGAACAATAACGCTGCTCTCTGCTCCCCCTACTGCTTGCTGACTTCGCTGTTCTGTTTCCTCTAACGCCATAGACATTCATTCCCGTGGGGAAAAGTTGAAGGGAGGGAGAGGAGGGTGAGTGGGATAACGAGGATGCCAAAATCATGCAGGGGAGAGGGGAGAAAGATGATTTGAATAAACCTTGAAACTTCCTCCTCTTCAAGATTTCCTCCCTCTACTGGGCTATTTGGGTGGGTAGAGGGGGTGGAGGAGGGGTGGAGGAATCACGAGGCTATTTATTCTTCTTCCTCCTCCTTCTCCCGAAAGACCATAAATGTTGCGATGGAGTAGAGAGAGAGAAAGTTATCTTCTTCCAAGACGAAGTGAAAGCTCAAAGGGGGAAGAGAAAGAGGAAGATGAAGAAGGCAGTAAATAATGCAAGCAGATAAGAAGGCTTGTTTTTTCTCCTCCTCCTCTCGCAAGAATAGAATTGGCCAGAATAGACCAAGTGGGAGGAGGCGGAGGAGGAGGAGGAGCTAATCAGATGTTGGTGGTGGGATTAATCTCTGCTGCTGCTGTTGGGAGATGAGGAGGAGGGAAAACAGATAGCGGCAGAACTTTCTGCCGCTGTTCTCCCCTACAAAATACGAAACAATCTCTTCAGAAGATCTAAAATTGAACTCGCCGCCCTCTTCCTCCCTCTCCCCGCTAGCTACTACGTATTGCTGCTGCTGCTGCCTTTGGGAACTGATTTCGAGTTCTGATATCCGAATATGTAGGCCACAGCAGTCAAGTCTGCCTACACAAGGATTAATATGGGAGGTTGTGCTTCTCTCCCTTCCACGGATTGATTTGAAAAACACCTGCTGGGTAGCTACAAGTACGTAAGTTCAAATGGCGACTCTCTTATGTACAAACACGCACGCGCACTTGGGGGAGACCCTGCGTAAAAAATTTCAAACATTATGACGTCCTTGACACAGTTCCAAATCCAGGATGGTGACGATATGATGGCAATTTAAAATGCACCATTGTTAGGGACCTGCTGTCATAATGTTAACAGTATGTATGTACACTGTATATTCACTTCAAAAGTGGGACAGGTATGAGGTGATCGACATACTGTACTAGTACTAGCAAACCTCCACAAACAGTCATTGCACGCTTTCCCCAAATTAAAACTGCTGCGACCTCTGCGCGTTCGTCAACCCAACTACCTACGGCGAAATAATGAGGGGGGGGGACCCGATTCTTCAACGTCAAATTCTCCGCCGCTTCTCATGTCTGTCTCCCTCGCTCTCCTCTCTTTCCTCATGTGTCAACCCTCCTCCTGCCCAGCGAAGGAGAAGTGTGTGTGTGTGTGTGTGAGAAAGAGAGAGAGAGTGAGAGACGAATCGGATAAAGCAGGACGTGATGTCGTCGGCACCACATGAACGGAGCCTGTCTAAAAAAAATAGGTGGGACCTGAAACGTGACACGACCTCGAAAAAGAAGAAGAACACAAAAAGCGTCCAGAAAAAGCACATTCTTCTGCGCGTGTCTCGCACTCCTTTTGGGTGGCTTCCTCCTCCTCCTCCTCCTTCTTCTTCTCCTCTTCCCTGTTTTCATGCATTCGATCTGCTTCCTCCTCCTTTTCTTCTGTGACCTACTTTCTCCTTCTCCTTCTTCTCCTCTCCATATCACGCATTAATAAAGCATGGTCTCAGAGCAAGAAGGGGAGGGGAGGGAAAGCCAAAAAGGAAAGTAGTAGTACTTTCACAAAGGAGACAGAAAGAGAGAGAGAAGCGTACTGAATTAATTCACCCAAGGTCGTGAAGAACCGACTTCGCCTCATCTTTTCTGTGTCCTCCTTTTTTCCATATCAAACCCAAAAAAATGTTGGGTGGGGCGAACCCGCGCCCTACACATATCGATTCACCTGAAGGAGAAGAATTTTTTTTTTGAGTGAGGAGCGAGGAGAGTCCAGCGCTCGAACGAATCTTCTCTGCTGCTGCTTAGGGTCTGCATCATCAATCAGGCTCTCTCTCCGGATCCCAGAAAGCATTCTCTCTCTCTTTCCTTCGTGATGTTCCTCGCGCGCACGAAGGGAGAGTAACAATTTCTGAGAGAGAAAAAGAGAGAGAGAGAAAGGCTATAGGGGAAGACGATGGAAGACGATTAATTTCTTGCAAAGTCACTAGCTACCAAGGTGCACCAAAAAAAAAAGGTCTTCCTTGAACGGTGACTCCGTTGCCTTCTACATTTTCTGTGGTTTCTCTCAGGTCTCGCGGTCCATAAGACGTGGACTTTGTGGGTGTAATTTGGCACTAGTAGAAGATCTCTAGGTCCCTCCTCGTGTGTGTGTGTCGCAACCTTCCCCCTCTCTTCCTTCAGTCGTTCCATGACCCCGTTTTAGCACCTCCTCCTAAGAGGGACGGGGAAGAGGTAATGGAAAGACAGAGAAAAGGGAAATGCGTTGTACGAGAAGTACTAGTAGACCAGGAGTTCCCAACCCTTTTTCAGTTCGAATACCAGACAGTCAGCATTTAGGCGTACCACTTTGGCACTAACAAAAGTCACATCCTGCTATACCACTGCACCAAAATAGAACTGGACGCTCTCTCCCAAAGTTTGACGTATCACCAGAAATTTATTGGCGTACCAGTAGTACGCTTACCATAGTTTGGGAGCCGCTGTAACAGACAATGGAAGAGAAAGAAAAGAGAAAAAGGAGGCATTAGCATATTTGGCACCACATGAAGGAGCTTTCTCTTCCTCCGCCTTTCTTTCTTTTTTCATTTGGATTTGTTAGTAAAGGTAAAAATGTACTGCCCTATACATACTGGCACACGCTACAAAAATAATGTGTTCTTCTTATGCTCATTTTTTGGGAGGGGGATTATGGGAAGGCTCGGGATGAGACTGATTTGCTGCATTGTCTGTCTCAAGGACCCTCTCTCCGCATCCACAACAAACTGGAGCTCTTCTTGACAAACATGTCCTTACTTTTGACTGGTGCATACATACGTTGGAAAGGAGGCGTTCGTACTAGTACGTAAGTCTGTGTTGACAGCTTGCAGAAGAGAGGAATGGGGGGGAAGGAGCTGTGTGCAAATTATTAAGTAGAGTACGTACCCGTGTGTGGGTGGTGACGGTAAGGGCGTTGACATATTGTGCGAGAAAGAAGGCGATGGAGGGAGCAAGGATGCTTGCTCACTGGGGCAAAATGACCTTTTTCCAGCATTGCAAGCAGTCTATCCTTGACGTAAACATATCATCCGTCAACTGTGAGCTACATACCAGATCGCAAGAACTGAAGTTTTTTTCCCAAACAAGGTTTTTTTTACATTTTGGAAGAGGAGATGTCCCAAACTAAGTGCTCCCTCTCTCCCCCCTCTTTTTCAAAGTACGTAATTTTCTCTCATTGCTCTCATGGGCGCAATAGAGATGGAAGGAGAGAAAAAGTTCTTGAAACTGAGGCAAGTTCGTTCTTCTCTCTTGCACTCCCGTATTGCCAAGACAGGGATAAAAATTGCACAGTGCACCGAGGATAATTGAACATTTCCAAGGAAAGCAATTTGTAGTCTTGCTTTCTGCACAATATGTGTTCATTACAACTTAAAGCAAATCAACAGACGCCAAAACCACAAGAAGACCCAATAGATGTTGCAAAAAAACTTAATAAAAACGTAGTCATGTTTTGTGTAGCAAGTACAGAGTAGGAAAAAAAATCACTTTCCTTCTCTCACTCTTCTCAAAAAAGGTGACCATAAGAAAGTTTCCTCGCTTTCAACTTGACGTCTGGGGAAGAAGAAGCCAGCAGGCCGAGAAAGTGTGAAAAAGAGAAGGAGGAAAAGGAGGCGCAGTGGGGCGTGGAAAAGAGGAGGCGGAGGAGGTGGCCCCATTTTTCTGAAACACGAAAGTGAGAGGAGGAGGGGGTTGGAGAAAATGTCACTCTCCTTCCACTCACTCTTCTTCTTTGGCAAAAAAAAAGGAAGAAGAGGAAGGAAATGTGTGGTTGGAAGAAGAAGAGGAGGCAATTTAATTTGATCCTGGGGATGGACGTAAATGGGGGGGAAGATTCACTGCCACTATGTGGGAGGATGAGGAGGTAGGAAAAAGTGAAAAAGTAGGGAAGATTTTTAAAAAGATCAAAGAAATTTCGCAACAGCCAATGTTTTATTTCAAAATTTCATGTAAAAGGTTGACCAAGTCGTATACCACATCGTCAAGTAAATTGTTTTGCTTATTGTTTCTTTCAGGAAAGTCGTCGCATTGGCCAAGACATCAACTTGGGGAAATCAAAAGTCAACGAGACGTTATGGTGACCTACTAGACAAATTAGCCAACGAGACTATTCATCACATACAAAGAAGATCTGCTAAAAGACATGAGGCGGAGGAGGAGACCTAGTTTCAGGACCACTGAGTGACAGAAGCTCTCCCCAAGATGGAGTCGCACCTGCCGCTGGTCCTGTCACTCCTCCTCCTCCTGTCACCGCTGTCGCGGGCGGAGCAGCAGCAGCACGTGTCTGAGCAGCAGGAGCAGCAGCAGCAGGCTTCGCAGGAGAAGGACTGCCCCCGCAGGTGCAGGTGCACCCAGTCCGAGATCGTCTGCAGAAACGTGGGCCTGGAGGAAATACCGGACGACCTGCCCGTTGGGGAGAATAAGTACACGAAGATGTAAGTACTGTACTACTACTACTGTAGGTAGTATTCCGGAAGTTCTGTCCATCTTTTTGAAACCGCGACCCACTTTAAGACCTCAGAGTTAAGGTATCTCCCTCTTTTTTGCCCTCACTCTTTTTTTTTCTTCTCTTAATTTCTCCTATACGTACACTACTCTTTTCTCCGACACGTAAGCACAAAAGTCTGGGAAATCTGGGATCAATGACTCTTCCATCCTGCCTTTCTTCCCTTCCTTTCGTCTTCTTGCCTTCGCAACTGCTGCCAAGCAAACTTTTTAGTGCGCGCCCGCTGCCTCTTCCACGTGCTTTGCTTGTTCTTCTGGCCGGCGGTGGAGGAGGCCGCGTTGGCGGCGGCGGCGGCGGCGGAAGCGGAGGAGGAGTAAAAGGCAGACTTGCTTTTACCCGGCCACATGAGAAAGAGAGGCCCCAATGAGAGAGTGGAAGAAAGGCAGGAAAGGGACTCCTCCCTCCCGCAGACAAATACTGTCCATTAGACTCCTTTTTGCCTTTGAGCTTGACTTTTAACTTTCATGTACGTAGAACAGGTCAAAAGTGAGCACTGGAATGAGGTCAAGAAGGACCCTGTTTTGAGGGGGGAGGGGCAACATCTGTCGCCGTACAAGAAGGCGATAACTATTCTCACCTCATCTCAAAAGTGAAGCAGAGGTTCGAAAGAGAAAAAGAGAGAGAGCAGATACTTTCTTCTTTTCCATCCAGGAAAAGTTTTTCTCTTTTTTTTCTCCAAGGCAAACGATCTGGACGCAGAAAGCACAATGGAGAGAGAAGAGAAAGGAGGAGGACGAGGAGAAAGCCATATTGAATATGACGAGATGTATGGGAGAAAAGATGGGCCTCCGTCTGGCAGAAGGGGACTCTCTCCCTTGGGGGAGAGGAGGAGAGGAAAAGGAGCAATAAGCAGCTAACACAGAAATGCTTTTTCTCCCTTTTCTATTCTTGGAGAGAGGGGAAAAAGAAGAATGAGCCTCCAGGGAGGAGGAGGAAGAGAGGTAAGAAGGAAGGAGACGAAGATGAAGAGGAGGAGGAGGAGGAAAGTGCCATATCCGAAAGTAGGCCAACGGCGTGTGTAAATAAGGATGAAAGGATCCGCGCAAGAGTCTGGCTGCGCGGCTGAGAGAGGAGAGGGAAATCTCCCAGCATTTTGCGTATCTCTGTGCTTTGGTGTCGCCCAAGCTTGGACATTTATTGTGGTAGACCTCCTCTATAGCAACCTCCAGTCCACATGTACTGTAACACAGTACACATGTACGAGTTGCAAAAAAACACCATTACTGTAAAGGTTGCTATGATTTCCAAATAGCAATTTCTCGTCACAACTCTAGTACGAAAGCTCTGCTAGCACAGTAACTTTATCTGCTTTGCTGCATATCGGAGTTCCACTGTACGGAGAGAAAGTGTTTTGGACACGACACACCCACCTTTGAGCGAGTCTCCGTTGCTCCGGAGGTGTTTTTCAGTCACCTCGGTAAATAATCGGCACAGGAGAGAGGGGAAGAGAGAGAGGGGAGGTGCAGTGCAACGGAGCAGCAGCAGTCAATCTCACGCACAGGGATTGAGGTCACAACACAACGCTTCCCCGGATGGAAGGATGGATGGATGGATGGACGGATGGATGGAATAGAGGGGGAGAGGAGGAGGTCGCATTAAGTGATTAAGTAAAGTGGTGGTTGCTGATGACGACAATCAGTCGGTCGGTCGGCCGGGTCGGTCGAGGCCTCCTGCATTTTTAGAGACAAAAAAGAGAGGGAGCGAGAGAAGAGGAGGAGGAGGAGGGGGAAAGAAGTAGGTCACACTCAACTCACACAGGCGCGCAGAGAGAGAGAGAGAAACAGAGAAAGAGAGAGAGAGAGAGAAGGAAATTGCAGCGCGGGCGATGCAGATGGATCAGGTGGGATGGGAAAGAGGAGGAGGAGGAGGAGGACGACAATTATGGACCTATTTTATCGTGAAAATGGCCCGATATTTTTTCAGCCTCTTTCTCATTTTCTTCCTTTTATGACAGCGCATTTCTTTTAAAATTGTTCCTCCTGGATTCCATCTCTCCACACCGGGGGATGAAAGAAGGCCTGCTCCGAGGCATTTTTCTGATGCATTGTCTGGACAGTGTGACCCAGAAAGAGAAAGGAGGATGAGACGAGAGAGAACAGAATCTACTGTAAATGAAAGTTACCCCCGCCTACCCTTCCTTCCTTTCCTGGAAAAGCCATAATAAACAGAAGAGGCTTTCAGGAGATAGAGAGAAAGAGAAAGACCTCCTTCTTCTCGAAGAGACTTTTCGAAATCCTTCTTCTGCCCCCCAAAAAGAGGTGGGGAAACGCTTCTACTCTGCAAGAAAAAAGTAAAGTTTTCTTCCTTTCTCTCCCCTTCTTCCGGTCAGAGAAGGAAAGGGGACTTTGGAGACCCATAAATTCGCTTTCTACCCTCCAGGACCTTCGGTTAGACTAGGAGGGGGAGCAGGCAGGGAAAATCCTCTATTTCTTCTTTTCCCCTACACTCGTTATTGTGGAAATTGCCCTCCCCAGTGCTTTTTGTACTTTTTGTACTGCTGGAGAGAGGAGGGAGAAAGCATCAGGTCAACTTTGCTTTCCAAACCCTCCCCTTCCAGCAAATGAGAATTGAACCGTTTTTCCCGAGTGTGCAAGTCTGTCCCCATCTATAAATTTGGTGAATCTTCTTCTTGAAAATGCATTCCTTTCCTGCCCCCGTCGGTTCGAATCGAGGCCAATAACCTCCAAAGTCCTTCTTCCCCCACCAGAATTCTTGGAAGTGCAAGAGTAAGTCAAAGGAAAGAAAGTCTTTGAGATCTTTCTAACTTTGACTCAAGATTCTGAGGCTGTGCCTATATGGACGGAAGCCCTTCTGTTCAAATATTCAGGCCTTCCAACGTTCCATAAGGGCTATGCTGACTTTTACTCCTCTCGTCTTGTCCATTTTAGGTAATTGAATGGAACAGACAGACACCCTTGTCATGAAAATTTCCAACCGTCAAACCTCTCAAACGAGTGGGAGCTGCATTTTCAGCGCCTGCTTACCAAAGCAACACGGGAAAGGCATTTGCAACATCAAGTAGGAGGAGTAGGGTGTAGCGGAGCAAGAGTTTTAGTGGGAAGCTTACAAAGTTTGTATTTTGCTCTCTCCCTCCACGCATGACGTCTTAAAGCTACTTTTCTATCACGTGGGAATGGTGGAATTAAGGAAGGTGGGAAATTCTTGCCACATTAAAAAGCGCCGAAAGATCTTTGAAAGCCGCCGCCGCCGCCGCCGCCGCTGCTTTCGGGATGCAGAGCAGAATCCTCTTCTCTCCCATTGAGGTCACTGACCTCACTAGCTCTCTCTCTCTCCTTTCTCCTCTGACGGTGGAGGCGGCGGGGATGGCGGCGGCGCCGATGGCAGACGGAGCGAGAAGTCGGGGGAAGAGGAGGAGTAGGAAGGAAGGAAAGGGACCAAAGGGCATCCTTGGAACGGGGAGAAAGGGATCCTTGGCAACAAAGTGGAGGGAGAGCGAGAAAAAGAGATAGTACTTCGTCGTGCAGTCACTTTTTCCGACTGTTGTTTACAAAAAAAAAAACTTTTGCGCACTATAGTCCAATCCGCACAACTGGGAATCAGACAAGTGGGACCATCTTGGAGAGGAGAGACAGTTGGAGAGGCCATTCTGTAGTTTCATTTGGGTAAGTGGGAATCTCGGCCAAGTGGGAAGATTTGCCTGGTCCCGACCATTCCCACTTGAGCGAGTTCAACTGTACTACTACAGTGCAAAATGAGAGGAAAAGAGAGGAGCAAACAAGGAAGTCTCTCTCACAAAGGAGAGCTGTTTGTTCGGGGGGTTGGGGAGAAGAGGGGAAGAAAGGAGAAAAAAGGGGCTCCAAAAAATGCCTTGAAAGTAAGTCCCAGAGGAGTTTCATGTTTTTCTCCCCTTCTCTTTCCTCTTCCCTTTGATGTCTCGAGAGACTTGGTTAGTCAACTTCGCAGACAGGTCTGCCCTCTCCAAACCGAGGCACAGAGGTGGAAGTAGCCAAGTCTGTGTAGTAAATCGTGCTACTATACTTTAAGGTATCTTTAAGGTCCCCCCTCGCATGTGTCGCCAGGATTGTTTTTTTTTTATCCAACCAACCCCATGAATAATACACGAGATATATCACAATAACCATAAAGCCCTCTTACTTCTCCACCCACTCCCCAACTCCCCCATTCCCCAACTCCCCAACTCTCTCTCTCGGACACGACACGAACCTCCTGTTCCTGTTCCGAGGTAGCATGCATTAGTCTAAGGAGGCCTATTTTCGACCTCCTCCTCTTTTCCCATTCGGTGGTGGCGGCGGCGACGGCCGCGCCCACATTCGAAGAAGAAGAAGACCTTTAAGGCCTGACCGACCTTCTTTTTTTTTCTTCATGCCTTCCCCCCCCCGCGAGCATCGCGGTCGAAGAGGCGCTTATTTCTTGAAGCCTCCGTTGTTGCGCTAGTCGACAAGTCAAGCTTGCGAGCAGGCGAGTCAAATGGTAACGCTGCATGGGTGGCTGTCGAGAGCCCTGCGAGCGCGCCAATGGGTCCCGTGCCCGTCTTACTTGTTTCCCCCTGACGATCTCGCCGGAAGCCAGAGAAGGAGAGGAAGAAGGTCTTCTTACAAAAGGAAGAAGGGGGAGGGGGAGGGATAACACTGACAAATGAGGGCAGATAGACATGCCCGCCCGCCCACCCGCCCGCCCATCCTGACGCCGACGCCCAAGTTGGCGGCGGGAGAAGGAGGAGGCCTTTAGAAAGCACTATTGGGGGAGATTTTATCAATTTGTCTAGATGGAAAGCGTTTTGCTGGTGGCCCGATACGGTGCACGATTTCTTGTACGTACTATAAAGACAACTTTCTTGTAGCGAACATCGAAAGCTTCTCTTCGATTTCAGGCACAGTTTCTCCTCCAACTCCTCCTCTTTCTCCTCCTCCTCCACCTCCTCCTCCTCCTCCTCCTCCTCCTCCTCCTCCTCCTCCCCCCACCATGCATGTCCGTATCAACATCTGGATTTCTCCTTCTTTCCTTCTGAGAATTGCAATTCCGATCCCCCCACCCCTCCTAAAATCCGGACAAAATGGGATTCAAAAAAGGGAAAAAAGCCGCCTGCCGACAGACTTCTTCTGCATTTGGAGCCCAGGGTTGTTAGAGAAATGCATTTCGTGTGGTGTCTGTCCCGATTTTTCTTCTTCTTCTCTCTCTCTCTCCGTCTTCGCCAGACACGACACCTTGTTTCGAAAAAAACAGAAAGAGAGATGTTGAAAGAAGACAAAGGAAAAAAGTGCAATTTGGCAAAGTGCATCATGCTTTCCTTCTTTCTTTTTCGGACTTTCTCCTACCTTTTTTCAAATATTTTCCCTTCTTCCCCCCCAACAAACGAGGAAAAGACTTCTTCCTTCCTTCCTCCACTAATTGTTTTCTTAACATTTTCTGGGAGGAGGGAAAACTCACGCAGAAAGGCAATACTGATGGGAGGAAAGAAGGAAGGTAGGTAGCTTTTTTTTCGGGAAACGAAGGAGAGGAAGAGCCAGAATTTAGATGGGAGTGGCTCTTTCTTCTTCTTCATGATGACTGAGAAACACAGTGGAAGTTTCAGTTCCTCCTTCTTTCGCCGCCGCAGGCAGCAAAAAAATTGTGAGAGAAGTACAACGGGAGGATGTCTGGAAAGTTCACGCTGTTTTTTACCGGAAAAATGTGCAAATTGGTGTGTGATAATATATGAAAAGCTTACACAGTAGTTTAAATAATGCTTTTCTCGTTACCTTTTTCATTTTTACGCGCTTCACTACATCAAGTTCGCCCCCCCCCCGAAAAAAGGGTTCCACTTTCGTGTCAGACATGATAAACCAGGGTGACCTACTTTCTTCTCCTTCATCAGACGGGAAAATTAAATTGCAAGCCCAGGGGTGCTCTAGTAAAATTGGACCAGAGTGGATTTTTTTTTACCGTGAATTAACATTTTTCATCTCTTTCTCGTTCTTTTCGAACAGTGACCTGAGTCAAAATTACATTCGCACCATCGCCAACGGGTACTTCGAGGCGCTGCCAAACCTCAGAGAAGTGTAAGTTTTTGCGAAACATTTACTCTAACAGATTTCTGTCTAATTACTTTTTTTTTTTTGACAATGTCTCCCCGCCCACCCTGCAGGCTCCTTGACAGCAACGGCATTTCAGAGATCAACTCGAAGGCCTTCTTCAACACCAACATCCAAAAACTGTGAGTTGTCTATTGACCACTGCCTATATACAACTCTACAGTAGTTATGCGAAACTGTCTCCTGTTTTCACAGCTCCCTGGAGAACAACCAGTTCACCGTCCTGCCGTCGGCCGCACTTCAGGGCCTGAAGAACTCCCTGCGCTTCCTCAGCCTTGACCGGAACAACATCGAGACGGTGGACGAGGCAAACTTCGCGCAGTTCAGGGAGCTCACGCACCTGTGAGTATACGTACTGCTACTACGCAAAAATACACTACGAGCCGCAAAAAAGAGAGAAAAATCGTTAACGTTGCGTTTGCGGATGTTGAACGGTTCTTGAGCCAAAGATGGTGATTTTTTTTTGCTCTTCCGCAGAAACTTGGCAAACAATCTCCTCTCCAAGGTGCTTCCAGACGCCTTCAAGGGCCTCCATCGTCTGGAAGTCCTGTGAGTTTGTCTCTTTCCTCCCTTTTTGTGCGAACATGCGATAGAAAGCAGTGTTGCCAGGTCGGGAGAGTCAACCTCGACCAGACTATCTTGTAAATCGGCGAGGCAACAAAATTTTGCTAAAGCCAAATTCGTACAGACTTCTTCGCATTTTTATCTAACCTTTCTCCCCAAAAATGTGTATAAAATGCTTTTCGAAAAAGCTGAAAACTAAAAAAAAAAAAAAAAGGTCTGGCACGACGACTATCCTGGCAAAATTGGCTGAAGCAGAAAAAAAAATATTTTCGTGTGTCGGTTGCAGGAAGTTGGGCAACAACCAGATCGCCAACATCTCGTCCCAGGCGCTGAAGCCGACGCCCAGACTACAGCACCTGTGAGTTGAGTTGGGGGGGGGAAAAAGTTTGCAATTGCACAGTCATCCGGGAAAGTGCAACTTGGTTAATTGTTTTTTTCTTTCTTTCTCTTTTTCCCTGAAAGGGATGTCTCCAACAACGTGCTCAAGCGGATTCCCGAGGCCATTAGAACACTGCCGGAAATCAAGACTTTGTAAGGACTTATTTGGAATACATACGCAGTCATGACACAATAAATTTCATTAATGGTTTTTTTTCTTTAACAATAAATCAAGATCTCTTTCGGGAAATCGCGTCGAGTCTGTTCCGTCGGGGCTCCTCCAGAACTGCCCCGACTTGGAGACCCTCAACATCCAGGGGAACCCGCTCAACGCGTTCCACCACGACGCCTTCGAGAACCTGCCCAAACTGGAGAAGCTGTGAGCTAAAAAAAAATACAGAAGTGCAAGATTTACATAGGCTTGGCAGTCAGATTTATTTATTTCTTAATTCTTTTTTCCAGGATTATTTCCGAGGCTCGAGCCGTCGACACTTTTCCCAACCTGAACGGCACCTCCGCCCTGACCCTCATCAGGATCGACAGGGCCGCCATCCAGCAGGTCCCTGAAGACCTGTGCCAGGTGGTGCCAAACCTCAGGAGCCTGTGAGTCACGTCTTTTTGAAGGTCAATGCCTTCAGATAGCTTCCTGACCATATAGGTACCATTTTTTTTTTACAGAGAGATGAAGAGCAACAGGATCACAGAGCTTCCTGACCTCAGGAAGTGTCGCGACCTGAGACTCATGTAGGTTTCGCAACAGCAACAAAAATTAGACACACACGAAAAAAAATCCCCCAATACTTACTACTTCACATTTCCGTGCGTGCAGCGACTTCTCCCACAACGAGATCACCTCGATGCTCCGTGACAACGGCACCTGGCACCCGCTGGCCGACCTGCCCAGGCTCCACGACGTCCTCCTCGGACACAACAACATCTCGGAGATCGGCGACGACGCCTTCGGCGGACTGGACAACCTGCAGATCCTGTGAGTGAGAAGGACCACCAAAAAAATTAACTTATACACGGTATCCCCGTCTACAACTAAATTCCGTCTCAACTAACCCCTGTGGTGACCGACTCACTTGTAATTTCAGAGACCTCTCCAACAACAAGATAGGAAAGATACACGAAAACGCCTTTGTGGGACTGGACAACCTGGAGGATCTGTGAGTTGAACTTGATAAAAAAAATTAAGTTGGACCCTTAGTCCATAGCATTTACCTACTTTGCTCGTGACGTACAGTCGAAACTCGATTTTACGGATCTCGATTTTACGTATAATCCCAATTTTACTCATTTTTTTGTGCAGACCGATTTTTTACTACATATGAAGACTCAATTTTACATATTTTTTTGGCAAAAATTCGATTTTACGTATCATTTTTTTTTGCCAAAATTTGATTTTACATATCATTTGGCTTCTCTCTCTTTCTCTCTCTCTCTTCCCCCCCCCCCCCGA
>JAAUYM010057998.1_pt1 | contig 15255 bp, 10 predicted proteins | sample 7278001 | NCBI WGS metagenome assembly JAAUYM01 (sample SAMN14350224, study PRJNA611818) | marine sediment metagenome | isolation source: surface marine sediment (1.8m) | place: French Polynesia: Moorea | collected 2018-08
AGCTGCCCTGTCCTGGGGGGAGGAAGACAGGAGGAAAGGGAGTGTTTTGGGAAAGCAGGGATGAAACGCCATGAAGCAGTGACTCCTGGAGGCACCGGCGGACAGGAGACAAGAATGATCCTTGGACTGCTATTATTGCAGGAACAGCAACACCCACAAAAATTACGAGAAGGTTCCTATGCTGCTAACACATTAGGTACTAGGACACGTACAATGTAGGTACAGCTCGTCGCCTCAATGCACTCAATGCACACCAGAGCCGGAAGGCGACAGGAGGGAGGAAAAGGCCGCCTGGGCTCTTAAAGCCGAGTGGCGTGTCCGTATTAGTCGGCATTAACGCGGCGTGTACCACCAGTGGTACCAAAGCCTTTTTTCCTGGATGGTGGTGCTAAGAAGTCACGAAAAAAAGAGGTGGATTCAGCAGGTCCCGTCCTACGTAGGACTACGTACGTGCATTGGCGCCGACAATATTTTAATCATCAGAAATGTTAGTGTCGTCTACAAGTACTATTACTTTAACTAAGTTGTGACCGGCTCATTCGTGCTTTTTCTCCTTGATGTCTGCCCAACCAGCAAGGTTTTCTTAAAAAGTAACATAAAAAATGACTACTTCGGCGCGCTCAATCAGCACATCGGTGCTTAGTCGGAGCTCCTTGAAGCCACGATTGAGGATCCTATTTTTTTTTTAGGATTGAGGATTTGAGCATCAAAACTAATTTTTCTGTGTGCAGTTGTGTACATTTGTGTTGGCTATTACCGTACGATCTATCACAAAGTTGTTACACATACCGGTAGTACAAAAAATATATACTTTTGGTGTCAAAATGTATGCTGTCAGAGGCAATTAGCTGATTTTGCACATTTTTTAGGCGGTTTCTCGGTCGGACCACTTTAGTATCGGAGCGTGCCGAAAACAACGCCGATCGTTGTTGGTAGGGATGGTGAAGGAGGGTGTTGGTGTTTTTCAAGACTTAAATTCCGGCGAAGAAAGGCCTTTCTTCTTTCCCTTCTTCTTGTTCTTTCATAATGACTCGCCTCAGGCAGTTTACACTACTACCAGTGCGTACCACTTTCCCTCCTTCCAGCTCTTTCTGGTGGTAGCGGCGGTGGCGGAGGAGGAGGAGGAGAAGGTGGCAGATGACTTCTTCAAGGTTCTTCCAGCGTGATCGATAAATGAGGGAGGAGAGAGAGAAAAGGAGGGAGACGGAGGGTACCAGAAAACACAGGCAGCGGTGCGGAAAGAAGGAGACTAAATCCCCTCCTCTCTTTTTCCCTTCTCATGCTATAGGCTGTCATGCCTAAAGGGGGTCCGCAACGGCTTTAGCCACTAACCGACACATAGGCATGCAGAATCAGGAGAAACTTTACGGCTCGACCCAAAAATATGCCTAGAATGCTTAGGAGGAAAGTTAGCAACAACTGGGAGCGAAGGAATGATGGCATTTTTCTCATACTACGTAGTAGTACGTGCATATAAGAACCTCAGGTGCTTGCTGGCGCCTGCAATGCTTAAAGCAAACTCATCAGTCATGCGTGGCTAATTTAAGATTAATAGGTTCCCCAATCTCTTGGGCGGTGGGTGTCTATCTTGTACGCGCAGATCCAGAAACCTTCCATTCCAGGAAGCTTTCCCCTTCTTTCTTCTCCTCCTCCTCCCCTTCTTTTCTACCCTCTTCCTCCTCTTTTACCCCCTACTACTACTTCCACATTTACCTTTTTTGTTCCATCCCTCTCCTCTCTTGCTCCCTCCCTCGTCAGTGTGAGTCAACAATAACTCCCCTCTTCTTCTCTCCTCCTTTCCCATCCCAAGTACTATAAGGCATGCCTTCTCGGAAGCAGGGGAGGAAGGAGGAAAAGAGAGCAAGAAAAAAGAGAAGCCTCTTGATTCCCCCTCCTTCATTGTGGCCATAAATTGTACACCGGCAAGAAAGGGAAGGACGTCGGGCGGCAGTGCGAGAGGAGGGAGGGGAGGGAGCTGTTTGTGGTGCGGTGTGTACGGTAGTACCCACAAGTGCCCTCCCATAAGTCCACCTGAGGTTTAGGGACAATAAGAGGATTTTATCAACTGCCGCCCTCTAGTCGAAGACAGTAAGGAAACCTAATCTTCAACTCGCCGCACTACTAACATATACTAAATATATACTTTTTTTCTCTTTCACTTCGGTGTCAGGGTCAAGATCTCACCTCTCACCAGAGAGGCCGCTTTATTGCCTTCCTCACCTGTCGTCGTAGACGACGACAACGAAGAGGAGGTTTCCACCTACAAGGTCACCTGGAAAAAAAGACGAAAAGAGGAGGAGAAGGAGGAGGAAGAGGGACAAGCGATTCCTTTTTCGGGCCTTGCTACCTCGAAGGACAAAGAGGAAAGAGAAAAGGGGGAGGAGGAGAGGTGTGAGCCGGGGGCGGGGGAAGGAGAGGATTGAATAACAGAAATAGCTAGTCGGTCAGTTGTGGGGCGGGATCAAAAGGGAGCCGACGGAAGAAAAGGTCGGACAGTATACCTAATCTCTGCAACTCGGGCGAGCACGATTCTGCCCCAAATCTCGTACCGCACCAACCCGTACCCGCCTCCGGGCGGCGGCGGTGGCGGCGGGCCCGGCGGCGGACCCGGCGGCCAGCCGCCCCCGCGTCACCCGTTCCACCCGCAGCAGCTACCGGGGGCGGCGACGGCCGCGGCCGCGGCTGGCGGCGGCGGGGCGCCGCCGGGAGGGCTGCCTCCCAAGCCGGTGGCGGCACACTCCACGGAGGTCCTGCTGACTCAGGTGGTGGTGGGCGATGACTTGGAAGGAGGAGAGTTTCCAGTTACTTGCGTGTGTACCTGTACTTTGGTTGTCCAGGTGATTCCCGCGATGGACTCTGCCCATCTGACGATGACCCAGGCTGCCAAGCTGAGGCCGAGCCCGACGGTGCCGGGATCGATGGAGGCGGCCGTCAAGATGTGGCTGCAGGTTGGAAACATACAGAAGCTCCAGCAGGTGAACGAGCCGCCTTATCCACGGAATGATAATCCGCTGGGGGATGATAAACATGTATTTCTATTTGATTCCAAAAGGCCGTCCTGGACGGATACGGATGGTTGCTGCAGGATCAAACCTCAAGACTCCCTCACGTCAACAGGTTCCTGAAGCGGGTGCCCGACTTTCAAGTGAGTTGAGGAACGGACGGAAGGTCTCACGCCAAAGAGTGACGTGGTCATGGACAAAAAAAACATCTTCAACATTGCTTCCTGTTTTTGAATAATTTGCATTTTTGCCCCCTGCAGGACAAGATCGACGCGATCCACGAGCAGGTGATCCGCGGCGACCTGCACGCCGTGCGCAGGATGCTAGACAAGCGCGGCTGGGCCAGTGCCAGGGACCACTACGGGCACACGCCGCTCCACAAGTCCGTCATGGCCAACCAGGAGGACGTCATGAAGTTCATCGTGGAGGCGTACCCGGACCTCAGGGAGGAGAGGGACAACGTGAGTGCATGAAGTGAGGCAGAGCAGCTCTTTGTGGTCTCCCTTTCCTCCTTTTTTTCTTCCTCTCTGGCCTCTGGAGTTTCTCCCCTATTTGAGGCTTTTAAAGAAAATTGGCAAGGAAGGCGTTCCGACACGCGTTGCCATGCAAATCTCCCCCTACCTAGACTGTCACTTTATCTGGTAAATCACGTTTCAGTACAATCCTTAGTAAGGTATGAAATCAATTTCAATTTTATGTAGCTGTTTCTTAAACAACCTCACGATAGTGGATGGAGGATTTTCTATGGGTGGAAATATCGTCCAGATTGAAGTGCTGTCTCCACACCACCACGTCACAATGTTTCTCTTCATTTCCTCCCTCCCCTCTCCTCCCCAGGAGGGTCGCACCGCCCTTCACTACGCGGCCGCCCTGCAGGGGACAACGGGCGGGGTCAACCAGCTCTACAGCGCGCTGGTGGAGGTCGGCGCAGACGAGAACGTGGTCGACGTGGTAAGGGAACTTTGGAAGGCGGAAGGAAGTGTTTCTCTTAGACGGGGAGAAAAGGGGAGGCGGGGGAAGTGTTGCTAGATTGGATATCAAGCAGAGCTTAAAATATGCCATTTAAAAAAAATATTTGCAAAAAAAGTCGCATCAATTAACAAGTGTTTTGCTCAAGTTCTGATGTAGCTTGGTATCAATTAAACAATGCCATCTGGCAACACTGGATGGGGCGGGGAGGGAATCACTTGATGGTGTTGAAGGGCGTATGTGTCTGTGTGTACACGTGCCATAAGCAACCTTCCCTGAGTTTAGGTAAGCGGAGTGGTGGTGTTTTTCTTTCTTTCCCCTTCCTCTTTTCTTGTCACGCTCCTGTATCGCATTTTTTTTCGGGCTTGGTGTTTCTGAAAGCTGAAGTCACGGCTCAAGTGCTAATTGCAATTAATGCATGTGTGAACACCTTTCGTTCTTTGCGTATCGGCATGTTTGTACTTTTATGCTGTTCAGTTACACTGTCTTTACCTGCTCATTGTTAAAGGTAGGTACGGTACAACAAGCTGTCACACTGGAGAAAGAACAATACGGAACACGATACAAACACTTTAAGGTGGAAAAAACTTGAGGGAGCAAATAGTAATGAAACATAGGTACTGGTTCAGGAATGCTTATAGTGTGTACATTAAATATATGCTATTAAAATGCTTACGTGTCACTAATAGCCAAGAGACAGACCTTAATTCATCACTTATAGAGAGCAATGTGCAATAAGCAACCCTCTCTCCCCTTACATACATAGTAAAATTGTACTAGTGCAGTGTATTTCATCTTGACTAGTAGTGCAGCACGCTCTTGCAAGGCACGAGACAAATTGCATGGTTTTTTTCTGGGACATGTCTTGCTCTTTGCCTCTAAGTTGCTTGCAAGATATTTTATGGAGCATGCGAGATTCGCTTCATGTTCCATGAGACGTCATGTGCTGTGCTGTGTTGGATCCCATAGCCCTTTAATTAAGCTTTGCAATTCTTCCCCTCCAAAGTTGTTCAGAATAAAAATCAGGACACCAGAGAGGTTTGTGGCTCCATTAAAAAAAAAAAACGGCAAAGTTGTACAGTACACTGTACAGTAGAAAAATGTTGCATAAATGGATAACTATAACTTTTAATACACGTAGTATGACCACCTGTGAGACAAGACAAGCGGTAACACTGGAAGGCGGGAGGGGGGGGGAGAAAACATACACGATCAGTATTTCTTGCCACACTACTATGGGGCATTCTCAAATTTTCATTTCTCCGTGCAGCAAGGTCACTCCCCGTCGTTCTACCGTGACCACCCGCAAGACATCCGCCACCGCACCGTGCAGTCCCGCCGGCCGCCGCCCACCACCACCCACCTCATCAAGGGGGACCCCGACTCAGCCACCTCCCCGAGTAAGTACCGCGCGGACGAACGCCAGGAGAAGGAGGAGGAGGAGGAGGAGAGAGAGGGCGGGAACAGACAGACACGTCCCTACGACGACGACAGCCCTAGAGGGAATCGAGACGGCAACAGTCCGGCCCACAACGGCAACACCAACAAGGGAGGCGGCGCCGGCGGAGAGAGGTCCTCCTCCCGACTGCCGGACGTGGTTGACGTACCCCCGGCTGGCGACCAGTCTCCAGAGCCCCTGACGAGACAGCAGCAGAAGGAAGACGACTATGAGGACGAGATACTCGACTTGGACAAGGAGCTGGAGGCCGCCATCGAGGAGGCGGGCAGGCGCAGGGGTGACAGGGGAAAGGGAGGGGAGGACTTTGATCACCCCGACGATGGGGTCAAGTTCAGGACGCTGAGCACCAGCACCTCTGAGGACGAGACAAGCGGAGCCGTCAAGCAGAAGTACAAGAAAACGCCGCTGCCGAAGAGGAAGGCGAAGAAGAAGAAGGTCGCTCCGGAGGGAAAGACGAAGTCCAGACAGGAATTGGACTCTCCCCAGCGGAAGCTGTACTCTCACCTCCAGTCTCGCTCTCCTCCTACGAAGGCCCTGCCCGACGTCTCCAAGGTCGAGGACACCACCGAGGACTATGACAAGCTCGTGAGCGATCGCAGGTCGGTGCCACCGGGAGGGGCGACCATAACCACTACCAATGTGGTCAGTCCAACCAAGTTCGGGGGGCCCTCCGGCGTGTCCACCTCCGTCACCCACAAGGAGATCCAGAAGTTCTTGCACAAGAGCAAGATGCAGATGGACGTCGGCGACGTGAGGAGGGCCTTCGCCAACGCAAGGAGCCTCGGGGAAAAGGGGCTGGCGGCCAGCTTCAGGGTCACCGAGGGGATGGAGCCGGCGCCGCGACAGGCCCAGCTGAGGGGCAGGGACCGAGAAGAGAAAACCAACAAGGCCAGTCTCAAATCCGAAGCAGAGGCGAAACCTGCTGCCGCCGACGAGAGGAGGAGGAGGGCGAGGGGTAAGTCACGGAGTCCAGAGCGGATGCAGAGGCCGGTCAAGGTCAGCTCCAGCGTGCCGAACAGACTGGGCCAGGAGGTGGAGCAGCAGCAGGAATCCTCGTCCTCCTCCTTGGCCAAGTCGCTGTCTTCCATTACGACCCTGTCGAGGCCTCCGAGAGCCGGGAAGAAGCCTTCCCCGGAAGTAGTAAAGGAAAAAGAGGAGATCAAGAGTCAGGAGCTGAAGAAATCGCCGACGAGGCCCAACAGACAGTCCAGATTAGTGCCAAGAAAGGTTGGAGCCAGTAAGGCCAAAGAAGAGGAAGGCGACGAGCATCCCCCCGCGTGGCACCCCCCGCTGAAGAACGGTCCTCCCAAGCCCGTCAACTCCCCGGAGGAGAGCGCCAAGCGGCTGGAGCTGATCAAGGCCGCCCGGTCCTCCAGGAGGAAGATTGACCCGTCCTCCGGCGCGTCCAGGGGGCAGGAGCAGCGAGGCGACGACGATGATGAGTCCCGGCCTCAGCCCCCGCCCCCGACGGAGAGGGCGACCGGTCCGAAGCAGGCCAGGGCGACCCTGCCCCTGGTCATCAAGCCGGAGAAGGACGGGGCCAAGAAGAGGAAGAAGGACGCCGTGGTGTACGCCGACGCCAACGAGGAGTTTTACAGGGACTTCAAGATCATTTACGTGGCCCTGCCAGTGCCCAAAGACGAGCTGCCTCGTGAGTATTGCGAAAATGAAGTGCACGCGACGTCCATCCCTCGTCGTCTCTGCCTCCCTCCCTCCCTCTCTCTCACGGTCGCTCGCTCTCTACCCGTCACGCGGATCCCCAGTGACAACGGGTTCATCATCTCTCCATGTGTACAGTAGTAGTAGTACCAGAACGAGAGAGCAGCAGTCTCCTACACATCAGATTTAGTAGACCGTCTCCCAGCTTTGACAGAGGCTTTGATGTACATGTACAGTACGTGCGTTTGAAAAGTCCTGGTCTCTTAAAAATAGGGGGGCATGGCATGGTTGACTATACTACTACCTACTACTACTTACTATTATTACTAGTACACAGCATACCTGTGGAGACCATATCGCGCTGTTCTTTCTTGCCTTTCGATGCGGGCACGCGCTTAAAACTTATGCCAATATCTTTTCATCCACATTCAGCAGTGTTTCGAGGCAATGGCAACGGTTTTCTTTGTCTCTTTATCCCCTATTATGAGGGCTTACTCACTAGTACATCTCATGTCAGTGTGTTAATTATGTGTGAGTCCCTTTTTCACCTTTGGTGGGGCGCTAGAAGGCTGCCTTTCTGCTCTCTTTCCCCCCTGCCACTCGCAGTGCCGCCGCCCAACCGCGCATACCTCCGCACCCTCATCCACAACTCGGACCTGGAGCACCTGGAGAAGGTCGTGCTGGACGGGCACGGGTACCGCCTGCTGCACGAGTCCTCCGCCATCGGGAAGGTCACCAAGTTTCTGGCCACCCTGCCGGACTTCATGGACACCATCTCCATCCTGCACAACGCGGTGACGGCGGGCGTGGTCCCGGTGGTCCAGGAGCTGCTGACCAGCGAGCGACTGGCTCTCTCCCGCGATCCGTACGGGGCCACCCCGCTGCATAAGGCCGTCCTCTTCTACCAGCCCAAGATCGTCAAGCTCATCGCAGAGAAGTACAGGATTACCACCAGGGCCAAGGACCAGGTCAGTGACCATGGTTGAAAATAAGAAGCAACTGTTGACTTTTGTCGTCGTGTTTGTGTTGTGGTTGCTGAAAATGGAACCAACATTATTGGTTGTTGTTTCTGCAGCTGCTGTTGCTGGTGATGTTGTTGTTGTTGCTGCAGTTATGAGCGGTCAGCAAAATCCCGTTGCTGACCACGGCTGTGATGTTGTTTCTGGTGCCTTTCCTCACCATCACCAACCAAACCTTTTTGCGGCAGTTTTCTCAACTTAAAGGACTACTACTCCTACTTTTGCTTCCATTTAGGAGGGTCGCACCCCTCTCCATTACGCAGCTGCTCTCCATGACAGTGGCATTTTCTACCGATATCTTCTCAAATGCGGAGCGGATGAGCATATACAAGACAAGGTAGGGTCAATGTACATACAAACTATTGCACAAGCTTTAAGAAACCTAAACTGAAAATGGTTGAGAGAAAATGAGGAAGTTTGTTATTCTAAAGCTTGTACCTACAGCGTGTCTTGGAAAAGAACCCTTCTGGGAGCTTTTTTAAGATTTAAAGGGGAAAGTTTTGAAATTCTTACCGGATGCGTCAAATGTCTCTGTGACGTTTCCATTAGCCACCTTCATAGACCTAAAATAACTCGGTTTTCTAAGCACCCAGGTCGAGAGGAAAAAAGGGTTTCTTCTTTCATGAAAGCGCTTGTACCTTCCGGAAGCTAGCTTTTTTAAGACTTGAAGGGGAAAGTTTCTGAAATCTTCCTTCCTCCTTCATAAGTAATAACTCGGTTGTCTGAGAACACAGTTCGAGACGGAAAAAAGGGGGTTTCTCCTTCCACGGAAGGACTTGTACCACTCGTATGTAGTACTGTATGTAGTACTATAAAGAAATTTTATTGCAGTAGGCGCGAGAAACTTTTCCGTGCATTCCCCCCCATATTCCCTTTTCCCACTGTCACACAGTACGGGAAGACGTCCAAGTTCTACGTGTACGCCCCTGGAGACATCGACCTGAACGCCCTGGTCTCCCGCTGCAAGGAGATGCCGCGCAAGAGGGAGCACCAGGAGAGCAGGAAGTTCTCCAACACCCCGCAGCAGCAGCTGCAGCAGGACGCCTTCGTCCACTCCAACCCGCCCAGGGTGGTCTCCACGGCCCAGATCCGCAGCTGGATCCGCCATTCCGACCTGGAGAACCTGGAGCAGTGCGTGCTGGACGGCCACGGCCACGCGCTCATCACGGAGAACGCCTCCGACAGCAGGATCAGAACCTTCATCAAGTCCGTCCCGTCGTACATGAAGAAGATCGAGCACCTGCACGAGTGCGTGGTGAGGGGGGACCTTGAGGAGCTGCAGGCCAACCTGACCAGGAGGAAGCTGGCGGTGTCCAAGGACGACAACGGCCACGGGCTGCTGCACAAGGCCGTCTTCCTAGGGCACAAGGAAGTGGCGCTCTGGCTGCTGGACAGGTTCCCGGAGACGGCGGAGGTCAGGGACTGGGTGAGTATCTTGCCGTCTCTTAAAGGACTTTCAAGTGCTAATATCTGTTCTTGCGATGAAGAGAAAATGGATTGACGAAAAGAGAAGGGGAAGTGGAGTTGTATTTTTCCTGCTACCAAGACAAGGAAAAGTTTTGCTGCGGCAACCAAACTTGGCCTAACTTCTCCTTGGCATGAACATTGCACAGGCAGCGTAGGAAAGAAACTAGATTGTTTATTTGACTGCTTTATTTGACTGCTTTACAGTGCAATTATACCGTAGGTAGAGCTTATGACGTTGTTGCCTAAGAAACAAATGTGGCTAGGCTAAAGAAGAAAACAATATTAATTTTTAACTAATTGCGCAATTCTTCTGATCTTGCTTGCTGTTTCTATAGTATGTACTACAACATATCTAGCGGGTAGTAGCAGTAGTAGGCACACAGTACCTACATAAAGTGCGTAGCGGATCTTTTTGATCCCATGAAAAAATTGGATTTGATCCGCCGGCCAAGGCTCCAATTTTTGGCCTCCTAATGGGCATTTACCACGACCGGGGCCACCCCTCACTACTCCCACTCCTACTGCAAACTGCAACCGGCAGTCCGAGCCATTGCTAACTGTCGTCCTCGTCGCGAACTGGGATTGAGAGACCCTCCAGGCGCCTTGATCGCACCTTCCCTCCCCAACCCGCCTCCGCCTCCGCCTCTTTCACACCGCAACCGAGGAAGAAAGCCGCCTTGGAGCAATGGTTGGGACGCCAGAAAGAGGACGCCAGCTCAGTCAGCTGGACTAGTAGTAGCTAGGTACTAGGGCACGAGGGAGAATGAAAGATCGCCCCTGCCTACCTGCATGCCCTCATTTCGGCCACCTGAATAAAAAGGGAAAGCTCTTTCGCTCTCTCTTGCCGCGGTGACAGAAGAGAGAGGCCTCGTCGTCGTCGTCTTCCTCCTCCTCCTCCTCCTCCTCATTGTTGTCGTCGTTCGGGAAAGGCAAGTGGGCACTAATTATTTTGGGCTCGGACGCACGGAGCCTAAGCATGGAAAGAGGAGCGAGGAGGAGGCGCGCGGGGTGTGCGTGAGGAAGTGTGCATGGACATAAAGAGGAGACAGCGAGAGAAGCGGGAGGAGAGAGGAGGAGGAGAAGAGGACATGACGCTACCACCGCTGTCTAACGGCGGGGAGACGGCCGTTGCTTCACGGAGAGGGGAGGAGGAGCTGGGGCGGTCGATGAAGGAGGCGCTGAGCAAGTCGGACGGCGGCCAGCAGCACTGGACGGCAGCGCTGTTGGGAAGCGGAGAGATGCGCCAGGAGTCCGGCTACGCAGGGGGGCAGAGGAGGGGAGAGGCGGGAGGAGGCGGGAGGGCGAGGACGTCCTCGTCGTCGTCGTCCACCTCACGCCCCGTCACGAGAGGGAGGCAGATGAAGGAGGAAGGCGAGGGCCGGACACCCTCGCTCGGGAGGAGGACGAAGAGGTCCATGTCACTGGAGAATAGGTCGGCGGAGGCATACTACAAGCACCTGGACCGGTTCAAGGTGGAGCGGACCGACTCCTGGCTGGAGCTGCAGAGGCACCTGTCCTCAAGGCCGCAGGCCAGGCCGGTTATACTGAAGCCGCTCAAGATTATCAGACCGGCCAGCAAGGCCGTGAGGCCAAAGTGGATCTACGGCAACCCGTGGGCAAGGACGGAGAAGGCCAAGGAGATCAGGGATGGGCGTCTGATGGCGGAACCGCTGTTTGGGACCACCCCGAACGGGATCGGAGGGCAGAAGAGCGAACCGGACTCGGCCGGAAGTCTCGAGGTCACGGTGCTGAAGGAGGAGGACGATGTCCCTCGGCGATGGCCGAAGGAGAAGGCGGGAGAAAAGAGGCTGCTGAGAAGGCAGCAGAGCAAATCGGCCTGGAGCCTCATTGGGGAGTCCGAGACGGAGGAGGAGGGGGACGCGGCCAGGCCCAGGAGGTTCGAGACGCCTCCGAGGAAGGCCAGGATCAAGCCGATCACAGGGAGGAAGGGTCTTGTGCCAAACGGAAACCAGGGGAAGATCTCACCCTTCCTCCCACTGCCCAGCATGTCATCAAGGAAGAAGCTCATCCAGAGCAGAGGGAACAGAGTCTGCCATTCCAGCGAGAACTCTGAGGACGAAGAGGACGTCCAGGAGAATGGAGACGACGAAAACCCGCGCAGGAGCAGGAGGAGCTCCGTGGCTCTACCTGCCACGAAGAAGACGGGGGTGAGGGAGGCCATCGCCGTCGAGGTGATGACGATCCACCACGAAAAGGCCCCGGCGGGCACCACCATCACCGAGACGGAGGAGGAGGAAGACCCGGCCGTGCTGTCCGACGAGGAGGAGATCAAGTTCGAGGAAGCCAGGGAGATCATCGAGGGCGTCTTCACGGAGTACCTGGACAGAGTGGAGAAGGAGGAGAGAGGAGGGGAAACAGCAGGAAAAGAAGAAGACCCGGAAATGAGCGAAACGCAGGCGGCCAGCACCATAGAAGGCGTCTTCCTGCACTACTTGGCCGAGAAGGAGGAGAGAGAGAAGTACTCCAAAGGCGGCAAGGGGAGCAGGAGGAAACCTGTGAGAGTGACGAGGCCGAGGGCTGTCACTCGCGACAGAAGGGGGGGCGCTTCCAGGCAGGGTGAAAGCAAGAGGGCGGAGGCCCCGAGATCCGGCACGAAGAGGAGGAGGGACGCCCAGCAGAGGAACGCGGCAAAGAGCCTGCAGGCCAGCCCGACGAGAAAGGCTCCCAAGCCAAGGAAGAAGCCACAGGAAGAGAAGACGAAGGAGGAGGAGGCGGGCAGTAAAAAGGCGGAGGCAAGGAGGAGAACTTTTGTCGCCAAAGTTCCGAATTCAAGGTTGTACAGGCCGAAGGTGGCAGCGGAGGAGGACCAGAAGAAGGAACGTGAGGAGGAGGAGGAGGAGGAGGAAGCCGAGAAAGAGAGGGAGAAGCAGGAGAGGGCGAAGAAGGCGCAAGAAAGCAGGAGGAGGCAGAACGAGGCGAGGAGGAGGAGACTGCAAACTCAGAGGGCTGCCAGGGAAAGGAGAGGAGTAGAGGCAAAGGACAAGCACGAATCGTTGCCGACGTCCGAAGTTGTCCCCCAGAGGTCTTCCAAGGATCAGAATGACCGGCTGAAACACGTCACCAGGAGACGACGGCGGGACAAGGAGAAGGCGGCTGCCAAGACGGCGGCTGCTGCTGCTGGTGAAGCTGAGGAGGAAGGTGCCGATCATCTTAATGAGGAAGACAACGGCAAAGATGACAAGGCGATGACGATGGAGGAAGCCGCGGGAGTCATTGAAGATGCCTTCATAGAGTTTCTGGAGCAAGAAGACGAAGAAGGGGAGACATCGGAGACAAAGCCCGACAAGGTGCCAAAGAAAGTATTCACGGACTACAGCGACAAAATGGCGGAGAACATCTTGGACTCCGCCAAAAAGGAGCTGAAGAGCAAAGAGAAGGGGGACAAGGAAGAAGGAAAAGAGAGCTTGAAAACTATTCAGGAGGGGGATGAGGCGGAGGGGCCGGACAGCAAGGCGTTTGACCAGGCCGTGGAGGAGCTGGTCGGAAACATCCTTGGCCGAGAGTGCAGGAACCAGACCAACGACCAGACGACGGTGCCGGACGCAGACTTCAACTCCAGGCCCAAGTTCAACTTTGTTGACCTGTGCGGCAGCAAGGCGGGAGGCGACGAGGACGGCCCCGGCGACCCCGGCGACCCGGTGGAGTTCAGCGCCCGCCCCGGGTCGGTGCCGCCGAGGCCGCCGCCGCGGAGGACGAGGAGGCCGGCCACGCACCAGGACAGGCTGAGGAGGCTGAAGGAGGGGAGGACGGCGGTGGCCAGGGCTTGACTTGAACAAGTCCAGCGCGCCAAGTCTGGCGGAAAAACTGCGAAATATAACAAGTAGTTGTGTAATCATGGTGCTGTGCTATAATTTTGAAAGCGCATTGAAAACCCGTACCTTAGTAGCATGCGAGGAATAAAGAAACGCACAGAAGGCGGACTACTACGTAGACGTAGTTATAACAACGAAGAATGCAGCAGCAGCAACGGCTGCTAACAAATATCGATAATATATTCGTCTTTCCTTCTTACGTACTACTTAAGAAAACTTTTTCAGATTATAAATGCGCGATATCCGGGAAAAAGAGCCACGTGCAATTTTTATTGAGGCAGATCCCTACGGGACTTTTAAACTTACGAGCGTAACAAATTTATTAAAAAAATAGTGACATATATGTGGTATTCTAAGGACATGTTCCATTACATGTTTAAAGCCGACTTTGTTACGTTCGTAAGTTTAAAAGTCCCGTCGGGATCATGAAAGACTTGTACTACGGTACAACAACGTCCAAGAGAATCGGTGTTCAGTAGTACTGTTATAATCCTCCCTTTGCCCTCCAGGACGGTCGCATCCCCCTCCACTACGCGGCCGCCAACCCGAAGGCCATGACGCTGTACTCCGTCCTCACCAACGCCGGCAGCGACCCCACCACCAGGGACAACAAGGACAAGGCCGTGCAGGTGGGTGGGAGAGCAACTCTGGCGGAATAATGCTTCAGCCACATTTGCTTACTCTCTTACTCTCTTACACCTCTCCTTGCAGTACTACATAGAGAACAAGGACCAGATCAGCATCCCTTCCTGGAACCCGAAGCCCATCTACTTTCCTCCCACCTCCCCGAAGAAGAGCACTCCTCCGCTGAAGGCCGGCGCGGGGCTGGAGCGGGCGGCCATGAGCCTCAAGGCCAAGAGGGAGGAGAGGGAGGCCAAAGAAAGTAGGCGCAGTTTCGGCAAACACAGCGGCGAAGCCACCAAGTAGCAAATACGTAATGGTATCGCACTTCCCCCTCCTCCTCCATTCCCCCTCCGCCCCTCCACATCACCACTCGCTATAGCTGAGGAGCGGAAATACTCGTTCAGCCCGGAGAAGAGGGCCCACAAGCCGGCCAGCATCAACGGTAAGCCGGCACCGGCAACAGCAGCAGCAACAGCAGCAACAGCAGCAACAATCCCTCTCTCCCCGCAGTCGCGGGACACTCAATAATAGATGAGAAAGAGCAATAATCAGACACCGAATCTCGCTCTAAATTGCTTTCTCAACTGCTTGGCTCCTTTCATACCCATTTAAGGCCCATGAGTGCTGCATACAGTACAGCTACTACACTGTGTACAGACATATTAAACATATGGTTCTCTAGCACAAACGGTCGCGTTTGCTTTAACTGCTACGACTCTTTGCACGCTTTAGTAAAATTGCCGAACTTTTGTCGCAATGAATGAAGCGCAAAAGAGTGTTCTCAAGTTTTGCAACAGCGTCTCCAGTGTTGTGTACTTATGCTTGCCGAACAGGTAACACGACTTTGATAACAAAAACACCTTTTACGAGCTTAGTTGAGAATTGAGCCATCAAGAAAATTGGGTCCTTGCAGTGGACGAGCTTCCCCGTAAAACCCGTGGTAGGGCGGGAGCTTGCGACATATCCGCCATGTGACGTACCACTGTATATACAATCTATGTTGTACTATGTACGTAGAGTACGTAAGGTAGTAGACGCACCGGCATACGTATTATGAATCGCCAGTTCTTTTTTTTACACGGAGAAAGTTGTTGTTGCTCTGCGAGCCATTCCGTTGTACTACCTACTATGCGTTACTTCACCCGATTTAGACGAGCTGAAACCAATAAAAGGTACGTGGTGTTTAGTACACATTCACATTCGTTCCGGAGGGGTCAGCCGAC
>JAAUYM010090979.1_pt1 | contig 15242 bp, 20 predicted proteins | sample 7278001 | NCBI WGS metagenome assembly JAAUYM01 (sample SAMN14350224, study PRJNA611818) | marine sediment metagenome | isolation source: surface marine sediment (1.8m) | place: French Polynesia: Moorea | collected 2018-08
GCCAAATAAAAGTACGTCAGGTTTTTTTTTCTGGAGCGCCCTGTAATCCTCACGCCGCTCACGTCAGTACCGTTCAAAGACGTCTCATCTCGTCAAGCAAACTGCTCCGTGGAAAGTCCTCACACAGTACAGGTGCTATTACTTACATTAACTTGCCGTGGCAGGCAGCTTGGCAGGGAATTGAAGGAATCAGGAGACTTTTAACATTCTCCGATGTTTGCAGTTTTAACTTTAACTTTTAACATTCTCCGGTGTATGTGTGTGTGTGTGGATGTACACACACGCACACATGTCATTTGCCACGGATTAAGTTGTGTTATTCTGTCTCATGTCGCGCGTCGACCGAGTTGAAGCCTTAAAAAAAACTTTACCGTGGGTACGTACTCGTAGGACGTAAAATTTCAACATTTAGTAAGCAGACGGAGAGGATGCAAGATTTTACCATGCTAGCAAAGAGATTTTGGGAGGCAGGAGGAATGCTGCAGGATTTAACCTTCTCTGATTTGCTCGCGCCACAGTAGCAACGACACAACAACTGCGTATGATCCATTGTAACTGTATACACAGTAATAGTGCCCACACAGTAGTAGCATAGTACTGTAGTTGTATAAAAGCAGAAAGCGGGGGAAAAAAATTGTTTAATTCAGCAGAACCTTGGCAAAGATGAGGAGGGCGCCTTTTGTCTTCGCAATCCTTTTGGCAATCGCCGTCCCAAGTATATGAAGCTTGCAGTTTCCCACATTTCTCCCGTAGTAACCGAAATTTTCAAACTAATTACGCATTCCAAATTAATTACGTATGTCCAGTCCGCTGTCGCAAGTGGTGGCACTGCGCTGACCCCGACCCTTCCACCGTCACCTGGCCCGAGGTGAGGGAGACGAAGAACCGCATCCGCCCGCTCATCCAGGGCCGCGAGACGGCTCACGTCCTCAGGGCCGTCTTCCACGACAGCGTCGGCGGCAGCGACGGGTGCCTCAACCGCGGGGTCGACGAGAACAGCGGCTTCGAGGGGGAGGACAACTTCATCCGCATCATCGACGACCTGGACGTCATCTACGACGAGGAGGTGGTTGACACGGGACTGTCCAGGGCCGACTTCTACGTGCTGGCCGGGGAGGTGGCGGTGGAGAACGCATTCGTCAACGCGGAGATAAGAAACGGGACTTGCACGGACTTCCAGGACTGCAGGAGGATGTTCAAGAAGGTGAGAATTAAGAAGAAAGTCCACGGGAGGGGGAGAAACCCCAGCATTGCTGACATCACCTCTCTCTTCTTTTTCTGACCCTTTCCAGCTCAGGTTCCGCTTCGTGTACGGCCGCGAGGACTGCACTACCTCCCCGGACACCGACGCCCTGAGGCCCTTCCCGAGCGGCCACCTGGACGCCGACGGGGTCTTCAGCTTCTTTGCTGAGCAGTACGGGATGGACGTGGAGGAGTCGGTGGCCATCCTGGGCGGCCACACCCTGGGCAGGGCCACCGGCTTCCTCGGGTGGCACGGCATTTGGGTGGAGGAGGAGGCGCCCGGAGAGGAGATCGAGTTCGACAACGAGTACTTCGTCAGCCTGGTCGATCCGGAGATCGTCTTCGGTCAGGTCCAGAACGAGGATCACATGGGGTGCGCGACAATAAAAAGTTATGTCGTGTCGCACGAGTTAATCATATTATACGGTACCTAGTACAGTTCTCCAAATTTTTACTAGTGAGGCTCGCTTCCAGTGGGACGGCATTGAGATCGAGGATGGGGAGGAGGAGGTGTATCTCATGCTGAACGCGGACATGGCCCTTCTCAAGGACATACAGCTGGACGAAGAGTGAGACACACAAGCAACTTCCCCTATATCTGTTTTCTCAGTTACGTACGTAGTAGGTGCAGTCAGATTCAGGCCATCTCCCAACCTGTCCCGACTATCCAATTGACTACCTGAAATTTTTCCTGTAACCTGTAACGCTGACAACCGACCGCACTGACTCGTCGCAGAGGCCGCAGCTCGTGCACGTTCGACACCTGCGAGGACAGCCCCGGCGCCTTCTACGTGCGACTCTTCGCGGAGAACAACGACGCCTGGTTGGAGGCCTTCTCCTCCGCCTGGAAGAAGATGGTGACGGTCGGGACCTCGGGCAGACTCAGGAGGCCAAGCAGGGGCAGAGGGGGGCACTACTAACGACTACCAGGGATGAGGAGGCCTTCAAATAAAAATGGGAAAAGCAAAATGCCATTTCTGTTCCGACCAGAGAGACAAGTGGGATGAGAAATAAATGTTTACAGCGCTTCTCGTCTTCCTTTACGTGCAAATATGTTTGGCATTATCATCATCTACCGGTATAAAACTTTTTTTTGACTAAACTGAATGCAGATTGTACATTGTACAGACGTAAGGTACCGTACTATAGTGCTAGACACAGGTAGTTCGTGTTGTAGTGGGCATAAGCATTTGTACGATTCACGTGTGCTACTAATAATTCAGAGATGTGCTGACGGGAGCAAGTTGAAGCAACGGTAGGGTCTTGCTTCAACTGTGTCACAGGTGGCAAGGGGGCCTCGAACCTAAAGCGCAATTTTCGGCGGAATCGTCCCTAAACGAACCCCCCAATTTTTTTCCAGGAAGTCTCCTCCTTGAATTGCAACTTCCGGCGACGACAGATTCCCGGAAAAAAAATTACAAAGTGCGTCAGTGCGTCTAGCCTGATGTCCCCCCCCCCGCAAAAGGGCCATGATTCAAGTGGAGACCGAGTCTACGTACTGTACTGTGTAGATGTTAGCGGGAACGAGTGATGCTCTTGCTAGATGAGATGCTGAAGTGCTATTAACGACCCTTTTTGCGGCTCGTTAGATCCTCACCTTAGGATGGGGGTGGGTGAAGAAAGACCTTTCGCTATAAAGTTGCCCACATACAGCTCGAAGCTTCTTGCTAACCAACATGGATAAGAAGCAGCTCCCCTGCCTCTTCCTGGTCTTCGGGCTGCTCTTCGAAGGCGGCGCCTCCGGCGCCACGGTCACCAAGGAGTTCGTGGATGAGGTCCAGGAGTTCCTCCGCACTGTCATCGTTGGCCGCCTCGCCGCCCACGTCGTCAGGGCTGTCTCACGATTGCGTCGGTAAAGAAAGAAAGGGAGAAAGGAAGTGATCCATTCCAGTGCTGCCAATAGTATGCTAATTCTCAGCCAGAAGCATATGCCAAAACATGCCAGATTTATGGTTGTTTCACTGTGGTTATTTTTTGATACCAGGTGGAATTGACATAAATATAAATAAAAAAATATGTTTGTGAGTTTTGGCTATACATAGAATATACTAGTTGGCCACGCTGGTTGATATAGCATGATTTTTTCCTTATGCTCTTAATGTGTTCCAAAGGTGGATGTGACGGGTGCCTGAACAGAGCCAACCCATTCAACCAGGGCCCACCTGGCCCGGAGAATTTCATCTCCATCATCGACGCTCTAGACAACATCTACAACTTCATGGAGAGACCACTATGACAGTGGTCTCTCCAGGGCCGACTTCTACGTACGTGCTGGCCGGGCAGGCTGGAATAATGAACGCTGTGGACCTTGCCAATGCTGATGGTTGTCCAGATGGAGATTGCGTACCGATGGTAAGGGCAGAAAAACACGTTAGCTGTGACGAATTTTCAAGAGTCTTTAAATTTTAGACTCACACGCAGGGGTGCTGCTTACCAATTACCGCCTTTTGCGCTTCAGCCAGAGTTTAACTTCCGCTATGGTCGCAAGGACTGCGCCACCTCCCCTCTGACTGATGTGACTAGGCCGTTCCCCAGCGGTCACCTGGATGAGTACGGGCTCTTCAGCTTCTTCTACAACGAGTTTCACATGACCACCGCGGAGACAGTGGCCATAATGGGCGGGCACACACTGGGTGGATCCACCGGATTTACCGGGTGGACTGGCTTCTTCTGGACAGGCAGTGAGTATGCAGTAAAGATGGCGTATTATAGGTACTAATATTAAACAATCATAGTTAACATTTCCTTGTGTATGTACGGCACTACTAGGTGAAGAGGAAGGCAACAAGTTTGACAAGTACTACAAGTTTATGGTGGACCCTTCTGTCACATGACCCAGATTGTGCCACCACAGCGACCCGGATTTAACAGGTGGGTAAGTAAGATGTAAGAAGTGACTGTCTATGCGCCCGGGCGGGTATATCAAGCTTTTATCTGGTCTTTCAGGCTTCCTCGCTGGCAGTGGGATGGAACACAGAACGGAGAAAGGGTCTCTTTTATGTTCAATGCTGACATGTCAACATTTAAGAGATTTGGAGTTGCATCCAACGTAAGTCTCCTGTTTTTGGTGCTATTCCTGCTTTTCCCTCTACTTTCAAATCTATCCAAAGATTGACACAGAACAAAGGTACTCCTACAGTTCAGTTGCACATTAATCTTGTCTATCTTTATGTACATACAGTGGAGAGGCCAGCTGCACCTTTGATGAGTGCCCTGACAGCCGCTCATGTCGAAATTATGGCAGAGTCCAACTCTGCCTTTGTCAGGTACTTCCAGGATGCCTGGGAGAAGATGGTGACCAACGGATGCCCCAACCTGCTGGAGCAAACAGGTGACACCACAGGAAATGTTTCACCTGAACAAGTACTGCCAATGCTTTTTGCTGTTCTCTTTATTACATCAGGAGACTGTGAGAACCGGTCCACCTATTGCCCAACCAACCCGTCTCCCGACTTTTGCAACTATGAGTAGTACTTCAGGGAGAGGTGCGCCAAAGTCTGCAATGCCTGCTAAGTAGATCTACGTACATAAATGAAGGTCTGCATCTTATAATTGGAAGCAAAGTTTTACTTTTCCGAGAAAAAAAAACACTTCACACTCCAGACATATCGTAGTTACGTACGTACAGGTTTATTGAAAAAAATGTCCCGGGTTGTGGCATGTTGTTTTGTTCTAAAAACAAGTGCAAACTTTTTTCATGCATCATATATTTTTGATTTTTTTCTTCTATGGATTCCTTTATCTCTCTCTCTGTCTCAGCTGAGAGACTTCAGCAACACAAACAAGTTCAGAAGGGGGAATGATGGTGTACATTATACGTACATTGCTAGCTGTCCAATATTCTCTTGTTGGGCTGCTGCAAGCACCAACAAAAGCTTACAACAAGAAAGAAAAATCTTAAAACAATGCGGGTGACGGTCGACCACTTGCCCCTGTTTCTGCTGCTGGCCCTGCCGGTATGCGCCACCTGGCACGGGTGGGGTACCCTCCCTGTGCTGGTGGCCCTGGCGGCCCTGGCGGCCCTCAGGCAGTTTCTGGTGCTCGGGCCAGTGTTTGCCCAGAGGGACTGCACGTTCGACAGGATGGTGCTGGAGACGCAGGCACTTTCGCCCTTTGTGGAGAAGGTGCGCTGGTGTATGGACTACGCGGGGATCAACTACGAGGAGGAAATGGTATGAGTACAAGTACCGGTATAGTACATACTGTGCTTAGTCACAACAATGTTACCTAAAATTTATTGTTAAAAGAATTAGATACTTTGTGGATTCAAGCAAGATTTCTCTGTGCTGGACATAATCTTGCCAATGAAACTTTTAACAATACGCAGGACGTCGCGAGTCTTGGCATCCTGATCACCGGCAGGAGAGTCCCGACCCTACGGATCCCAGGAAAGAAGATCTCCATGCAAAACTCATCTGACATCTTAAGGTTGGGCAAATCTTTAGGTATACGATTAAAATAAGCCAACTGCGGAAGTAACGTTTCCTCTTCTCAGGTACCTGTACGGCACACACAAGGGGAGGGACGCAGGCGTCTCCCGGTTTCTCGAGCCCACGGAGGAATCGCTGAGGCTGGAGGCCATGTTCGACCGGATGGGGGAGGACATCAAGGCAATCTTCTACCCGTTCCTGTTCAAGCACACCGACATCCTGGACCTACTCCCCACCGTTCTGGGAATGAGCCAAAAGCAGGCAAGACTCTTTGCTGTGAAACATTGAGGAGACTCCAAAGTTAGCTTACAATGTCACCTTCCCTACCAAAGATTCCTGCCTGGCAGAAGCTGCTCTTTCGCTGCCTCCTGCCCGTCATCCAGGGCTCCATCTTGAAGAGGAACAACATCACCCCCTCCGCCACCGCTGCCGCCAAGACATCCACAGACAAAATACTGGAAGAGGTACAGCAAGTCCAGCTAAAGAACATTCTTTGCGCTTCCCATATTGAACTTTTATTAACGAAATTTTCAAGCTGGTGGAATTTTAACTGGATATTTGTGTCTCAGTATAGCTAAAATTTGATACGATTTAAAATTGAACACCAGTGTTTGGTCTGCACATTCCAACCCAAGGTGTGCCACCTCCTCTCCGACGGCCGCGAGTATCTCCTCGGCGGCGACACCCCCACCTTCGTCGACTTCCACTTTGCCGTCATGGCCTCCGCCTACCTGGGCAGCAACGACCTCTATGGGGGAAACGTCATCACGGCAAAGTAAGTAGTAGTAACATTGACAATCTTCACATAGGAAGTATGTTCTGTCTACCCAAGGAAATTTAAATATATTTCTGAGTGTACACGTATGTGTGTGCTAAACTTTTAACATATGCCAGAGTTCTTTCAAGGTCAATTATTTTTATACTGTACGTACTGAAAAATAAATCCTTTTTCAATACAGTAAAACTGTAAATATTGCGACTTATCAAAAGTTATTTTTTTTCTCAGTCTCTCCGTCGACGCGTACTTTCCTCCGGAGAAGGCGGCGGAGTGGAGGAGCACTTTCCAGGGCCGTGGAGCGGCGCTTTCGTTCGCAGATAGGATTTACAAGAGACACCGATTGGACAAGATCTAGCAGAGATTGTAGGAACTTGTTAAAAATAAATTATTTCTTGCTGCGTGAAAAAATGTGTCCCGCGACAAAAATTGCCCAAAAGTAGGCACCCTAGGCAAATGTTTGCTCGGCACAGAAAAAAAAGTAATAGAAGAAGCATTAATGATGTTAGCTCAAGAGTGGACACGCCTTTGCTGTATACACAATCATTTGGCTTGTCATGGTATTAATTGTTGCTGCCGCCAGTGAAACGAAAAACAACAGCGAAAGATCCGGAAATGGTCCCCAAGTCCACCAGCGTGAGGCTGATCCTGAGAATCGCGATGGGCACCTTCCTGTGCTACAAGCTCGCCGGGTGGGTGCTCTGTAGTAGCAGTTTCGCAAGCTTTCAGCCAGGGAAACGTGCCAAATTTGGCAAGGCAAACAGTTAATCAGCTCTTCCTGAACATAGTGAACAACTGTCACGACTTGTGCATGCCCATGAAGTTTGTGTATGCCACATTTATACATTTTTTGCTGTGACATATGCCAGTTGGCAATCCTGCTACGGGGTATATCCAAATGCGTACCTGCAAATTAATATATTTCATCCTCAACATCCATGAACCGCACCAGCTATTCCTTTGGGGCTGTGAAGAAGGCTGCGGAACATAAGGTGGTGATGGCCGTCGAGGAGAATCCCGTCGACTACTTCAACTTCCCCTCCGTCGCCCTCTGCTTCAACAAGAAGGAGAAGGAGGAGGTGGAGGAGGAGGAGGAGGAGGAGGAGAAGGAGGAGGAGGAGGAGGAGGAGTCCCCCTTCGCTCCAGTGGTCGCCGCTAGGCACTACTTCATGTTGAACAGCTCTTATGGGTATTACAATTTTTGTCCAATTACTCACTTATTGGGCCACTTTGCGACTTTCTTTTGGGGAACCTTCTGTCTTAACTTTCAAGTCGCTTCGTGTCAGTGGCTCCGGGCGATCCAGTGGACGAGGAATTCGGGATCGACCCGTCTGACCTGTGGAGCCGCGAACCTGCGGAAGTAAAGCTGGTGGCCTCCTGCGTCCTCTACACCCCACCACGAAACTACTCCACCCCTCCAGGTCTGAAGCACTTGGTAAGTTGAGGCCAAAAGACAGTGAGTGCACTTTTTTTTTACAAGTGGTCAGCATAGGACTTGGTGATGTGCAGTTCTCTATGGCTCTGGATTCGAGGCACCTCTCACCGGACTACCAACTCATAGTGAGCAGGCTCAAGTGGATCATGCCCTGGCTGCTGCTTGGTGTCAGCGACATGAGCCTGCAGGGCCACTTGGAGGTCGACCAGGACCGAGGCGGTGGTGGAGATGACGGCCTGTCCAGGGTCGTCAGTCTGGCTATCAGGTTCCATGAGAAGACGTCGCTTTCTGTTCCAAAAAAGACCTGCACCGAGGGAAGGAGCAGTGACGACAAATTTGATCCTTGCAGGCAAGGATTTTTTTTTAGACACTTTCGCAAATTGGTGTATAGTAGTTTGTGGGGACCATCTATACAGTAGTCGAGTTTGTGACGAATTTGTACGGTATATTGGAGATTTCTATCAGAGGTTAATAATTTTTTAATTCAGCTGCCTGTGGAAATATCTTGTGAAAATGATGCCCTGCTTTGGGAACCTATACAACTGCACCGAGGCTGAGACAAAAAAATTAGAGAGCTTGAGAGCTGCGCTAAATGAGGCTAAGGTGAGGCCTTAACTACCCAACATGATGTACGTACCTTCTGGGAGATGTTGAGCACTTAAAGTGCACACACACACATACACACATTAAAATGGCACTTCAGCAAACAGCAAACAGTGCCCCAAACAAGTGGGTGCCCAAAAAATGATTAACTTTGTCTCAACAACAACAACAGCAACTCGTTGCAGGTAATCCGTCGTGATTCACTGCGGGTAAAAGCCGTCTTTTCTTAATTTTGGGCAGTACGAAGAGACGACGGGATGCAGATTCCCTTGCACCATGGAGACCTTTGAAGTCAGCATCACCAAGGACTTGACCCTCAGCAGGTCCACCCAACTCGCAACTTTCGGCTACAAAGATGACATCCAGGCAGGTGTTGTGCTGCTAGCTGCTTAAAGTGCTGGCACAGTAGACCTGTAACTACGTGTCCAATAGTCCATGTAACATGTCCTGCGCCACTGTGATGCCACAGACCAACCTGGTGCTGAACTTCTTCGTTCCCCGCCCATTCGTGATGGAGGAGCAGGAGTACTACGTGTACGACATCTCCGCCGCCCTGGGCGACATCGGCGGGATGCTGGGCTTGCTGCTCGGCACCTCCTTCTTCGCCCTTTTCGATCTCGCCCTCGGCCGAGTCTGCGCATGCTGGCAGTGGCTCGGGAACGAAAAGAGGAAGGACGGTCCTCCTCATATTACTCCGGCGTGAACAGCTCTTGCTGAGCAATCCACATACCTACTACAACAATAAGTGTTTATGTCAGAAAGGACAGTTGCTCTTCTGATCTTGATTGAAGCAAACAAGTTTGCTTTTCCATGAAGATTTACTACTCGGTTTTCTTGACTTTACTCACTGATCTAGTACTACCTACTGTAAGTGTTACTGGTTAATGTATCCATGTATCACCTGAACCATAGACAGGTGAAATAATTTGAGAAAAGCACAAAAAAACCAATAAATGTCTATAGGAAAATGTCTAGAAAACAAGTACACGGTGCAAAGGGTCATTTTTATTCATGCTCAGCAACACTGAAGAAGCAAGTCCTGTCCGTTACTGAAGGCTCTTTGGCATGCAGCACAAATGTCTGGAAAAAAATTGTCCAAGCTTACTAAAATTTACTACATCGAAGGTCCAGAAAATGGCCAATTTAAAAATGACATACTAAGTGCGCACATACCGTAGCTTGTGTGCACTGCACAGTGCACACCCTCCTAGTATTCAAAGAAAAGAGACTATAGAGAAAGAGAGAGAAGGCCAAATCCTTAAAACTAGCCTAGTACTTTTGACTTTTGTTGTTTGCCCGCATAACAGAAAAGCAATAGACCGCAAAAAGTAGAAATACTGAACAATATATTCAAGGATTGACCATCACGGCAGACCATGCAACTGTGTGCGTAATTCGCAAAGAGAAGAAATCTGCCACCATCATTTATGCAGTACGTACACACAGTTGTAACGACCAATATTTGAGAGGAAAAAATCTCCAGGGTTTAATATTTAAAGGGCAAGCAAAGGGTCACTTCACAAGTTCACACCCTTGTCCATTTTCCCAGTAAGAATGCAATATTGTCTGGAAAAGTTAGTTTATAGTGCGCAGCAGTACTTGGTATCAGCCATCTGCGTATTAAGCTCATGAAAAAAGGGTCTGTTTCTGTCTTTCCTGAGGTACATTCAAAATTATTCTATAATTCATTATACGTATTTTACCAGCTTGATGAAATAAGGGTCTCAAAGAGTATGGTACTTCAAGTATTCACGTGTACTCAACCAGTTGTCAACCAGTTTCTGCAAGAGCCTAGCCAGATCTTTTGCAGACCATTCCAGCATCATGCCCACAAAGCCACCAATGACAGCCAGCATGGAGGGAAATCCGAGAATGTAGATTTTTCTCCATACAGCTGCCTAGCCTTAAAATCAAAGCTTATGGCATAGACAAAAACTTTCACTTGCACAAAAATAAAGTACATTTGGTGCCAAAATGTATGCTCTATTGATGGCTGTTAGCTGATTTGGGCATTTTTGAGGCTTGTCATCGGACTGAGCTCCGGCGCATATGTAGACTCAGCGGCAAAATAGCAAATTTAGTCTATCTATGAAAAGATCGCTGTTTTGGTTGGGATCCAGAATAGTACGTGTGTGCACAACGATATGATGTGTAATAAGCATTAACAAAAAGTTGGACTCTTCAAACAGCATTATTCCATGCAATAAATTACTGTCTACTTTTGTGACAAATAATTATAAGACGGAAGGTGATACTGCTTTTTTGAAATATTTCTAGCTGATATACCAGACTTGCAGTAAATATTTTCTTTAAATAACACTGTTTAAAACAATTTAGAAATAGTCGTGTAGAGCAAATGTTATTACATAGTTACGTCCGCAGAAAATGCCACTCTCCTCGTTGAGTCAGGCAGTTTATTTGCTCGCGTGACTACTACATATGCACATAGCACCAAATTTACTGATTTGAATGTCTATGCACAGAAAAATGTACGTACATATTTCTACAGTACATAATATGTATAGATGCATGGCTAATACATGGATCAAATACTATACTACACAAGTAGATATTGATTAAAGTTACTTTTCCAGACCATTATCATTTGTTGTGTGGTACTAATGGCTGGGACATCAAAATGTCTCCTGGATTAACTACTAGTTAACGTACATTGTACAGGAGAGGAGAGACGTACTGGATATAGGATGCAGAATGATGAATGATGCATGTCTAAATAATTGATGGCCTATGTAGGTCAAAACATCCAATTGTCGACCAGTTTTCCCAAGAGACCAGCAAGATCTTTGACAGACCATCCCAACATCATGCCTGCAAAGCCACCAACAGCAGCAAGCATGGCAGGAAAATCCATGAGAATGTACTCCTCTTCTGTAATCACTTCCATGTCCTCAGCGTAGTATATAAAAATCACTGTAATGTCATCAGGCAAAACCTTTACCTGTGGCTTTACCACACCTTCAAACTTAGCTTGTTCACTGGATGGCTCACAAACATTTGTTCCTGACGTAAAAGTAAATAATGCTTTGTAGATTTCATGATAAAAGTTGTAGTAGCTATATATATCTGTACAGACAGGTAAAGAATTCTTGGAAAAGGAAGCGTGTGTCAAGATACTATCAAAAGAAGGAAACCAGCAAAAAGAAGAAGTTCTATTTAAGTTTTTAGCCCACTTGGTCAACAACCCATTTACACATTTCACATAGTCATCTTCTGACACTGTAGGTGCTTTCCATTTCATTATTTTCTTTCTTAGTAGGATTCCAGACACCACATTGATGTTTAATTGGTTGCTGCTAATTGAGGCAATCCAGAAGTCCTCGTTGAGGCCAAGGATGTCAGAAGGATGATGATAATATAGCGTCAACTGAGGCTGTGACAAAAGTGTAAGATTTTTAAAGCGTATGTGGAGTGTGTCCTGACGTGTGAGAGGAATCTTGACTTTTAGAGTGTAGCACTTTCCATTCAATGTATTGTGCTCTTTAACATCCCATACTGGATCATATTTCTTTCCTAGCAAGTCAATCAAACTGTCCATGCTCAAATCACCTGCGAAATTTATATTGAGTTGTGCCTCAACTTGTATGTCTTGCAGATCTAGCGTGACATCATCCCACACCGCATTTACACTTTCTTCAGTGCTTGGAAAGGTGGTGTCATTATCTGACATCATTCCAAATATCATCCATGGAAATAGCAAGGTCTTTTCCCTCTTGAATCCCAAACAGAAGCTGAGAGCTGGAAATTCAAGTTCAGGAACATGCTTGCTGCTTGTTGCCAGTGTCTTCTGATTGCTTGCATACTTCTTTGCTTGGAGAACTATTTGTACCAAGGATGCAATGACCAGTACAAGGACTGATAAGTTGATTATGATCTGTCCAACAGAACACGAGCGCTTCTTCATGATTGCATGTCTTCTTACCATTACGTTTCAACAACCTGTTAGAAGTGCAAGACCGTTGTATATTTTTCGGACAAAGTCTCCTTTTCCAAAGTGCTACCTATTTGCACACTAAGCGCTCTCTCTCTCTCTCTCATTCGACATTCATGTCCAATATGTTTGCCTCTACTTCCACGGTATTTTGGCATTGCATGAGTGCCATAACAGTTTCTGTACGTACATAAATACGGTAGGACCAGAGACCGAGTTAGCAAGTTGCCCCTAGAATTTAGAATTATTTTTTAGCAGCACACAGTTACTACATTAAAAATCATTTACCGGTACAACTTATGGTAAAGAAGCGGTTCGTCCAAAGCTACCAAAAAGATAAAAAAAATCTTGAAATAGTTGCGATTTTTTTGTTGTACGTATTTAATAAATTATGTGATCCCTAGGTCCTGGAATGAGAATTAGACTTTGCTCGTGTATGCCTGCCACCTCATTGTCAATTTATGGATGTTTGATACGGTTTACCACTGTCAAACAAATAACCTACATACCTTGGTTGGGTTGCTTGCACCTAGAATATTAGTATTTATTATTAATACGTAGGCACGTTCACAAAGATCCCGGTGCATTAACGCCCAAAGTAAAATATTTACTTTTTTTAAAGCTTCTGTTTGTCGCACACACGCAGTCTCCTCAAACGACCAGCATTGTTCTACATAAGCAAATAGTCTTTGTGAGAGATATTTACGTAGTACAATGTGCAACGCAATGTATGTGCCAAACAAGCATGTAATACATATATTGTACTGTACATTACATTGAAGAATTGCAAACTTTTTGTCTCAATGCGATAAGGGTAACAAAATTTTCCTACACTGTACATGTACGGTATAGTACATCCTGGATGAAATTCACCACCATTGCTTGGACATGGGATGAAGTATGTACTGTACCATGTTTGTCAAGAATGTTTGTCAAGAATTGCAGGAGAAGAGACTTTAGATCACAGCTTAAAGATTCCAAGATTAAGAGGAAATGATCTTTCTATACCGTATATGCAGGTTGGAGTCTATATCTTGAGACAGTTTGCAATACTTCTATGTTGCCGCAGATGCAAGTTCTGCCAGGTCCTTGGCTGACCAGCCAAGCATCATCCCCACAAAGCCACCGATGGCAGATAGCATGGCAGGAAAGTCCAGGAGGAGGTACTCCTCTTCGGTTGTCACTTCCATGGACCCAAGGTAGATCAGGACTGTGGTTGCGTGCTCGGGCATAATCTCCATCCTTGACTTTTGGCCTGTCTTATAAGTGGTCTCTCCACTTGGCTTCGGACACCTGGAGTTGCTCACCTGGTTGAAAAGAAGCTGGACGCTGTCGGTCAAAGTCGCCTGGTACCTGGCGGCGTCCGGACAGGGTGAGAATGTCCCATTCATCTCGATCTGCTTCAGGAGGCTCCGGAGTGCTGGAAACTCGCAGAATGATTCGTTGGTCAGCCGCCCGGCCCACCCCGCCATCGTGTCCTGGATGCACCTGAAGTAGGCGCCTTCGGAGCTCGTCGTCCTTCTCTTCGTCACCCGCTTCCGAAGGAAGACCTCGGTGAACTCGCCTAGGAACACCTCGGTCGTGCTCACGGGGCTGAACCAGTAGTTCTCGTTCAGGCCGACCATGTCGCGCCGGTCATGGAAGTGGAACCTCAAGCGGGACTGCGACAGCGAGCTGAGGTCGGAGAAGCGCAGCTGGAACAGGTCGCTGCTGACCGGGCACCCGTAGCTCAGGGTGTAGCACTTCCCGGACGTGGAGTCGTGCTCCTCAAGGCCCAGGCACTCCTCGGGGCGGTGGCCAGAACTTTTCAGAAAGGCTTTAGCCACGTCGTAGGTCTTGACGTCTCCAGTCTGGGGCCTAACGTGGGTCAGCTCAAGGCCAACCTCCTCCGCGTCCAGGGTGACGTTCTTCCAAAGCTCCTCAGCCTCGGCACGAGTTGTGGGAAAGAAGTCGCCGTCTTGAAACTCTTTCAGGCTCATCCATGGATGCCGTAGAAATTCGGCCCTGTAAAACCCCAGGCAGAAGCTCATGGCTGGCAGGTGCAGCTCGTCGTGGGTACGAGTGGTCCTGGCGAGGGTCGTCTGGTGGCTGGCGTACTTGCCGATCTGAAAGCCAGTTTGCACCAACACCACGGCGACGAGACCGCAAAGCACCAGTCTAAAAAGGAGCTGCCTAAGAGGAGGAATGAGCTGCATCATGTCTCCATGAGCTTCCTTTCGTTCACGTACGGGTATGTAGTCCAATACTAGGTACATTGACAATGCTTTGTCAAGTAGCAGGTATATTTCGTACTGATGTATCTTGTCACACTGGGTGCCCAAACAGAAGTGGAATAACAGCCAAATTCTTCTTTCCTAGGAATGTTTCTACTGTAAACTAGTTACTCTACCGCACTTCAAATATTGAGACAGCAAGGGACTTTAGCAATTCCACTTTACATTTGGACGCACCTAGCAAGTACATACTTTTTTGGGACGCCTGGAGGAAATGATTAAGTTAAGCCCCACCAAGAACTACTGTATCTCACCTGTAACTTAATATCTACCTGACATGGTACACTAGCAGCATTAAATTATTAAAAACTATACGTACTAAAAAGCCTGCAAATATCACGTTATTGAGTGTTAAACTAATTTTCCACATTCTGAGTTTCTAGCCAAAAACTTCAAGTAGAAATTCTTTCCATGCTGTATGCAAATATGTGTAACTTATTAGCCTCCAAGGTAAGGGACACATGCCATTCTTTCAGGTGCATTAACTTGATGGGAAAGAACATCAGTGCAACACGTGCCATTTCCTGAACACACC
>JAAUYM010015066.1_pt1 | contig 15236 bp, 5 predicted proteins | sample 7278001 | NCBI WGS metagenome assembly JAAUYM01 (sample SAMN14350224, study PRJNA611818) | marine sediment metagenome | isolation source: surface marine sediment (1.8m) | place: French Polynesia: Moorea | collected 2018-08
CGGGGACGTTTAAGCTCAATGAAGGGAGAGTCCATCCAGCTCGAATTACCTTTGTGGAGATAACAGCAATCAACTCACATACCTAGATTTACTTAGGTTTAGTGTACCCCTCTTAGGAATGACTTTATTATGGATACTTTTAATGAGAAAATCAATTCTGCTCTTGTAAATCTTCCTATTCTCGCAACTATCCTAACTTTATTTTGCCCTGAAGGAGGTGTGACAAATGTCGTCGGTTTGGAACAAGCTTGACTCCGGACTTTCTTCTATTTATTCTAACTATTTACGGGTGCGAGAGTTAGGGGCAGATGCAGTGGCGCAGGTACACCCTGTGGTGGCTGAAGGTGGACGACTCAACGTGTCGATGCAGTACGCCGGAGACCTCGCTGAAATTGAGGCATTTGGTTTTCAGCCGATCTGGCGCGAGGAGATTGGGCGTGCAACTGGGACGATCAACTTGGCGGATCTCGAACGACTTGCAGAGCATTCAGGCGTGCTGAAAATGTCATTTGGCGAGGAGTCCGAACCGATGCTTGATAGGAGTATTCCAGACATTCGAGCCAATCAGATTTGGAGTTTCTCTAGTGGAACTTTTGGAGGAATGACAGGAAAGAATGTCATCGTTGGGATACTTGATACTGGAATTGACTTCCGCCACCCGTTTTTCTTGAAAACAACATCCCCTAAGACGACGCGCATTCTCCGGATTTGGGATCCAGGGCTTCAGGCAGAAGCAGACAGTGAGCGCAGCCCGAATCCTGCCCGTTTGACTGGATCAACGTACGGAGTTGAATACACTGACGAGATGATCAACGCGGTTTTGCAAGAGAGGGAACTTATTTTGCCAGGAAAGACGGCTCCGATCGACGTTCGACATCGTGACTGTAACGGGCATGGAACTCATGTAGCCTCCATCGCCGCAGGTGATGGCAGAGATAAATTCAGGTTTATTGGTGTGGCCCCGGAAGCTGATTTAATTGTTGTCAAATATCTCTTCTTGCAGGAACATCCCAGAGTTGGTGTACCACCAGCACGAGTAGGCTATGATCAAATCTTCCGTGATGCAGTCAGCTATGTTCTCAATGTTGCTGAACAAGACTTTGGTGGTCGCCCAGTCGTAATAAATTTCAGTGTTGGTAATGCTCTCAGTCCTCATGATGGTTTTACCGATGATGAGGATTTTCTGACTGACAAATTTGATGGAGCTGTTCGCAAAATTTTTGTGACGTCTGCAGGTAACAATGCCGGTAGGCGACAGCATCTGAAGATTGAATTTCCGGTCGGTGGTGACACCTTCGATATCCCGTTCAAACTCTATGATAGGCGGACTAATCGGACGGACTTCAATTATTGCGAATCGAGATCTAACACTAGGGACCTGAAAATCAAATTTTATTATCCAGAAGGTCCCGACGAGATTTCTGTAGAGTTGGACATACCACATGATGGTATGGGCTTCATCGCTGGGCCGACCTTTGGTGGAGCAGAGGTAAGCGGTAGATTTTCTGGTAAGCGATACATCATGAGGCACTCTTCAGATAACCAAGTTCTCCGAGCTGGACGCGGAACAGTGACTCGACGCCTCTTTGAAATTGAGATCGAGCCTCATAACAACGAGCATCGGATAGGAGTTTATATGGTGAGAGTTAGCTCCCCTAGTGATCTAACCGTTCATATTTGGTGCGGGCAGTCACGAGGCCATGGTTTTAGGGTTGATTCTTCATCGCCGTTGCCAGTGGATGACCACTCTCTAATTGGAAAATTTGGCGGTGCAGACAATATTATTACCGTTGCAGCGTACGATGCGGAAACAGCAGGTGTTCCAGTTGCAAGTTTTTCATCAAGGGGGCCTCTAGTGAGCTACGGGGGAGCTCCACCACAACCCGATAAACCAGATATTGCTGCGCCAGGGGTGAGTATTGACGCAGCACGAAGTCGGGACGCAAAGCCAAAACAAAAGAAAGCAGAGACGCAAGCAAAAGGAGGAACGAGCATGGCGGCGCCTCATGTTGCAGGGGCTGTCGCGCTGATGCTTCAAAAAAATCCAAATTTGACGGTGGACCAGGTTATCACTAAACTTACGACCCACAGGCGGACAACGCCACCACCAGTGCCAGAAGAAGTCGGGGCTGGACGGCTAGATGCAAAAGACGCATTCGACCACGCCTGATACTAAAGGAGCATGACATGGCAGATGAATCGACATATCTGATCCGGCTTGCAGCTTGGTTAGGGCATAGCTTGGGCCAAACTGCGCCGTTATTCACAGAGTTCTCGACAGAGACGCTGGGAGTCGAGCTGCCAGATGCAGTGGTGCATGCACCTCTAGTGGCTGCAGCGCTGGGGCAAGCAGAGATAAAGGCTAATCAACTCAATGACGTGGCAACAGAATTGGAAACTGTTGCAGCCTCTGGGGATGAGATAGAGATTCTTGCCCGTTTTGTGCAACTCGGATTGTCTCTGGGAGAGTTCTACACAGTCTTGGATGATTTGGCAGACACTGTGCGCGGGAGTATTACTGTGGCGACAATCCCCGATGCGACAGCGCGTGCGGCGGCATCGGCTTTTGCAGAGGTGCTAGCGAAGCGATTAAGCGATTACGCGATCGCTTCTACAATTACGGAGCGGATTCCTGAGCTAGCATTTGTACTCAAACTCCTTGGATTACTTGATTGGCAATATCAGGATCCCGATTCTAGCCAACTCTTGAGCCGCGCCCATGTGAGAAAAGGGCTTCAACTCCATCGAGTCAAGGGACTCATCAGCGACCCAGGAGCACATTTTCGCGAAACGATTGGATGGGGCGATGCTAGCTTTGATCCTACAGACTTTTTTGATCTCGTTGGCGACTTCTTTGATGAAGAGGATGACATCGAAATTGGTGAACAATCAGGAGAACCTTTTCTACGAGGATGTCTTCTGATTCGACGCGATTCGACTCTTTCTCCACCAGGATTATCTTTAACGCTAATCGGTGAAAGCGATGCCGATCAGGATGTGCGTACTGAAATCAATGAGAGTTGGGGCCTCAGCATAGCGTCGAATTTCCGGATGGTTGGCGGCATTTCCGGACAGGTCGCACCACCGCTGACATTTAAGCTGCAACCACAAAGCGGAGAGATCACCGGAGAGATTCGGGTGTTCTTTGACCGCAATGAGGAGGCGCGTCCGTTTGACTTGATTGGTGGAACTGGCGGCCTACTATTGATTTCTGTCAACAATTTCACGGCAGGAATTGGACTAAAGGCAGAGTGGGACGTGGGGGCTCGTGCAGCGACGATCGATCCACTTGTGTTTGCAGAAGTAGATGGCTTAGCCCTCAAGATTGGGACGTCAGATGCGGACAGCTTCATCGCAAGCATGCTCGGGGGCGCTGAGATCGAAGGTGAGTTTGATCTCGGGCTAGAGTGGGAGGCTAACGCTGGATTGCGGGTGACGGGGAGCGGCGGGAGCGAGATTGCGCTGCCGCTCCATAAGCAACTAGGGCCCATCAAGTTCCAGACTGTTTACCTGGTGTTGCAGATTCTGCAAGACGGCACGTTGTCGCTCGAAGTATCGACAGCACTTGCAGGGGACTTGGGACCTCTGAGTGTGGCAGTTGATCGTGTGGGTACGCAGCTTGACCTGCGTTTCGCCGAAGGAGTAGACGCTGAGTTCGGACCATTCGATCTTGATCTCCAATTTAAGCCCCCTAGTGGTGTTGGTCTAGCTGTGGATAGTGGCGGATTCAAAGGTGGCGGCTTTCTCGCATTTGATCGCAATAACGCTCGCTATGCAGGCGCATTAGAACTTGAGTTTAACGAAATTGTTGTCCTCAAAGCCATCGGCTTACTGACCACAAGACTGCCCGATGGCTCAGACGGATTCTCATTACTGATTATTATCAGCGCCGAATTCACCCCCATCCAGCTTGGCTTTGGATTCACATTGATTGGGGTTGGTGGGTTGCTGGGGCTGAACCGCACCATGAAGCTGGACGTCTTGCGTCGAGGCATCAAGGATAATTCCTTGACTAGCGTTCTGTTCCCAAAAAATATTATTCAAAATGCAGCTCGCATTATCAGCGATCTGCGCCAGATCTTCCCGCCTAGGGCAGATCGATTTGTCTTTGGCCCAATGGCCAAGATTGGTTGGGGTACACCTACCCTTCTCTCATTAGAATTGGGCTTAATTATAGAAGTACCGGATCCAGTCACGATAGCAATTCTAGGCGTTCTTAGAGCCATACTGCCAGATGAAAAACTAGGACTGCTCAGAATACAGGTCAATTTCCTGGGGTCTATCGAGTTTGACAGACAACTCATTTCCTTTGATGCAGGCCTGTTTGACTCTAAATTACTGACCTATACCCTTGCCGGAGATATGGCCTTAAGGCTTGGCTATGGCAACAACCCTGCTTTCATCATCACGGTTGGCGGGTTTCACCCTGCCTTTAATCCTCCGCCTGCCCCAGCTCTACCACAGAATTTAGAGCGCATTACAATTAATTTGATTGGAGGTAACAATCCCCGCTTAACCCTCACAACTTACTTTGCAATTACCTCTAACACAGTTCAACTCGGAGCTAAGATTGAACTTTTAGCAAAGGCATGGAAATTCAAGGTCGTTGGCTTCCTGGCTTTTGACGCCTTATTCCAATTCAATCCCTTCTACTTCATTGTGGCCATCAGTGCGATGGTTGCTGTCAAGGCAGGCTCGTCAACCCTGTTTAGCATCAGCCTGTCATTGACTCTAGAAGGACCTACACCCTGGAAGGTGAAAGGCAAGGCATCTTTCAGGATTCTATTTGTTAAAGTCAAAGTCCGTGTTAGCAAAACCTTTGGTGAGGAAAAAGATACCAGCTTACCAGACGTAGAAGTCTTACCTTTATTACAAGCAGCACTAAAGGCTAGTAACAATTGGGAAGCCCAGCTTCCTACTCGCAACAACCTTATGGTCAGCATTAAGGAATTGAACGATGTGGGTGAAGATCCAGATGGAGAACAATATGTGGTTGCTCATCCAGCCGGTATTCTGACGGTGAGTCAAAAAATTGTTCCCCTCAAGACTAACATCGATAAGTTTGGTAGCCAGAAGCCCTCAGACGCCAATAAATTCACAATTACAAGAGCCAAAGTTACTGGCGCAGATAAAGAATTCAATCTCAAAGACGCGAAAGAGTACTTCGCACCTGCCCAATTCCAGAACATGGAGGATAGCAAAAAGCTGGCTCGCAAGTCCTTTGAACTAATGCCAAGCGGCGTGAAGATCAGCAGCTCTTCAGAGGAAATTCGCTACAGTAAGATCGTTAGGCGAGTTGTGGAATATGAGGTCATCATCCTTGATACCAATTTCCTTAGAAACCACTTCAAAGGATTTCTCCAACGTCTCCTTTCGTTCTCTCCATTATTGAAAGGTAATTTCGTTGCCAAATCCGATCTCTCATTTGCCAACACGAAACGACCTGTTCTCTCAATTGGGCCAATTACTGTTCGACAGGAAGGTTTCGCTGTTGTCAACAAGTTCGATTTATCCGTTGTGCGTGAAGATGCCGTACGAAGCAGCGAAACAGATGCGTATGGCTATATGCAGGATATGTTCGCAGAAAATCCTTCCTTGCAAGGTCAATTACAAGTAATCCCTGAATACGAACTCAATTAGCAATGAGGTTATAGGCATGAGTAACGGAAATAAAATAGCCTGCTATTCATTTTTGCCCTGGTTGCGGCAGGGCATTGCCAACAACATTGGCGAGGGGGGTGAGAATGGAGGTCTCTCTGGTTCACAGCGGGCTCGTATCTCCCTAGATTTGGAGATCAGCACGAATACTGGCGCCCCCACTGTAGTTCCTGCTAATATCGTTGAGTTGGTTGGACCAGGTGATATCATCGGTATCAATAATCGGGCAATCGTTCGCTCTGAACCGTTAAATTGGATCACAGACTTTGAACCGAATTACTTTCCGCTGATTGAGTTTTATGATGAGGATTTTCCCTGGCGGTATACGCCGCTATTAGCTGCCGGACATCGCCTGCGACCTTGGATTGCCCTTGTTTCCCTCAAAGAAACAGAATTCGAGGAGTCTGAAGCCATTGACGGCCCTCTGCCATTCATCACCACAACAAAACCGCCCATTGAGGTTTTTCCTAACCACAGGCAGCTCTGGTTTTGGACTCATGTCCACGTCAATAGCCGATTACCTAAGGAAGATTTCGGTACGCCAGGAACCGTATCAGAGTTGGAGAAACTTCTGGATCAAGATCCGGATTTGGGCTGTTCTCGGATTATGTGTCCTCGAAAGCTAGATCCTGAGACAGCCTACCACGCGTTTCTGATTCCGACGTTTGAGACCGGGCGCTTGGCGGGATTGGGGGAATCAGATCCTGAAGTCGGTCTGAGCGATTCGGCCTGGAGTGACAGTAATCCTGATTGGCGATTTCCTTACTACCACCGTTGGTACTTCCGCACGGGTACGAGGGGAGATTTTGAGTATCTGGTGCGCCTGCTGGAACCTCGTCCTGTTGATCAGCGAGTTGGGATTCGCCCAATGGATGTTCAAAATCCCGATTCTGGAATCGATGGCATTACAAATCCTCCCGTGTTGGGACTTGAAGGTGCTCTCAAATCTCCAACAACAGAATCTACAGATTGGCCTCAGCCCTATCCAGATCAGTTTCAGCAAGATTTGGTCGATCGCATTAACCTAGCAGACGACTATCAGCAGGCTGAACCTGACTCCGATCCGATTATCACACCCCCCTTGTATGGACGCTGGCACGCCCTTGTGCAGCGTCTACAAATTGAGGCTGATGCTACGAATCCAGATAATCCCTACAATCCAGATGGTAAATGGGTTCATGAACTTAACCTGGATCCAAGACATCGGGTGGCGGCAGGCTTTGGTACACGAGTTGTTCGCAAACACCAAGAGACTTACATGAATGAGGCCTGGAAGCAGGTCGGCGATGTTTTGGAAGCCAATCGGCGATTGCGCTTAGCCCAATTAGCTAAGGAAGCAAGCTGTAAACTGTATGACAAACATTTAATCAGACTGAATGCCAATCAGGTTTTACAAGTGACCGCACCCTTACAGGGAAAGGTGCGGGTGGATAACCAGACTGTGTTTAAATTGGTACATGACAGTACCTTACCCCAAGCGGTTCTTAGCCCAGCCTTACGAAAAATCATTCGTTCCCGTGGTCCCATTAATATACGGGTCAGACCCGATACCAACCGTCAGCCCGATGATTTGATTACCCGCATCAGTGAAGGAGAAATCACGGCAACACCGCCTAAACAAGCGCCAACTGAAAATATTGCCCTAGATGAGGCAAGTACTGATTTAGACCTCGAAGATCTACCACCCTGGTTGCAGGAAATATGGAGAAACAATCCAGTCACGGAAGATTCCCTCACAGAATCCTCTGTGGATGAGCTGCCTAACAGCCCTGATTTTAGAATTACAGAACCGGATGAAGAGATAAATTTCAGGCGAGGTGATTCAGACAGCGTGGAGGCAGGACGATTTAAGCAAGCTTTAGGCGATCTGTATTCTGTATTTGATGCTGAACCCCCTCAAAAACCGCCTAGACTCACACTTAACGTCGAGTCAACGGCAACAACTGTCGTTACAGCCATTGATCCTCTGGTTACCATTCCCTTCCGTATCTTGAATAGCATCAGTTTCCCTCCCCTGATCCGCCAACGTTTAGCAGAACGGATTAGACCCGTGATGGCTTATCCTGAGCTTCCCTATCCTATGTATGAACCACTGCGGGATATTTCAACAGAGCTGCTAATTCCCAACATCAACCTGATCCAGCAAAATACAATCTCTCTCCTGATTACCAATCAGAAGTTTATTGAATCCTATATGGTGGGTCTTAACCATGAGATGGGGCGAGAACTCCTATGGCGAGAATATCCCACCGATCAGCGAGGCAGCTATTTCCGCCAGTTTTGGGATGTAAAAGAATATGTGAATACAGATGATTCTCTAAGCGAAGAAGAACTTGCAGAAAAACTGAAGGACATCAAGCCCATCCATACCTGGTTAAACAGTTCAGAACTGGGCAGTCATAATAATCGGGATGCTGAAGGAGATGAAACTCAGTTGGTGCTGTTAATTCGAGGGGAACTTCTCAAAAAGTATCCCAATGCGGTTATCTATGCACATCGAGCAGAGTGGGAGCTAAAAGATGATGGTTCAATTGATGTAAGTAAGCCCCGAAAGCTAACAGACAATGATACGGAAGAGAAGGAAAAACTCAATGAGAAGTATCCTCTCTATAAAGCAAAAGTAGAACCAGATATCGATTTTCTAGGCTTTGACTTGACTGTTGAAGAAGCAAAAGGGGGTACAGGGGAAAATCCAACGGATGATCCAGGCTGGTTTTTTGTCATCAAAGAACGACCTGGAGAACCCCGGTTTGGATTAGATATCAATCAAAATCCAGCTGGATTGGATAGTTGGGACGACCTGAGCTGGGAAGATGTCAATTTTGTTGATACTAGTCCTGAAAATAAGCATATCCTCATCAACAATGTCATCAAGCTAAATCCGCCGTTGCCTGGTGAAGATAACAATCCTGAAAACGTTACCTGGGATCCATCTACAAATGCGGCAGATTTGGCCCACATTACGTATCAGGATCCGGTTCTGATCGCTGTGCATGCTAGCGAAATGCTGGAGTCACTTTAAGCGTTCAAAGACGCTGATATCGATATCAATCTGCAAAAACCAGTCGTATTTATCATCACCTCGTCATGACTTCCGGTAACTCAGGAAATAGCTTTAATGAAATCAGAAATAACCTGTCCAACCTGCGACAGCAACGCAACACCCGTGACAGCGATCTCTATAGCTCTAGAGAAGCGCTTCGCAACATCCAACAGCGGAAATCTCGTCTGGAACGATTGGGTCTAGTTGACACCAATGAATATCAGCAGCTGGTTGCTCAAGAAACTCAATTACAATCGGCCATTCCTGAACAAATTGGCAGTTATGCCCAGAGCCGACTGGCAGCCAATGAGTTACTCAATCAATTTGTTCAGTTGGCTCCTCCTCAGGACGCTGTAGAAAATCTAGATGATGGGATACCAATTCTTCTGTTCCCAGTTCGGATTGAGACCCGTTTCATGAAAGTTCCTCAGCTAGTTCCTCAGCTACAGACAGAAAGTTTCATTGATGAACTTTGGGTGAGAATCTATCCTGATGATATTCAAGTAGAAACCCATGAAGAATGTCTAACAGAAGATGAATTGGTTTCAGCCCAGGAATACTGGAAAGCAAATTGGCGAGCTGGCGGGGATGAGGCTAGGGAACTGGGGGCGTGGCGGGCTTTGGTCAGAGCCTATAGCTCTCAGCGAGCCGCCTGGATCATCAGCGAAGCAGCCGGTTATCGACCCACCAATCCAGAAGCCAAGCCAACAGAACCACTAGAAGAAGATGAAGAACTAACCATATTGCCTGAATTTCCTCCCTATGAACCCAAGCAAGATTCTTGGTCGCGGGCTCCTCGGGTAAAAACGATGCCAGATCGATTCGTTGTGATTGCCTATTCAGGCAACGAAAAAGTGATAGAAGTGGTGGGCAATCCGATTCCAGAACCACTCATTGTCGGACCTGATCCAACGCCTTTAGAGGAAGATGAAGGCTTTATTGAGGGGGCTGAAGACTTGAGAGTTGACCGGACAATGGAATGGATGGTTGACTTTGAACAAGCCGTCCAGGTAGGAATGGGGCTCAAGATCCCGTTAACTGGAGATTTGGCTGTCTATGCCCAAAATGGGTTTGACCGTTTGCTGGTTCTAGGTCTGAGGCTATCGTCAGATCAATGGGAGAGCAAAAGCATTTTAGAATCCCTGATCGATAATCATCATTATTCAGAAGGGGGGTTTAGCTTAGTTCCTCAAGGCACAAACACGAATAACACAGAGGCTGGTGGCTCTGGCTTCAGTACCTTTGATTTGGGTGAAGAAGCCAGCTTCAGGGTTGAGCTATTGGAAGGAGGACTCTTTTCGGACTCCTCAGACTGGAAACAAAAGAGGGATGGTCAGTATTTAGCTGAAGCTTTAGGCATCAATTCTGATGTCTTAAAACACATTCAGTTTAGCGACAGTACTGATCAACGAGATGCGCGAGCGATAAATACAGCCCTCTGGACTGCAACGCTAGGGTACTTCATGGATGAAATGATGCATCCAGTGTTCAGCCAGCAGGATATTCGCGATACGCGGGAATTTTTTATTCGCTATATCAGTGGTCGGGGGGCTTTACCTGCCATTCGGGTTGATAATCAACCTTACGGTATTTTACCAACCAGTGCTTTTTCCCGTTGGGTTGTTCCCCAACCGCCTGTTATAGGAATCGAGGCGGCATCCGCCGCCAGCAATGTTCCATTTGAGCAGCAATTATTGTCCATTCTCCTGCGGATGGATCAAGATTGGGGGACATATGTGTCTGAGGTTTCCTATGCTGGTAAATCAGGAGATTCCGCGCAAGTCCTGCTTGATATGCTGGGCTTGCATGCCAGTTCAGTAGAGTATCACCAGCGCTTTGCCATCGGCATTAGGCAACTCAGCAACCTGCTAAAACTCCAAGGGTTCACCATCATTTCGACTCGAATTCTTGAGTTCATTTTCAACAAAGGCAGGCAGCTTTTGAGCGAACTGGGTTATGAGTCACTGGCTGATTCTCCTGAAGTTCTCTCAAAGTTGTTTTTCAAAGCTCAAACAGAGTTAGACGGTCCTCTGATTGATGAAGATCCTATTTCAGAAATCACTCCAATCAAATCAACTATTCCAGTACTTGATCCAAACGGCGAACCAGTTTTAGACTCAGACGGTAATCAAATATATCAAAACTATATTCAGTGGTTAGCCAGCAAAACCCTAGACGAAATTCGCAGAGAAGACTTCGGGGAGGCGGACGACCAGACCATCAAACCGCCAAAAGCGCTCCTCTACTTGATGCTGCGTCATGCCATGATGCAGACCTACTACGATACTGCTATCAACTTTTACATCACGACAGAGCAAATCTCTTCAACAGCACGCCCTAAAGAATTGGAACTGATGTACGTCCGGCAAGCGAACCCCGGCTTAAGTCGGTTCCACTATCTCTACACCAATAATGAGGTGATTACTCAATCTCCAAATCTGACGGTTGCAGAATATGTGTCAGATGCCAGTGTCATCAATAATCCGCAGTTTACATTTGAAACCCAAGCATTGCGGGAGGTCAGAGAAGCGCTGGATTTGTTGGGTGATGCCTCAACCGCCAGGTTGGCGCGTGCCTTTAGTGAACATGTCGATTTATGTTCCTATCGATTAGATGCCTGGAAACTGGGTCTGGTGAATCAGCGACTAGAGTCGCTGCGGCAAGAATATTACGATGAATCTAGCCAGGGAATTTATCTAGGCGCGTTCGGTTGGGTAGAAGACCTTCGTCCCAAAGCACCACTGCAAGACTACACTGGTTCTGTTCCAGAGGAGTTTTCTACACCTGAGGAACCCCCCCTCAAGATTGACCCTGATAATGCAGGCTATATCCATGGTCCTTCCCTCAATCACGCTGTTACAGCGGCAGTGTTACGGAATGCCTATCTCACCCATGCAGGACAGGACAATAACTCCGTTATGGCTGTTAATTTGTCCTCAGAACGAGTACGCATGGCGCTTTCGCTCATTGATGGAGTACGTAACGGACAGGAATTGGGAGCTCTGTTGGGGTATCAATTTGAACGAGGTTTGCATGAACGATATGGGCAGGCAGAAGTAGATAAATTTATCTATCCCCTACGTAAAAAGTTTCCTCTGGTGGCGGATGAATTAACTGAGTCTGAAGATGATGTTCCAATCGAAGCAATTGAAGCTAGAAATGTTATTGACGGTCTGAGATTTTTGGAGCATGTTCGTAATGCGACACAAACAGAGTACCCTTATGGCTTGAGTGGATTGCCTGAGGCATCACCTTCTGAAAAAGCAGCGATTGAAGCAGAGGTGGATCGGCTTGCCAACATGTTGGATGCAGTCGGGGATCTTGCTTTAGCAGAAAGCGTTTATCAAGTTGCCCAGGGAAACTACGAACGGGCAGGTGCTATGCTCAAGGCCATTACAGAAGGTAATAACCCTGCTGATCCAGATATTGTCAACACCCCTAGGAGTGGATTTGCGATAACGCAACGCCTTACTATTCAGTTTGAAACTGAGATTGCATCAGACGATCTAAACCCATTTGATGAGGATGATATTCCGCTTACCCCACGGGCTAAAGCAGAACCGGGATTAAATAAATGGCTAGCAAGCATCTTGGGAGATCCTGCTGATATTGTCTGTCGCATTACCCAGATTAAAGCAGGTGGTACAGAGATTACTACGAGTAAATCTCTTGAAGATTTACAGCTACAACCAATTGACTTCCTATATATCATCCCCAGAAATCTGAAGGAGGAGATGACCGAATTAGATGCACGCATAGCTCATGCCATAGCTGATGATTTGGAACCGGGCGATCGGATTCGCATTGAGTACACACAACTTGTTGAAGATGAAGATAAAATCACCTTCTTCCAAATACTCCCCTTAATCACAAGCATTCATGAAATTGTGGCGGACTCTCGTCCCCTCAATGCTGAAGATTTAATCTTACCATCCGATGGCAGTGAACAACCAGATAGTTCAGCATCCAATAATCTCAAAGGGTTCGATTTAGATGATATTCGAACTCGAGTGACAAATGCTTATAACGATCTAGTACAAATTAGAAGTGAATTAGAGGCAATCTTGGCAGATGAAAATCCTCTCGATGCTGCTGGATTCCAAAATGTGCGCAATCAATTGATGGCTGCTTCTTTGTATGGTATTCAGCAATCGATTCCAGAAACAGCTACTGGACAGTCAGAGGAGATTGAACAAGCTTTACGAACTCAAGCTGCCACAGTTCTTGATTTAATAAAAGCTCGTACAGATGCCTATGACGCATTAGATCCTACCTCAGTGGATGCGAATGAGGGCATCGAAGCCCAGGTGAATGCCTATCTGGAGGCTGGCAATATCATTATGGGTTCCGACTTCAAATGGATGCCAACTTTCAGATACACCTATCCATTAGAGTTACAGCTCGCTGTAGCCAGTAGCAATAACCTGGTTGATACCTCAGAAGCAACCTTACCCCTCGAGGATTGGTTGCATGGTGTTGCGCGAGTCCGGGACAAAGCCAAAAGTCTAGAAGATTTAATGCTCTTGTCCGATAACTTTGGTCATACAGAAGTTGAATTGACCCCGATTCAGCTTCCCCACCTGGAAAATGACTCCTGGCTAGCACTAGAATTTCCCGCTGATTATGAGTTCGAAAGCGATAAGCTACTAATCACCACTTATTACACTTCCCCTTTTGATGCCAATAAGCTTCAAGCAGGTCTATTAATCGATGAATGGGTAGAATTAGTACCGACCACCACTGAAACGACTGGCATTGCTTTCCACTATGATCGCCCTAATACAGAACCACCACAAACTCTTTTGCTCGCTGTCAGCCCAAATCTGACAGGTAGGTGGGAGTGGGACGATCTGCTTGCCACCCTCAACGAAACGCTTGATATGGCGAAAAAACGAGCTGTAGAACCCGAGCAACTCGACAACGTTTTCTATTCTCAATTCCTCCCAGCAATCATGATTCCGGTTACTAAGTTTTTATATACGCTTTCAACGAATCTTGCCGCCAATGTGGGGTTGAGTAATTCAATTGCAAATATTGAACTTATTGAGTGAAATAACTATGCCTAATGCTTTTCAAGGAGAACAACTTGTTCGAAGTCTACAGACTCCTCAGTTCCGAGTCCCTACTATTTTGGGCTGGAATCGCCTGGAAGGTCGTCCCCGTACCCGAGAGTTCGATCGGACTCTAAAAGTCCAAGTACGAGATGCTCTCTGGATGCTGACCCGTCAATGGCAATTGGGTGAGTTCAAGGGCGAAGACGCAGGTTCTCCCGTACTTACAAAAGTCAATGTCGCAACGACTAAAATTGATCGCTACAAAAGTCGAACAGCTGAGGTAATGCCCTATAATGAATCATTACCACTTGAGTCCCGAGTAGAGCGAGAAGCGATTGATCTTGAACAGGATCTTTCCCTGCGGCTGCAGATGGGACGGTACTGGCTCAGAATGCTAAGAAAAAGCATCAACAGCAGTAATATTACTAGTCTCTCTTATGAATCTCTAGCTGCTGCCTACAAAGAAAGATACCCAGTCATCTTACCATCTAAACCTGATGAGTTGCCATCAGACCATAAAGATGCTCACGGTGAAATTTATGCTCACCAAGAAGTGTGGCGACTGTATGCTGCAGTGGTTGGTAGAAGTATGGATGGTGGTGATTTTTATCAGCATTTACTGAATGGTGGGAATCCACTTGATGGACTTTCAATTTCAATCTCTGATGATGATGTCACTACAATTGGAATTCTTGCGACAGCATTTCAAGATTGGTTCAAGGCGCAATATAGCCAGCCTGTATCAGAAGATGATAATGCATGGTCCCCATCGCACCTGGAATATCAGTTTGTCTGCTCTGCCCCTCAATACGAGAGTAATGAGCAAGATGAGAATTCTGGGCAAATCGTACTCATCGCGGACGAATATAGTCGAGGACATCTCGACTGGTATTCCTTCGATATTCATCCCACTATGCTGGAATTAGAGGAGCCGCAAAATGCTACTCCTGCAATGCCCGAGAGTAAAACCTGCACATTCATTCCAGCCCCTATTGAATTTGCCGGTATGCCCAATCCTCGCTGGTGGGAGTTCGAGGACCGCAAAACGGACTTTGGCGATATCGATGCTCACACAACTGATACAGCAAAACTTTTACTGATAGAGTTTGGTCTCCTCTACGCAAATGATTGGTTCATTGTTCCCTATCAGTTGCCTGTAGGTAGCTTGGCTAAGGTCAGAGGACTCGCTGTAACCGATGTCTTTGGACAGCGGGTATGGGTAGACGCTGCAGGAAGTGGCGCAGACGATGACTGGGAAAGCTGGAGTATGTATCACCTCAACCAACGTGGGGAAGATCTACCTGTGGACACCTCACTATTCTTACCGCCTGTAATTGGCAAGTTACTGGAGAGTCCCCCTTTTGAATCTGTGAATTTCATTCGAGACGAGATGGCGAATATGGTTTGGGGAGCAGAAAACCAAATACAGTTGAGAACCGGAAGAGCCCAACACGGATATGAAGCCGCTGTGGAATTCGTTA
>JAAUYM010011357.1_pt1 | contig 15228 bp, 23 predicted proteins | sample 7278001 | NCBI WGS metagenome assembly JAAUYM01 (sample SAMN14350224, study PRJNA611818) | marine sediment metagenome | isolation source: surface marine sediment (1.8m) | place: French Polynesia: Moorea | collected 2018-08
AGGTAGGAGAGACTCTGGCCCACATTTTTTATTTAGTGCACCGGGCCCAAAAAGGGCCCCAATTAGGCCCCAGGGCCCATTTTGTTACCTGCTCAGATTCTAGTGGCCCACCCGTTATTTTACTAGGTGAGAAGGAAGCCGCCACGAAGAAGGGCTCTAACAAGGATGACAAGGAGGGCTCGACCGGCCAGCAGAAGGGCAGCCAGCACAAGGACAAGAGCAGCTCCAGAAAACAGTCCAAAGTGCACCTGATCCAGCAGGCAGGCTCGGAGAGCGTGGCCGGCAGCAGCAGCCCAGGCTCGAGGAAGGGAAAGATCCCCATGCAGCTGGAGGCCTCCGTCGTCACCGCCTCCAGGTGATCCACGCGGAAGAGGTCCAAGTCGGACAGGCAAGAAGAGACCAGCAAGTGAAGTCCAAAGATTTGCCTAAACTCGGGCTAAGTGAAGGCTTCAATGGTAAATTATCCAACATCTAATTTGTTGAAAGAATGACCAATACTAAATTGCAACGCACGTACTACCTGCTGCTAAATAAAACCTACAGCAGATGCTACAACTTGAATTGTTCTTCGCATTCTTGTCTTTTAACATCACACTAAATTATCGTAACTCTTTCATATAGCGAAAAAAAAAAATGCAAGACCAAACAAGTGTGGGCAGAGGGATGAGAAAGAAAGAAAAAAAAAACAAATCATCTTGCTACACGTAGATTCCCACCCAGAGGAGCAGGAAGAGGGTGCCACATCCCATGAAGATGGAGGCGATGACTGACAAGAGGATCTCCTTGACCAGCTCCCGGGTGAACTTGGTGGATGTGACCTCGTAGACGAAGAACCAGGCAGTGAAGAAGAGCCCGATGGCCAGCAGCACCACTGACAGGTGCGGGTACACGGACGGGTTCACCGGGGAGATGTAGCGCGCGTACCCCTCCAGGTCGAGCTGGGGGGGGGGAAAAATGGACGGAATTGAAGGGGAAACCTGAAGAGCAGGCACAAAATGCCGGCAATTTCGTTTATAATTTGGGGAGAAACTTCCAGCACGCAAAAGCAGAGGAGATGTTTATTGGTCGACTGACTCCACTCCACTCACCATGGTGACCAACAATGCGCTGAGGGTCGCGAGAAGATCTTGCAAGTACTGGTAGTTTGTGATGGTGCTAAACTTCGTCAGCATTCAGCAACAAAAAGACCGGCTGCTGCTGCTGCTGCTGCTGCTGCTGCTGCTGCTCTGCCTCTTTTCAGCTCTCTGCTTCCCTCTAAGTGAACTCCAGCCACGCGGGTGAGTGAGCATGGAAGGAAGGTGTGACGTTCGTTGTGCCATTAGCGACATCTGTTGGCTGGGCGAGAGCGACTCATGTCTTTGGGTCCGTCCGTCCGATTACCAGAAACTGGTTCGGAAATCATCCACACCCTCTCTTTCTAATGGTTTTTTTTGTCATGTGCTATCCACGCACGCACACACACAAAAAAAGGAATATAATTTGGTCCTTTGCTGCTCCCCTCCCTCAGCTCAATGGCTGGGGCTGGGAGCTAGGGCACCAATCACCACAGACACTGCTGGGCTTTCTCTCCCACTGCCTCCTCCTCTCCTTGCCAAGCGAACAGTGTTGTCAAATGCTTCTGAGCACCTCTGGCAAACTCTATACTCAAAATCGGCCACGTTTGGCCTAAAATAAGATACAGTGAAAAGCTAAAATTGCGACAATGTTTTTTAATTGTATTTTTTAAATAAAATTTCCTTTATTTACACAACTATAATGGCAAATAGTTTGATACTTTAGATTTTACTAGCTTTAGTACAAAATCAAGTACTGGATATTTAAGACTAAAGCAAATATGGCCAGATCCTGGCAAAAAGGCTGTGCGATGCGGAAAAAAAAATTAACAAAATTCCCAAAATCTGGCTAACAATCGGCCAAACTGGCAACACTGCAGGCGAATTCTTTAATTCTGAACCTGGTGTAATTTGCCCTGCGCTGCGCTGCGCTGCGCTGCCCTGCCCTGCGCAGAGGAAAACAGTTACCGTCACTGTCAGCCAAGGAGGAGCTTATTCTTAACCTTAAGGCTGTCGCCGTGGCAGGCAAGGCAGTGAAGGCCTTAAAGATATTAGTAGTATATACCTACTGTTCGCATTTTTTTTATAGTAATATGTAGTGGAGTTGGTGTGTTGTCACGCTGCAGCAGCGGGGGGAGAAAGAGAAAGAAGAGAGTCGAGTTTGGGATGGTGAGGTAAGCTTTTGCCGGCACACCTGTGCGGAAGCTAATTGGTGGCAAACAAGTGAGAGCGAAACCTGAAGCTATTCATAAGTTTAGTACCACGGTACCTTTCATAGGATAAAAAGGGAAAAAGGTAGGCACTGATGGGTGCGAAATGTCAGTCAGGCAACTGTACCGTACGTACATACATAGATCTCCTCTCCTAAAGTGGGACCTCTTCATTGCACCTTCATGCAATGTGATCCCTCTCCTTTCAGGGACAAGTGATAAGGCGGACTGTTTCAAAGGTGTTGCTAAAGTTAGCACAAGGTGGCCTTCTGATATCTACACGTAGAACAACTGCAAGGGGAGTGCTCGTGTTTAGTCAGAATAGGTAGACACACACACCCGCTTCCCTGCTCTTATTTATCATATTCTTTTACTATAAAATATTTCTCTCCTTGGTCTTCCACTCTTCAGACGTGCCCTGCTGTAGGAAGGGATGGACGTGTCGAAACTGAGGGAGCGCCTGTTGGCTCATGGACAGGAGCACCTGCTCCACCACTGGGACAGGCTGGACGAGGATGGAAAGGCCAGGCTGTACAAAGACCTGGACCAAATTGACTACAGCAAGATGGCGACCACCTTTAAGAAAGCTATGCAGTCAGGTGAGAAGTAGCATTTTCAGCCCTCTCTCTAGTGTCTTTTACCAGAACACAAGTAAAAATGGAGGAGGCCAAAAGTAATATTTAGTATCTGTAACTATTAGACAAATACAAACTATTTGGCTACTCCCATCACAGACTCCATTTTCCCCTCAGGCACAGGTGGCACCAGCATCTCTGACCGTATGATGACCATCGATCCCACGCTGTGCTCCTCCCATCGTGACTCTACCAAGGAGCAGCTGGACGCATACCAGGATGCTAGCCTGCAAGCCATCCACATGGGGCAGGTCGGGGTGCTGCTGCTGGCAGGTGGACAGGGCACCAGGCTTGGGGTGCCCTACCCGAAGGGCATGTATGACATAGGACTGCCATCAAGAAAGACACTTTACCAGATCCAGATGGAAAGGGTGCTCCGACTGCAGCAGATGGCAGAGGACAAGTTTGGAAGAAAAGGAGGACATGAGAAGAACGGTGTGTCTGGGAATGGTGACTCCGACGGGTCTGGCCGGGTGGCCATGTACATTATGACAAGCGAGCATACAAAGACACCAACGGCCTCCTTCCTGGAGGAACACGCACACTTTGGCCTGGCAGGGGAGGATGTGGTCCTGTTCGAGCAGCCGATGATCCCATGCCTGGACTCAAATGGGAAGGTCATCTTGGAGGCACCAGACAGGGTTGCCAGGGCACCAGATGGAAACGGAGGGCTCTACGGGGCACTCAGGGATGAAGGAGTGTTGGACGACATGGAGCGAAGAGGAATTAGGTATGAATCACAGGATTTCTATTGCAGTGATAAATTTTGAAGAGAAAAAAACTAATCTTTATTCAGGTATTTGCATGTGTACTGTGTGGATAACGTGCTGGTGAAGGTGGCCGATCCCATCTTCATGGGTTACGCCATCTCCAGGGGCGTGGAGTCTGCCAACAAGGTGGTGGAGAAGGCCTTCCCCACTGAGGCCGTGGGTGTCGTCTGCAAAGTAGACGGCCGCATCCAGGTGGTGGAGTACTCCGAGATCAGCAAGGAGAAGGCAGAGCTGCGTGACAATGACGGCCGACTCACTTTCCGGGCAGGGAACATTTGCAACCACTTTTTCACCACCCCCTTTCTTCGCCGGGTGTGCACTGGTGGGGCAAATTTCCAGCTGCCCTGGCATGTGGCCAGGAAGAAGATCCCATTTGCAGATGAGGAGATGGGCAAGACGGTGGTGCCCAAGGAGCCCAATGGGGTCAAACTGGAGATGTTTGTGTTCGACGTCTTTCAGGTGAGCGATAGATTGACTTACAGTATGTTGCTGTATTTTACAAGTAATCAAACTCTACAAAAAAAAAATTGACAAGGTAGGTGTTACTAAACTTCTTCCTTTTTTTTATCTTCAATTTGTAGTTTTCTGAGACCTTCTTGGTTTGGGAGTGCGTGCGCGAGGATGAGTTCAGTCCTCTGAAGAATGCAGACTCTCCAGGGAAGAAGGACACACCGACCACAGCCAGAGATGCGCTGTACACTCTCCACAGGTGGGGAAGGAAGCACTAAACATACTATATTAAACAGACACAACTACAATAGAAACTACAAGCCAATATCCTCACATTCTCAATTTTTCAGGAGGTATGTCAAAAAGGCTGGCGGCACTATTAACAGCAGCAACAGCCAGAACCACAGTGGCGACACCAATTGCTCCAACGGAGAGTCGACAGAGGAGGCTGGACCTGCCTGCGAGATCTCCCCACTGCTATCGTATGCGGGGGAGCAGCTGGAGCCCATCGTGCAGGGGAAGGCACTGGAGCCCCCAATACTGCTCAAGGAAGAGGCATGATGGGGAGATGGGAGAGATGAGGACGAATGGTGCCGAAGTGCTAGAGGGAGTAGGGGCGTGCTCTGCACGCACCCAGTCTGTGATACACTTTGCTGGTGTCCTGATGCATGGGACTATTTTTTGGGGGGGGACTTTTCTTATTGTACTTTTTATATTAATGTCAAGGGGGGGGGAAATGCTAAGTTTTTTTTAATGCATACGGATCCGACAGCTTTTTAAGTTTGCCGTTTTGTGCAACATAGTATGTATACTACAGTTGATTTCTTTCTTAGAATACAGGCATGTACTACCCTGCGTACGGTGTAAGATAATCGTACGATTTTTAGCAGTTTGCACATACGCGCGCTAACCATAGGTGTCTGTTCTGTACGGATGAAAGAAAATTCCGTGAGGAGGAAGAAGGTTGATCAGCTGGAGAAGTCCCTTCGGCAGGCGGCCTCCGCCAGCACCGCGACGGCCTCCCTGGCCTCTGCCGACTGTCGGAATCTCAGCTGGGCTCGAAAGGCCGCGACCGTCACCGCCAGACCAGGCGGCACCGAGGCCAGAGCAGAGAACTCTCCACACCTGGAACAAGCACTTATAGTAGTACGTAGTACCCTTAGTTTTAATTTTAGCATCAAAAGTATTGCAGTGTCCAAGTGTTGCTTTCAGCACAAGAGGAAGTAGTAGTAGCAACAACAACGGTAACAGCAGCAGCAGCAGCAACGCCAACACCATTAATAACAACAGTAGCAGCAGCAACGTCAACGCCAACACCGCCAATAACAACAGTAATAACAGCAACAGCAGCTGCAAAGCCAACACATCAATAACAACAGTAACAACTACAATGTTAGCAGGACTAACAACAGTAACAGTAACAACAGTAGCAGGAACAACAGCAGGAACAGTAACAACAGCAGGAACAGTACCAACAACAGTAGCAGTAGCAGCAGCAACATCTAACTATTGCTGGGCCTCTCCCTATTGCACCTTGCCATGGCCGCCAGTGCCGAGGCCTTTCCCCCGACGACCTTCGGGTCCAGGCAGTCGGCGTCGCCGAGGGCCATGACCAGTCTCGTCCCGACACTCTCGGTCCCCTTTGGCCGTGGGGGGTCCATCGGCAGCAGCGGCTTGTCCGGGTCGACCCAGGGTTTTGCACTTCTCGACCTTAAATTGAAGTCCATCTTTTTTTTTTACCAATTTTCTACCAACTGTGTTAAGGTAGGTGTAAATTCGAATAATTGTGACAGGTACTGTAGAGAGACGGTCCAACTTCCAACTTTCCGTTTGTCAGAGTGACTTTATGTAGTACCTATAGTAAATTCCTAGAAAACTCCCAATTAACAGAGATTCTTCTCCTATTAACCGAGTTTGACTGTCTGACGTCCCCCCCTGACTTACCCCTCACCCCAGTCCGAGAGCAACAGCAGGGCCTTCCCCCTCCAATCTTTTAAGACCATGTCCGCACTGACCATCCTTTGGTCGCCGTTGATCTTTTCCTCAAAGGCCAGGTGAACATTGAACCACTGAGAGGCGGCTGAAACACAACACGTGTCCAAAAAGAAGGAGTAGAATGTCACTTCTTTTTCATTAAGTTTTGCACTTTTGCTTTCGAGCTTTCAGAGAAAAACTCTTAAAATTCTCACCTTTGAATCTGGAGGAGGAGGAGCTGCAACGCCGCCATAGGGGTCGAAGGATCCGCCGACGCCGTCGACCCTGGCGACCGGGAAGACGTCGGTGCCGGGAATCATGAGGTGGCCGAAGACAAACCTGCTGGCGTCGTGAGGGATTGTTTCCTGCTTTAAAGACTCACTGTTGCTCCTCCTCCGTCTGCTGGGTCTTCCTCTCCCCAGTTTTATTCAGTAGATTGGCAAACCTTAGGAAGAAGTGAAAGCCAGAGTTGGCCACTCCCAACAGAGTCGAAGAGGGAGGAGGGACATTGGTCTTGTCTTCTCCGCTAATGTCCATCCATCTATGACCTATTGAGAACAAGCAAAATGCTCAAGAGAAGCACGTTGCCACAAAAACTGACATTGGCCACCTCTGAGGTAGACGGAGGCCTCCAGCGCCGCCTCGCCCTCTCCCAAGACGACGCTCCCGAACACGACGCCGAACTGCTGAATCCCTCCGACTACCTGTGCGCTGCAGGTGCAGATGTAAAAAATGTGCATATGTGCATATGTAGTGCCTGTGGTACATGTCAGTACGGGTGGAAGTATTTCAGTAAACAGTTGCAAATAGTCTCACGCAATCCAGGTCATCCGCTCCAGGTCTGTCCCGAAGGAGGCGGCGGCGGCCTCCGCCAGGGGGGGACAGGTCAGAGTCGCGCAGGCAGTCCACGGGCTGCATCAGGGCCACCCACCTGGACGGTCAATTAGGAAGGGGAGCGCTGAAGGAGAACCCGACGGGACTTTTCATCATTTTCCAGACCAAAGAAAAATGTGACATTAATGTATGTGGACGAGTCTTATGCCATGGTACGAGTACTTTCAAAGTCCGTCGGGAATGCGTGAAAGACTCACATGAGGTTCATCCGGACGAAGACGACTTCGTCGTCGGAGTGCCCCTGAAACAGCCGTCCTTTTCTCTCTTTTCCACGATGGTGCGGTCGAGATAATCGAAGATGGTGATGCTACAACATATTCTGTGTCTCATTAGTCTCTTTCTCTTCGTAGTACCTACAGCTGCTTCTTTGGAAAAACAAGGTACAGTGTCTTTAAACTAGCTACCTGGCATCGCATCATTGAAATCATATGCACAGAAACGTTTTCGTGTTCTTTAGTCTTTAGTTTTATGTGCACACAGGTACTCAATTTTAGTTATTTAAAAAAAACGCAATTTCGAAACCAGGAAGAACCAGTGGCATCATAATAGAACGTTATACAGGGAAAAACGGTGTGTACAGTAGTATGATAATAATATCCGAAGGAGGAGCGACCAAAAATAATAAGTCGCTGGATATGTCGGATTGTAGGCATGGATGGACAGTTTTTTTTTTTTTTTTTTGCCCGTTCCTCCTCATCTTGCTGCTATGCTTATACGGATGGAGGCTGGTTAGGTGTTGCAGTTCTTGTCCTCCTCTTTTGTGGTCTTTGCGATGGCGTCCGGGTTGGAGAGCGGGTCCAGGTCGGCAAAGAGGCTGAACCACTGGCTCATGTCCTCGTCCGACCTCCCGGAGGTCTTCTTCTTCTTCTCGTCCAGCTGCTTCTGCACCGCCGACGGCCTTGACGGGCTCGGCATCGGAAAGTCCTTCAAGAGGTCCTCCTCACCTGAATTTAAAAAATAATACTACGTGCAAGGTACAGCAAACATACTTCTGTTGAAAGACTTGTGGCAAGACAATGACAGAGAGCAAAGACACTTAGTACACACCCCAACATTCCACATCAGCAAATAGTTTAGTTCTATTGGTGGATTATTAATCTTCTTTCACCTTGTCGGCTGCCCGGATGGAAGCTCTGGTCTCTGTCGAAGAGCTGAGAGGGAAGGAAAGCCTCTGGCTGCTGACGCGTCGCGGCTGCGGCGGCGGCTGCTGCTGCGGCGGCGGCGGCGCCCTTCTGGCTCGGTGGCGCCACCGACTGCTGCTGCTGCTGCGCCGACTGCTGCGCCCTCGCGCTACCCAAGTCGCCCCCGACGAGCTGCCCGAACGCCTGCGCAAAGACCGAGGACGGCTCCTCCGCGGACGCCCCCGCCGCCGCGGCGGAGGACGACATCATCTGGTCCCACTGCGCGGCGAAGCTGTCCTGCGGCGGCGGCTGCGTCTGCGCCGTCGCCGACGCGAACCCGCCGATGGCCGCGCCGCCACCGCCGCCGCCGCCGTCGCCCATCAGCTCCTCCAACAGGAGCGCGTCGTCCTCGGTGGGGCGCGGAAGAGGCACGGAAGCTGCAAGAACAGAAGCATTGTTATTCCAGAGAGTGACAAGCGATCCTTCCTCCTCCGTTCCAACTCACGCGTGAGCGTCGGCATCCCCTCCATCTCCTTCTCGTGGTCCACGGGACTGTCGTCGAAGCCCAGGTCCAGCAGGGCGTCGTCGCTCGGAGGGAGGGGAGGAGGCGCGCCGGGCACACCAGAAGAGGAAGCGGCGGAGAGGTCCAACAGGGCCAGGTCGGTGTTTATCCCGCCGTCCTTTGACTCCTGCTGCTGCTGCTTGTCCCTGGGGGGCTCGTCCGTGTAGTCCGGGTTGAAGAAGAATTTGCTATATGAAGATACAGGAACTTCCAAGTCACGGAAAAGCATTTTGCTAGTTGCTCAGAGTTTGTCCTTACTCGTCCTTTGCTTCCTTGGCGTCCTTCTTCTTCCTCTTGGTCTTCTTCCCCTTTCCGTCGTCATTGTCGTCGCCGAGGTCCCTCTTGGGCTCCGCCAGCTCCTTGATGTATGAGAACTCGTAGTGCTGGTAGCCCCTGAACGACTCGTCCACGTGGTTCATCGTCTTGGCCGTCTTCTCCCAGAAGGCGATCAGTGCGTTCTGCAAAGTCGTCAGTGGCAACGCTGACGATACCGTCATCAAGGACGTCAACGACAGAGACCTGGTACCTGGTACATGATGAGGGCGTGTGAGAACATGTTGCACCTGGACGCGGCCAGCAGGTCCACCTTCTGCAGGCAGTCCAGCTTCAGCTTGTCGAACCGTGCCTTGCTCTGCTTCACGTGGCCTTGCACCTTGGGTTTAAGACAAAAAGCTAATTAAGTACAGTCGAACTCGGATAATCGGGACAGGTCGGGAAATGTCCCAATTTCGCAATTAACCGAGTGGTTCTATGGTATGTATGTACGTATGTAAGTATAGCTATGTAGTACTAGTAGTAGTGTAACATTTGCATACGTACCTACCCGACGGGACTTTAAAAGTTACGAACGTAACAAATTTAAGAAAAAAAATGTGACATTTACGTGGTATTCCAATATGTTCAATTACGTGCTTCCAAGCTAAATTTGTTAAGCTCGGGACGCTTAAAAGTCCCGTCGGGTACCGGTACATACTGGTACGTACAAGCGCACATACGTACATTTATTCTCCAAAAACTCTCTCAATTATCCGACTTTTTCCTATTATAATTATTGATTCCATCATCGGATACCTTTCTGAATTTTTCAAGTTGCTTGTACGTGTCCGGGTCCAGCTCCTGCGACACGTTCTTCATCCACATCAAGGCGCCCCTGTACTCCGTCCTGCTCTTCTCCATGCGGGAAACCTAACACAAAAAAATTCCACAAATCTCGACTATAAAGCACCTAAACTGACAAGTAGCGCTCACGGTCCAGTGTGTGTCCTCTATGGCTCTCTGCCTGAAGGTCTCTACCTCCTGGTAGAGCCTGACCAGAGGCACCCTGATGGCCAGCCGCTGCTGCCCGGAGTAGCCCATCGTCTTGCCCACCGCCACCATCATCTTCCCGGCGCGCGTCTTGTCCGCGCGCCCGTACTCCTTCAGGAAACGGCCGAGGCAGTTCTCCTCGAAGGAGAGGTCTGTGCAGTTTTTTTTTAAAGCACTTGACTTTCCCACATTTTCTCCGAAAAACTAAAATTTTCCCAACTCAACTGCACAGCCTGTCCTGGTAGTGTTCGATCATCCTCTGCAGGCTGCAAGTGGTGTCATTGATGGAGCGGAACAGCTCCAGCTTGGCGTCCAGCTCGGAGTCGGAGGCGATCACATGCTCATCCTCGTCCTTACCGAGCTTCCTCACCACAGCCTAGTAGTAGTTATGCGCCTCAAGTTGACTTTTTTTTATGCACACCGCAATTTCGCAAATACTGAAAAGTTTTTTTCTCACCTGCTTAGCCACCCAGTACTTATGCTGCAGCTTGTTTATGGCCGTGTCGTTTGCGCCCGGGGTGCTCTGCTCGTAGCTCCAGCGGTCGTAGGCGGTGCCGCTGTAGCTGCCGCCGCCGCCGCCGCCGCCGCCGCGGCCTTGCTGGTACCTGAAGAACGAAGAGATTTGGCAACTACTTGTCTGTCTCCATTGACGGGGACTTACATGGACATTATTTCTGCCTCTTTCCCTCAGCTATCTACGTCCGCCTCCTCCGCACCATGACCTCCTGATATCGCGGCAATCCTTTTTTCTACCGTGTCGCAAGGATTTTTTCCAACAGCCTGTTCTGCTGACATCACTGCAAACCAGGCCAGCTATACTAGTAGGTTTCGCCTCCTCCTCTCCCTCCACGCTGCAAAGGCTGACGTCGTCGCCGTCGTCGTCGGAGGGAGGCTGCAACTGTTCCCTCCTGACCCGTGTAGCAGGCTGTGTGAATAAAGTGTGGCACTACAGCCTGCAGTAGAGGGAGGAAGAGAGAGAGAGAGAGAGAGAGCTTCAGAGAGGCCCCTCAGACGGCTGCTTTCCTCTCTCTCTCTCTCTGAGAGAGAAACTTATCGATCCAAACGGTGTTGCCCCCGTCCTCCCCCCCCCCTCTCTCTCTCTTGCTTCTTCCTCATCCCCTCTCTCGCTCCCTCACACCATGCATGCACATTCAACAGGCGACACCGCAGCCGCGCACACATGTGTGTCCAAATCGAGTAGATACACGTTCACCATTTGCTGGTTTATTGCGCACTGTACAGCAGTACTCAAAAAGTAGTAGTACTCACAGAGACAAGAACAGGTAATGAGACAAATGAGAAAGACTGAGGTCAAAAAAGGGCAAACCTGTACTATGTAATATCGTTTCTTTTCTCCTCATCCCACAAAAAAGCATGGCCGGAAGTACCAATAAATTTTTTTCTCGTAAATGAACCCTCGTAGTGTGTATAAAGTATTAATAGAAACTACGTAACCGCGTGCACTTTTCAATCTTTGATAAAAAGACCAGAAAAAGGTATATAAATGACAAAAAGGCACAGCCATTAAAACCTTCGTAACCTTGGAAGATTTTTCAACGTCTCCTGTGTAAGAACAGCAGTAGCACACCTAGCACAACCCGACGGGACTTTTAAACTTACGAGCGTAGCAAATTGACGGAAAAACTTGTGGCACATATGTGGTGTCCTAATGACATGTTTCATTACATGTTTAAAGCTGAATTTGTTACGCTCGTAAGTTTAAAAGTCCCGTCGGGAAGCTCTGCTACTGCTGCGAAAATGCGTCATCCTCCGTGCTTCGTTTCCAGGTGCTGTTGAAGGCGGCGACAGTGAGGAAGGGGTCGCTGTTGACGCTGTTCATCAGGTAGAGCTCCAGGGAGGAGACGTCGCTCACCATCGACTGACAGTCACCGCGGCTACCAATCCTGGACATGAATGAAGAATGTTACCGTTTTCACGTACCTAGTTAACCTTTTGTAACCTAAGCTCATGTGTTTTATTTTGACCACAATGTGCCAACTTTGATTTTTTTTTCTCCCTCATGAATGGCAGTTGTGTGTTTACTTCATGTCTCATAATACCATGTGAGAGAAAAAGGCAAAGTTATTAAGAAGTATTAAACAAGCCAAGGTGTACTGTATGTCTGGTCGGGAAGCAAAAGTGCCTCTATACTACGTAGTAATTTTAAGAAAATACCTCGCTATAGCAGGCAAGCTGTTCTTGCCGTCCAGACTAGGGAGGACGTAGGCAGAACTCCAGCAGAACACCCCCAGATTATTCACGTAGGTCCTGACATAGGTAAAATACAATCACTTTGCCAAACAAATTTGCAACAAAAAAATCCAAATCAAATCCAAACGTACTTGAGCACTGCGTGCACGGCCTCGACCCACTGCTTCAGGTTGCCGGACACGCTGATGACCATGAGCTCGTGGTCCTTCCTGGCATCCAACGGGGAGACCACGTAGATGCCCCTTGCCACGCGGACCCCGAGGCCCAGGTTCAGGTGGGCGCGGACAAAGTGGGTCAGATAGCCTGCAAGGAAGAATGCAAAGTTAATTAACATCTGATCTGAGTATTTGTCATGGTTTCCTTAAAGGGACCAGCCGTCTAAGGTCTAGATCTTCTTGAATTTCAGCAATACCCTACCTAGTACAAGGGGTAAGAAGTGCAAGAGTAGTACAAAGATGGCAAGTTAACAATGTACTGTAAAGTTACAACATTGCTTCTTCCACATTTGGGTAAGTAACTTGAAGGATAACACCCACACCCACACCCCCACACACATACCTTTTTTCTTCTTGGTGGCCTCGTGCAGGACCCTGAACTGTCCCGGGTACTCTCCCCTGCCCAGTATGGCGTGCAGGTGGGGGTGCGCCTGGCTGGCACCCCCGTGCGGCATGGCATCGAAGATGAGGCTGAGGTGTGTCCCCCGGAAGTCCTGTTGATGCTCCTCCCACGCCCAGTGCAGCGCCAGGGCAAACACCTCCTGCAGCTCCCGCCCGGTCATGAGTGGGAGGGCGTCGTGGCGCTTCGGGAAGACGAGGATGTGCGCAGGCCCGAACTTAAAAATGTTTGCAGAGGTGGCGGCCAGCTTGGAGTCCAGCCTGGAGGTGATTGGAAGTGTTGTAGCGTGCACCCTTACAAGCACCCTTAACAGTGGCAGCAACAGTAACAGCATTGCCAACAACTTTTTTTTGTAGCTTCCAAACACCTTCCAAACACATCCTCAGCCATCCTGGTCTCGTAGTTGCAGAAGTCGCACTGCTCTCCCGCTGTGGAGCGGAGAAAGTCGCTGACAAAGTCCCTTGGGTCCCTCTCCAGGGTCGGCAGTGGCCGGCGGGACCTCAGCGGGTTGAACACCGTCTCCGACCCGGTCAGTGGGTTTCGCACGTGCAGAAGTGCCTTTTGGGAAAGATTGGGCATGGCTCATATCAAGAGTGCTCACTGCAAAGTGTGTACTCATGCTCTCATATGCATGAAATGATCAAAGTCACCACCTGCTTTTCAACTTTTTCAAGAACATCTTGCAACTCTGCGCCAAGCCAACGTTCAACCTGGGAGGGAGAAGTTGAATACGTTTTTTTTTCCTTGAGCATCTCTTTCTCGTTGCGTCCTACCATCTTCCTGACATTTGGGGCGCTGAGCGAGACCTCACCCTCCTCCACGCTGAACTCTAGAATGCCCCTGAAGGGGGCGACGCAGGCGGACGAGGGACTCTTGGCGATCGTCTCCACCAACTCCTCTATGCCTGCTAGGCGGCAAGACGGATCTGACTTCCAAGTGGAGTCCGATAAAGCCGTCATATCTGGAAACACATGTACTTCATAATACATAGTATGTAGTTGTAGTAACATACGAGTAGATATACACTAGTATAATAATTACTGCCTCTCTTTAAGAAGCCAAACAAGTCACCAGTCCTCCGTCCTCCTTCTCCTCCGCCCAGGACCAGGATGACGGCGAGGGTGACGGCCAGCAAGATCAGGCACAGCAAAGTTCTCCTCCCGCACCTCGTGAGCCGCTTCAACCTCGGCAGCAGCAGCATCCTCGTCGTCGACGGCAGCAAAGTCATCATCATCTCCTTCTCCTCTTCCTCCTTCCGTTACTGCCTCCGACGACATGACGAAAGGGCCCCAAGTCACAATTAAGAAAAAACAGCACTTGTACAGTACACTACACTCGATCTTGCTGCCAGCCTGGCTCAATCATTTCTGTCGTCTCTTGTGTTCAGCTCCGTTGCCTTTGCTTCTTCCTCCTCCTCCTCCTCTCTGAGAGAGCTCTAGTCTACGTAGTTACACAACACTTCCATCTCCAGCACCTTTCCTCTTTCCTGCAGCTGCTTCTTTTCTTCTCATTCCCCATGCCATATGCAACAACTCATTCTCACAGTGTCATCCGCGCCTTCCTATTGGGGATTGCTAACGTTGCTCCTTCTCCCGTACGTACAGGATGTCCCAGAAAAAAATGACATACTCTTACTCCTTCCATAAAGTAGAAAATATAATCAGGCACGTTCAATAAGACTTATAAGTAAGGCGGTCGGGTTTTATTGGGAACCCTGTAAGTAGCGCACGTATAGTAGTTCGTTGCCGCCTCTGTCCTCGGGAGGCAGATAAGGAAAAGTGCGCGGAACTTTAGGCCCTTCTAATCTTTGTCATTTGCTCCATGTCCAGTGTACTTTGCATACAATGTGAAAACGCTCAGCATGCTGTTGCAGCTTTTCCCATTTAGCGTATCTTTTATTGCTATCACATTTTTGTTAATAACACGTAGCAACTCACGAAATTTTAGAACTGTTTGTAAAGAAACTGTGCAGTAAGGTGGTATCTATATCTGTTTATGGTGGGATGTTTCCTGACGCACTTTAGATGAACCCATCTCTGGTGGGATCGTTCAGCCAGGGGTAGTTGTTGGAGCAGCGAACACAGGTGTGCAGGTGAAGAGCCTCCCCAGGCAGCTCCTTGGTGGCCAGTTTGCACATGCTTGGGGCCAGGCAGGGTGGCCTGGGCTCCACAACGCATCTCTCCTTCCAGGGCTCAAAATTGGGAGCAGAGTTGATGTCTGTTGGGTTCTGGATCCACTGGATCACCTGCGTCATGGTGACAAAGTAGACATCAAAGCGGTCAGACAGCACCTCATCCACCCAGTAGAGGAAGGCATCTAGGAACTCTGGGTTGTTCTTCAGCCAGGCAGCATGGAAGAACAGACCAAGAGGAGCACGATTCTGGTCATAGTGGCGGTAGAAATTGTGGGTGAGGAAGTTATAGAACTG
>JAAUYM010072607.1_pt1 | contig 15227 bp, 14 predicted proteins | sample 7278001 | NCBI WGS metagenome assembly JAAUYM01 (sample SAMN14350224, study PRJNA611818) | marine sediment metagenome | isolation source: surface marine sediment (1.8m) | place: French Polynesia: Moorea | collected 2018-08
CCGCAGCAAGGAGGGCAGAGGAGGAGGAGGAGGAACAGGCGGAGGCGGGGGCGAGGGCGGGGCAAGGGGAGGAGACGGGTGACGGCTGCGCAGTCGCCGCGGCCGCCACCGCCGACAGCGGCCTCCTCGTAGGACGGCGGCGGTGTCGGCGGAGGGAGGGGCATGACAACTACGGCGGCGGCCGCGGCGACTGCGCAGCCGTCACCCGTCTCCTCCCCTTGCCCCGCCCTCGCCCCCGCCTCCGCCTGTTCCTCCTCCTCCTCCTCTGCCCTCCTTGCTGCGGCCGACACCATCCCCCTCCACAAGTTGCGCACCCCGACGGCGAAGATGAGCAGGTACACCAGGAAAAGCAGGGCCATCAGCCAGCGCCACTGCCTCATGCACTTGTTGGTCACAAAGCAACCCACGTAGTAGCCCATGTAGGTGAAGGCACCGGCCGGGATGGCCAGCGCCAGTGGGAAGAACCTAAAAAATTAATTTAAGTTTACTATGGTAGTACATAGCAACGTTGTCCTTGAAAAAATAGACAAGAAAAATTTATGAAAATTTGCAGTGAAGTGTGAGCTTTCCACTCACAGTGATGTACCGTGCCAGATGATTTCTGATGTATGAAAGTGACATATACCTCGCGTCCTCCCACAGCCACGCGTGGTGAGAGCAGACCCTGAAGTGGAAGTAGAAGTAGGCCACCACCGGGCCGCTCAGGTGGAGGACGATGAGGACGACCTCGGCGGGGCCGACGCCGCCGCCGCCGCCGCCCCCCGTGGAGGACGAGGAGGTAGAGGAGGTGTCGTCGATGCCAAGGCCGACGCTCATGGTGGTGGGCGGACAGTTGAGCCCAAGGTCAATCAGCTGCTTCTCTCTCTCCTTTTCTCTCCTCCCAGCAGCCAGTGGTACTGTGTAGAAGGTACTTGGAGAGGGGTTGGGGCTTAAGCTTTCTCCTTTTTTTTTTCGGGAGAGAAAGCCCCCTTCTCTTCTGCGCAAACCCCTACACTTCTTATAAAAAGTAATGCCAGCTACCTCCTTCGTCAAGTTCCCATAATTTATACAATACATGGTAATTTTTTGCATGTTCTCATCTTGTATATAGTGCTTTTTCTTGTCAGGTTGTGTCGTACACTAGTACTTGCAAGCTCCTTAACGTGTAAGGGGTGAGATGGGAAAAAAACTATTTTACTGCACCGCTTAAGCTCCTCCGTAATAAATCTCACGACTATAAAACGAGAAGCTGCTGTAAAGAGGCCTTCAATATGTAATCGGTAGCTGATGTTTGTGCAGAAAAAAGAAATATTGCCTCCGGCCCTCATAATTAAATTTGAGAATTTGTTCAATCAGCCCAGAGGGAGAGAGGACAGTTTTATTGGTCCGAACTTTTTTTTCGCATTCAACCTATCTAATACCGTGTTTTTGTCGCCATTGCAGTGCTCAAGTTCTGTAACAGAACGCCGCTAAATATTTTCCGCAATTTTTTTTTAAAGAGGTGTAAAATCCATCATCACCCGGCTCCAGAATTCCCTCACACTCCGCCAAGTGGTCATGGCGTCTGTTGGAGAGCAGGCCCGGGTGGTCATGCTGCTCCTGCTCCTGCTCTTGCTCCTGCTCCTTGACGCTGCCAGGTGCCAGGAGACGGCGGCCCTGATCGTGGGCGGCATCTCGCAGGACGTCGGCGACGGGGAGCCGTCCAACGTGGCCTCCGCCGAGCTGTTCGGCTGCCCAGGACGCGGGAGGGACTCCTACCCGGTGGACGACTACCCAATCAGGATCTACTTCGCCGGCGGCCGCTTCCAAGCCGCCGGCGGCGGCGGCGGCGGCGGCGCCGTCGTCTGCGGCGGCTACCACTGCCCGTCGCTGCTGTCCTGCCAGGTGAGCAACCAGTGCTTCTCCTGGACGCCGGAGGACCAGTGGCAGGAGCACAGCCTGCTCTGGAAGGAGGTGTTCGACCACACCCTGGTGGAGGTGGTCAACTTGGACCTGGAGCCGGTCACGGAGGAGAGGTACCTGCTCACAGTCGGACCCACCAGGGACACGCAGGCAAGAAAGACAGCATGTTGCTGTCAAACGGATGCATCTTTTATAATATTGTCCGTTATGCAATCCACTACACAAACACTAGATCTTCGATCCGGTGAGCGGCAACTGGAGCGAGTACAGGCAAATCGATGAGACGGGCTGGACGGCTCGCCGGTGCGTGGCGCAGCACGAGGACTATGTCATCCACGTGGGGACCAGGGTCCTGGCACTCGACACACTTGAGTGGGAGGTCACGGACATGGGAGACGTGCCAGAGTTCCTGGAAGAGCACGGCAGGTGCTCCGTTGTCTACGTGCATGACAGGCCAGGTGGGCGAGTACTCATCCACTTACCTACTAATACAACATGAGATGTCTGTTAAAATGCCATTTCTGTTCTGCACAGGTATTCTTCTGAGAAATGGATACTGGTTTGACCTCGAGTACCGAACCTGGGAAGCGCAGAAGTTCCCTCCAAACAATGTCCTTGTAGACGAGCCCAATTCCGCCTTTGGGTACCAGGGCAAACTGACCATCTTTGGCAACCCTGTCTGTAACTCGACAGGTGAATGCCGGTACACAGAAGTTGTTCAGCACAACCCAGGCGAAGACACATGGTTGACCCTGGGGCACATGACTACAGACAGGCGTTACCATGAAGTGGTTGAGGTGCCTGTTGAATTCTGTGATGTCCTGGGAACCATCATGACCACCACAGAGGCACCCACTACGACTGAAGATCCAGCCATTACAGATGAGCCACTGCCTGGTGAGGACAGCAGCAATGTGGCCATGATCATTGGAGGCATTTGGGAAGAAGCATCGGGAGGTAGTACATTGCCTAGCGTCGAACTATTTGGCTGTCCAGGTTATCAAAATGTGGCACTCCCTGTGGAAGATTATCCAACTGCAATTTACTTGACAGCAGGCCAGTATATGGAGGATGAAAACAAGGTGCTTGTTTGTGGTGGCTTTACCTGTGAAGACCAAATTGGATGCAGAATAATTACTGACTGCTATGAGTGGATGCCTGAACTACACTGGCAGGAGGCGACTGCCAGCCTCAATGAGAGGAAGTGGTCTCACATAATGGCCTCAGCTGTCAACGTTGACCTTGTCGGTGATGATGAACATTACCCACTTGTATTAGGAGGAACTGATACTGTAACTGAAATGTATGATCCTGTGAATGATGAATGGTATCCCTACTATGATTTGCCAGAAGGTAACTGGAGATCTATTGACTGCTTAGTTCAATATGGAGATGACATATACCACATAAATACTGCCATTACCAAGCTTGACACGCTGTCGTGGAGTGCATTAGACTTAGGAGAGGTGCCTGAGTTTATTTCCGGTGGTGGCAGATGTTCTATGGTTAGGATCAAGGGACACGTAGGTGAGTAATCACGCCATACCAAAACTTAAATAACAGAAGCACTCAAGATATTTTTTTCACCTCAAGGTATAATGCACAACACAGGCTGGTGGTATGATATAGCTGAGGAGACTTGGCAAGCACTCAGGTTCCCACCATATCCTGAATTTGAAACCATACCCAACAATTTGTACAGTTTCCGTGGATTGCCAACGATCTTTGGAAACTCAGCTTGTAACTCTGAAGGAGAGTGCGAGTCCCTGGATATCATCCAATACAACTCTGATGAGGACATCTGGTACACGCTAGGTGAGATGCTTCATCCTCGCCAATATCACGAGGTCATTGAGGTGCCCTCCTCATTTTGTGTTGAGACAGAGTACCCAGCTCCAAGGTAAGTGCAGCAGTGTTTTTTTAATATACTGTTTGCCAGACATCACCCAAGTTTAACAATAATACAAAAAACAAATGGACATAAACAAGTAGCACTGTCCTAATAACTAGTTTCCAGTATATTTTTAAAAAGAGAATTAATGCACTGTAATGAATTATCAGGGCAAATTGTAAGTACACTACGTACAGACAAAAAACAGGAATGTAGGCAAGGTTTCAGCTCATTTTAAAAACAGTTCTTAAAAAATTGTAATCTTTTTCTAAACTTCTCCAGGGATGACACAGCAGCCATGGTCGTGGGAGGTATTCGTGATTTATACCTGGGGGAAGACGGGATACCAGGTGGAGATGATGACTTTGCAAACATTGTGGCAACTGCTGAAATCTTTGGGTGCCCCCAAGCTCCAGATTCCTCAGTATAAGTCAATTAATCTACCCTAATATGCTAAAGAGAGCACTTTTTCATATTAAAATACTTTTTTCTAGATCAAGCTGTCAGATTACCCAACTCTCATTTACCTAGCAGCTGGCATCTTCTACGACTCAGAGGACCATGACCATGTCATCATCTGTGGTGGCATTCCCTGCCACAGGTGCCCACCCACATCAGAATGTTACAAATGGACGCCAGATGGAGACTGGGAGGCAGCAGACATTGGAAATCTCACAACCGCAAGGTAATTTAAATTTAGAACGGTGTTAATAAATACTGTATATGTATTTTGGCATCTAAGTAAATTTTAGCTAATGATTTTTACTGCAAATTATAACACAAGTCATATCATTGCTTAAGTTGTGCATATAAAAATTAGCTTACACACTTTACTTAAAAATTTTTAGCATATTCACTGACATATAACATGATGATCTGCATTGATAAGAATAGTGCAAACAGGCAATTTACTTGACTAAGTCGTACATAAATATTTTGAGACCTGACACAAAAGATATTTTTTACTCCTTTGCAACCTCGTTTTCCTGAGGTCACTTGGCTTGTATTTGGTAAAGTATTAATCTGTATTTACTGTCCAAGTCAAGCATACTGGTACAGTATATACTTTTAACCATCATATCTGAGACGGCATGCTTTTTTTCTTTGTTATTTTTTTTATCAGATTTGGCCACATGATGGGTTTGGCACCAGATGCAACATCAGGTTCTAGTGCTCGTGTTCCACTGGTCCTTGGTGGTGGAGGGGTAGCAGTGCCTGGAACACCAATCAGCCAGATAACCGAGATCTACGACCCTATCAACAATGAGTGGAAGGTCTATCAGGAATTGATGTATGCTGGATGGAATGCTATCCAGTGTTTGGTTCAGTACAATGACAATGTATACAGTATCTGGGGGGACCAGGTTGCTGTTCTCCACACTCCAAGTTGGACATTTGAAGTTCTAGGCGCTCCTCCAGACTTTATTGAATTTAATGGGAAATGTTCCATCGCTGAGATTAATGGAACACAAGGTCATTTTTGTTTAAACTTTGTTTTTCTTTACATATGAGTACAGTAATAGTTTGTTCCTGCTGCTCTTGAAAGCTGTTTCTGTTGCCCTTAGCATGTGTAGGTATGTACTTTAGAATTTGTTTCATTTTTTTAAAGGTATCATGTTGCGCAATGGTTACTGGTTCAATCTTGAGACTCTTGAATGGGAGGTTAAAAGATTTCCCCCAAATAACCTATATGTCCAAGAAATTGATTCCCTTTATTACTTCCGAGGAAAACCAACTGTTTTTGGAAGTCCTGTGTGTGAGGGTGGTGGTACTTGTAAATACATAGAGGTCAATCAGTATGACTCAGAGACTGACAGATGGAACAAACTAGGAAATTTGATTGAAAGCAGGGGTTTTCAGGGTGTGGTTGAAGTTCCTCAGAGCCTGTGTGACCATATCCCTGAAATGACGACACTAACAACACAAGTTACCACCTCATCAACAACTGAAGTAGTTACTGATACAACAGTAGAGCCCCCAGATAAAACAACTGCTGCCATTATTATTGGAGGATCCTGGATAGAAGCTGACATTAGGACAACCATGGCAAGTGTGGAGATCTTTGGATGTCCAGGCTATGAAGACCGTTCATTTCCACTCCTTGACTATCCACTTGGTGTGTTCCTCACTGGTGCTACATATTTTCCTAACAGTCAAGAGTTGGGCAAACTGATATCTTGTGGAGGCTTTCTCTGTGATGAAAACTTCTGCAGCCTTGGTGGAGAGTGCTTTGAATGGACAGTGGAAGATCAATGGCAAGAAGCACCACCTCTTGTAGAAATTAAATGGTCACACCTCATGGCTTTGGTAAAAAATCTGGATGATAATAGCCCAATTACAAGAGAAGAGCGAGTTCCCATGGTTCTTGGACAGAACCACAAGACCCAGATTTACAATGTCACCACGAGGGAATGGACTACATACATGGATTTGCCAGGAGACACTGAGAGCATGGAGGATTGGATTGCTACAAACTGCCTAATCCAAATTGACGATTTTATTTATTATATTGGATTTCGATTTTATGAGCTTGACACATTGTCTTGGACTTTTACTCGCAACATCGGTATACCAGAGTTTCTTCATAATCCTGGAACATGCTCTCCACTGCGACTCAGAGGGACACAAGGTGATAATGCACTAATGTTTGGATGCACTGATCATTAAAATTTTGTGCAAAAAGGCTAGTGCAGTAATAATTTTTCTTCGATCTTTTCCACATGGTACTGTACAGTAAGATTAGTGAGGACATTCTGGAAAATATCTTCAAATATACCTATATCAGAATGTCCATGGATTAGCACTAGTCCTCTCCCAATGCATTTAGTCAATGAGACTTTATGTTCGGTTCTATGGATATGTGCTTCTAAATCTCAAAAAGTTTTTTCCTGTTTGAGTAGGCATACTCCTTCGTACGGGATTTTGGTTTAATTTGTGGACTGAAGAGTGGGAGCAGCTTCGCTTTCCGCCATATGCAGAGCATGTCACACCCCCAAACGAGATGACCTCATTTAGGGGAAAGCCTACTGTGTTTGGTAACACTGTCTGTGACTCCGAAGGGGAGTGCATCCAGGAGGAAGTCATCCAGTACAATGTGGAGACGGACTCATGGGAGAGGATAGGTGAACTGCTACACTACCGTGGTTTCAGTGCCATTGTTGAAGTGCCACAAGAGTTCTGTGAGGCAGCCGACTACCCAGATCCTAGTACCAACACAGTAGCATTGATTGTTGGAGGGATTAGAAACGTTGGGAGTGATGAAACCGTTCTTGACAGTGTTGAGCTTTTTGGTTGCCCTAGCTCACTGTCCATTCCTTTTAATGAAAAATTTCCTGTTAGCATCTCCATGACTAGTGGTATACACTCTGTCTCGGATGAAGAGAACAATCCAATGGGCATGATTATCGTGTGTGGAGGAATGGGCTGTGATGCCAACGGTACCTGTGAGGAAATGGACTCTTGCTGGGAATTTAATCCAGTCACACTTACCTGGAATGAGGCAGGTTACACTCTGCTCAGCCCTCGTTATGGACACGTGATGTCATTGTCACCAGACTTGGACTCTGGAACCAACAACCGGGTGCCTTTAGTTTTGGGAGGATCAGTTGAGGAAACGGAAATTTGGAATTCACTCCTTGAGGAATGGAAAGATTATCGGTAAATAAGGCGCATGTGTATCACTAGAAAAACTGGCTACAATAACCCTGCTAGAATTAATGTACAGTACTGTATCTGTATATACTACTATACTATCAATAACAATATCTTTAAAAAAGCAGTGAAGGCTTCATGCAAGCACACAAGATGCAGTGAAAATCCCTAACTGACACATTTTTTATAATCTTGCATTTGTGATTCTTCATTTTTTTTTAAATTCTGTAATAGTTCCTTGGAGGAGGGCAGCTTTTGGTCATCTGTGTTCTGTACCTTGGTGTACCATGATGTTATGTATCACATCCATGATAATCTCTTTGAGCTTGATCTGTTCAACTGGCAGACAACTGACTTTGGTGAAGTACCAGATTTTGCCAAGAGGCCTGGAAGATGTGCCATAGCCACTGTGGAAGGAGTTACAGGTAGTCTTGGTTAAGCGTACAGATAGTCTCTTACACAACATTACTTGCTAATTAGAAAAAAATGGATACTGTACTAGACTTCCTCCCGAATTCCTACAGTTTGTCCTATGCAGGATTGATGCTTAGAAATGGCTATTGGCTCAATTTGGAAACTCATGAATGGGAGTCTCGTCGCTTCCCACCCAAGACAGATTTGACTTTAGCTTCCAACACACTTTTTACATTCCAAGGAATGCCAACTTTTTTTGGTGGCACTGCTTGCACTGACGATGGAATATGTGAGTATAAGGAAGTGCAGCAGTATGATGCAGGACGAGACCTCTGGATTACCCTTGGAAATATGAGGGAAAGCAGATCCTATCATGAGGTAAACTAATCATATTTGTTCCATATATTTACCAGTAGAAATCTGCAGGAAGCAAAAAATTGAGTGCTTGTGCTGGTGTCATAGTAGCATACAGTAGGTACGTTTATGAAGAAAATATGTGAATATTAATAAACACTACCATTGCAGGTAATTGAGGTACCGGACACCTTCTGTGACCTCATTCAAAGCATATCAGAAACAACTAAAGCACCTTTTACTGTACGTACAGTGTTGTGCTCTATCAGTATCAAGCAACATTCTATGTACAGTGCTATGCACATGGTTTCAGGGAGAGACAGTGGAGCCACCACCAATTCCAGAAGTGGATGAGAACACAGTTGCATTGATTATTGGTGGTTACTGGAACCATCCTGATGGCAACACTATGGTTTCTGGTACTGAGCTCTTTGGCTGCCCTGGGTCAGTAGATCCAGAGACTGGGGAATACATGGCCATACCTATTGATGACTATCCTGAGAATGTGTACATGACTGCTGGGGTGTATTACGAGGAGGAAGGAGTGGATGCACCAGATGAGGGAAAGGCAATGGTGTGTGGAGGACTTTCTTGCAATATGGGCATGTAAGTATTAATATTGATTTAGGTAGTACCAGTGTTCATCCTATATAGTTATACTTTTGTTACGAAACCTTCCGGTAACTGTGTATAATTCACTGGGGAAAAACTGTTACCATACAATGGCACATTTCTGGGCCATACAGAAACTCATTTGCCACTATGCAAGAAGGTGCCCTCCTTCATCACTAGTTTCAACCATTTTTGCAGCATTGGGTGCTGTCCAGTTTCCAGCTCTTTTTCACAACACTCTCCAGAGTTAAAAGTCCCCTTCCCCAACTAGCATCACTTCCTGAAAAAATCAGCCCAATTTCTTTGGCAGTCTAGGTTTTCCAAGTTGCCATCTCATCTTTGCTCTTTCCACTTTTCTTTGATCACTATGCCTCGTTCATTCCATACCTGAATCTCTGCACACAGATACCCTGGCTTAGTTCTCCCATTGACCAGGTCATGCACTTCAACTCCCCCTCATTTCTGCTGAACACTCTGGTGTCCAGCAGGGTCCTTCTCTTTTTGAAGTGCTCATTGGTTTTGGCCTACTAGATCTCCCAAAATCAGTCTAGAAATATCAGTTGCAGTTGACTTTCACAAATTGCTAAGAATGCTTTTTATCACATCAGGTTTTTAACTTCATCACTTCATTGTCCTTTTGTCATTGTATTTTTTGTCCTTTTATTAGACAAAGCTGTGCCTTTTCTACTCAATGCTTTGAGTGGCGTCCAGACACTCAGTGGCAAGAGGCTACAAATCATCTCAATGAGGCCAAGTACAATCATATTATGGTGTTGGCCAAGAATCTTGACAGTGACTCTGATGAGCATGTTCCTCTAGTCCTTGGCCAGAGCATTGAAACTGAAATCTTTCAACCTAGCAATGACACATGGGCCAACTACAGACCGCTCCTTGGTGCCAACTGGAATGCATTGAGCTGCTTGGTGCAGTATGGAGAAAGGGTTTATCACATCTTTGATGATGTCTTCGAGTTGAATCTGGAGACATGGGATATAATCAATCATGGACCAAAACCTTCTTATCTGGGAAGATTTCCTGGAAAGTGTGCTGTGGCTACCATTGATGGAACACCAGGTAAAATATTGCTATGCTCATACCTAAACAGATATGCACTGATGCTTTTTGCCATCACCAGGACTGATGATAAGATCAGGATTTTGGTTAAATCTTGTAACATACGAATGGGAGCAGAAGAGATTCCCCCCTTACTATGAAAGCATTGCAACACCCAATGCACTTTACAGCTTCAGAGGAAAGCCTACAATCTTTGGAAATAGCATCTGTAATGAGGAAGGCACATGCACCTTTACTGGTGTCGTACAATATGATCCAGACCAAGACCTGTGGATTTCACTGGGCCAGATGGTTAAACCAAGGACACTGCATTCTGTGATTGAGGTGCCCAAGACATTCTGTGATGTTGTAACATATCCACCACCCAGCCACAACACTGCAGCAATGGTCATTGGAGGACTTGGAGATTTTGACCCAGTTATTGGAAGGAGAATTATTCACATGTCTGTGGAGTTGTTTGGCTGTCCTGGTTCTCCTAATAGCTTAGTCATTAATAACTTTCCTCAAAGAGTTTATTTGACATCTGGTAGTCACTTTGACATCATAGACAGAGATGAACAAGAGCCGGCCATGGGCTCAGTGTTGGTTTGTGGTGGGTATAGTTGTGACATAAACCAGACTTCCTGCAGCATAAGTAAATCATGCTATGAATGGACGTCAGAGAATCACTGGCAACTGAGGGAAGAAGAACTGGATGCTAGTCGTTGGGCACACATGATGGCTTCTGTTCCAGATGCAGAGTCAGGATCAAATAATCAGGTTTACTTAACAAAAAAATATACCAATGAAACTCTTTATCTTATAAAGAGTGACATTCTGCAAATACTTTTTTTCTTTCACCTTGGCAACAAAATTTTCAGTTGAGTAATAAAAAAATGCCTTTGTTGCAGGTACCGGTGATGCTTGGTCCCACAAATGCTGCAGCAATCTATGACTACTTCGAAGACGAATGGAGGGAGTACCTTGAAATGCCGACAGGAAGCAACTGGATGTCACTGGGCTGTCTTTTGCAGTATGAGGACACAATCTGGCACATGAGTGATGAGATCTGGGTTCTCAACGCATTGACTTGGGAGACTAGGAACTTGGGTTTCATGCCCGAGAAGCATGCTTTTCCTGGACGATGCGCCATTAGTGAAGTTAATGGAGTTGCAGGTAGATTGCTACCACTACAAGATTTTAAAATTTTGTTGTAGGTTTTTATACAAGTAAAAGAAAGTTAATACCTGGTACCACAATTTCATTCTCTACAAGCAGCAGGACTCTGTGCAAGTAAACGTACAAGAAAGTATATGTACATAAGTTCAAGTCAATTACATACATACAAACATGAGTAACATAACAGGCACTTCTGTACTATGTATGTACTATATACCCGGTATAAGTTGCAAGAGAAACACAAACCCAGTATCAAGTGCAATATTGTTAAAACCAATGTCAAATAACTTTAAAAAATAAAGGATAGAGTTGCTTGTAGCATGCTTGCAGATTCAATGCATCTTTATATGATCTTGTTGCAGGCATTCTGTTAAGAAATGGCTTCTGGTTCAACTTGCAAGATGAAATGTGGGAGGCAAAAAGGTTCCCTCCACGAGTGCTTGACAGCATTGCACAGCCAAATGCACTCTTCAGATTTCAAGGAAAGCCAACAATGTTTGGCAATCCCATGTGTGATGGGGAAGGTGTCTGTGAATACAGGGAAGTTCTGCAGTACAGTGAAGTTACTGACACATGGGACTTTCTTGGAACACTCCAGGAGACAAGAACACTTCATGAGGTTATTGAAGTCCCAGGAGAATATTGTGATGAGTACCTTGGCTCTGTTTCCTCAACAACGGATGCACCCATTACTGTAACTGATGGGACAACTGATATAGAAACTGTTGCAATGATTATTGGGGGCCTCTGGGACGTGGATAATGAAGGATTAGTTGGCTATGTACTTTCTGAGGTAGAACTTTTTGGCTGCCCTGGTAGTGAAGACACTTCTGTAGTTCTGCAAGACTTTCCAGAGCCTGTTTATCTGACAGCTGCTACATTTTATGACAACAAGGTTGTAACTTGTGGAGGCTACACCTGCAGAGAAGATGCCACTGAAATATGTGGTGTGCTTGATGACTGTTTCCAGTGGACACCTGAAGAGCAGTGGCAACCTTTTGTGGATAATCTTGACAACCGCAAGTGGGCTCACATTATGCCTAAGGTTCAGAACATGCTTATAAACTCTACTGTTCCTGTGCCTTTGGTGATAGGCCTAAACTCTTTAACAGAAATTTACAATCCTGACACAGAACAGTGGGAGTCATATTTGCAAGTTCCTAGCAACATGGTCTCGTTTGCTTGCTTTGTGCAGTCAGGAAATTTTATCTACTATCTCAGAAATAACATAATTGCCCTGGATACTACTACTTGGGACATTGAGGATTTTGGGACTGTCCCAGAATTCCTTGAGCACCCTGGGCGATGTGCTGCTTTGGAAATTGATGGCAGAAGTGGTAAATACAAAAAATCCTACTTCATTGATTTTTTTATGACAGTACTTTGGTTTGGCTAGGTATACTTCTTCGTAATGGTTACTGGTTTGATATTGAACAGCAAACTTGGGAACAAAAAAGGTTTCCCCCTTATGCAAATGTAGTGGCAATACCTGATGCAATGTGGACTTTCAGGAAAAAACCCACCATCTTTGGGAATACAGTCTGTGATGGACTAGGAAACTGTGAGTTCACAGGTGTGGAACAATATGATGTGACAACTAACAAATGGATTCACATTGGAAAGATGATACAGACAAGAACCTTTCATGAGGTTGTTGAAGTCCCAGTTTCCTTCTGTGACTTCAGCTCTAACTCTGTTTTTGAGACTGACACTGCAGCCATGATAATTGGAGGCATCTACAATATTGACAGTGCTGATAACCCAGACAACCTACAAGAAATGGAAGTTTTATCTAGTGTTGAGATATATGGATGCCCAGGCCTGGAAGATACCATGGTAGTGGAAGATCTTCCATACCCAACATACATGACAGGTGCAGAGTCTATTAATTTCTAATCTTCACACATATTTCAACTTTCTAATTATTTCGAATCTAGGAGGTACCTATTATTCTGAAGATGGCAGTGTTGACAATGGAACAGTAATAGTCTGTGGTGGTGTTATTTGTCCAGAGGATAATGATGGTATTATTACATAGAAAGCAACCATTCTGATTGGTCCCTTACACTCTCATGCTATTGACCTTCTAGGTTGTGCCATTACATTAGAATGCTGGGAATGGAATCCAAACAGAAGCCCACAATGGCAGAATGCAAGTCTATTGACCATGATCAAGTGGGGGCACCTAATGACATCTGCTCCAGATGTTGAAGCAACCTCCAACAAAGAATATCCAATTGTTGTTGGCTTTGATGAAAATACACAAATCTATGATCCTAATACTGATGAGTGGAGAGACTACATAGGGCTAGGGGAGGAAAACAGGGGTTGGTTTTCATTTGGTTGTCTTGTGCGATACAGGTACAAGATATATCATGTCAGGACAGAGGTTTATGAATTAGACACACTATACTGGACAGTGATCAACTTGGGACCAATACCTGAGTTCTTGGAAAATCCAGGGAGATGTGCAATATCTACAATGGACGGAGAGGAAGGTAAGGAAAATCTTTCACATAACACGTGGCATGCTCCATGTCATAGTGAACCACTTGGGCACATTAATCAGTTTACAATATTTTTAATTGACAAAACAGGTATACTGTTGCGCAATGGATACTGGTACAGGTTGAGTGATACCAGTTGGCACCAGATGAAGTTTCCACCTCATATTATGTTTGGAAATCTACCTGATGCTGATGCACTTTATAACTTTAGGGGCAAGCCAACAACTTTTGGGGCTCCCACTTGTGATTCAGACATAATTTGTAAATACACTGAAATTAACCAATATCATAGCAATGTTAACCAATGGGTAAAGATTGGCAATTTGCAGCAGTCAAGAGGCTTCCACGAGGTTGTTGAAATACCACCAGAATTCTGCCAGACTATTGCCGACCCCACCACCACCACAACAGTAATGCAACATACATCTACCACTGCATTTCCAGAGTACGAAACTGCTGCATTGATTATTGGTGGAGTCATCAACAGAGAGGAAGGAGGGGATATCACTGACAGTGTGGAACTCTTTGGGTGCCCCAATGTCAACTATGATGGTCTTATTGACATAAAGAAATTTCCTGTGGGTGTGATGCTGACTGGTGGCATCTACTATCCTGATGGAGACAAGGTCATGGTGTGTGGTGGCCAGCAGTGCACCTCTCCAAGGGTCTGCCAGATCAGCATTGACTGCTATGAATGGTTTCCTGGTAGGGCAGAGTGGGTGAAGGCAGAAAACGGTCTTAACAATGTCAAGTGGGGTCACTTTATGGGGCTAGCAGCAAACATGAATGACCCAAGCAGACAGGTCCCAATGGTACTGGGGTATGGTGTTGGGACAGAGATCTATAATCCAGACTTGGAGTTGTGGGAGGAGTATGAGCCACTTGAGGATCCAAATTGGTCCACAATATATTGCTTAGTCCAACATTTAGACAGCATCTGGCAAATGAGGAGCAACATTTATGAACTTGATTTGAACACATGGAATATGACAGATTTTGGGCAAATGCCTGATAGGCTTATCAATTCTGGACAGTGTGCAGTGCTTGAAATAGATGGGACACCAGGTAATGAGTTTCAATGCATATTGTGCCCATTTTATTATCAATTTATTATCTACAGGAATCTTGTTGAGAAATGGCTACTGGTTCAACATAGAGGACAAAGTTTGGGAGCAGCGACGCTTTCCTCCTTATGCAATGTTTTTCCCTGAGCCAAATGCCATCTTCACCTTTAGAGGCAAGCCCACTGTATTTGGCAATACCATATGCAATGATACAGCAGGAGACTGCCTCTACTCTGAAGTTGTCCAATACAGTCCAGAAATAGATGAATGGGACTCTATTGGCCAGATGTCTATTGGTAGGAGCTTCCACACTGTTATTGAGGTGCCCGTGGAGTTCTGTTATAAGTCTAGCACAACAACTACTGTTACGACCACGACATCAATGACAGTGACAACCATGACGGGGACTAGTACCAGCTCACAAAGTTGGAGCACCTCACAGAGTAGCAGTAGCACCTTACAAGATGATGGCACCACCCAGAGTAGCAGCAGCACCGCACAAGATGACGGCACCACCCAGAGTAGCAGCAGCACCGCACAAGATGACGGCACCACCCAGAGTAGCAGCAGCACCGCACAAGATGACGCCACCACCCAGAGTAGCAGCAGCACCGCACAAGA
>JAAUYM010039167.1_pt1 | contig 15225 bp, 11 predicted proteins | sample 7278001 | NCBI WGS metagenome assembly JAAUYM01 (sample SAMN14350224, study PRJNA611818) | marine sediment metagenome | isolation source: surface marine sediment (1.8m) | place: French Polynesia: Moorea | collected 2018-08
ATTGGTACCTGCCACACCCAATGCCACGTTTCCATTTTCCTATAAGTGGATTTAAAGCAGACACGGTAGCTTTCCACTTATGGATAAGCCGAAAAAGTCCCGTCGGGAAGTTAGAAGGTTCATGGCTTTTTTAACTTTTTAGTATGATGCAATCCCCTTGTTCAGCAGATTGTTGCAATCACAAAGTGAATAAAATATTTTCCAAAGCTTTAGAACAGACTTCTATCTGCAAAGAGTGTGCAGATCACCATGAGAAACCCACTGTTTTACGTGCTTGAGAGGCAGATAGCCCATGCAACTGGCACCTCATGTTACCACTTTGGATACTCTTCCTTGTGCAAGGAGCATGTGCTGAAAAACGTGGCAGAAGTAAAGGTGCACATGTTGCCACCCACAGCAGACAGGCTCACCAGGACACTGAGGGTCACTCCGTCAGGGCAGTTGTTAGCCAACTTGGGTAAGAGAAGAAAGAGGTCATTCAGGAAAATAGCACTGTACATACACTGTGCTAATATGTACTATGTAGTACCCTACGTACAGTCGACATTCATTTATGCCAAGATGTGTGTTGCAGAAAAATGTTGACTATGTCAGGTATTTGCCAACCTTAAATATATTTTACTATTTAGTACAAGAGGTGTCAACTCACTTCTTGCCACAATCAAGTGTCTGAACCTGCCATACGTCAACTGCATTTTCACTTATCTTTTCTCCAGGAGGGGTCATTGCACTCTTCACTGGCATGAGTGTGTTGAGTTTGTTTGAGTTTCTTGTGTGGATCCTCAAAATTCCTGGTATTCTCCTAGTCTCAGCAGAAGTGCGATCAGAGCCACAAACCTGACTCCAGTCTCTAAATGTAACCTTTGTCATTGTTTGCAACACGCTTCTGGACCTACTAATAATATAGTTATGGCACTTAATACTGATAATTATGATAGGTGTCAACTTATTGTATGCTGAATATGCCTAAATGCGAGAAATTTATTGCCCTTGTACCATACATAGTTACATGTATTGTTTGTAGCTACTGTCAAACTTTTAAATGGAAAACCAGTGAAACCAGTAAGACAAACCAATAAAAACGTATAATACATCAAATCAGTTATTCGCAACATATGGGTCGTGACCCATAAATGGATCATAAGAAAAAAAGTAGAGACTAACTCTACTAAACAGTAAAAGAGCAGAGCGGGTCACACAGTGGGTCACGAAATGCTTCGGGAATCTTGAAGTGGGTTGCAGTCCCAAAGAAAGATTGGGAACCTCTGATCCACGTCTTGTTGTCTCTATAGGTGTTTCCAGCACTGCCTCATGACCAGGCTGCTGCTGATGTGTCCGTAGCCCCTGGACCTGTAAGGAGGGAATCAAATGCTTAAGTGGATCAAAGATGCTGGGACCAAGTTAGGAAGTTTTTCTACCGATAAGTGGATCAATCTGGGAGGTCTCAAAGTGGTCCACTTATGTGTTTCATTGGATCGATAGATCCACTTATCAGCGTATCAGATTTCACTTCTTGATCATCAATAGATGATCAGGAAGATCCCATAGTCAGTCGGTCAGACCTGATCTCCTTGTCGGTGGCTGCGCCGGTGTCCTCGAATCGCTTCTTGGTCGGGTTCCACAGCAGGATCTCCCTGAGGAACTCGTCATCGTTGCCGCCATCTGCAACAATTGACTGTGCTAGGACCAGGAACAAAAAAAAATCTGTGAAACCTTCACAAAAAATCGTAGCTGCAATTTGACAGACTTGCGCTGAAATCGTAGGTTTTTTTTTTTTTTTTTTTTGCAAGGCCCCCCTTTACTCACAGATTGCGGCCTGTCCGTTTCCGAACCCGATGAGGAGTAGCCCGGTCCTGGCGCCGGCGCCAGGGAGAGGATCCAGGGTCTCGCAGGGGCCGGAGGCCTCAGAACCGGACAGGGGAAGGAAGCCAACGTGGCTGAAACGTGGGAGTGGAAGGAGAAAAACATTCTAAAAGTTGCCCACTTTTTAGGGGGGGAGGTCAACAACACAGACAAGTGGATCTGTCTTAAGATCGCAGGGGAGACTTAGGTGTAGTGTACAAGATTACTAAGCCTCAATTTAGTAAACATTTAAGTGGTGTGTGTGTGTGTGTGTGTATGAAGGAGTAAAAGTAAAATAAGTTTGCCCACTCGACTAATCGACTAATCTACTAATCTTGTTTGACCACTCTAAATGTACTACTAGCGTTTGACCTCTGCTTGGTGCTCCCCGCGATCCCCCCTGCGCAGAGAATCCCCTTCCTGCCCGCCACCCTCAGGACGGTGCACCCGGGGGCCCTCACCGGAGCGCACAGCGTCTCGCCAAGGAGGGTCGCGGGCTCCAGAGGTCTCAAAGATTAAAAAATATGTTGGAGCAAATAAGAAATAAATTATGTTTCTGAAAATGGCAAACCTACCTAGTTTAGACTTTTAAATACTGTACGTGTAGTTACGTACAGTTGTGTGTGTCATCCTCACCTGTCCATGTTGTAGACCTTGACGGTGTCGATGTCGGCCGAGGACGAGCAGTCCTGACCTCCGGGGATGAAGAGCAGGTGGCCGTCGGGAGCAGGGGTGCCACTGGAAAAAAATGTGCAATGCCTAAAAAAAACAATGGTATTTATGTGCGATTTCCTGTACCTACCTGTCCTTTGTTGGTTGTACGAGTCCGTCCAGGGATTCCCAGGAGTCGTTTTCGACGTCGTACGACATGACTGAAAAAAGTGACAAAGGTGGGCACAGGTGAAGCTTTGGTGACCCTACCCAACCACCAACGGTGGTAGGCAAAATGTAGTTGGAATATGTATACATTTCCTACATATTTTAGCACGTTTGGCACCGATTTGTATGCTCAGTTGGTGATTATTAACAAAATTTCTGCATTGGAGCTCAGGCGGAAGGTTATTAAGAATGCGTTCTTGGTTGGGTGTGCATAAACTGAAATGTGGACACTCTCCTATCTCTTACGTGTTCTTCCCTCTGGCAGGCAGTCCCTGTTCAGGACTAGGATCTTCATCTCGCCACCTTGAGAGGTATAAGGCACAGCACCTAAGTGAGGGAAAGAATTCTATCTTCCATTTTTAAAGAAAAAACTAACTTTTAAATTATACTTTTTTTGGACAATTACTTTCTTCACACACCGACCCACCCACCTCCAAAGTTGGGTGCGATGGCGTCGGGCAACGGGGCGATGGAGGTCCAGGCGGGGGAGGCAGAGTTCAGGTCCAGCTTGTAGCATTCAGCTGGGGGAGAAAGAGATAAATTATATAAAGGCAATTAAAAAGTTGCTTTTTTTCAAAATTTTGGCCATGCCATAATCTCATGAAAATGCAATAACAGCCAAAAAGGCAAAAAATATCGGAGCTTTTTAGCTTCTTTGACATTTATTTGCCATTTTTTGGACCATTGCTTGGCTTTTTTTGTGCTTGTGTAGGTTTCCTCTTATTTCTTTCCTGTCTTTACTCCGCCCACTCTTCCCCCGATGATGTACATGACCCCGTTGGCCTCCGCGACTGCGTGGTTGAACCTGTGCGCGCCGGCGTCGAAGGCCGGGACTCCGTGGTCAGAGGGCGGGCACACGGCGCCGTTCGGCAACACAACCTCCAGGTCCACGTCGCCGTAGTAGTTGCCGTGGCTCACCCCGACCAGGGGAACGTCTGGAAGGCGGAGAGGAAAGGAAAGGAAGGGGTTGCCAGAACAGACTGGATGGGCTCCTTTTTGACTGGTGGCTTCCCGACGGGACTTTTGCTCATTTTTCAACAGAACTAAAAAAAAAAAAGTGTGACATTAATGTATGTGTATGGTAGCCACACATGTTCCGTTGCCTGTTTTTTCCATCGGAATTTGTTACTTCTCGTGAGTTTGAAAGTCCCGTCGGGGACACCTCACACCTCTTAGGATGAGTTCCTTCTCTCCGGATCCGACGTCGGCAAAGTCAGCCGAGCCGATTTCGCACGTCTGGGGAGGACAAAGTTGAAGTAAACATAAAAAAAAAACATTCTAGGGTCCCAGATGTAACTAAAGCTGAGTTGATCTATGCAAATTTAACTAGAATAAAAAATTTAAACCTAAATTTATTCAAGCTTAAAATTGTTCCTCCCTGCTGTTCCTTGCTGTAGCTGAACATGTACTTCTGCCTCCTCCTGGCCATCGACTCGCAGACGAGGGCGGACTTGGTGTCCGGGAGCGTCTCGCTCGGGGTCCAGGCGGCGGACGGCAGCGTCACCTGGGAGTACTTCAGGGTCAACACGTTGCCTCTGGACAGGGTCAACAGGAGGAGGAGGAGGAGGAAGGTTAAAAGAACCTCCTTTAAGGTGGACATTTTGCTATGCATAGTACATAGTACTAGCACAGTAGCCCGAAAAAAAATGACAAAAACTAACTAGCAGTAAAAATACTGTAGCATAGTGGTACAGTGGAACCCCAATAAATTGGGCCAATTTCCCAGTCGTTTAAGATTCCTGTTTAGCCAAGTGGCTCAGTGTACAGTACTGACGAGGTATACCCCCGACCAGACATTTACACCTTGTCTCGTCAGCACACTTCTGAAAAATCCTTTTCAGTTAACCGAGTTCTACTGTACTAAAACTTTACGGGCATAGCAGGCAACCCAGGCTTCATGTCCCACAGATGCTAATTACTAGCCTTTATATGTCCCCCAATTAATGACAGAGGACGTCCACCCCCAGCAGAGTAATCATCAATTTTGCATGAGTGAAGAGGAATACTGTACAATTATAACTAAACTTTCAGAGGGTTAACTAAATTAACAGGCTAAAATGTTTCCTGAGCCACAAAAGAAGCAAAGAGTAGTTCTGTCTTGTGTAGTTGTAAAACATTAACTTCAAAGTAGAGTTTTGAATGTAAATCAGAATGTGTCATGGGGAAAATAGTAATGAATGCCATCACATTTACAAGATTCATTAATTTCATTTTTAAAGATGGCTGCCCAAAGAAGTCCTTTTGTCTGTCTGTCTGTGGTTGCTGTCCTGGTGACAGCCTCACTGGTGGCAAAGGCAAACGGTTGCATCCACACCAGCAGCATTGCCACCGTGAAGGTCATCCCCTTAAAGGAGTACGTAAAATATGCCATGTGGGGGCTGCCAAGTGAGAGACAAATTCATACCACATTTTATCTGCATCATGGCAGGACTTAATAGCTTGTGAGAGTTGGTCCCTCTTGCAGGACGTCCAGGAAGTGGAACTACATCACAACAAGGTAATTTGTGTTCCAAATCAGTAATTTTTGACTGCCCACATATTCAGTCCAAGTAAAATGGGATGCTACTGTACCTAGCAAAGCAAGTAGGGTACAACCACATTTTTGGCTTACCTCCAGCATCAACTACAGCTTCAACAACCACAACTGTACAACAGCAACCTCTACAACTACAGCCACTACGACTACAACTGCCACCACCACAACCACAGCCACCACATTTGCCACCAAAATAAACACCACAACAACCAGTTAGTGCTACTGTGGAAAACTGCAGTGCTTCAGTGTACTTTAATAGTGAACAGAACTGATGCTATGGCAAGAAACTTAACCTTATGTTTAAAAGCTAAGCTCATGAAAACTTAAACATATCTAATATCTTTTAAACGCCATTTTATTGCAATCCTTATTATTAAAGCATTCTTTTTATTTATACTACGTACATACACTACAGTACAGTAAGGCAGAGTTGCTTATGAGAGCAGTTTGGGTGCAAAAATGAACATTAGGTTAGGAACCTCTGCACTCATGCGGTCATGATCAGAGCTCTTGCCAGGTACGTAGTACACCTACAGTACAACCCTTCATTAAATATAAATGGGCCTACTAGTATAATGATTGCCTTCTGCGGCCACAGCCCAGAGCCAAGCGATAATAAAACATGGCCACCCTCAACAGTATTTGAACACCGATAACAGTATCTACGAGTACAAACTAGGTAAAAAAAATCCCCTCAAAAATACAAATTGACTGTCATATGTTTGATAGTTCGGTCGACATTGAGGCTGTTTTGGAAGCAAGGAGAAAAAAAACCCGACGAGACTTTTTTTAATGCCTAGAATATATTTCTCTCATTTCTGCATTCAGGAATCGCTACAGTGCTTCTAAAACGGATCACATACTTTTCATATATAATCTTTTTTTGAGGAGAGAGAGACAGAAAAATAGTTGCTCTTTGTTTCATCATGATTTTTTTTGTTTTCAAATTATTTTTGGGGCGTCACTTTTTTTTTACGTCGTGCGGTCTGTTAAAAATAGCGTTTGTATGTGTTGTAGTAGTATGATAGGCCTCCAGTATTCTTAAGAGTTAATGCGAAGCAAGGAAAAAAATATGTACGAAAAACTAAAGAGTTTTTTTTAGCACCAGAAGATTTTTTAGCACGTTTAAACGAAAAAAGAAACGTGCCTGACTTTCTTCTTTTATGTGAAAAAGAGTTCGCGAAACCTCCATTGTTTTTTTTTGTTGCATTATTACTGGACACAATGTTTCCTTTTCCTTTTCTTTGACAGCACAGCACTTTCAGATTGTGTAACAAACACCTCCACATTGTGTGTATGTTTTTTGGCACATATGAAAACGATTCTCTTTTTTTGTCTCATTCTTCTTCATGTCCACCCTTTTTTTGCCATCTTAAATGCATTTTCTTGTCACCCTTTTTGTTTCTTTCTACCTCGGAAGTTGTGTAGTACTGTACAAATTGGTTTCTTGTCTTCTTTTCTTTTTTTGTGTCGCGGTCATTGAAAACAAAAAATCTTGATTTTTTGTTCCTATCGTTGTACAAATTTGTCTTGTATACTTTTTTTTTAAATTCCCTGAGCGTGGCGGTCTTTGAATAGAAGCTTCTTGTTGTTGTCGTTTCCCGCTCATATTGGCGGCGGCCCGTTTGACCACCTGAGCATGGGCTCGAAGGACCTCTGGAGGTTGTTCTGCACGGAGCAGACCAGCTCCTCCTGGTCCAGCGGGACGATGGAGGAGACCCCGAGGAGGAGGAGCATCATGGCCTGGATGGGGACGGCGGCGCGGACAACGCGACCGAGGAAACGGTAGCTCCGACTCAGGACGGAGTCACTGAAAGAGAAGATATACCGGATGCTTCATAAAAAGTGCAAAAAAAAGCTGAGAGAGATAACCCGGCAAAAAGTATTCCAAAAGTTTACACCGGGTGAATGGCAAAAAAGTGTTGAGACGATTTTCGTTCGTATTAAAGGAGTACCGGGTGATTCGGCGAAAGTGTCACAAAAGTGCAAAATTTTGTTCACTCTTACTAAGCCTTTCTCTATTTAGAAGTTTTTAAGACGATAATAACCTGTGTCCAGTGTCGTCTTCTTCTTCTGCAGCCGCCGCCGCCGCAGCCGCTTTAGACCTCTCGTCCTCGTCCTCCTCCTCCTCCGTCTTGGCTGTCAAATGCAACAACTACAAGGAGAAAAGAAAAGAAAAAAAAAAGAAGTGGAAAAATAAGGGAAACTGTGTGATGTCAAGTGTCACGATGACAAGGTGATGATGTCCAACACTTTTGCAAGGTGCTCTCTCTCTCTCTCCGTGTGTGTGCACATGTGACAAAACTGGCTGTTTGCTGTTGTCCTGCTGTGCGTGAATTTGGCCCACATCTTGAGAGACGCTGAAGCATTAAGTAGCAAAAAACTCGCAAAAAATGCGCGCACTACATTTTAAATCCTTTACAGACTACTTTTGCACACGTCAATTTCGCAAATTTAAAGTGTCTTACCTCGTTTGAGAGTGTGGGCAGGACAGATCCTTCCTCCTCCTCCTCTTCTTCCTCGGCAATGTGCCTGAGCGACTTCTCCGTCGCCTCCTCCCCATCCTCCTCCCTTTGCAGCGCCCTCTCCAGGCGGGTGGAGTACACGTGGCAGACGTTCATCAGGATGCGCAGCTTCTGGCTCAGCTGCGACAGCTTCCCCTTCACCGCCGCCGCCGTCGCTCCCGCTCCCGCCCCCGCCCCCGCCCCCGCGGCCCCGGCCGCCGCCGCCGTCTGCAGTTCCAGCTGGTCCGCCGCCTCCTGCAGCGACACCACCCTCGGTTCGCACCGCTCCAGGTCCTGGTGGAGGCGCCGGAACTTGTCCAGCTTGTTCCTGAGCACTGCTGTTCCTGCTGACAGGTCGACCGGCTCCGAGGACCGTATGGCGCGCGTCGTCTCTTCCAGCCAGCCGGTCAGCTCGGACACGGTGCGGTGGAACTCGGTGTTCTCCAGCAGCGCGGACTGCAGGCGGGCCTGGGGGACAGAACAGGGGGAAAAAAAAGAATAAATTTGTGCCAACCCCCCCCCCCCCACCTCTTGCATATTACGCACTAATCTTGATCCAAATTTTGTTTTAAGAACCCCTGAAAAAAGTAGTACGCCTAGTGTCCCCCCACCTGTCTGTCCGCGGCGTCCTCGCACCCCCTGTCCCACTCGGCGTTGATGGCGCCGAGCCTGGCCTGGAGCGCCTCCACCCTGGGCCGGTCACGGGAGTGCTCGGACAGGTGGGACGCGATCACGTTCACCGACATCATCAGCGACTTGTGGCTGTCGAGCTCGAGCAGGAACTCGCGGTGATCCTGGAGAAGGAAAGGAAGAAATTGTGTGTTCAATAAGGTGCTGGACGCGATCGTATGTCCCAAATATAATGTCTTGGACACGATCGTATGTTCCAAAAAAAATACCGTGGAAGTTACTTGCACGACCACTGTTTGGAAGTAAAAACTGCCATTCCAAGAAAAAAAAAGAAAGTAGACTGATAATTTTCCCCACCTGTATTGCGTCCTCCAGCTGCTCCATGTCCGTGGGGACGGAGGTGTGCGACCTCAGGTTGGCGCGCGCAGACTCCAGCCACTTCTCCATGCGCCACATGTCCTGGTCAAGCTGGCGCCAGTTTTGCCTAAACAGATAAAGAGAGAAAAAAATAAGAACGAATGAAAAAATTCCCAACAATTTATTTTGATATAGTAAAGCAAAAAGAGTTAAAAAAAACCAAAAAACAAAACAAAAAAAACCTTTCACTCTCCCAACGCGACCTGAAAAAGAACCTTTCCCTCTCTTTTTTTTGGAAGTAGACAGACACTTTCACTCTTGATTCAACCCCCGGAGGGGGAGGGGAGGCTCATCATCATAATCATAACAAGACTGAGAGATTGAGTGGCTCATATCCCCCCCTTAAAAAAAAAATTGCGAGATTGGATTAATGGGAGGCGAGAAAATATTCAGCACCACCTCCAACCGACCTAGTAGAAATGAGTTCCAGTTTCGATATTTCATCCCTTCTTTTTTTTTTTTCTCAAAACTTGCGATATCATAAATTCGGGAGTGAGTCTGGGTGTTGGGGTTGAAGAGGGAGAATTTTCCGCCTCCCAACAATGGACGCACAAGCCACAAAATGCAGCGGGAGTCGATTCGCCATGGTCAGGAAGGGGAAAAGGAAGGGAACAAGTCTAAAAAAAACCAGCCAAAAATTCTTTTTCTTTTTTTAAATTTGACGATGCCCTTGGGTACAGCAACGAACATTTTTCTACTCAGGAACAAAAAATAATTCTCTCTCCCTCTGATTTTAACACGGAGTCGCAACCCCAATTATGGAGGAGGAGGAGGAGGAGGAGGGAAAGAATGGCCAGCTAAGCAAATGCACCACCGTAGGACGTCCCAATCAGGGTTGGCAAGGAGAAGAAAAGGCCAAAACAGTTGTACAAAAAGACCAAACAGTTAAGATAGAGTAAAAAAAACCCTCAACTTATTAGCATTTAAAATTGTTTTTCAACTAGTTTTTGGCCCCAAAAATGGCAAAATTTTTTTTTAATTTGTTCTAGAAAGAGTGGCATCTCTGGTCCAAAAATCTGCCTTCTTGAATCGAGCCAAAAGAAGTTTCGTATTACCCCCTCCCTTCATCTTGCCAAGCAAGTCCTGATGCCCCACCCTCTTCCTCCATCGCAGGATTGAATCTCTGGATACCTCAAGAGGAAAAAAAAGAGTGGAGCCACTTAATTTCCGACCCAACCCAACCCTCAACCCCGAAGTTACTTATTTTTTTTGCCTTCTCCCCCCTTTTCAATAAAAGCTGGAGCAAATCTCACACACAAAGAGCTCCCAAAACTCTTTTTTTTTTGCCAGCGGTCACCTCAATTCATGACAATGGAAGGAAAGAGGTCGAGATACATACACCAATTTGGGGGAATAGTACAAAGTCGGGCAGGATCTCAGCGTTATCTGAGCAATTCGGGGCCATTACTTTTTTCTTAGGGTTGGGGGAGTATTTGGCACCACTCTTGTCCTCCTCTTGATGCCCTCCAGCAGGAGGAGGAGGCGTTCGTTGCAAAATTTGGCGTCCTAATGCCTCCTCCTTAGTCAAGCAAATGTCACTTTTTAGCCAGGGATGCCACGTTGGCTAAAATGTCCACGAGCTGGTTATTCCGTGGACCCCAGGCTATTTTTGGGGCTCTGCTGCGGACCTGGCAATCCTGGCAGAGCATATATCAACCCCCCCCCCCCCAAAATAATTACCTTCTGCACATTGGACACCTGGACCCTGGTGATCCTGAGACGACGGCGCCGTTGCTGCCCACGAGGTTGCCGCTGCTGCTCCCGACGACGACGGTGGTGGCGCCGGAAGAGGACGAAGACGAGTTGGACGCGGCAGCGGCAGCCATCAACCTGGACAGGGTTGCCACAACGTGTTTTTTTCTTCTTCTCTTCCGTGTGCCATCAAGTGGACAGTTCTTCCCCCAGGTTGTTAGTGGATGCTGGACTTTTTTGTGACAGCGGATGCAATTGTGAATGAGAGAGTCCGTCGAGATGTCACCCGGAACCACCATCATTATTGGGCAGCAGCAGCCAACCCCCGATGTTAGGAGGAGCAGAAGAAGCAGTTTTGCAGACCTTCTTCCCTTGTAGCATTTCCCAAGCAGGCAATTTTTGCAGATTTAGCAGCAGACAGACGCATTCAAGGTTACAACTACAGCGTGACCATAAAAATACTTCACCTAAAAGTGTTTATTATGTGACTTTCTGATAAATAAATTTAAAAATAGGTACATAGTGAAGAAAATAAGAATTCATTTTTTGTTGGACCTGCTGTAGCATTTTTTTGGGGTGGGGAGGGGGGAGCGGAACGCCTCCCCCCCTCAAGCTGTTGTCATGCAACGATCCATCTCCTCCGGCTCCCACAGGATGCGATAAAAGTCAACCGCAGAGTTGCCATCCGTCTCCCTCTCTCTCAAGCATTCATACACACAAAGTAAGAGCTCAAAACCGCTGTTTTAATTTGGGACAAGCGCCAACTTTTTTTGGCGTCTGAGTTATTAATTGCGTGTTGCCACGACCTCTTTTCTCCTCCCTTTTCCACCACCCAAAGTGTCACAATTATCCTCTTCACAGTTCCCACCACACGTTAAGAGCAACTTTTTTCTGGGGGGGAGGGGGAGGCCAGGAAGTGTTAATGGCAGACGTGCTCAGAAGGAGCTTGGTGAATGGCAGCAGCAGCCACAATTGAACAATGTTTCAAATAATTAGTTGTTCTATCATGGCTTTGCAAGATACTTTCCTGCTTTAAGCCTGTACCTCATAGAGCACAAAAAAGCTATCCTGATCAACCTGGCGCACTTCCTCACCTTCTTTTCTTTGTCTTTTGTACGTGGTACAGTAGAACACGGGAAAAGTGGAACAATGATCAGTGGATCGTAGGCTAAAGTGGGTCAAATTTGCTGGAAGCAACAACCTTTTCATCTCCTGCTGACGGGTGAATCACACTTGGACGTCGTGGTTCACTTTTCCGCGTTCTCCTGTACCTCGACCCCCATAAAGTTCGCTTTCGTTACGTGTCACGCTTCTTCCTATCACGCATGCTGGATGAAGGAGAGAAAGAAAACCCTTTTCTCCTTAGTCTCGAGCTAGTTAGCGCCTCCTCAACCCCGGCAGAGAGAGAGAGAGAGAGAGATAGGAGAGAGAGATGCCAATCTCAAAAGGAGCAATCTGATACCCCAAGGTGGGAGGGGAGCACGAACAACATTGCGCAAGTTAGTTAAGTGTCGAAGTGAAAACAAGCACAACAAAAGTGTGCAAAACACTACGTAACTCTCAACCAAAAACAAGAAACTGCTTGCAACCGAAAGTGCAAATGTAGGACAAGAAATTGTGAAATATACTAAGATTCCACAATTATGACCAAAGAAACATTTCTTGCCAACATTTGAGATTTACGAAGAAGAAGGTGGAATTCAAAGACTCCGATGCTAACCCCCCAAAAAACCCACCAACCCTTGTTTCGTGGGATTCACTCCAGTTAGAGATACTGTACTTTCTTTTGTGCCGCCACCGCTCGTAAAAAAAGGGGGGTGGAGAAGGAATGAAGCAGCCACTCACTCGTAAAGTCAAAACTTCCATCCACCCAATTATGCCACCACTGGTACAGTCAAACTTCAACATATCATGGTGAATTTCCTTAGTATAGTAGTGAATCTGCCTCCTGATGGCGAAACTTTCAAGTGCGTTGGAGTGGATGCTTCGAGTTGTGACACCAATCACAACTTATATGGAGGTTCTACTGTACCTACATCATCTAGTGGTATCTTTATACCACCTCCTTCTGGACTTTTTCCTCCCTCCCTTCCTTGCTTCCTTCCTTCCCTCAGGGGTGTAAAAGCATGCATCTCTCTCACACATGCTCAGAAAGAATTTCTTCCTTCCAGGGGTCTTGACTAAGGGGGGGTTGAAGGGGGTGAAATGGCGCACGTGACTCGACTAATGCAGTCCTCACGAGTTGCAAGAAGTGGGGGGAAGGGAAGAAGCAAGGAAGGGATCAATCTACTTCAACCCCCTCGGGGTTAAACTGGAGGAAAAAGTGAGGGAAAGGATTGGGGGTTGTTGGGATCAGAGTTGCCAGTTCAGTTTATATCTAAGCCAAAGGTAAAAAAATGGCTACTTTTTTGAAATTTCTTGAGAAAAATGCAGCAAAAAGAGTTTTTTTCTGTTTTCTTTTATACTTTAAAGACCTGGCAACCCTGTTTGAGATTTGTCCTTTCCCTTGTCTTGACTGGCATAGTTGGCACCCAAACTACTTTTTGTCTTTTAATCTCCATCCATCCATCCATCCATGGCGTGCCACCAACATCCTTATCCTTATATCCTAAAAAAATTATCCAAACAAAACAATAAAATGCCCAATGTTTAAAAAACATTTTCGTTTGTCAACGATTCCAAGAAGTGCAGAAAAGTGAAGGGACTTTATTGCCCAAATTTGCTCACTCCTTTAAAGAGTCGTTAGACCGTGAAAAAAGTTTGAGTCTACGCACACAATGCAGAGACTTTTTTTTTGCTTCTCAAACGAAGAATAATTTTTTGCCTGTCAGTTATTATCACTCAATCCGGTTTTTCTCAACAGAGGAAGAAGAAGGAAAAAAAGACATTAAAGTGAAGCGAGCGAAGAAGCATCCTTGAAAGCGGAGAAGAGGAGAGAAAAAATGCTCCTTCCTCTCGTCCAAACAGAAACATACAAACTCTTCTTTTTTTTCAAAAATTAAAATTTGCCGTCAAAGGAAGGAGAGACATATGGCTTCCTCCCATATATTTTTTTCAAAACGCTTATTTTTCTTGGGGGGGGGGAGAAGGAAAAAAAAATTCCTCCTCGCAGTCGTGGACAAACGTGACGAATTACGTAAAAAAAAAAGATTGAGTTGATCTCAAAAATATCGACTTTGTGGTACAGCCAAACCTGCTCAAGTAGGAATTTCAAGAGAAACAGTTGGGAGAAGCTTGTCTACAACTTTTCTTCGGGTTGGACTGTACTATTGACTTCCAATTGGGAACATTTGAATCTCATCTCCTTGAACCACCTGCGATGGATGGATGACTGATCATGCAAAAAGATGCTGCACAATCCTCATCTCCCCAAAACCAGAAAGCGAAGAGGAGAAAAAGCATCCTCGTCATCCCTCCACAAACCCATTGCCTGTGTACGGAGATAAGCTGATTATTGTTAAAGGTAAGAGTGCACCTCCCACCTGGCACGACAGAGGTTCCAAACCATTTTTTGGAGGAGGACTTTTAAGACCCACGGAGCATCCCCTCCACCCACCAACATTGTGGACGGGAAGATGAGACAGAAACAAAGTTGCTTAGTACATACACTTTTGGGTTGGCAACCCATAGGTTGGGAACCTCTGCTCTTGCAAAAGTGAGAGTGAGTCTCATGCAGATCAGGCAAACAGAGCAAGCAAAGAGGGTTAAAAAGGGGGGAGGGGGAAAGAGAAGGAGAATCTCTCTCTCTCTCTCCGCCCTGATGGCACAGCAAGCACGAAATCCTTTTTTTTTCTTTTTTAGGCCTCGTTTTTTTTGCGCAACTGTGTCAAGAGATGCTTTCACACTTCCCGACGGGCGGGTTGAAAAAAAAAGGAAAATGAGGCCAAGGTGACGCACGAATATATCAGTCTTGGCACACCACACCCCTACGAGACACAAAAGTTGTGCCAAACTTGTCTTGTGACAGCCGCTCGCTTACCTTATCCCTGTCGATCTGTCCTTGGTGCGGTAGTCCTTCTCCAACCTGAGCAGTCTGGACTTGGCCGCGGTCACGCGGTCGCTCTCGGCCTTGTTGCCTTCGGCATCCTCCTCCTCGTCCTCCTCCTCCTTGTCCGGGTGCTCGGTGATGAGTCTCCCGTGGTAGTAGGTCACCAGGTCCTCGGCCGACTTGCACAGGGCGAACAGGCGGGTCTGCAAGAGGAGACAAGAGAGTCGTGACTGTAGTGTTGCGTGCGTGCGAGTCGGACCCGACTCGAAAAACAAAATTGGGCGAGCACCATGATTCAACTCGAGTTCCGACTCGCCATGGTTTTTCCGACGCTCATCTTGACTCGGGATGCCCCCTTACACTCGGCTCGGGCCGAACCAGAAAAAAAACCCACTCGTAGGCAACACTATTCGTGAGAGCAATCAAGTTGATGGGGTCTCATTTGTAACCTGCTCCTCCGCACTTGGAAAAAAAAAGAAACCGTCAGGGCCATTTAGGATTCCTCTCTTAGTTAAAACTGACGAATGTGTCTCTTCTTGCACTCCAGGAGGAGGAAGTCACGGGATGGGTAGAGGAGGGAGGGAGAGAGTAAAAATATTAGGATGAAGGGAGAAAATTCCTCTCCTGAGAATGATGTAGGGGAGGGAGGGAGGGAGGGAGAGAGAGAGAGAGAGAGAGAGAGAGAGAGAGAGAGAGAGAGAGAGAGAGAGAGAGAGAGAGAGAGAGAGAGAGAGAGA
>JAAUYM010117578.1_pt1 | contig 15222 bp, 14 predicted proteins | sample 7278001 | NCBI WGS metagenome assembly JAAUYM01 (sample SAMN14350224, study PRJNA611818) | marine sediment metagenome | isolation source: surface marine sediment (1.8m) | place: French Polynesia: Moorea | collected 2018-08
CGGGGCGCAGAAAACCATGCGCACAGCACAGCGCCTGTACGAGGGTATCGACATCGGTGCCGGCCAGACCGGTCTGATCACCTACATGCGAACCGACTCGGTCAGTCTGTCCAACGACGCGGTTGCAGATATCCGCGATCTGATCCAGCAACGCTATGGGGCCGACGCGTTACCGGAAGCTCCACGCGTGTTCAAAACCAAATCCAAGAATGCCCAGGAAGCACACGAGGCAATCCGCCCGACCAGTGCGATGAACACACCGGACAAGATCAAGGCCCACCTGAACCAGGATGAGTTTCGCCTCTACGACCTGATCTGGAAACGCAGCATTGCCTGTCAGATGATCCACGCCACCCTGGATACCGTCGCGGTAGACCTGAATGCGGGCGCTGACAATACCTTCCGCGCCAACGGTTCCACCATCCGCAATCCCGGCTTCATGCAGGTTTATACCGAGGGCCTGGACGATAAGAAAGCCGACGATCAGAAAGAAAACATCCTGCCACCATTGGCCGAGGGCGACCGGGTCGAACTCAGGCAGATCCGGCTGGAACAGCATTTTACTGAACCGCCGCCGCGCTTCAGTGAGGCGAGCCTGGTCAAGACCCTGGAAGAATTCGGCATTGGCCGGCCCTCGACCTATGCCTCTATCATCACCACCCTGCTCGATCGGGAATATGTCGAACTGGAATCTAAGCGTTTTCACCCTACCGATGTCGGGCGCGTGGTCAATAAATTCCTGACCCAGCATTTTACCCAGTACGTCGATTATGACTTCACCGCCCAGCTGGAAGATACCCTGGATGAGATATCACGCGGCGAATCTGAATGGTTGCCGTTGATGCAGAGTTTCTGGTCACAGTTCAAGAACCAGGTTGACGACAAGATGGAAACTGTCAGCCGGGATGAAGCCTTGCAGGCGCGTGAACTGGGCACCGACCCGGCTTCCGGAAAACCGGTCTCCGTGCGTATGGGGCGCTATGGCCCGTTTGTCCAGATAGGAACCCGAGACGATGAAGAGAAACCGCGTTTTGCCGGTCTACGCCCAGGCCAGAAGATGGATAACATCACCATGGATGAGGCAATGGAATTATTTAAACTACCCAGGGAGCTGGGTGAAACCGAGGAAGGTGAGGCGGTTTCAACCAATATCGGGCGTTTCGGGCCCTATGTCAAATATGGCAGTAAATATGTGTCACTCAAGGTCAAGGAAGGCGATGATCCTTACACCCTGACCCTGGAGCGAGCACTGCAGCTGATCGCGGAAAAGAAGGAATTCGATGCCAATCGCGAGATCAAGATCTTCGAGGGTACCGAGGTCAAGATTCTGCGTGGACGCTACGGCCCCTATATCACCAATGGGGAAAAAAATGCACGTATTCCCAAGGATGTAGAGGACCCGGCTGAGCTCGACCTGGCCACCTGCGAGGAATTACTGGCCAAGGCACCGCCTCCCAAGTCACGCCGCAAAAAAGCTGCTGCCAAGAAAACCGCAAAGAAAGCAGCCAAAAAGAAGGCCGCGAAGAAAAAAGCCGCCACCAGGAAAAAGGCTGCAACCAAAAAAGCACCAAGCAAAAAAGCCGTTAAAATGACCGCTTGATGTCGCCCTGGCGTATCCAACAAATCGTCAATCAACTACGGCAAGGAGCGGTTATCGCTTACCCAACCGATACCATCTGGGGACTTGGCTGTCATCCGCAGTATCTGCAAGCGGTGCGACGAATCCAACAGATCAAACGGCGCTCCCTGCAAAAAGCCCTGATCCTGCTCTCCAGCTCGGTTGATTATCTATATGGCTATGTCGATGAACAACTGCTCGATCAACATGCCGAGAACATTAGAACTCCTAGAGCACGCCCGGTAACCTGGGTTTGCAAGGCCGATCCGGATTGCCCTGAATGGTTGACCGGAGGCTTATCCAGTATTGCCATCCGCATCAGTGACATCCAACCCATCAGGCAACTGAGCGCAGGTATCCAGGCTCCCCTGATCAGCACCAGTGCCAATATCTCCGGACGCCCCAACGCGCGCAATGGCCTGGCGGTACACAAACTGTTCCGTGACCAGGTAGATTTCATTATTGATGGTTTCAATACCGGTGGTAGCCAGGCCAGCCAGATCATCGACCTACAAAGCGGTAAAATTCTCAGGTCATAACTGCTAGAATCAGCAGCTCATTTTGCAACCACAGCATTAACATGACGATAGACATAGATGCCGTCAGAGACTATCTGACCGGCCTGCAACAACAGATTTGTGATGCGCTGGAACAGGCGGACGGTCAACAACGTTTCCTGGTCGACGACTGGCAACGTGAAAAAGGCGGCGGTGGACGTACCCGGGTTCTCAATGAGGGTGCGGTGTTCGAACAGGCAGGGGTCAATTTCTCCGAGGTACACGGCAGCAACCTGCCCGCCTCTGCCACCGCCCACCGCCCCGAGCTGGAAGGCCGTAACTTTCGTGCAATGGGGGTCTCCCTGGTCATCCATCCGCGCAATCCTTATATCCCCACCTCGCATGCCAATGTGCGTTTCTTTGTCGCGGAAAAACCGGGCAGCGATCCCGTGTGGTGGTTTGGCGGTGGATTCGATCTGACGCCTTATTACGGCAACCGTGAAGACTGCATACACTGGCACCAGACTGCACTAGAGGCCTGTGCACCATTCGGCAGCGAGGTCTACCCGAAATACAAGAAATGGTGCGATGATTATTTCTTTCTCAAGCACCGCAATGAGCCGCGTGGCATCGGCGGTTTGTTTTTCGATGACCTCAGCGAACCGGATTTTGCAACCGCCTTTGCCTTCATGCAAAGCGTCGGCGACCACTACCTGCCTGCCTACCTGCCGATCGTGGATAAACGCAAGGACCGGGCTTATGGCGAGCGTGAGAAAAACTTTCAGCTTTATCGACGTGGACGCTATGTCGAGTTCAACCTGGTTTATGACCGTGGCACCTTATTTGGGCTCCAGTCCGGCGGACGTACCGAGTCCATCCTGATGTCACTGCCACCGGTAGTGCATTGGCAATATAACTTCCAGCCCGAACCCGGTAGCGCGGAGGCCGAGTTATACGACATCTATCTCAAACCGAAAGACTGGATCAATGAATAAAGCGAAGACCAGCAGCCTGGCCGGGATCGAGATCACCAGCGACAATAAATGTGACTTTTGCACCGGTTCAAAATGCTGCACCTATGTCACCCAGCAGATCGACACCCCGAAATCGAAATACGATTTTGAGATCCTGTTGTGGCAGGTATCGCATAACGGTGTCGGCGCCTACAAGGATGAAGACGGCTGGTTCATCTTATTTGAAGCAACCTGTAATCACCTGCAGAGCGATGGCCGCTGTGGCATTTACGAGGACCGGCCGACCATCTGCCGCAGCCATTCCAATGACTACTGTGAATATGACGCGCCGGCCGAGGACGGTTTCGACCTGTGGTTTCCCGATTACCAGAGCCTGCTCAAGTATTGCAAGAAACGCTTCAAGAAATGGAGCACCGGTAATCCGCCACCGGAGTAAGCGCGGACGGGCAAGACTTACGATTCAGTCAATAACTTAACCAGGTCTCCACGAATCGAATTCGGTGGCGTATCGTGGGGTAGATAATATTGCAGCACTCCGCGCCGGTCGACCAGGTAGATCACCGAGGTATGATCCATCACGTAGCCCATTGCTGACTCCTTAAGCGGCACCTTTTCATAGATAACACTGTACTGGCGTGCGACCTTGTCGATATTCTTCTTGTTATCGGTGAGTCCGACAAAGTTATCGCGGTAACCCTTGACGAAGATCGCCAGGGCCTCGGGCGAGTCACGTTCAGGGTCAACCGAGACAAACACCGGCTGCACCTGCTCCGCCTGCTCCGGCGGCAGCTGATTAATCGCCTCGGTCAGGCTCCATAACGAGGTCGGGCAAATATCCGGGCAGGACATATAGCCAAAGTAGATCGCCACTACCTTACCCCGATAATCACTCAGGGAAACCGGCCCGTTGGCGGCCTGCAAGGTAAAATTACCGCCGGCACCCGGGATCAAGTCGCTGCCTCTTTGCTTGAGGTGGTATTGTGCGAGCACCAGGCCAGCAAAAAAACTGACCGCAATAATCCAGAAGTACAGGGCTTTCGAAGTTTTCAAACAGTTAGATTCCTATCGATCAATGGCTCATCATCTTGCTGCCGTGGCCGGACATACCCTTATGCTTACGCATGACTTTGTGCACCGGTAGTTCCAGCGCTTTCTCGCTGCCATCATCGAACACCAGGGTGACATCTACCGTATCGCCAACTTTCAAATCACGCTTGAGCTTGATGAACATAACATGCAGCCCACCAGGCTTGAGCATCACTGTTTGACCATGAGGCAGTGCAATCCGTTCAATTCTGCGCATACGCATGACCCCATTGTCATTGATATGGGTATGCAACTCAACAATCTCGGCAACCGAACTGCGCGCATCAACGATAGCCGAATCGGTTCCGTAATTGACCAGCTTCATGAAACCAGCCGAATTCTTCTGTTGTTGCATGGCAGCGCGGGCAAATGGTTTGTCAATCGTGACGTCACGCGCCGCATTGGCCCAGGCGCTGGTGGTGATGAATAGCAAAATAAAGACCAGATTTCTCATAATTCTCTCCGCATGATCTACAATAAATTGCAGCATCATAATAATTCAGCAGTGACAAAAACAGTGACATTTTGTCGCAGTCAAGGACCGGGTTGGAGCAACCTGCGGTCGTGGCAAGAACTCAGGATTCGCCAGTGATCAGATACTCTTACATCATTTCTGTATTTCTGTTTTGCCTGGGCAATATAGCAACCAGCATGGCGGAAACTGCGACCGTGGTTGCCGATACCAAGCTCTATCAGCGCCCGTCGATACAATCCAATATCATCAGCTCACTGCAGGCTGGCACCCAGGTTGAAGCCCTGACCCGTCAGGGTGGTTGGAAACAGATCTCCCATGCAAACACCAGCGGCTGGGTACGCAGTTATCAACTGCGCTCTGGAATCATCACAATCGAGGCTACCGCAAGTGATGAAAGCGGTGGTTTTTTCAGTAACCTGGCACGCCTGTCGCGCAAGGCGAGCGGTTTGTTCAGCCGGGAAAAAAGAGATCCGAAATATAAACATACCGCAACAATCGGCGTTCGTGGACTCAGTGAGCAGGAGCTAAAAAATGCCGAACCCGATTACCAACAGTTAAAGAAACTGGAATCGTTTCGCAGCAGTAGAAAACGCGCCAGGAAATTTGCCGCCAGCGGCAATCTCAAGGCAATCAAGGTTTCCCATATGCCCAAATCCAAGGTGGAAAAATGATTTACCTGTTGCGGATTTCACCCCTGATCCTGGTCGCTGTTGGAATTATCCTGCTGCTGCCGGTTGGTCCGGCCCAGGGTTTCGACCTGGATAAATTAAAATCCAAGGTGGAAAAATTAAAGCAGGATAAACAGCAACTGGATCTGGTAACCGGCAAGGTGCGCAAAAAGGACGAGATCAAGATCGGCAGCAATGTCATATCCGGGCTGCTGGGTGCTGCCCCGCTGGTCGATGACGACAACTTACAACAATATGTCAACAAGGTCGGACGCTGGGTCGCATCTCAGTCCAAACGCCCGAAATTGCCATGGACATTCGGGGTGATCGATTCATCCAATATCAATGCGTTCGCCGCCCCAGGTGGCTATATTGTATTGACCTTCGGGCTTTACCAGTTACTGGAGAATGAATCCCAGCTGGCCGCCATACTTGCCCATGAGATCAGCCATGTCATCGAAAAGCACCACCTCGATGCGATCCGTGATACCTCGCAGAAGGAAATCCTCGGGTCCCTGGCGGTCAAGGCCACCGACAAGAAACATCGGGAAAAAATGCGCAAGCTGGTTAATTCCGCGGTGCAGATCTATGCCCGCGGGCTGGATAAAAAATTTGAGTATGGCGCGGATCGACGCGGTGTAGTACTGGCTGCCCGGGCTGGCTACGATCCCTACGCGCTGATGGATGTCATGACCACATTACGCAGCATTAATCCCGATGACGATAGCATGGGGGTTTTTCTCAGTACTCACCCACCGCTCGGTGATCGCATCAGGGTCCTGGAAGGCCTGATGGACAAGCATATGGCGGTGAGCAAGATCCCGCCGGATAACCAGCGTCTGCAGCAGGTTAACCGCCAGATCGGCCAAAACCCGCAGGATTAATATACCCAGCGCTTGAACCATTTGAGACCCTGGATCAGTGGTTGCAGTGCTCCAGTCTCCGGCGTGAACCGGGAATCATGCTCAGCACCAGGTTGATCAGCAACACCAGCGGGCTGGTCAGGATCAGGGCCAGAGCGAGATGGAACAGGCCGACAACGTTCAGTTCACCCATCGGTCCACCCAGCCACAGGAATACAAGAAACAGCAACAAACCCGCTACCAGCGAGGTCATCGACAGGCTCACCAGGCGACGCATATTGTCACAGGTTATGAATTTCATGGTATTTTCCAAACTACTATATAAGAAATTTCTTATATAGTAGCCGAAAAAGTATTTTCAAGACAGTACAATGTTACCGAGTCACACAGGCCGGCGGATTCGATCATCCTGTCGATCAGGCGATCGCTATGTTGAGGCTTTTCTCCTGTAGTTTCTGCAACTGGATTTCCAGCCGTTGGATCGCTTCCTGGCTGGTTTCCTGGTCCGCGATCTGGGTGACCGCGGTATTGATATGCAGGCGCACCTGGCTGGCAATCTCCACTGATTCAATGGCATGACGGATATTCTCGCCGAACTTTACTGCCATCTCGGCATCGGCACGCGGCAGAATGACCATAAAACCACACTGGTCCCAGCGCGCAAAAACATCGGTAGGTTGCATGTGGTAACGGATGATCTTGGTTACCTCGGCTATCACCTGGTCGCTGAGTTCTCCGGTCAATTCACCCTGCAGGGGTTCGATCAGGATATCCAGCAACATCAGGGATATGTTTTCGGCAAAATACTGACTGCGCTTGATTTCCTGTGACAGAATCTCGCACAGGAACGGCTTGGTCAGGGCCCCGGTCAGTTCATCACGCGGTTTTCTTCGATCAGCCGAAACGTCAACCAGGCGCCTGCTCAATACCTCGGCGAGGTTGCGATATAGGCGCATCGAGATGCGCGGGTGGTAGGTACCAATCTGCTGGATACTGCTCCATTGCATCTCCAGCACCCGGGTATCCTCGGTAGCGGTAACCCGTGCCATCCGTTCTCGCTGGGATAATTGCGCCACCTCGCCGAACAGGTCACCGGCCTGTAACTGCGACAAGGTATGGATTGATCCGTCCTCGTCACGGTGGGTCGCGGTAGCTGCACCTTCCAGCAACACAAAAAACTCATTGCCGGCGATACCCTGGTCGATAATCATCTCCCCGGCCTTATACTCTTTCAGTGACCCGGACAGGATCGCCTGCTTGATCTGGAAATTTTTCAGACCTTTGAAGATCGGGCTGTTCTTCAGCACATCGGCCTTGATGTTCAACGACAGCATATCCCATACTGTGATCAGCTTGGTGAATGATAACAATACCGGGGTCAGCACAAAGGTCGCGAACATCGCCAACACCATGACCAGGGCACTGAGCGCACCGAAATACTGGACCGGTTCAAAACTGGACAGGGTCAGCGCCAGAAAGCCAAGGGTCAATGCCACCGAGGTGGTAGTAATCGGCGTTGATTCATGCTCGATGGTTTTTTGCAGGGCCTGTTGTACGTCACTGGTACCGCGGGTGAAGAAGTGATAGCGGCTAAGAAAATGGATGGTGTCATCGACACAGATGCCCAGCGCTATCGCGGCCACCATCGTGGTACCTGAATCCAACGGGATCTGGTAGTAGCCCATGACGCCGAACAACACGATGACCGGAAACACGTTGGGGATCAGCGCTATCAGGCCAGCGCGAAAATCCACGAACAGTACCGAGACCAGAAGCTGGATGACAATGATCATCAATACCAGCGACTGGATCTGGCCAAAGGCCAACGCATCCGCAGCATGATTATCCAACACCGATTCACCGGTCAGGGTCACCTGCAGACTGGTTTGCAGGTCATCCTCGAGAAAACGCCTGATCTCGTTGAACTCCTGTTTCAATTGCCGCGACGAGGTTATATTGTGCCGCACCAGCACCCTGGCACTGCTGTAATCGGCATTGACATAGCTGTCGACAGCCTGCGGCTGAACGAACTCCATGTACACCTGCACCACTTCATCATCCAGCGGCAGTTGCGGTTCGTTGGTACCTTCCATGACCCGGTGGGTCAGCTTGATAAAATCAGCAAAGGAAAAGCTCTTGTCGAATACCCCGCGTTGCTCGATGAATTGTTGCAGGCGTTCGATTTCCTCCAGGTATCGGACCTTTTGGAAGGTACCCTCGATCGATGAATCGAGAATAATGGAGAAGGTCTGCATGCCCGACAGGCTGTCATGGATATTATCTGCGCGCTGACGGATTTCGGACTCGGGAGAAAAATAGGCCAGCGCACTGTGATTCACATACAGATACTGGGTACCCCACAGAAAATAGCCGATAACCAGTAGTAACAGGAACAGGGTGAGTCGCTTGAACCGCATCACCAGCTGGAAAATCACTCCGGTTATCTTCTGGTACAGGTTACGCTCCATCTTCAGTCCCTTACCCCTGCCGCCGAACAGTTTCAGGTAAGCCGGTACAAACAGGATGGTGACCAGGAAATTAATCAGCAAGCCGAATGCCACCAGCCAGCCGAATTGCTGCAACATTTCAAGATCACTGATGGTAATCGACAAAAAACCGAGAAAGGTGGTGACAAAAGCCAGCATGATTGCCAATGACTGGTTAACCGGCAGCAGTTTGACCGCCTCCTCGCGGGACAGGCCACGTTTGATACCGGCATGATACTCGGCCATCAGGTGCACATCCTCGGTAGAACCGATGATGATCAACAACGCGGGAATGATCGAGGTCAGTACATTCAACGCGATCCCCATCTCGGCCATGAAGGCCAGGGTCAATACGATACTGATCAGAGCCGTTGACATCGGCACGATGGAGCAATTCAACCGTCCCATACTCAGGCCTAGCACCAGGATCAGGGTCGCCAGCGCGGCCGGCAGAATGAATTGGATGTCCTGCTCGATCTGATTAGAAATCTGATCGCGTACGTAGGGCGAACTCATCTGGTAAACCTGGTCGATATCGCGCTCCAGTTGCTGCAAGATGTCATCGATCGCCTGGGTGATATCATGATCCCGTCCCGGATAATGACCATCACTATCGATGATCAGGTTCAGGGCCATGGTGTTTCGGTCGCGCGACACCAGGTTGTCTGCAACCAATGTATTGGCCAGCGCGTCGTCGACCAATTGCGCTGATTGTTCGCTATCCTGCGGTAATTTGTCGAGGAATGCCCTGGTCTCGATATATCCGTCAACTTCCTGCACATTGGGCACATCGAACAGGCTGCTGGTGTTGTTGATGAACTCCAGCTGTTGCAACTGGTCGAGAGCCTGCTCGACCTTTTCCAGCTTGGCCGCGGTAAATAACTCATCATCGGAAACCACGACGATAACCACCGCGTCGGAACCGAATTCCTCTATTGACTGCTGGTAATCGATCCACGAAGCAGAAGATTTGACCATCAGGCTTTGGGCGGAAATATCGAATTTGAGTTTTTGCAGGTACGGGGAAGCGGCGGCTGTCAGCAGAATTAACAGCAGCAATACGAGTTTTGGGTATGTGTAGGAAAATCTGAGTAAATGTTTAACCATGTCCGCGCCTGCCCCGTTCCTGGGAAACTATGAGTCCTGAAAAGTCGTTACGACCAATAATCTATATTAGAGTTCATTAATATAGTAGGTTTTCCATTTTTTTCAATTGAATACAAAGATTTGCGATATTTTTCTAAATCGCTGTGCCATCCTGGTGCAACCACGTCAATCGCGGTATTTTTTTCCCATCGCCTCGATGGTCTGCATCACCTGCCGGCGCAATCCCGCTGGCGCCAGCACCTCCACCTGGGCCCCGTGTTTGAGGATCTCCATCAACAACTCCGGTTCCTGGCTGTATGGCACCGCCAGGTGATAAAACCCGTCAGAATCGAAATGTGACCTTTGCTGTGGATGCCATTGCTCCTGCGCCACCCAACGTGCCCGCTCGGGGGTGAAGCGTAATTCAGCCCACTGGGTCTCGCTACCGGAGAAAATCCCGTAGCCACTGGCCAATTCCCGGTCTAACGACACGGCATCGATCTCCTTCGCCGCGGTGCTCAGGGTCTCCACCCCTTGCAGCGCATCCACCGCGAAACTGCGGATCGCATGGCGTTGGTGACACCAACTGTCGAGATACCAGTTATCCCGGTAGTAGGTCAGCCGTTGTGGTGAGACCTCGCGCTGACTGTGCTCGCCGTTGGCACGATTGTAATGGTCGATACGCAGGCGTCGACGATTAAGCAGGGCCTGGGATATCGGCTGGAAAAACGTATTGCCCTCGCTTCTGCGTGGTTGGGTCAGGATCCGGATACGCCGGGTAATCTCGTCGACACTGTGATCACCCTGGTCAAGCAGGGCGCGGATTCTTGCCTGCAGCGGTTTGATATGTTCCGACAGGATGCCGGGTTGAAGGTTTTGCAGCCAGGCATGCATGGTTAACAAGGCCTGGATCTCGCCAACATTGAACCAGAGCCCGGGTAATTGATAGTTGAGTGCCTGATCGCGGTCCTGATGATAGCGGTAGCCACGTAACTCACGGTCCCAGACAATCGGCGCACCGAGACGGTCGCGCAGGTATTCCAGGTCACGTTTGAAGGTCGCCGGCGAGATTTCCAGGGCCGCGAGAAATTGTTCGCGGCTGACACTGCGCGAGCTGTTCAGCAACTGGTCGATGATATAGAAACGTTCGGTGCGATCCATCAGTCAGGGATTAAATCTGCGATACAGGCTCACGCTGTGAGCCACCTGGGCAGGATAATAGCACAGGTCGAATCCCTGGAGAGGAATCAAGCATGACCTTAATGAACCGAATCCTGTTTAAAATCACCGCCTACCTGCGATGTCGGGTGATCCGTGGACCTAACCAGGAACCCTACCTGGAACGTTACCACCTGCTGCGCCTGCCGTTTGGCATCCATGTTTATCTGCATCGATTTGTCGCCAGTGACCCCGGGCGGGCCCTGCATAACCATCCGTGGCGCCATGCCATGTCACTGGTATTGAGCGGCCATTACCATGAAACCCGGCTGGGTGACAGCCGCCAAAGCTATCAGCTCAGCAAGCGGATGGTGGCTGCCGGCGACTTCAACTTCATCAACGGCAAAACCTACCACCGGATCAACCTGACCCCGGGTCAGCAGGCCTGGACCCTGTTTATCCATACCGCTAGCCAACGCAGCTGGGGATTTCTCGATAACAAGGAACGGCGCTTCAGTTACTCCGATCATCAACAGGTATTGGGTAACGGCAGTAATCCATTGTGGTGGAAATCCGCCTTGCGCCCCTGCCAGCATCCGCAGATGAGGGCGGCAATCAATATGTCCGGATAATTACCCTGTTGCGGAAAAATGACCCTGCGATCGGCAGCTGATTGTTTTATTGGCGGTTGGCTTTGGTTACCATGGTGCGGCTACTACTGACAACCATAACCTATGTCTGAGACTCCACCCGTTATTGGCTTTGCCGCGTTCAGCGGAACCGGCAAAACCACCCTGCTGGAAAAACTGATTGCAGGATTTCACCGGCAAGGTCTGCGCATCGCCGTGATCAAGCATTCGCATCATGATTTCAGCATCGACCAGCCGGGCAAGGACAGTTATCGGTTACATCATGCCGGGAGCAGCCAGACCCTGCTCACATCACGTTATCGCAGTGCCCTGATCAGTGAACAGCAACCGATCGCCGAACCCGGTCTGCAGCAAAGCCTGCAGCAACTCGATCTACAATCGGTGGACCTGGTGATCGTGGAAGGTTTTCGCGATGAGGCCAGCCTGCCTCGTATTGAGCTGCATCGCCCCGCTCTGGGACAACCGCTACTCTACCCGCAGCATGAAAATATCATCGCGCTGGCCAGCGATGTTGAGCTGGACTGTGAGATCCCATTGCTGGACCTCAACGACAGCGAACAGATTGCAGATTTTATTGTGCAACACTTCCCTGGCCTGCAGGCAAAAGTTGCCAAACCAGACCAGATGTCAGATCATGCAGACTGAATAATCAATATCAGGAAAACCAGAACAAGCAGACGCTTGTTAGCTACAACATGGACGAGCAATTGCCCGTTATCAATTACGCCACCTTGCAATCCCTGCGCGATGAGATGGAAGAGGCCTTCGGCGAGGTTTACGAGACTGTTTTCAACAGTATCAGCGCCAGTATTGAGCAACTCCAGCAACCGCCGACAGATGGCGAGACCATCATCCGCCTGTTTCACAGTATTAAATCACCAGCGGCCTCGATTGGTGCCGAGCAGTTGGCGGCGGTGGCCGCTGAATACGAAGAGCTGGCTAAAACCGATCCGTTCAACGAACTGGCGCAACGCACGCACAAGCTGAACTATTGTTTCCTCCTGCTGCAGCAGGAGTTACAGAATTTCAAGTTGCAACGCTGATCCGGGCGCTTACGTCAGCGCCTTGACCAGTTCATCCATATTGTTCTTGGCATCACCGAACAGCATTCTCGTGTTGTCCTTGTAGAACAGCGGATTCTCGACCCCGGCATAACCGGTGGCCATGCTGCGCTTCAATACCACGGTGGTGTCACTCTTCCAAACTTCCAGCACCGGCATCCCCGAGATCGGACTTCCCGGATCCTCCTGGGCTGCCGGATTGACCGTATCATTGGCGCCGATGACCAGGGTCACATCGATATTGGGAAAGTCATCGTTGACCTCATCCATTTCGAACACCACGTCATAGGGCACCTTGGCTTCCGCCAGCAACACATTCATATGTCCCGGCATACGCCCGGCAACCGGGTGAATACCGAAATTGACATGTACCCCTTTTCCCATCAGCAGGCGGGTGACCTCGGCGACCGCACGCTGAGCCTGCGCCATCGCCATCCCGTAACCAGGCACGATCATGACCTTCTTCGCCTCGGCCAACAGCGTGGCAACTTCTTCTATGCTGGTCTCGACCACCTCTCCAGCTTCCTCGCCACCAGCGGCGCTGGTACTGCTGGTACCGAAACCACCGGCGATAACGCTGAGGAATTGCCGATTCATTGCCCGGCACATGATGTAACTCAAGATCGCGCCACTACTGCCAACCAGGGCGCCGGTCACGATCAGCAAGTCATTCGACAGCATGAAGCCGGTAGCGGCCGCGGCCCAGCCGGAATAACTGTTGAGCATGGATATCACCACCGGCATGTCCGCACCACCGATCGCGATTACCATGTGCACGCCGAACACCAGCGCGAGGATGGTCATCACAATCAACGGCAGGTAGGCCTGCTCCAGGCTTTCAGCGACGACAAACTGGTAGCCAAATATAACTACCACGATGAACATGATCAGGTTCAGGGTATGCCTGGCCGGCAGTAATACCGGCTTGCTGGTGATCAGCGCACTGAGTTTACCGAAGGCGATCACCGAGCCGGAGAAAGTCATACCTCCGATGTAAATCCCGATATACACTTCGAGGTCATGGATGGTTTTCTCCACCCCGCTGAATTGCAGATTCGGATCCAGATAGGTCGAATAACCGACACTGACCGCGGCCAGTCCCACCAGGCTGTGCAGGATCGCTACCAGTTGCGGCATCTGGGTCATCTTCACCCGCTTGGCGAGGATAAAACCGAAGATGGCACCGGGAATCATGCAAACAACGATGACCCAGTAATTGGTGACAGCATCACTGAAGATGGTCGCGATAACCGCCAATGCCATGCCGAGCATGCCATAGAGATTACCGCGCTTGGCGTTTTCATTACTGCTGAGACCGCCCAGGGCCAGGATGAACAGCATCGCGGCGCCCAGGTAAAACGAGTTGATCAGGACACTGCTCATACTATTCTCCGAACATCTTCAGCATGCGCTGGGTCACCGCAAAACCACCTACGATATTGATCGTGGCGATAAATATCGCGCCTGCTGACAGGATCATGATCAGGCTGGATTGCGACGACACCTGAATCAGGGCGCCAATGATAATGATACTGCTGATAGCATTGGTCACCGACATGAGCGGCGTGTGCAAGGATGGGGTGACATTCCAGATCACCATGTAACCGATGAAACAGGACAGTACGAACACGGTGAAATGGCCCATGAAGGATGCCGGGGCGACGGCGCCGATGCCGAACAAGGCTGCACCGGCGACCACGATCGGGGTCAGGTTGCGCAGTAACTGGCGCAACACCGAGGGCTCTTCATCGGCATCGATTTCGACATGGGCTTCGGGTACCGACTGTTCACTGTAGGCGGGCTTGCGTGCCGCCACCTCGATCGCCGGTGGTGGCCAGGTGATCTCTCCATTCTTGACCACGGTCGCACCGCGGATCACCTCATCGTCGAAATCCAGCACCAGCTCGGCGGCCACGTCCTTGATCGTCTCATCCAGCAGGTTCAACAGGTTGGAACCATACAACTGGCTGGCCTGGGCCGGCAGGCGGCTCGGCAGATCGGTGAAACCGATGATGGTGACACCATGCTTCTCCACCACCCGGTGGGGTACGGTCAATTCACAGTTGCCGCCCTGCTCGGCGGCGAGATCGACGATGACGCTGCCGGGCTTCATGCTCAGCACCATCGCGTTGGTAATCAGTTTCGGCGCGGGTTTACCCGGAATCAATGCGGTCGTAATGATAATATCGACGTCGCGCGCCTGCTCGGCGAAAAGCTCCATCTCGGCCTTGATGAATTCCTCGCTCATGACCTTGGCGTATCCGCCTTCGCCGGTGCCGTCTTCCTCGAAATCGAGCTCGAGAAACTCGGCATCCATGCTCTGGATCTGGTCCTTGACCTCGGGCCGGGTATCGAAAGCGCGCACGATCGCGCCCAATGATTTGGCGGTTCCGATCGCGGCGAGGCCGGCGACGCCGGCGCCGATGACCAGCACCTTGGCCGGCGGCACCTTGCCGGCGGCGGTGATCTGTCCGGTGAAGAAGCCGCCGTACGCGTGGGCGGCTTCGAGCACGGCCCGGTAGCCCGCGATGTTGGCCATCGAGGACAGGACGTCCATCTTCTGCGCGCTGGATGCCGTGCCTCGAATCTCGCGCGCGCAG